>WNFB01003271.1_pt1 | contig 22423 bp, 26 predicted proteins | sample 5400501 | NCBI WGS metagenome assembly WNFB01 (sample SAMN13153341, study PRJNA577476) | soil metagenome | isolation source: 200 cm saprolite under Douglas fir tree site 2 hole 1 | place: USA:California | collected 2015-04-18 | reverse complement strand
TCCCCGCGTGGATGGAGCACGCGATCATCCCCGTCGCGACTATGCGCAACAAGAAGTCTGCGCACGGCCAGGGTCCCACGCGTGAGGCGCTACCGCCCTATGCCGCGGACCTAGCCGTCAACCTGGCCGCGAGCAGCATCCTCGCTTTGATGGCGGCGCATGGCGCTGCCTAGGTGATCGGCTTCTGGCGTCTGGGTCCAACTCACTTAGCTTTAGGCAGCGGAGTGCGAAGCAAGTAGAGAACGCGGTCGACTAGTCCCAAATAGCGGACCGCTGCTTCTGGCGTCACAGAATCGGCGCCGCCGTGAGCCACGAGATTGCGAAGGCCGCTGAGCTCCTGGATGGCATCAACGGTCTCGGGAGTAATCAGCCCTCGGTCGGCGACAACCTTGGCAAGCGCATACGCTGTACTCGGAAGCGGACCAGGCACATGGGCCGTCGGCGCCATTTCTTTGAGTCGTTGGTAGATGCGTTCGTGGGCGTTGAGCACCGCGATGCCTGGCTCGACCTCCGCTAGGTCCTTAAGCTCCTCTCGCGCTGAGTGAGTCGCCGGTGTGAGCTTCGCCGGGAGTTGGGGAAGGAGGGCCTCAGACTCGGCCAACTTAAGACCAAATACGACTTCGACGGGCCCCGCCTTGAGACGCTGCACAGGAAGCGAGAGCAAACCCCGCACCTGGCTTCGAAACACCAGCGCCAGTACGAGGAGGACAAGCGGCCAAGCGAGGGACTGAACCAGGGCGGCGATGAAACTCAGCACCGTCATGGGGCCATGCCCGCCGCCTTGAGAACGGCGGTCTCCACCTGGTCCTCGATGTCATCTGACCATGCGCCGCTCGGCCACAACCTTCGGCGCAGTTGCCCTAAGTCCCTGGCGCTCTTTTTGAAGGCCTCGATCTGCTCAGGCGTTATGGGTAGCGCGGTCGGTGTCTTGGACGCGGCGCTGAACCGCATTCGTTCGATTTCTAGCCCGGTGTAGGCCAGCACAAGTTGATCCCACAGTTTTGTGTCGACGTGCCCAGCCAAGCGGGAGCGGTTCTTCCGCCACGCCGACGTCGGCAACACCCCATCCACGTCCGCAACGGCGAGTATGGCTTTATGCGTCGAGGCTCCACGAATGATCGTTTGCGCCTGTAGCAGTTCTCCAGCAACGAGTTGCTTTGCGCTGTCAACTTCGCGCCGCTCGCGCCGCCCGTCGAGGAACATCTGCATGCCGGTCGTGCCAACCACCCCGATGACGACGCCGAGGAGGCCAAACCCTCCACTTATGAGTGCCAGCGCCGTTGTGCCATTCATTGGTGGTCATTGTCCACGACCGTATTAGAAGGAAGGGGGCCCCCACCTGGCAGGTTCAAGCCCCGTGCGGCTTGCACGCAGCGTCTCGCCCTTTTTAGGTGAAGTGCTTCTTAACCTGTCGCGGCCGGTCCGCGTATCGAAGGCCGTCAGCTCACGGCTGCAGACGAGTCTCCGCAAGGTCCAGTTCGTATCGTGCCTGATTCCAAGGGGGGTCGATCACTTCAACGCCATCGTCTCCGATGTGCCGATAAGGGTGCGCCGGGTCCAACTTTCCGTCAACCCGGCGTCCCGTCAGCTTCCCGAAGATGGTCGATCGTCCATGCGACCGCCACGATGCATGCCCTCGAGGCGGCGAGTGCGTCCGTCCCGCCGAACTTCTCGTCCATGACGAAGAGCAGGCTCACGGCGAGGTTGGCCCGCATCGTTGACGGATTCAGCTCGTAGGACCGCGGCTGGGCTGCCGACAGACTGAGCAGGCGATGACGGTCGATGCGCGCCACGTCGTGAGCGAGCTCAAGAGACTTCGCTAATGGATGGCGGGGGTCCTGATAGGGCTGAAGCTGCTCTATCAACTCCTTGGCTGCGGTGCTCAGGCCACGAATCTGCTGCTGGCCCCTACTGCGGAAACTCTGCTCGGTCTTCGTCACCGGGAAGGCGGTGTCGGCCGCGTCGGCCCAAGCTCTACCGTGCCTTCTCGCGGAACGAGCAAAGACCTCGTGATCCAGCGCGGCGCGAATGTTTTGAAAGCAATCGCCGAGGACGACGCGCAGTTCGGCCGGCGCCAGGTGAAACTCGTATGCGACGGCTCCAGGTACGAGATTCTTCTGCACGACCCCTGCGCCTGACGCCAGCCAGGCCTTAGTCATCTCGATGGCCTCTTGCGAAAGGAGTGCGGCGCGGTGCAGCTTCGGCGAATCGGGGAGCTTGCTTAGGTCGATTTCGGACACAACTCAGACCTCGCTCGAGCTCATCGCCCCAGGATTCGCTCCAGCGCGGCTTTGGCCTGGTCGTAACCCCAGACCCCCTCGTGCCGCCTGGCTCTCCGGATGAAGTCCCGATCGCCGTAAATGCCGTAGGTTGAGGCGAGCTCCGCGATGTCATCGTCACTAGCGCCGGTCACCAGCGCGGCCGCGACCAGGATCAGGAACTGGCTGTTCATCGACTCGCCTGGAGGCTCGAGGGGCGGCAACTCCTCGTCGGGGGCGCCCTCACCGGACGCCTCGGCGAGCTCGTGAAGGCGCATCCATCGCATCGAGTTTGCGAGGTCCCGCAACGCGTCCACGGACAGGATCCCGGCGCGACCACCGTCCATAAGGATGTCGGTGTAGAGGCTATAGACGTTGTAGTTATCCCGAGTGTCATCGGCGAAGAGGCACAGAAAGTGGACGAAGGCGTCGACTTCCTCCGTGTATTTGCGTCGCAGGAGGGCGAACCAAATGTCCCGGCGACGGATCGTGTAGATCATCTTCACGTACTCGAGCTGCTCGGGCAGGCTGGCCTTCCGGGGCGCAGTCCCCCGATAGTCGCCGATCAGCCAGATCTTCCGGCCGACGTCGGTCACCAGCTGAGCGTGATCGGTCGTGAACGGGTCCGCGAGCCGGAGCGCCTCCATGGTCTCGTGCGTGACCCTGTAGACGAGGTCGAACTGCTCGCGTCGAAGGGCGCCGTCGAGGATCGCCATCAGAGGCTCACGCACGGCCTCGGCGGCGGCTTCGTCGAGGCCACCCTCGAGCTCCGCCGCCAAGATCTCAGTCGTGAGCCAGTCCCGATCCTGGAGGACCCGGTGGCCGAGGAGCCACGTCAGCAGGTCAGCTCGCGCCGGGGACCTTCGCTCGAATGTGCGCAGGCTGAGGCCGACTGTGACAACGTCGGCCCTCTCCAGCGCGCGCCAGAGGATCTCGCGCACGGCCTGAGCCGGGTCGGTGGCGCTTTGAGCCAGCTTCAACATGCGAAGCACGTCGGAGCCGTCACGCCAGGTCCAGTAGCTGGCAAGCGCGACCAGGAGTAAGCCCACGATGAACACCGAAAACGAGGCGATGATCTTCATCGGGCTATCCGGCAGCGCGATTACAACCAGGCCGACGAGAACAAGGACCGCGAGGGCGACGAAGCGCAACACGACCCCGCGACGTAGGAAGCCAGGCAGCAGGGCCGACCCGAAGCGGTCAGCGATCCGCTCCAACGTGAACATGACGGCGGCGCCGTAGAGGACCAGAAACGCTAGCGCTGCGCTGGCTGATGTGACAGCGAGTTCGGTCACGACGGATCGCCGCGGCTCACGACTGCCCGCATCTAACGAATTGTCCCCATGGCTGGTCGCCTTCTAACGAGGTCGAAGTCGACTGCTCCAATCTGGGCCGAGTTAGGCTGGCGGTCGTCCGGGAAACTGCAGACTGATCGGCCCTGTCGTGAACTGTTCCCCGGTGGTCAAGCGAACCGTCACCGTCATCGGCACGTCCGCGCGAAACCTGCCGCCCGGGCTGTCCAAGGGAATGTCCCATCCGTGCAGCTGCGTCGGTTGGAGTAGGTCGGGGCCTTGGACGCGACCTTCATAAGGCGAGCCAGCAACTGTTGGCCCTTCCACCTGCTCTGCCGTCCACTGCGCGAGGCTCAGATTGCGCTCCCAGGTGTTCACGGCTTCCATGTGCAACCGCGGCTTGTACCCACCGTCCGGTTGTGGTGACCAGACAACGAACGGGCGGAGGTCGATAGTGCGAGGAGGTTGAGCCGAGGCACTGGCTGCCTCACGCGAACGCTTGGGCACAAGGTCTAGGACGAAGCTCGTGACCGCCAGCAGGACGAGCAGCACCCCAACCGTGACTGCGATCGCCCTCCATGGATTCGGCCAACTCCCAATAACCGCGGCAGCAATTGATCCGATGCCTGCCACCAGTCCGCCGAGGCGGACGAAGAGGCTCTCTACCACTCGCCTGAGCTTCTCCATCGCTAGAGAAGCCTACGTTCCTGGGTCCCAGCTTCGGCTGCCAGGTTGAAATCACCTCGGCCTGGAGTCGCTCTGTAGGCTTCAAGTGTGCCAATCGAGCTGCTCACGATGCCGGATCGGAGGCTGGCCGTCCTCCTCCTTCCAGATCCGGAGCGCAGGGTCCTGCGTTTCCTCTTCCGCTACGGCGACGACTTTCGGGCGATGTCTTGGATGCAGATCGGCGCCGATGGAAGCCTGTACCTCAACCCGCGCAGAAAACCGGCTGGCCCGGGATACCACGCTGAAGGGGTGATTGATGGCAAGGGCGGTATCGCCGATATCACCTGGGTTGAGATCGAGAGCGCGGAGATTCAGAACCCGAAGGTTTCGCACCACGCCTCGGGCCTCGTTAAGACGGGGAGCCACCGCAGCATGAGCGTCAACGTCCGTGATGTTCAAGAAGCCACGCTCTTCCGGATGCAGGACTACTCGCACCCGTCGAGGTTCGATGTGATCCCAAGGAAGGAGATGCGCGAGACGGACATTGTCGTCCCGTGGTTCACCGGCCAGCCATATAAACTCTTCGATGACAGGCCCCTGACAAGTCGAGTGTGGGCAGGCCGCCTTCGCGATGGCCACGCCCAGGTGCCCGTAATTGAAGACATCGACGACGCGACCAAGGGTCAAACCGCGATCGTGGTGCCTGCGAAAGGCCTCAAGGGTTGTCCTGACCTGACGTATCAGATCCAGTTCTTCAGTCTTACGGGAAAGTGGCCCGAGATGGACTGGATCACAACCTCGAAATTAGGCGACGCGCCGGTCGATCGTCCGGCTGCAGTCGAAGCTCCCGAGCCGAACGCTTAGAGTCTGTTCAGTCACGCCACCGCCCTCATCGTGCTGCGCGGCGTCTGGAATGTTGCGATGAACCCCATCAAGGCGTTGGTCCTCAGCCTCTTCGCGATCTATTGGGTCGTCGTCGTCCTGATCCTGGTGTTCGCACGCGACGTCTTTGATCAGGTCGGGCGATTGGCCGGCGATCAGAGGCCGACCGAGATTGCCTACCTGCTGGTGTTAACCACCCTCCTGGCTCTGCTCTCGATCGGCGTCGTCCGCTCCTGGCGCTGGACCTTTTGGCTGATTCTGGTCGCTTTTTTCGCCGGCATCTTGCGTGTGCCGACTGCGGTCATGCAGCTGGCCGGGGTCATCCCAGCTCAGGGCCCGCCCTGGTACGTGGTGCTGCAGGCGGTTGTCGGCCTGACCCAGTTCTTGATCGCGCTGCTTATGCTGGCCGGCTACCGCAAGGGCGGGATATGGTGGGTGCCGTGAACTGCGGCGCGTCGATGGCCAGGTGAAGTTGGACTACCTTTACGCGCGCCTCGAAGCGCTCATCCTGGCAGGGGCCGATATGTTCGATGTTTACGAGACTTCGCAGTACCTTCTGGGCGAGCACCCCGACGCTCCAGGTCACGACGACAAGATTCCGTGGCATGTACGCAGAACGCTTGAGACTGGACTGTTCGTCACGTACGCACGACCGTTTATCGGCGCACGCCGGGGCGGTCAAATGAAGCGGGCACGCGGGCTAAGTGACGAACTGCGAGCGTTCCATGACGATATGGTCTTTCGACGGAATCGAGTCTATGCACACACCGACCGGACGCCTCTGCGGCGCATTCTGGAACTGAGCGACGCAGATGAGCGTGCGGCTTGGGTTCGCGACCGCGGCGAGCTTCGAGAAGAGTGGTTCCCGCCCACACGTGAAGGTCTTAAAACCGCGATTGAATTAGCCAGGGCACATCTTCAGAGCTTCCTGGAGGAGATTGACGCGGTGCGGAGCCGAATCATCGCGAGCGCATAGCGGGCGAGGGGGGGCCAGGAACGGCCCTGGTGTGCGCCGTGTAAGCGGGGCGCAGCTACTTGGTCGGACGACCCGACCAGCCTTCCGCCATCGCCCGAACACGCGGGGAGTGTTTTAGACGGCAGGCGTATTGGGTCATAAGCAATGCCGTAGGAGTGCCAGACTTCGTGGCAGTGCGGCCTGGCAAGGTGCAAGGCTATGCGGTCGAAGTCAAAACCGCCACAGGCCGCAAGCTCTATCTAAAGGATCGAGAGTTGAAAGCTGTGACCATGTCTGATCATTACCCAGTGGTCGCGGTGCTGATCTTTCCTGACCTCGATCCTCGCTGGCTCTGCATGGATGCTCACTCATTGCGCTCGGGAGCGCTCGATACGATGACGTTGATCCGAAAGCCACTGGTCGCCATTGATTTCGACTTGAACAACGAGTTCCGAGCGGTTCTAGCCGAATTCCACGAAGCGGCATTGACGAGCTCATACGCGCTCGATCATGCGCTGCATCGAGAGGCCCCGAAGATCTGACGGTGTTGGTTTGGCACGAACGGTAGGCGGGTCGCTAGAGAAAGCACTAGTCGCGAAACGTGAATCGAAGTACGTGGACTTTAAGGAACGGTTCGATCCCGAGGCTGATGGTGAATGGCTTGAACTGCTCAAAGACCTGGTCGCAATGGCCAATTCGGGTGGGGGCGCCATTGCGATTGGGATTCGAAATAACGGGCAGGCGTCCGGTGCCGACGTCAGGTCGACTCTTGATCTCGATGCCGCCAAGATTTCGGACAAGACCTTCCGCTACACCGGAGATCACTTCTCCGGGTTCGAGATGCACGACGCCAAGCGCCGAGGAAAGCGAGTCGCCGTGATAGAGGTGGCAGCCGTCGATATACCGCTGGTGTTCATCCGGCCGGGGACATACGCGATCAGCGCAAGCCAGCAAAAGACCGCCTTCAGCCAGGGAACCGTGTACTTCCGGCATGGCGCCAAGAGTGAGCCAGCCACAAGTGCCGATCTGGCGACATTCCTGGAGCGGAGGTTAGATGAGATTCGGAAGAAATGGCTCGGCGACATCCGTCGTGTAGTCACAGCGCCGCGAGGTGCCGAGGTTGCTGTATTTCAAAGGACTGCGTCGGATTCCGAGGGACGACCTGTCAAGGTGCAGTTCACGAGCGATCCAGGTGCTCCAGTTTTTGGGAAGCTTGATGCAGATGTCACGCACCCGCATAGGCAGAAGGAGCTGATCCAAGAAGTGCGGAAGCGACTTCCCCAGGGAGTGACGTTCAACAGCTTTGACATCCAAAGCGTTCGCGCTGTCCACAAGGTCGACGACCAAACGAAACCTGAGTTTTGCCACCTTCCTAAGTTCGGCACGATGCAATACAGCGATGCACTCGCCGATTGGTTCGCTGAGCAATATACGAGGAATAACGGCTTCTTCGAAGACGCTCGCGTTAGGCACTACGAGCAATCCAAACGCCGCAACAGCCAATGACTCAACTGAAGCGCGTCGTCTCGCCGGCGTGAGTTGGGTTAGAGATCGAGGTCCTCGGGCTCGCTCCGAGAAGCCGTCGCTCAAATTCGCCGAGCCGACGAATGATCAATCGCCAAGCCGACGGCGGTAACGCGCGCAGGGCGGTGAGCGGCTTTACTCGCGAGCTGGTGAGGCGTGCGACTGAATCGGGGCTTGCCGTCAACCATCTCGCGTAGCCCACATCGCAGCGACGCCGCAGGCCGGCTCTGGCAGTCTTCTTATCACCAGCATGTGGGAGTACTCATCACCGGTCCGTCCGATGACCGCCTCTGAGGCGGTCATATCGGCGAGTCATCCAGCAGTCGGAGTCGACCGCGACGAAGGAGCACTGGGCTGCGAATTCTGAGCCTTACCAATGATGTCGGGAATCGATCGTTCGGCGAACCCGGCAGCAAACGCTAAGACGACCAAGTACACACCATCCGACCCGGTCCCAACGGGCAGAGGGACAATTCGGCTAAGGATCAATAGAAGAGTTAAGAAACCTGCGAAGCCACCCAGTATCGGGCGCAGGGTGCCAGTCAGCCTAACAAGGGCAGGCCCTACTTCTGCACGCTCTGGCGACTGCATCGCGATTAGCGCCTACCTCGGCCAGAGCGACAGCTTCGATCGCGCCATGGTGTCGTTCGCCGAGGCCTACGCCGACCAGAACGAGCAGGACTACGCGGCCTTCCAGAAAGCAGTCAAGGACAAAAGGATCGCGGCAGTAGCTGGGATCTGAGCGATGTGAAGCGGGCGGCGCCACGGAGCACATCGAAATCGCCGATCAACCGCCGGGTCGAGGAGCCACCGTCCTGCGTAGGCTTGCGGCCGTTGCTACGGCTACAGTCAGCGGCAGCAACCACCACGCGATGATTCCTCGCTGATTCAGCGCCGCTGTGATCAAAAGTGCCACACCAACCGCCGCTGCAACGGTCCAGTCGTCGCCGACGATGAATCCGTACCAGAACCGAAAGAAGGCGCCGACACCGGCGGCGACGCGTGACAGGGCAGTGCTCATCCAGCGACCACCCGCCTGCGCTCGATCCGGGTATAGCTCAGCGCGATGACCGCATAGAACGCGAGCAGAGGAAGGATTGACAAGTCGCCAGAAGGCCATTCGACGCCCAGACCTTCGAGGGACCAGAAGGTGCCGAAGGTTGTGAGTAGGATGCCGACGACCAACTGCAGGAAGCTGCGAGGGATCCGGTTGAACACTGCCGCGAAGGCTGTCCCGGCTGCGGCGGTCAGGACGAGCGCTGACGCAGCGCCAACGATGGCTGCGGTCATCTCGCGTGCGGCGAGACCGACCGAGACCACGATGAACGCTATCTCGACCCCTTCGAGAAGCACTCCTTTCAGGGCCAGGACGAACGCAGTCCAGTCCACGCCCCGACCAACCCAGAACTCCGAGTCGGTAACTTCTGGAATCCCCATCCCGGTGAGGCTGCGCGCGGCCACCCGCTTGATACCTTTGCGCAGCCACTGGAGGCCGAAGACCAGCAGCAGCACGCCGATGACCAGCCGCAGCAGACCGATCGGGACCGAGCCGAGGGCCAGGCCGAACACGACTACTACCGCAACCAGCAGCGCAAAGCCAGCGGTGACCCCGAACCACGTCGATCGCCAACCACGCGTGGCACCGACGCCGACGACGATGGCGACCATCTCGATGGCCTCGACCGTCGAGGCCAGGAACGTGGTGATGAATACAGTCGCGGTTGCGGTCGTCATGTCTGGTGATAAACCCGCAGCTGGTTGACCCGATCCGACTGCGCAAAGAGGTGGACCAGCAGCAGGCCAGTGACAAAGCCGCCGACGTGGGCCGAGTAGGCGACGCCGCCCGAGGTCGCATCGCTAATCGAAGCGAGACCGGTGAAGAGCTGCAGCAGGAACCACAAACCGATGAAGACCCAGGCCGGAATCCGGGCGGCCCAGAAGAGGAAGCCGAGTGGCACTAGCGTCCGCACGTGGCTTGACGGATACATCAGCAGGTATGCGGCGAGCACTCCGGAGATGGCACCGCTCGCGCCAAGACCGGGCAGATTCGACCCCACGGAGGTGGCGATCTCGAGGGCGTTCGCGCCCAGGCCACATATAAGGTAGAAGGCGAGGTAGCGAGCACCCCCCATCGAGCGCTCGACGTGGATCCCGAAAACGAACAGGAACAGCATGTTGCCCAGGATGTGCGCCCACCCCGCGTGCAGGAACATCGAGCTGAACAGGGTCAGCCAGAACGGGTCGGGGGTGCCCGCGAACATGGCACACCGGTGCGTGTACTCGCACGGAACGAGCGAGTAGGCGTTGATGAAGGAGTTGAGTTGTGACCCCTGCCCTCCGAGTGCCAGCTCATAGAAGAACACGACGAAGTTGACAACGATCAGGCCGATGGTGACGACCGGCAGGTGGTCGGTCGGGTCAGCTACGTCGTCCGCGCGGTAGGGAATCATTCTGACTGCGCCTCAAAGGACAGGTAATCAGCCGGAGCCTGAAGCTCGATGACAGACCCGCCTGGTTCGTGGCGCTTCATGCCCTCGAGGTCGGCATTGGACACTGCCAGTGTCGCTTCAGCTGCCTCGCGGTCAACGTCCGCGATCAGGGAGATCGGAACCAGCAAGTCGTGCTTGGTCGAGAGGTGGCCCGCCTCCAGAACGATGTACCGACCCTCCCTGTCGAAATCCTCGATCCTTCCAACGGCCACGTCGTCCGCCGTCCAGACCTGCTGTCCAACCGCGAGGCGAGTCTTGATTTGGCCGAGATCAACCTCGGACGTGACAACGGGCTCGCGGTCGAAGCCGCTTGGCTCGGTTGTCGTGGCGACCGTCCGTCCTTCCTTCTCGGCCACTCTGGTGTTTCGCGCAGGAGGACTTTTGAACTCGGCTACCACAGCGCCTTTGAGCATCGTGAGGAAGATTTCGCGGTCATCGACACTTCTCACCAACCGATAAGGAACCCAGAGTCTTTTCTGATCGAACGCTCCGGTCCTCACCACCATCCAGCCATGGGTCCTGTCCGTCTCGTCGACGTAGCCGATTCTTAAGCCGTTGCCGTCGAAGACGGCGAGGCCGACCTTGACGGCCCGACCGACGTCCTCACTGATTGTCCTATCCATCTGTTTGCGTTCTCCTCGACTGGAAATTCAGCTGCACGGTTGACTTGCGGACGTAGCTAATGGCCGCCTCGATTCGGTCCTCCAGACGCCACATCGATTCGGCGGCCCAGACCGTCTCGATCAGCTCAGCGAGCTGGCCGTCGAGAGGCTTGGGCGGGTCAATCCAACGCATCAATCTGATCACGACTCCAAGGTAGGTGCGTCGGCACACTCTTCGCATCCGGCAAATCCATAGTTCCTCTTGCCTGTCGGTTAGCCATCCACTCCCGCACGACGACCCGGATGATGTTGACGGCCGGAATCGCGATCAAGGCACCCAGAATGCCGAAGAGTAGACTTCCCGCCAGGAAGGCAAGAAACACCACCAGTCCCGGCAGCTGATCGCCGCGCCCATAGATCAACGGGTTGAGCACGTTGCTCTCGATCTGGGAGTAGACGATGATGTACGCGAGGATGATCACAGCTTTGGTGGGCGAGATCATCAGGGCGGCCAAGACGATTGGCACCGCACCGAGCTGGGCGCCGACCATCGGGATCAGGTCGAGGATCGCGAGCAGAATCGCGAGGGGTAACGCGTAGGGGACCCCGAGGATCCGCATGCCGACGTAGACGCTCACGCCGGCGATGGCGCTGATCGCCAGATTGCCCCGGATGTAGCCGTCGATCGCCCGGGCGGAATGTTCGAGCACCCGGCGGGCAACTGGTTGATGCCGTGCGGGAATGAGCTCGGTCGCACGGCCGACCATATCCCGGCCGTCGTGAAGAAAGAAGAAGCCCATCACAGCGACGCTGACCGCGGCCGTTATCGAGCCGATGGTGGCGGCCGTCACCGAGGTGACCGAGCCAAGCGAGCCGGCCAGCTCTCTAGGAATTGCGTCGAGTTCGGGGCGAACGCTGACGATGAAACCGCCCAGGCCGAGCGGCCCAGCGATCCTGTCGAGGGCCTCGCTGAGGCCGCCTGGCTGCTGCAAGACCAGCAGGAGTTGACGGACCTGCTCGGCCAGCGCGGGCTCGACAACCGCCCCGATGCCGGCGAGCACGAAGATCAGCACCAGGTACACGAGCAGGATTGCGAGCGCTCGCGGCAAATGGTGACGATGCAGCCAGTCCACTGACCGGCTGAGCCCAATCGCCAGGAACAGCGCCAAGATGGTCCAAACGACGATCGTCTGCAGCTGGTAGACCAACCAAAGCGCAAGGGCAAACAGCAGCGTGGTGAGCAACACCACCAGCACAAGCCGCGACAGCCTGGATGCGCTCATTGGAATATCGCGCCTCGCCGCGTGGCTTTGATGGCGGCCCTGAGTTCGCGAGCCGCGAACCAGATTGCTACCACGAAGTTGGCAACCTCCGTTCTTGTCAGCCGGTTGAGTTGGGTGTTCATCCTCATCTGAAAGGCGACGCGCCCGTCGGGGAACGGGCGCGTCATTTGGGAAGGCTCGGATCTCCGGTTACGATTGCGGCTGCATGGTCGAGGCGACCGCCCGCTTGACGTCGCTTTGGACACCGTGTATGCGGTAGGCCGCGTAGAGCCGAGTGGCGCCGCCGATGATGGCGTAGGCGCCGATCAGCCAGAGGATGGCCAGCGCACCCGTGCCGGGCCGGGCCGCGACCAGCACTCCGAAGGCGATCGACAAAACGCCGGACGCGGTCAGCCATCCAGCGCCCTTGACCACGTCGCGAAGGTCGAGCGAAGCGATGATTTCGAAAACACCGACGATGATGGCCCAGGCCGCGATGACGTAGATCAGCGTCAGGTCGGTGAGACCAGGGGCGAAGAACGTGACGACACCAACGACGACTCCGGCCAGGCCGCCAAGAACGTACGGGACCCAGTCGGTGCTGCGGTGTGCGAGCAGGTTGAGACCAGCCGCGAGCGCGAACGCCCCGTAGACGAGCGTGAACGCGCCGAACAGCGCGGTCAGCACGACGAGCGAAATACCCGGCCAAAACAGCGTGATCGCGCCAAAGGCGATCGACGCCACGCCGGCGACCCCGAGATAAACGGCGCTGCGAGACATTGCTCTCTCCAACACAAAAGACCTCCTAGACCACTTTTCTGGCAGTGATCGACCATGATTTACGGCCGCCCCTTGACGACCTGACCACACATTAGGAGTGGACCTGTGTAGGTCGAATCCGGGGAAGCCCTAGTTGTTTACGGGGGCCGTTCGCGGCGGCACGGGCAAGTGAAGAGCCCGCGCCCAATCGATTCGCGAGAACAGCCAGATGCCCGCGACCGACAGCAGCTCGAGAGCGAGCCACTTCGGATCGTGCCAGTGGCGCGTGAGGATTCCACCCAGTTGGTCGTTGGCGCCTCTGGCCGCCAGAGCCAGCAGCGGATAGCTGACCATTCGCCCAGGCAGAAATCCCAATGCGACCGGCCACAGCTTTGCGCCGCTCAAGCCGGCGGCAATGAATAGATCGTTGGAAGGAATCGGCCCCAGCGAATAGATCAGGACGTCGAGGACGCCACGCCAGCCCGGACGTTGATTCAGCCAGTAGCCGAGCGCGGCGACATTTCGCTGCCTTCGATCGGAAAGAAGCCGGCGTCCCAACCTCGCGCTCACGTAATAGAGCCCGCACCGTCCCGCCGTCGAGGCGAACGCACAACCGATTGCCAATGGCCACACCGGAAGCTGAAATGCGATCAAGAAGAACGCCACCATCGCCCACGTGGGCGGCATGAAGTAAGGAACGACATTCAGCGTGAAGACTGCGGCCCATGCGACGAGGAGCCACTCGAATGTGCTCACTGAAATGTCAGCGCGTGTGCCTCCTGCTCCTCACGGGAATCGGCCAGCAGCATCGACCTGACGAGCTTGGCTCTCGAGTCGATGCCGAGCTTGCGATACACCTTCGAGAGGTGGTACTCGACTGTTGCCGGACTGACGAAAAGACGATGCGCGATCTCTGTGTTGCGGGCTCCTTGCGCCGCCATCCCCGCGACCTGGGCTTCCTGCGGGGTCAGGTCGTCCTGGGTGTCATAAGTTCGCTTGCGCGCATGCTCCCCCGTGGCCGCGAGCTCGATCTTCGCCCGCTCCGACAGGTGATCGACCCCCAGCGCGTCGAGCTGTTCGTAAGCGGCCTGTAGCAGAGGGCGCGCATCACGCCGCCTGCCCTGACGACGCAACCATTCGCCGAACAAGAGCTGCGTCTTGGCGAGCTCGAAGTTTATCTTCGGGTTCGACAGCAGCTCGATCGCTCGGATGAACCCGGCTTCAGCTTCGGGGCCGGTCGCAGCCATGGCCTCGGATCGTGCGAGCAGCGCAGTGGCAAGTGGTGTCTTGATCACTTCCACGTGCTGTGCGAGCTGTCCGAGAGCCGCATCCAGCATCCTTCGGTCGCCCCGCCTGACATCTGACTCGATCAGGTCGGGCAGGACCCTTGTCATAAGGATCTGGTCGATCCGGACCATTAGCTGTTGCTGGACTGCCTGTCCGCCGCTGCTCATGCGATCAAGTTAGGTTCCGGAGCCTCTCTAGCGCTTCTGTCTCACGACTGCTTTTTTTGGCCGATGATCTAACGAGATAGCCGAAATGACTCAGTCGGCACTAAGTCATCTCACCAGCGAGCCCTGTAGGGCGCTGACCCAATCTGCTAGAGGAGCGCAGAATCAGTGCGGGGATGGAAGGGTCGCGGCTCATTGGGCGCGAACTCGAGCTGAGTCAGCTCGCAACCGCGCTGCGGGAAGCGCCGGAGCGCGGAGGCGCCGTACTGGTCAGCGGCGCGCCTGGGATCGGAAAGACCTCGCTTCTCAACGCCGCCGCCGCCGGTGCTCGAGGGCTTGGCTACAAGGTGATCGCGGTAACCGGTCTTGAATGCGAGGCTCAGCTTCCATACGCCGGCCTGCAGCTGCTTCTGCAAACCGTCATGGCGTCAGCCAGCACGCTGCCCGATCCACAAAAGGCTGCGTTGTTGACGGCATTAGGCATCCAGTCCGCCTACTCGGCGCCCGAAATGTTCCTGGTCGCACTGGCGACCCTCAATCTGATCGATGATGTCGCGGCCGATCAGCCGGTCGTCCTGATCGCAGACGACGTTCAATGGCTCGACGACCCAACCTCGTCCGTACTCACCTTTATCGCCGTTCGCCTTGAGTCGACCCGGATTCTGCTGCTGATCGGCTTGCGTGGTGGGTTCGACACCCCCCTTCGATCCGCGCAGCTGCCAGAGATTCGTGTGGGGCCTCTGAGCGATATGGCCGCCATAGAGTTGGTCGACGCGGTCGCTCCAGACCTCGAGCATCCGACACGTCGCCGAATTCTCGCTCAGGCGCTCGGCAACCCACTGGCGCTGGTCGAACTCCCCCGGGCGTTGAGGGAGGAGACCGTTCAACAGACCGACCATGACGGATTGCCGTTGACCGACCGACTGGAGCGCACGTTCTCCGCCCAAGCCAAGCGTCTGCCCGAGAACACTCAATCCGTCCTGCTGCTCGCCGCCCTTGACGACGAACCCAGCCTCGGCGAGGTACTAGCTGCGGCTCGCATCCAGTCAGGCGAGGAAGTCACTGTCGATGTTCTGGCGCCGGCGCTGGACTCAGGCTTGGTCTCGATCGCCGGTGCCAAGGTTCATTTTCGGCATCCGCTGATCAGATCCGCGATGGACCAGGCGGCCACTCCCGCACAGCGACGGGCCGCGCACGGCGCACTGGCTCAGGTCGTCGCGGATCCAGACCGCCGTCCCCGGCATCGTGCGGCGTCAGTCGTGGGCACAGACGAAGACGCCGCGGCCGACCTAGAGGGAACGGCAGCTCGCGCGCAAGAGCGCGGCGCGCCCACAATTGCGCTTCGCGCTCTCGAGCTGGCGGCATCGCTCACCCCGGACGGGTCGGTCCGGGCGCGCCGCCTGCTGGCGGCGGCCGAGATTGCATTTCAGCTGGGAGAGCCGTCGGCCGTGGGTCGCCTGCTGGATGCAGCGGCTCGGTTGGATCTAACGCCGCACGACGTTGCGCGGATGACGTGGCTGCGCGAGATCTTCCACGATGGCGTGCCCGGCGACCCGCACGCAATCACAAAGCTGGTGGCGGTCGCCCGCGATGCAGCAGCCCAGGGTGACCGGAACCTGGCGCTCAATCTTCTGCAGGGCGCCGCTCTTCGCTGCTGGTGGACAGATCCCGGCATGGTTGCGAAAGCTCTGGTCATCGAGGCGGTAGCGCAGATCGCCGGTGACGAGCCGGATCCGCGCGCCCTCGAGATCCTTTCTGTGGCGGCGCCGGTCGACACGGCAGACCGAATATCGAGAGGTGTCCGGGAGGCAGCGGCCCTCGACGACGGGGATGCTTCTCGAACGCAGCTCCTGGCATTCGCTGCGTTCGCGGCCGGTGATATCGACCAATCGATCGCGCTGATGGATCGCGCGGCTCCCTTGCTGCGCGCGCAAGCTCGACTTGGCCTGCTGGCGCAACTCCTCATAGTGCGCGGATGGGCGTGCATCAACACCGGTCAATTCAGCCGGGCTACGCGAGAACTCGAGGAAGGCAATCGCCTGGCGGTCGAAACAGGTCAACCGATCTGGATCGCGATCAGCCAGAACGGCCGCGCCGCCTTACTGGGGCTCAGAGGCGAAGAACGACAGGCGCAGCAAATCCTTACCGAAACAGCCGAACGGATCGTGGCACTGCGGTTGTCCATGGTCCTCGCAGGAATCGAGCTCGCGCGCGGCCTGACCGGGCTCACCGCTGGGCGGCATTCCGAAGCTTTCGACCATTTCGCCCGGATGTTCGACCCGGAGGGCGCCGCCTACCACGAGTACGTGGCGAATGCGGCCGCACCCTATGTGATCCAAAGTGCGGTCAGCGCAGGGCGACGAGAGGAAGCCCGCCGGATGATGAGCCTTCTCGAGGCTCTTGGAAATCGGACGCCTGCAATCATGGTGCACGTCGGCATCCGATTCGGGCGTGCGATGTTGGCGGACGATTCGGAGGCGGAAAGCCTCTACGAGCTGGCCCTCAACGCCGAGCCGAAGTGGCCTTTCGACCACGCGCGGCTGCAGATGGCGTTCGGCGCCTGGCTTCGGCGCCAGCGCCGGATCACCGAGTCGAGGCCGTACCTGCGAGCGGCTCGAGATACGTTCGAGGCCCTGGGGATGCATCCCTGGGCGGACAAGGCGCGTGCGGAATTGCGCGCGTCAGGCGAACGGATCGCCGAGACGACCCGTGCGCCTCGCCAACCGCTGTCCCCACAGGAGATGCAGATCGCGCAAATGGCCGCATCCGGGTTGTCGAATCGAGAGATCGCAGACCGGTTGTTCCTCTCACATCGCACAGTGGGCGCGCACCTGTACCGGGTTTTCCCGAAGCTCGGGATCGCCTCCCGATCCGAGCTTCCCCGTGCTCTCGCCTCGACCGAACCGGCGCTCACGAGTTAGACAGGATCTGTACCTCGAGCGGCTGAAGCGTCACGCGACAGATCATCGCCGGGCCTGTTCCATGGCTGCCATCGGCTTCCGACACGGAAACTCGGTCGAACACTCGCAAGGGCTCGGGTGGCATCGGTGCCGCGAGGTTGCTGTACTCGACGGCCATTTGATTTCCCACATCATTCAACGAACCGTCGACGACAACGTAGAGGCTCTCGCTCATGGCTGGATGCGTATTAGCGACGATGAGCACCTCCTCGTCGTCCAGGATGCGGGAGAACGCGACTACCCCGTGGGGCACACTCGAGATACCGAACGTGACGCCGTCACCCGAGAGGGGACGCGCGTACGTTCTTCCGTAGCGCAACGCAGGCAAAGCGTTTCGGACTGCTGTCATGTCTTTGATCGCGTGGTAGAAAGGCGCCTCGTGATTCAGGCCAGGTCCACCCCACATCGCCTCGCGGACGGCGGCGTCGCTCCCAGCGCCGTGCAGTCCTTGCTCAGTCCCGTAGTAGACGGCCGGGATGCCCGGGAGCGTGAATAGCAACGCGAGTGCCAGCGTCACTTGGTCGTCATAGGGATGCGACCCGTCGCTCTCAACGTAACGCAGCCTTTGCTTGACATCGTGGTTGTCGAGGAAGGTCACGAAGTAACGCGTGGCGTCACCATGCGAGCTGGTGACCTCCCCCTCGATCCGCCGCCGCTGCTCGAACATCGAATAGAGCCCGGAGGGACTGGCGAAACCCTTGACGATGGGTGGCAGAGTGAAGTAAAGCGGGTAGTCGAGCGCGGCGTCGACCCCGACCATGTCGTCGGCGTCGCTGGCCGTGCGCCCGATGAACTTGGCGATGTCCTGCTCCGCTTGAGCATCGAAGACCTCGCCAAAAGTGAAGAAGTTCTTCTTGCCGACAGTCTCGGCGAATTCCCGCATCGTGTTGCCGAAGACCCGGGGTAAGCCGCCATGCAGGTAGCGCAGCGTGTCAATGCGAAACCCGTCGATGTCCCATCTGGCAATTACGTACTGGTACACCTCGACCAGAGCCCGCTGGAGGTCTCCATCCTCGGTACGCATCTGCTTGAGCGAAACGAAGTCGCCGAACGTGTCGGGCATGCCCGGGCCGGGAACTCCCTGCCTGCGAAAGAACGTGTTCCGCTGGAGCTCAACCGGCCAGACCAGCGCGTCTCGAGTCGGATTGGTGATGGTTGCGATGTCCTCGGCTGCTGAGGGAGTGCCCGAGGCGTCGCGCCAGTGCACATCGAGCGGTGTGGCGGAGTAGCTGTGCTGGGCTCCACCTGACATCGCGGAAGCAGCATCTCCACCCGCGCTGTCATAAGCAAACACGTCGCCCACATGATTCAGGACGATGTCGAAGATCACGTAGAGGCCGGCTTCGTGAGCTGCATCAACCAGGGTCCGCAGCTCCTGATCCGCGTTTTCAGGAACCATGGCAAACCGTGGCTCTGCATGCAGGAAGTCATGGATGCCGTAGCCGTGATAGCTGTACTTGTCGAAGGGTAGGTTCTTGAGGACCGGGCTGAGCCAGATTGCGCCCGCGCCGAGACCTTTGAGGTATTGCAGCCCGGCCTGCACGCCCGCGAACGTGCCGCCTTGATAGCCGTCGAAGTTCGGGTCGTCCCAAGGCTGGTGGCGAGGAGGTGCATCGGGACGGTTGAAGCGGTCGACCATGAGGAAGTAGATCCAAACGTCCCGCCAATCAGCTGGAGAGGGCGTCAGCCCGGAAGCCCGGGCCTCGTTGACGACAAGTCTCACCGTGGGCTCCGACAGCGACCCCGCGCTATTGCCTGTCATATCGCCACCCAAGCTAACCCCAACAGGTCGACGTCGCATCTGTAGAACCCATAGTCCATGCCGGCCGACAACCCAGCGCCGACCAGTTCGAACTCAGAATGAGCTCAAAAGAGCCACATTGCTCAGGGAGACTCAACTAGACCGACGGTCGCAGCTTGCACAGCCATGAGCGCGAATCGAAATGTGATGCGAGAAGCGGCCACTCCTTGCTTGATCCGCGACGCCGCCAGACCCATCGCCGCGGCGCCGGCGGCGGCAAGCAGCAGCTTGGCACCCAACAGTAGAGCGAGCCCACCATAGTCCAACAGCTGAGCGCTCACGGCCCATGGACTCGACCGTCCCCCGCGAGCTGTCGACGGCGGTGGTCACCACGTCCTTGGCCTGGGCGGCGAGTAACAGGGAGGTCCAGGCCCCAGCCTGTCGCTCTGCAACGAATCGTGCATCCGGCAGCTGGACGGCGTCCATACCACGACGCTAGCCAGCGCCCTTGGGAGGTCGCGTCCAGGGAAGCCCCGGTCTTGTTCGGCGCCGCTCGTGGGAGCGCACAATCATGGCGGCATGGGGGCCCCGGGGCTGGTGGGGCGCGAGACGGAGTTTGCTGTGCTCGAGGCGGGCCTGCGAATGGCAGTCGAGCACGGAGGCGCCTTCTTGATCACCGGTCCGCCCGGGATCGGTAAGACCTCACTTCTCAACGCGGTCGCGGCGGAGGCGCGAAGCCGCGGCTACAACGCGCTCGCGATGACTGGTCTCGAATCCGAGGCTCAGTTGCCATACGCGGGACTGCATCAGCTTCTTCAAACCGTGATGGCGTCAGTCGACACGCTCGCGCCTCCGCAAAAGGCGGCACTGCTCACGGCCCTCGGCATGACGGCTGGACCGGCGCCGGCTGTCTTCCTGGTCGGGCTGGCCACGCTCAATTTGATCGATGAAGCTGCCGACGAGAAGCCGACGGTACTGGTCGCGGACGACGCGCAGTGGCTGGACGGCCCGACGTCTGCCGTCCTCACCTTCGTGGCACGCCGGCTCGAGTCAACCAGCATCCTGCTCCTGGTTGGCATGCGGGACCGATTTGAGAGCACCCTCCGATCTGCCGGTCTGACGGATATTCATGTCGGACCTCTCGACGATGCTGCGGCGACCGACCTGCTCGATTCGATTGCTCCAAATCTAGGGCGGGACGTGCACCGCCGAATCCTCGAGCAGGCTCTGGGCTACCCGCTTGCCCTCGTTGAACTGCCGCGTGCGCTGACTCAACAGGCCGTCCATGGCGGTCACTCTGCGCCAGGCACCGTGCCGTTGACCGAGCGGCTGGAGAGAACATTCTCCGCCCGGGCCGCAACGCTTCCCAAAGATACCCGGACTGCTCTGCTGCTCGCCGCCCTGGACGACGATCCGAGCGTGGCAGAAGTATTGGCGGCGACTGGCATTCAGACCGGTGGACATGTGGCGGTTGACGTTCTGGAGCCGGCGCTCGAATCCGGCTTGATCACGCTCGCGGGCGCCAACATTCGGTTCCGTCATCCACTCATTCGATCCGCGCTCGAGCAGGGCACTACTCACGGACAGCGACGGGCGGCACACCTTGCACTTGCCCAGGTCGTAGCGGATCCAGACCGCCGCGCTTGGCACCGCGCCGCTTCGGTCGTCGGTACGAATGAGGCCGCTGCCGCAGACCTGGAAGCAACCGCTGCGCGAGCACGGGATCGAGGCGCCATCGCCACAGCGCTCGGTGCTCTGGAGCTGGCCGCATCCCTGACACCAGACGGCGCAGCTCGAGCGAGGCGGCTCCTGGCAGCCGCCGAGCTGGCTTTTCAACTTGGACAACCCGCAGTTGTCGGTCGGCTTCTCGACGAAGCGGCCAAACTGGAGCTGACGCCTCACGACATGGCGCGCATGACCTGGTTGCGCGAGATCTTCTACGACGGATCGCCAGGGAATGCGGAGGCAATCCTGAAACGGGTCGCCGTTGCCGAGGAGATGGCGGCGCAGGGCGATCGCAACCTTGCGCTTCAGCTGCTCGGGGGAGCAGCTCTCCGGTGTCGGTGGGCGGAACCTGAGTCGGAAGCACGGGCCAGCGTCGTGAAAGCTGTTGAGCAAATCTCCGGCGTGGAATGGACTCCTACAGCGCTCTCGATACTGTCGCTGGCTGCGCCGCTGGACTCAGGGGCGCGCGTTTCGCGGGAGGTCGCTCACGCCGCGCTCGTGGAAACAACCGATGGACAGAGAACGCAGCTCCTTGCCTTCGCTGCATACGCAGTCGGTGACATCGCCCAATCGATTGAACTGATGAATCGCGCGGCTGCCTTGCTGCGTGTGCAGGGACGGCTGAGCCTTCTTGCGCAGGTGCTAACGGTGCGTGCGTGGGCCGGGATCAACACCGGCAACTTCACGGACGCGACGCGCGACGCAGAGGAAGGAGGTCGGCTGGCGATCGAAACGGAGCAACCGATCTGGATCGCGTCCAGCCGGATCTACCGCGCCATTTTGGTGGGACTGCGGGGCGAAGAGCGCGCTGCAGAGCAGGTCATCACCGAGGCAGCCAAGCCGCTCATGTCGCTCGAGTCGTCCTTTATCCTGAGCGAAGCGGAATTCGCCCGCGGAATCACGGCAATGACAGCCGGCCGCAACTCCGACGCGCTCGACCACTTCATTCGGATGTTTGATCCCGGAGAAGCCATGTACCACGGGATCGTCTCCCAGGGCGCTGCGTGCTACGTGGTCGAGGCCGGGGTGCGGGCCGGGCGGCACGAGGACGCCCGGCGAATGATGGCTTTGCTCGAGGCCCTGTCCAAGCGCACACCAGCAACGCTCATCCACGCAGGGGTGCGCTACGGACGTGCGGTCCTGGCTGATGATTCGAAGGCCGAGGGCCTCTTTGAGGTGGCGCTCAAGGCTGAGCCAAAATGGCCGTTCGACCATGCGCGGCTGCAGATGTCGTATGGCAGTTGGCTCCGAAGGCAGCGCCGCATCACGGAGTCAAGACCCTACTTGCGAACAGCTCGGGACACCTTCGAGGCGCTCGGGGTGCATGCGTGGGCCGACAAGGCGCGGGCGGAGTTGCGCGCCTCTGGCGAACGTCTCGCCGAGCCGACCAAGGCGCCTCGCCAGTCGCTGTCGCCGCAAGAGCTGCAGATCGCACAGATGGCCGCATCTGGACTTTCCAATCGCGAAATCGGCGACCGATTGTTCCTTTCGCACCGGACTGTCGGTGCTCACCTCTACCGGGTATTTCCGAAGCTCGGGATCGCATCCCGATCTGAGCTTTCAGCGTCGCTCGCAAGCCTGGAGCGCGCCCTCACGTAAACACGAAAACCCGGTCCCCAGGACCAAGTTTCGAATACAGATTACCCTTCGGAGGCGCTACTACGCCGTCGCTTGACCCCGGCGCCGAAGCAAGAGGACCGTCAATAGCAGCGGGCCGCCGGCGAAGACCCACAGCGCCCCGCCGAGGCCGTACCGTGCGGCGGCCAGGCCGATCAATAAGGGGATGGGCGTGGCCGCGATCCGGAACACGTTTCCGATCGCGAGCTGCGCTCCGCTCTGCCCGGGAAGCGATTGATA
>WNFB01001129.1_pt1 | contig 22425 bp, 18 predicted proteins | sample 5400501 | NCBI WGS metagenome assembly WNFB01 (sample SAMN13153341, study PRJNA577476) | soil metagenome | isolation source: 200 cm saprolite under Douglas fir tree site 2 hole 1 | place: USA:California | collected 2015-04-18 | reverse complement strand
CCGACGGCGAGGTGATCTGCTCCTGCGGCACGCCGAGCGCCTCCGCCAGGCGGTCCGTCTCCGCCGACGCGCCGTGCACGAGCACGATCTCGTCGGAACGCGCGACCTGGGCGACCAGGTCCGCGACCGCGTCGCGGTTGACGCCCTTCGATCCTCCCGCCTTGATGACCGCGCGGAGTGGCATGACCGAAGCCTAGTGAATGGCTGGCCTGTGCGCGCGCCGGAGGCACACGCCATGCAGCGAACGTCATCGTGCCGAAGACCATCGACCGTCGCGTCGTTCAGCGCCTCGTGGCCGAGGGCGCGCAGCTCGTGGACGTGCTCGCGCCCGAGGAGCACGAGGACGCGCACATCACGGGCGCGATCAACATCCACCTGAAGCGACTCGACGCGCGCAGCGCGAGCGTGCTCGACCGGGCGCGTCCGGTCATCACCTACTGCCACGACTACCAGTGAGACATGAGCGCACGAGCCGCGTGGCGGCTCGAGAGCCTGGGGTTCGCGGAGGTCTACCGCTACCAGGGTGGCCGGGATGACTGGCTCGCGAACGGACTGCCGTTCGAAGGACTGCGCAGCAAGGTCGTGCGCGTCGTCGACGTCGCCCGGCACGAGGTCCCGACGTGCGCTCTCGGCACCCGTGTCGCCGAGGCGCGGGCTCGCGCCGAGGCCGCCGGCTGGAACGAGTGCGTCGTAACGAACGACGCGGGCGTCGTCGTCGGGATGGTCCGCGGGCGCGCGCTCCACGGCGACGCGAACGCTCTGGTCGACGAGGTCATGGATCCGGGACCGGTGACGGAGCGGCTCGACGCGCCGGCCGAGAAGATAGCGCGCGAGCTCGACCAGCGCGGGCTCACACGGCGTCTCGTGACGACCGGCGATGGTGAGCTCGTCGCCATGTTCTTCGCGGCCGACGTGCTCGAGGGCAAGCGCGCCGGGTCCGGCGCCCCTCCCCGCGACGAGCGCGGGTCGTCAGGGATGTAGCCCGACGAAGCCGAGACCGGCCTGCTCGTCGAAGCCGAGGGCCACGTTCATGGCCTGGACGCCGTTGCCGGCCGCGCCCTTCACCAGGTTGTCGATCGCGCAGAGCGCCACCACGCGGTCACCGCGGGGATCGACGGCGAACCCGACGTCGGCGAAGTTCGTGCCGGCGAGCAGCTTCGGCTCGGGGTAGCGGAAGATGCCGCCGCGCTCCTTCACGATCCGCACGAACGGCTCGGACGCGTACTGCTGCCGGTAGACCTTCCAGAGATCCTTCTCCTCGACGGCGTGCTTCACGTAGACGTGGGCGGTCGCGAGGACTCCGCGCACCAGTTCCACCGCGGTCACCGACAGGTCGACCCGTGGCTTCGCGCCACCAAGCGTGAGCTCCTGCTCGGCCTCGGCGGTGTGGCGGTGCCCGACCGGCCGGAACGAGCGCACCACACCGACGCGCTCGGGGTGATGCGAGTCCTCGGACGGCTCGCGGCCGCCCTCGCTCGATCCGACCTTGCACTCGACCACGACGGGCCGCGTGCGGTCGACGAGGTCGGCCGCGAAGAGCGGGAGCAGCGCGAGGATCGTCGCCGTGGCGTTGCAGCCCGCACCGGTGACGCGCGGTGCGCCCTTGATCTTCGCCCGGTGTAGCTCGGGGATGCCGTAGACGTAGCGGTCGAGCTTCTCGGGATACGGGTGCGCCATCCCGTACCAGCGCTCGTAGTCCTTCGGATCGCGCAGCCGGTGGTCGGAGCTGAGGTCGATGACCAGCTTCGCACGCCCCTCGAACTCGTCCGCCCGGTGCGTGCCGTTCGGCAGGCTGAGGAAGATGACGTCGCACCCGGTCACGTCCTCGTAGTGGACGAAGCTCTGGTCCGTCCGCTTGCGCAGGTTCGGATGCGCCGTAGTCAGCGGTTTCCCGGCAAGCGACTCCGAGCCCGCGAGCACCTCGCGCACCTCGGGGTGCGACAGCAGCAAACGGAGGAGCTCGCCGCCGGCGTATCCACCGGCGCCGACGATGCCGACCTTGATCACGCTCGGGCCTTCGCCACGTCCAGCACGTAGTCGATCATGCGCGCGGGAATGTTGACGCCGGTCGTGTCGATGGAGTTGCGGAACTCCATCGTGTAGTTCACCTCGTTGACCAGGAGCTCGCCGTCCCGCTCGAGCACGTCGATCGCGAGCACGCCGCCGCCGACCGCCCTCGCCGCTTTCACGCAGAGCGCGTCGAGCTCCGGCGTGACCGGGCAGTTCTCGGCCCGCCCGCCGCGCGCGGTGTTCGTGATCCAGTGGTCGGCGTAGCGGTAGATCGCGCAGATCGTCTCGTCGCCGACGACGAACGCGCGGATGTCGCGGCCGGGCTTGGCGACGTACTCCTGCACGTAATAGATGGAGTGCAAGTAGTTCCCGAGCACGTCCTTGTGCTCGATGATCGCCTCGGCGCTCTCGCGGTCGTTCACCTTCGATACCAGGCGGCCCCACGAGCCGATGAGCGGCTTCATCACCGACGGATAGCCAAGTTCCTCGACCGCCGCGAGGGCGGACGCGGGTGTGAAGGCGATGCGTGTCTTCGGCGCGGGCACCTTGTCGCGCACCAGGCGCATCGTTGTGAGCAGCTTGTTGCCGCACACCTCGGCCGTCTCGTACGTGTTCACCGTTGGGATGCACCAGCCGTCGAGCACCGCGAGCGAGTAGAGCGCGGTGCCGTGCTGGATGCAGCGCTCCATCACGACGTCGACGCCGAGGTCGGGCTTCGTCTCGGTGGGGAGCACCAGCTCGCGGTCGTCGATGACCTTCGTCGGGACGCCGCGCGAGGAAAGTTCCTGCAGGAGCAGCTTCTCCTCGACCCGCACGCGCGAGAGCAGGACGCCGACGGTCGGGTGGTTATTCACCCCAGTCTTCCTCGGCCTCGGGCGCGAGCGCCAGCGCGACCGGCGACACGGCCGTCACCTCGAGCTCCGCGCCACAGTCAGGGCACGAGACGATCTCGCCCTTCACTGCATCGGAGCCGACGGTCACGTCGGCATCGCACTCGGGACACTTGGGCACGACTCTTCCCTCCCCGCCTGGACCTCGCCGCGGCGTGCGGCTCTCGATTCTCTGTGAGAGGAGAAGCGTAACGGCTGACGCCGGTCCCGGAGTGGCTAGTTGCCTTCGGCGGCGAAGTCGCGAGCGATGCGGCCGCGCGATTTGTCCTCGTACATGCGCTCGTCCGCCGCGGCCAGGAGGGCGTCGGCCGTGCGGCCGTCCTCGGGGAACCAGGCCAGGCCGAAGGAGACACGCGGGACGTGGTGCTCGACCCCGGCCCAGTGGTAGGTCTCGTCGCGCAGCCGGGCGCTCATGCGTCCGACGAGCGCCTGCGCCGGCAAGAGGCCGGTCCGCGGCAACATCACGACGAACTCGTCGCCGCCGAAGCGGGCCACGATGTCCTCGGCCCGCACCGACTCGCGCATCACGCGCGCCACCTTGATCAGGACCTCGTTGCCGGCAAGATGTCCGGCGCTGTCGTTCACGGACTTCAGCCCGTCCACGTCACACAGCGCCACGGCGAGGAGATCGCCGTGGCGGGTGGCGGCGTGGAGCTCGCTCTCGAGCCGCTCCATGAGACTGCGGCGATTCATGACTCCGGTGAGATCGTCGTCGCGCGCCAGCCGGTGCGTCTCCGCCAGCAGCTGGGCGTTGGCGATGGCGATCGCGGCCTGCGCGGCGTAGAGGCGCACGAGCCGGCGGGTGTCGGTCGAGAACCGGCGCGGAGTGGTCGAGTACATCGCGAGCGTGCCGATGACCTCGCCGTGGGCCACGAGCGGGATCGCGACGGCCGAGGCGATGACGTCGTGCAGCTCGGGCGTGCTGTGCCGATGCGTCGCGTACGTGCTGGCCACAACGAGGTCGCGCGTCTCGAGGGCCTCGAGCGAGATCCCGGCGAGCGGCTCCCCGACCGAGTCGCGCAGCTGCGTCATCGGGCCTTTGTGCAGCGCGCGGATCACGAACGTGTGATCGGGATCGGCGAGCGCGAGCATGGCGCCCGCGGTGCGGGTCAGGCTCGTGGCGTGCTCGACGACGAGCTTCAGGAGCTCGTCGACGGAGCGTTCGCCCGCGGCCGCCAGGCCGACCTCGTACAGCGACTCGAATTGGCGCGCGCGCCGGCCCTCGACCTCGCCCAGGCGCCAGTTGGTGTAGAGCGCGACGGCGACGCGGGCCGCGAGCAGGACCGTGATGAGCGCGGCGGAGCGGATCACGATCAGCTCGATCTTGCGGTTCTCCGCAACGACGATGAGGACCGCGGTCAGCAGAGCGACCACGGCCGGAAGCGCCATGCGGATGAGCGGCCGCGCCGGCGAGCCCCGTCCGGCGAGGGACTGCTGGCGGTCCTCGAGCGAGGAGGTCGCGCCGATGCTGAGAGCAAGCATGCCCGCCATCCACATCGGGTCGATGAGCGTCCCCGCCACGAACGTGCCGTGGATGTACTGCGGCAGGGACAGCGTGTATGCCAGCGCCGTGAGACCCACGCCGACGATGAGCCACTTATGCGCGCGGCGCGGAGTGCCGAGCGGCGCGGCGAAGAAGGCGGAGACGGCGGCCGCCGTGGCCGCGACATAGAGCATCGTGTAGAGCAGAACGATCGTCGTCGCGACCGGATCGACGTCCATCTCGACCACGAAGATGTCCTGCACCGCGAAGGCGATGAGCGCGACGAGGACGAGCACCACTGCGGCCGCGTCGAGCAGCAGCGCGTAGACCGCGAGACGCTGACCGCGCAGGAGCGCGACGAACCCGCAGCCGAAGAGCACCGCGGCCACCAGCGCAGCGGCGTCGGCGACGTTCGGGCTGTCCACGTTCACGTCCGCGACGAGGAAGAGCGCGCGCAGGAACATGCCGGCGATCCACGCGATCACGCCGGCGGCGATGAAGATCCAGGGCAGCCGCTCCCGCAGCCGCGCGGCGGTGATGGTCTGCGCGATGCGCCCGAGCGCACCGAGGCTGAAGCCGAGCCAGCCCATCGCGGCCGTGGCCGCGCGCAGGTAGCCCGCGGGCGCGAGCTGCTCGAGCCCGAAGGCCGCGAAGAGGCCGATGACCCCAAGCGCCAGCTGGCGGTCGGAGCCACGCGGGAACGCGCGGGCGAGTCGTCCCATAGCAAGAAGGCTAGCGAGCGGTGTCCACGGCGCGGGGGGCGAACACGTCCTCCCCCGAGGTCGCGCGGTGTCCTACCCCGGGGGAGTGAGTGTCTAGACGGACGTAGGTGGTCAGCGAGTCGCGAGCTTGAAGATCTGGTGCAAACCGGAGTCGCCGATGCTGCTGCGCGCGCTGGTGCTGGATCCGACGCACGATTACCAGCGGCAGTCGGCGTGAGGGATGTCTACGATGTCTTGAGACATCTGTCTCCGATGTCTCGACACATCACAACGGTGAGCCAGGAGGGATTCGAACCCACGACCAAGGGATTAAGAGTCCCCTGCTCTACCGCTGAGCTACTGGCCCACCCAATGGTACCGACTTCAGGGTGTGGAGCGCCTGTGGACAAACCGCAGGCTTCGTCCGGCGGCGCAGATCGTTAGAGCTACGCGGCGCCGATCTTGAAGATCTTGGTGCCACAGACCGGGCACACGCCCTGCGTCGCGGGCCGGCCGTTCTTCATCGTGATCTGCTGGGCGTCCTTGATCTCGCGCGACGCCTTGCACTTGACGCAGTAACCGCTCGCCATCAGCAATTTCCTCCGGTGCGCGGGCTGCTGGGCATCGTACCCTAGGCCTCTCCGACCCCTTGAAACCACAAAACCCCGCCTCTCGGCGGGGTCTCGTGGTGAGGAAGGGAAGGGTTGGGATTTCTTAAGTTGTCGTAACAACGCGAAGCAAGCCTTGTGCCAGCGCGACGGGGAGAAGAGATTGCGCGCGGAAATCCTGTCGATCGGGACCGAGCTGCTCCTGGGCCAGATCCTCGACACGAACGCCCACTACCTCGCCCAGCGACTTGGGGATCTCGGCATCGACTGTTTGTTCATCTCCACCGTCGGCGACAACCTCGGGCGGGCAACCGAGACGATCGAGCGAGCGCTGGGTCGCTCGGACCTGATCATCACGACCGGCGGGCTCGGGCCGACCGAGGACGACCTCACGCGCGAGGCCATCGCCGCCGCGCTGAAGGAGACGCCAGCGGTCGATCCCGCGCTCGAGGCCGAGCTGCGCACATGGTTCGGCGGCCGGGGCATGCAGATGCCCGAGCGCAACCGCAAGCAGGCCTGGCTGATCCCCTCCGCACAGGCGATCCGCAATCCGAACGGGACGGCGCCAGGCTGGGACACCCGCAAGAACGGCAAGCGGATCGTGTCCATGCCCGGCGTGCCGCGCGAGATGACGTACATGTGGGAGCACCACATCGAGCCGACACTCGCCGCGAACGCGGTCCTTCGGTCGCGCACGCTGAAGCTTCTGGGGATCGGCGAATCGCATGCCGAGGAGTCCCTCGCCGAGCTCGTGCGGTCGACCGCGCCGACCGTCGTGACCAAGGCCAAGGACGACGGTCTGCACATCCGCATCACGGACAAGGACGCCGACGCGGGCACGATGGACGCGCGCATCGCCGCGATGGAGGCGCGCGTTCGGGAGCGCCTCGGTCAGTACGTCTGGGGCACCGATGACGACACCCTCGGCTCGGTCATCGGCACGGCGCTCCAAGCGCGCGGCTGGAAGCTGGCGACAGCTGAGGCGCTGTCGGGCGGCGACGTCTCGCGCGCGCTCGCGCAGGCGCCCGGCGCGAACGAGTGGTACGAGACCGGGGTCGTCATCCCCCACGCCGGCGCCGACTCGCTGCGCCGCGCGATCTTGCACTCGGACGCGCAGGTCACGCTCATCGTGCCCCACGGCGAGACGAGCGCGGAGCTCGTGGCGACGACGCCCGAGCGCCCGCGGACGCTCACGATCCGCTTCGGGTCACCCGCCGACGGGCGCCGGCGCGCGCTGCTCGGCGCCCTCGACCTCCTGCGGCGCGCGCTCAGCGGTTAGCAGCGCGATCGCGATGCCCGCGAAGACCGCCGCGGGCAGGAACGCGCTGAACGATTCGCGATGGCGCGCGACGGCGAGCGCGTAGAGCACCGGCGAGACCACCAGCAGCGCACCGACGCCGCCGAGGGCGACGGCCCGTGCACGACGAAGGTTCGTGCCGCTGAGCGCGCCTGCCGCGAGGGCCAGCGGTACGAGCAGCAGCAGGTGGTCGTACGACCAGAGGTACGGCGCACCGGCGACCGAGAGCGCGGTCCAGAGCGCGAGCCGCGCGTCCCGCCCCTGAGCGCGTAGGGCTATGACCGCACCGGCGAGGATCAGCGCGATCGCAAGCGCGAGTCCGAAGGGTGACGGCAGCAGATCGCGCAGCGCGACGGTGATCGATGCGGAGCGCCCCAGCCGCTCCGGTGCGACGTCCGATGTCCACGCCGCCCACCACCCCGGCAGCACCATCCACGACACCGCGACGATCGCGCCCGCCACGAGGACGCCGGAGGTCACGAGGCGACGGCGATCGCGCGCATTCACGAGGAGACCGAGGCTGGTCCACACGAAGAGCTGCGGCTTCGCCAGGAACGACGCCGCGAGCGCACCCGCGGTGGCGTCGCGGCCCGACCGCAGCGCGAGCACCGACCCGCAGAGCGCGGCGAGCAACACGAAGCTCCACTGACCGAGCACGACCGCGTGGAAGCCGGGCTGCGACACCAGGAGCGCGAGCCCGAACGCGCCGTGAAGGAGCTGCTGACCCGGGACGGCAGCGCGGAGCAACGCGCGTAAGGCAATGGCCGCGAGCGCGATGCCCGCGATCATCCAGATCCAGGCGGCGGTCTCGAGCGGGAGCAGCGCGAGAGGCACGAGCGCGACCGCGACCCACGGCACGTAGCCATAGACGGCGGTATTCGGCTCCTGCGTGCCGAGCGCGCCAACCGTGTCGCGCCAGTGGGCGCCGTCGTAGGGATCCGCGCCGATGACGAGCGCGCGGGCGCCGGCCCAGAAGCCGGAGAAGTCGTTCTCGTGGACGAGCTCGAGGCGCCGATCGAGCGGACCGGTGATGACGATGAACAGGATCCCGATGCCGAGGCCGATGCCGAACGCGATGTCGGCGCGCCGCTCGCTGCTCACAAGAGCGAAGCCTACCGAGTGCTAGTCGTGATGGCCCTTCTCGGCGTTCTTCTTGAGGGCCTGCTTGAGCTTCTCGGCGGCGGCGCGTGCGTCGTCCGCGGCGCGGCGCACGACCTTCGCGGCATCCGCGGCGCGCGGGTCGTGGGTCTGCGCCGGCTGGATCGTGGCGTGTCCCGCCTCGTTCGCGCGCGCGCTCGCGGGCGGCGTTTCCGCGGCTCGCGTGGTGCTCGACGCGCCCGGCGTCTCGGCGTTCACATTCGTCCCGCTGCCGGGCGCGCGTGGTGTCGCGCTGGCCTTCGCCGTCTCGGTCGCGCGCGGCGTATCCGCGGTGCGAGGCGTATCGGTCGAGCGCTGCATCTCGGCCGCGCGCGGGGTCTCGGCACGCTGCGCGAAGGCGGCCGGCGGCGTCTCGGAGCGCTTCGGCGTGCCGCTCGGCGGCGCGGTCGGGATGCTGGCGCTCTCGGCCGCCGCGACGTCCGCGGCGTTCGCGAGGTCCACGGCGACCCTCGCCGCCGTCTCCGCGACCTGCTCGATCTTCGTCGTCCCGGGCGCCATCGTGGGCGCGGCGATCATCGCGAGGATCTGCGCGCCGCGCGCGCTCTTCACGTCCGTGGCCAGCGTCGCCGCGAGGACCTGCGCACGATCGCGCTGCGCCGCGAACGCCATCTCGAGCTGCGCACCCAGATCGGCCTCGGGCCGTGGCGCGAGCTCCGCGGCGGCCGAGGCGATGTGCTGCGAGAACATCGCCGACGCGACGAGTGCATCGGACGTGCGGCCGTTGCCCGCGAGCTTCTCGGCCTCACCGAGACGGTGCTCGGCGATGGACAGCTCGACGGCGGCGCGATCACCGGGCGCGTCCGCGAGTGCCAGACGAACCTGCTCGGAGGCGATCTTCAGGGGGTAGAGAAGGTCGTCGGGCAGCGTGTCCGCGCTCGCGACGACGGCGCTCAGACCCAGGCACACCATCACCGCTCCGAACGCGACGCCGCGCACGATGTACGGCGCGGGGAGCCCGAGGAGCTCCAGTCCGGTCCAGGCGTGGTCGAGGAGGCCGGGCTGGCGCGGCTCCAGCCGGGCCAGGATCCGCGCCCGCATTCGGGCGCGGGTGTACGCGTCAGGCGCGGCGGGGGTCTCCTTGTGCATCCGCAGGGCGATCCGGACGCTGTCACGGACCTTCGGATCGCTGATGGAGCGCAGGCTGCGCTGGCCTCGAGCCACTTCGCCGATGAGCCGATCTAGGTGCTTTTGGCCCTCTCGCCCCACCACGGCCGTCTAACGCCTCGCCTGCTTGCCCGTTATCCCCCCGGGGGAAGAGACACCGCCCGCTTAGCGAGGCGGCGGGCGACCGTGGGTCCGCTTAACCGTGGGTTCGCTTAGTGGATGACGCTCGCCTGGCCTGGGTCCGCGGGGCCGCCCCAGACCGGCGCGTAGCGGCTGAAGAACGCGTCCTGGTGAAGGACCTTCCCGTCCTGCATCACGGTGCGCGTGCGATACACATCACGACCGCGCAGCGCGTAGCCCTTCGGGAACGCGGGATCCGCCGACTGATCCGCGGGCACGTCGATGAAACGATTCTGGAATGGATCAGTGACGGCCACGGTCCTTCCGGTGGGCAGTCCCCACATATCGAACGTCACGCTCGTGTCCGAGACCCACGACCACAGGAAGACCGGCGTGGCCGTGTCATTCTTCCAGCGGAAGTCCACGCCCGGATCGAACACCGCGGCGTCCAGTCCCATCGGATAGCGCTCGATGAGATAGCCGTGCGCGTGGCGCTCCACGATCTCGTAGCCGAGGCTCGAGATGGCGTTGAACATCGTCGTGGAGACCTGGCACAGGCCGCCGCCGATGACGCTCTCGTCCGAGCGGTTCTCGATGATCGCCCCGGCATAGGCGTAGCCGCGCTCGACGGTCACCGGTCCGAGCAGGCTCCAGAACGAGAACGTCTGACCCGGCATGATCACGACACCATCGAACTGCGACGCGCCGGTCGCGATGTTGGCGTGACGGCTGCGGCTCACCGGGAAGCTCGTCGTGAACGTCGAGGTGCGCTGCATCTTCGAGAGCCACACCTGGGCCTGCTGCGTCGTGAACGAGCTCGTGTCGGCGATCGACGGCGCGGCCAGGTCGCGGGTGCCGGCGGCGGGCGTGAGCAGCGCGCCGAGCAGGTTTGACTTCATTGCGGCCTGATCGAGGCGGATCCCGGCGACGCCGGGCACGACCGTCAGCGTGTTCTCTTTGCTGACGATGTATTTCGCGCTCACCGCCGGGCGGTCGAGCTTGACCGCGAGCGCCTTCACCCAATCGCTCACGCGCGCCTCGTCGAGCGAGACCGTGTAGCGGAAGCGCGCGCTCGGCACGATCGCGCCAGCGGGTGGTGTCGCGAGGTCGCCGGGACGCGCGAGCACGCGATCGATGACCAGCAGTGAGGACAGCCCGAGTGCATCCTCGGAGACACGCCGGTCCTCCACGGTCACGAGCAGGGGCGTCGTCGCGGCGCTCGCCTTCGCGAACGCGTCGTTCCAGCCGCTCTCGTCGACCGCCGGGTAGACCAGGCGGACGCTCAGCGGGATCTCGCGGTCGGCGAGCGTCTGCGCGCTCAGCACGGCCGCGGCGGTCCCGACGCGGTCGAGCTGGCGACCCACGACGGGCTCGGTGACCACCAGGCCGCGGGCACCGACGGCGAGCGCGCCGGAGACGGCCGGGCGCTCGACATCCGCGGCGACGGACGCCAGCCAGCGATCGAGCGTGTTGCCCTGCGCCTCGAGGCTGAGCGGGACCCGCGCGTCGCCGCGCAGCGCATCAGCCCACGCGCCGAGCTGCTCGAGCAGCCCGCCGGTCTTGCCGTAGGCGACGGCGGAGGCAGCAGCGGCAGCCACGTCCGGTCGCACGCCCAGGGCGCCGTTCGTCGTGCGCCAGCTGCGCCCGTCGTAGGTGGCGGCCACGGTGCTCTGCGACCAGGGACGCGCGAGCTCGTTCTCCAGGCGCTCGGCGCTGGCCTGTCGCGTCAACGAACCGACGTCTACCCCTGCGACGGTCACGCCAGGGAGCGCGCGATCGGAGTACAGCTCCTGCGCGACGAACACGATCGCAAGGGCGACGCAGATCACGGTGAGCGGAGCGATGACGAGCGACCACGACAGCGCACGCAGTCGGCGTGCGCGGCGGCCGCGGTCCGCGTCGCGAGTAACGACAGCCACTAGCTCGGGCCTCCCCACCACATGCTCTGCGCCCGGTCGTTACGTTCCATTCTGACGATCACGCCACTCCTTTGACGTAGAGAACACTGCACTTTGTTCCGCCGTGCGACGTCCGACTTTGGGGCGAACAACTACTAGTAGTGAGATAGCAAGCAACGGGCCGGATGAGTCCCAAACCCGTCAAAGGAAAGAAAAAGCCCCGGCAGTCCAGGGGAGCAGGAACTGCCGGGGCTTAGAGGCGGACTGGCCAGCGGGCGGGCCGGCCAGAGCCTGGCTTAGGGAGTTAGCTGCACCCGGTCGTCTCTCCGCAGTTCTCGCACTTGTGGCAGGTGCCGTTGCGAACGGTCAGCCAGCCACAGCGCGGGCACGGCGGCGCGTCGGGTGTCGAGTTCATCCGTCGCGGCGTCGCGGACGGCTGGATGGTCGACACCATCACGGGCGCGGGTTCGATGGTCTGCGTGACGTAGGGCTTGATGAGCTCGAGCTGCGGCGCGGGATCGACGATCTCGCTGTGACGGACGAGCCCGAGCATCTCCTTGTCGCTGGCCGAGAGGAAGCGGTACCCGAGCCAGCGGAACACGTAATCGACGATCGACTTGGCCATCCCGATCTCGGGATTGCCGGTCCAGCCTGAGGGCTCGAAGCGCATGTGGCCGAACTTCTCGACCAGGTGCGGCAGCGGGACGCCGTGCTGGAACAGAAGCGACACGCTGGTGGCGAAGGCGTCCATCATCCCCGAGAGCGTCGAGCCTTCCTTGGCCATGGTGACGAACAGCTCGCCGGGCGTGCCGTCCTCGAAGAGGCCGACGGTGATGTAGCCCTCGTGCCCTTCGATCGAGAACTTGTGTGTCAGGCTCGCGCGCGTGTCAGGGAGGCGGCGGCGCTCCGGCCGGTTCACCTCGACGATCCGCTCCACGACGTCCGCGGCCTTCTTGCTGTTCGACGCATCCTTATTCGTGGAGAGCGGCTGGACCTTCTTGCTGCCGTCGCGGTAGATCGCGATGGCCTTCGTCCCGTACTTCCACGCCTCGATGTACGCCTCCATGACGTCCTCGACGGTCGCGGTCTCGGGCAGGTTGACGGTCTTGCTGATCGCGCCGGAGATGAACGGCTGTACCGCGCCCATCATCTTGATGTGGCCCATGTGCGAGATCGTGCGGGTGCCGTTCTGCGCCTTGAACGCGCAGTCGAACACCGAGAGGTGCTCGTCCTTGAGTTCCGGAGCGCCCTCGATGGTCCCCTGCGCCTCGATGTACGTGGTGATGGCGCCGGTCTGCGTCTCGGTGTAGCCGAGGCGGCGGAGCGCAGCGGGGACGGTGCCGTTGATGAGCTTCAGCATGCCGCCGCCGACGAGCCGCTTGTATTTCACCAGCGCGATGTCCGGCTCAACGCCGGTGGTGTCGCAATCCATCATGAAGCTGATCGTCCCGGTGGGGGCGAGCACCGAGGCCTGCGCGTTGCGGTAGCCATTGACCTTCCCAAGCGCGAGCGCGTCGTCCCAGGCCTGCCGCGCCGCTGACAGGAGCGTCGGCGGCACGAGGTCGTCGACGATCTTGTAGGCCGCGGCACGGTGCTTCTCGATCACGCGGTCGTGGCCGGTCTTGTTCTTGGGATATGCCTCGTATGGGCCGACGACGGCGGCCATGCGCGCCGACTGCGCGTATGACTCGCCGGTCATCAGCGCCGTGATCGCCGCCGAGTACGCGCGGCCCTCGTTGCTGTCGTACGCGAGCCCGCGGTGCATCAAGAGCGCACCGAGGTTCGCGTAGCCGATGCCCAGCTGGCGGTGCGACCGGGCGTTGCGCGTGATCGCCGCCGTCGGATAGTCGGAGAAGCCCACGAGGATCTCCTGCGCGGTGAAGACGACGTCGACAGCACGCGCGAAGCGCTGCACGTCGAACTCGCCGTCGGAGTGCACGAAGCGCATGAGGTTGAGCGACGCGAGGTTGCAGGCCGAGTCGTCGATCGACATATATTCCGAGCAGTTCGCGACGACGAACCCGTCGACGATGTATGAGTGGTGGATAGGCTCGTTGAGGTTGTAGACGACGGCCTGTCCGTCGGCCTCACGAGCTGCCAGACGTGTCCCAGTCTTCGTCGCGTAGCGCGTCGCCTCACTGAGCAGGCGCGACAACGCACACTGCTTGCGCGTCGAGGTGAATCCGATCGCTCGTGCGAAGCGCTCGAGGTCAGTACCCGTGATCCGCAGGTCGAACATCGGCCGCGACTCGTAGTCGACCAGAGTGCCATCGACCCGGCGGTATGGAAGCACGCGCGCGAGGTCCTTCCGCGTCGTGTATTTGCGAGCACGGACGCCGAACGTCGAGAGGAGCCGTTGAACGTCCCTGAGCAGGCGTTCGCTGCTGCTTCCGAGGCCCACGTAGCCACTCGCCTTTCCGTCCTCCTCTACGCGGCTCACGCAACCATCGGCGCCGAAGAGACCTCGCAGGTAAGCGGCCTGGATCTCGACGGGCGCGGCGAAGATCGCTGCCGGGACATGTTTCGTGGCGGCGCGATCGGTCGTCACGCCGAGAGCGCTGAGGAACTCGCGGACCGCTGAGCTCCCGACGCGTAGCTGCGCGGTTCCGTTCGCCTGGGGGCTGCGCGAGGCGCCCGCGAAGACTTCACCAAGCAGGACCTGGTGGTAATCGATCAAGCCGTCGGTGATGTCGTCCCCGCCGTAGACCCAGATCGTCGAGTCCTCGGTCATGCAGCCGTCCCCCGTGAGGTGACCCATGAGTTCCGCGAGCGGGTCGGTCCAGCGGCTGGGCAGATCGCGGGTGACGAGCGTGCCGCCGCGTGGGCGCGCGGCCGCCTTGGCCGCTACCGCGACGGGAAGCTCCCAAGATGCGTGCGTCGCGGGCGTCGCCGCGTCGTTGAGCATGACTTCGTCGTCCTGCGTGAGCTCCTCCGCGGCCACGTAGCCACGGTTCACCGTCCAGATGCGGTGGTTCGGCGTGCAGCGCAGCTCGGCGCCGTTCCCGAAGCGCAGGCGCACGACCGGTGAGGTGCCGTTCCTCATGACCGCCAGGGGGAGCGACGCCAGGACGCCGGATGACGGCCGCTCGGCCGTCGCGCGGTGCGTGTAGACCTCGACGTCTTCGCCCGCCTTCGTGCGCTCGAAGAGCTCGGCGATCGGCAGCAGGCCCTTCGTCGTGTGGACGCGGGCATCGCCTGGGAAGCATGGGTTCGATCCGTTGATACGACCCGACACTGGCGTCGTGTGCCAGTCGTTGATGGTCGTGTCGAACTGCATACCCGGGTCACCGCACTGCCATGCGGCCTCGGAGAGCTCGAGGAGCAGCGCCTGCGCCGAGAGCGTCTCGACCGAGGAGCCGTCGACGCGCGCCCGCAGATCCCAGGCGCCGCCGGCGGTCGCCTTCTGCATGAACTCGTCGGTCGCGCGCACGGAGTTGTTGGCGTTCTGGAACTGGATGCTCTGCCAGGCGTCGCCGTTGAGGCTCATGTCGTAGCCGGCCTCGCCGAGGGCCCAGGCCTTCTTCTCTTCCTTGGCCTTGCACCAGATGAACTCGCGGAGGTCGGGGTGGTCGGCGTCCAGCACGACCATCTTCGCCGCGCGCCGCGTGGTGCCGCCGGACTTGATCGAGCCCGCCACTGAGTCGGCGCCACGCATGAAGGACACCGGACCGGAGGCGTATCCGCCGCCGGAGAGCTGCTCCTTGCTCGAGCGGATGCGCGACACGTTGATGCCGGACCCGGAGCCGCCCTTGAAGATGATCCCCTCGTTCTTGAACCAGTCGAGGATGCTGTGCATGTCGTCGTCGACCGAGAGGATGAAGCAGGCACTGGCCTGCTGAGGCACGCCCTCGACGCCGATGTTGAACCACACCGGCGAGTTGAACGAAGCGTGCTGGTGGACCATCAGGTACTTGAGCTCGTGGTTGAAGGTCTCGACATCGCGGTCCGACAGGAAATAGCCCCCCTCGACACCCCAGGCGGTGATCCGATCCACGACCCGGTCGACCATCTGCTTGACGCTCCACTCGCGATCGGGGGACGTGAGCTTGCCGCGGAAGTACTTGGACGCGACCACGTTCGTCGCGGTCATCGACCAGAACTTCGGGACCTCGACGCCCTTCTGTTCGAAGACCGTCCCGCCTTCGCCGCCACCGATCTTGGCATCACGGCGCTCCCACTCGACCTCGTCGTAGGGGTGCACACCTTCGGTGGTGAAGAAGCGCTCGACTTGCAGGCCCTTGCGTGGTCCCTCGCTGGGGACGGACTGACGCGGTAGCTCGGCGATCGTCATCTCTGGACCCCCCTAGTACGCGCGAGTGATGGAGTGGAGCTGGCGCTGTTCGCGAAGAAGAAGGAGTTCCCGCAGGTGTTCGACGTGCGCCGCGGAAGCGGACGGCCGAAAGGTCATCCCAGACCCCTCCTTCTCAAACTACTGTCCCTTGTCACTAGATGTCGCCCCCGCCGCCCCGGCCGGCACAACATCTGGTACCAGAGGCAGACCGCGAACTTTACGCCGACAGGCTTCGCTGTCAAGAGCACGGCGTCATCAGCCTGGGCGTGGGCTCGAGCGGGCAGGCCGCCGCGACCGAGGTTGGTCGCGAGACCGATTTTTTCAGCGCGGCTACGGGACGATGAGGTGCACGGGGTTGCCGCGGATGGTCACGGCCCAGGTCGCGGTGTCGTTGCCCGCGCCGGTGACGTGATACGGGACCTTCCACCACCCTGGCCCGGGCTCGCCCGGCGGGGCCGGCGCGTTGTAGGTCGAGGGAAGCGCGATGAGGATCGTGACGATCTGGTTGTCGAAGAGGCTCGAACCGCCGGAAGCCACCTGTAGCTGGGTCACGTTGTTGCCGCTCGTGCCGTTGGTCGCAGACCAGGAGAACGTCGCGTCGGAGTAGCCGCCCGCGCCCGGCTGTTCGAACTTCAGGTAGGCGCTCCCGCCCACGTCGCCGGGGTCGTGCACGGTGATCTGCAGCGTCTTGCCGGCGTGCACCGCGGCGAGTTACGCCGGGGTTGCGATAGCGGCGGCTTTGGCCGATTCGACCAGCGCGCGGACGCCGGCGCGCAGGTCCGCCTCGCTGATGTTGAGCGGCGGGATGAAGCGCACGGCCTGGTCGTGGAAGCCGCAGGTGATCAGGAGGACGTCGCGCTCGAGCGCGCCCTTGATCGCGGCCTTGCTGTGGGCCGAATCGTCGAACTCGACCGCGACCATCGCGCCAGAGCGTCGGATCTCCCGCACGTGCTCGTTCGTTCGCAGCGGCGCGAGCTCTTTGATCATGAGATCGCCCAGACGCTCGGCCCGGGCCACGAGGCCCTCGTCGCGGATGACCTCGAGGGTCGCGAGGCCCGAGGCGCACGACACGGGATTGCCGCCGAAGGTCGAGCCGTGCGTGCCCTGCAGCCACTTGTCCTGCAGCGCGCGCGACGAGACGATCGCGCCGAGCGGCAGCCCGCCGCCGAGCGCCTTCGCGAGCGCGAGCACATCGGGGGTCACGCCGACCTTCTGCGCCGCGAACCACGCACCGGTCCGTCCGAAGCCGGTCTGCACCTCGTCGAAGATCAGCAGCGCGCCGATGCGCGTCGCGAGCTCGCGCAGCGCGACGAGGAACGAGGTCGGCGGCGCGATGTAGCCGCCCTCACCCAGCACCGGCTCGATGAGGATGGCGGCGACGTGCTCCGACGGGACGTGATGCTCGAGCAGGACGTCGAGCTCCGCGAGGCAATGCGCGGCGCACGCCTCGGCGTCGTGCGCGGGCGTGATGGGGCACGCGAGCGGATACGGGAATGGCGCCATATACACATCCGGAAGCAATGCGCCGTAGCCGCGGCGGTATGCGGCCTTCGAGGTCGTCACGGCCATGGCGCCAGTCGAGCGTCCGTGGAATCCCCCGCGGAACACGATGATCGCGTTACGGCGCGTGACCTGGCGCGCGAGCTTGAGCGAGCCTTCGATCGCCTCCGCGCCGCTGTTGCCGAAGAACACGGTGTCGAGGCCCTGCGGCGTCACCTTCACGAGCTCCTCGGCCAGCGCGACGTTCGGCTCGTATAGCGCGACGCCGGCGCAGATGTGCGAGAGCTTCTCGGCCTGCGTGCGGATCGCAGCGACCACCTTTGGATGGGCGTGACCGACTGGCGTCACCGCGATTCCACACGTAAGGTCCAACACGCGGCGCCCGCTGTCGGTGATGAGCCAGCTGCCCTCGCCCCGCGCCACGGGCAGCCAGGTGTAGTGCCCGAGCACCGGTGAGAGGACGCGCTTGGCGCGCGCTTCGAGGTCGGCCATCGGCAAAAAGGATATGCCGTATGCATCGCGCGCGCGGCCTATGCGTTCAACCGGGCCGGCGCTCGTCGTTCTCCGATGACACGAGGATTTGCAGCGTGCTGCGGTCCTCGCCGATCACCCGCACGCGGTAGCCGGGGACGCCCGCGCGCAGCGCCTGCGCGAGCCGCTCCGGTCCTTCGTAGGAGACGCGCACCTTCAGGACGCCGTGCCGGTAGTACTCGGTGCGTACCTGACCCACCCCCCGCACCTTGCGCAGCGCGAGCTCGAAGCGATGCCAATCGTCGAGCGTGGGGAGCGGCGTGATCACGAGATCCGTCTCGCCGGGACCGGGCGGCGTGCGCGGTGATGGGATCGCGCTGCTCTTCTCCTCGTCGGGCTCGCTCGGCGCGATGGGCACGGGTGGCGGCGCCGACTCGTCGCCGCCGATCGTCACCGGTCGCTGCTCACGGGGCTCGACGACGCGGCGGGGTGGGAGCGGTCCGTCGTATCGCGGCGGTAGCGGCGCGTCACCTGGCGGCGCGGGCGGCGGTTGCGGCGCGGGCGCGTCGGGCATGCGGCCGCCGATGCGCGACGCCAGATCGACGGGCGCCTCGTCGTCCGACCCCTTCTTGTCGTTGCCCTTCTTTGCCACCCCTGGAGGTTAGCCCGACGACCAAATCACGACGACCCCCGAACGGAAAGCGTTCTACCTGTCGTTGTCAGGATTGTGTACATTTCCCGCACACGCGGGGAGTTGGGGTGAGGAAGAAAGGCGGTCCGGCTTGGCCGAAGGCCGACTGAACGCTTCCGACGACATCATCGCCACGCTCTCCGGTCGTGTCAGCGAATTGTCCAAGCGTGTCGCCCTGCTCCAGGCCGAGCTCGAGTCGTCGACCAAACGGCTCGCGATCTACGAGGAGCACGACAGCACGATCCAGGACGCGCTCTCAGGCGCGCTTCGCGCTGCCTACCAGATCCGCGAGCGCGCGGAGACGACAGCGGGCCAGATCCTCGAGCAGGCGCGCGAGGAGCGCCGCATGCTGCTGAACGAGATCGCACGGCTTCGCGACGAGCGCGATCAGCTCCAGGACGAGATCGCCACCCAGCGACGCAGCAGCATCTCCGCCGTCGCGCCGCGCCCGCTCTCAAGCGATGCCGCGACGCAGGAGCTGCGCGCGGTCGCGAGCGAGGCGCTGAAGGGACTCTTCCAGGAGATCGTCGACGACATGCGCAGCGCGCCGCGTCCCGCCGCGCCGCGCGCAGCCGAGCCGGTGCAGCGGGAAGAGCCGCGTCCCGCGGAGCCACGTCCCGCACCCGCGCCGCAGCGCGTGACCGAGACCGCGGCGCCGCCTGCCGCGCGCGTGGAGCCCGCGCCGCGACCGACGTACGAGGCGATGGCGCGCGTGAAGCGCGCGAGCCTCACCGAAGAAGACGAGGTCGCCGCGCCGCTCGCGGCCGCACCGACCCCCGCGCCGGCTCCGCCCGCGCCCCAAGCGATGCCCGAACCGGAGCCCCAGATGGAGCAGATCGAGCCCTTCGAACCGGCCGCGACCGCTCCGGCGCCCGCGCCGGAGCCCGTGCACGAGGCGGCGCCCGAGCCGCTGCGCACGGTCGCGGAGACGCATCCCCCATTGGAAGTAGTTCGCGCGCCGATCGAGATCGACGAAATCGCTCCCCCGAGGGTGGAGGCGGCGTCGCCCACGAGCGACATTCAGCTCGTGCTTTCGCCCATCGGGTCGTTCCCCCGCCTCGTCGAGATCGAGCGCCACATCCAGGCGCTGTCGGTGGTCCGCACGCTCTACGTGCGCGACTTCCGCGGCGGCGTCGCCACACTGGCGATCGCGCTGCGTTCCTCCATGACGCCGGAGGAATTCGCCGGGATGCTCGCGAGCCTTCAGCAGCCGCGCATGCGGCTGGTGGCGGGCTCGCGGAACAGGCTCGAGCTGAGGATCGAAGGCGAAGCATCCATCGCGTAAGGGCGGGAGGACAGGGTGAGCACACGGCTCGAAGCTGACGGCTGGTCAGCGCGTCTCTCTCACCTTGCCGCGCTGGCGCACGTCGACGCGCTCGCCATCGTCCTGCCCGGTCAGGCCGCGCCGACCACGTACGCCGCGCACAACCTGCCGGCGGTGTCCTGGTCTGCGACGCCCGCCGCGAAGACCATCGCGACCGTCCTGCAGACGCGCGCTCCCGGACAGCTCAGCGCCGCGGGGATCCCGCTGGCCGACGGCCGCAATGCCGAGTCGCTCGCCGCGGCGCCGATCGTCTGGAAGGACCAGCTCGTCGGCGCGCTTGTCGCGGCCGCGACGCGTCCGCTCACACCCGACGACCTGCCGAATCTCGCGCGTGCTGCGGACATCGTCGCGCTCGACCTCGCCGACGCGAACGTCACGTGGCGGGCGCAGCGCCAGACGCAGGACATGGAGGGCCGGCTGCGCGCGTCGCGCGAGCTGAGCCGGTCGTTGCGCATGCGCGACACCGGCGCGCTGCTGGATCGCGCGGTGAACCAGGTCGCCGAGCTGTACGGCGCCGACGGCGCGTCGATCATGATCCTCGGCGAGGACGGCTACCTCACGGTGGCCGCATCGCGTGGTCTCTCGGATGAAGCGAAGCGCGCGCGCCGCGCGGTCGGCGATGGCATCGCCGGCACCGTGGCGCGCAGCGGTCAGCCCACCATCCTCTCGGGACCGGTCGCGGGCGGCAGCGATGACAGCGTTTCCGAGTCGATGATCGCGCCGCTGCGCGTCGGCGATCGCACGATCGGCGTCGTCAACGTGAAGCACCGCTCGCCGCAGCCCAAGTACGCGCAGGCACAGCTGGAGTCAGTGGCCCTGGTGGCGCAGGACATCGCGAGCGCGTACGCGACGGCCGACGAGCTGCTGCACGCCGAGGACGACCGCCAGCAGGCCATCGTGCTGTACGAGCTCTCGCGCTTCGCCACCTTGGGGTCGGATCCGGCGAACGACCTCGGTTCGGCCGCCGCGATGCTCGCAGGCACGATGCGCCACGACGCGGTCGGCGTGTGGCAGCTCGACAACGATCGCCTGCGTCTGCGCGCGGCCACGGGCTACGAGGCCGAGCCCGGCGCGGAGATGGTCCTCGACGAGCGGGACACGATCCTCGCGACGGTGCTGCGCGAGAAGAAGCGCGCGCGCCAGCAGCTCGGGCTGTCGGAGGACCGGCCGGAGTGGGCCGCACCGGGCTGCACGCAGTTCCTCCTCACGCCGATCGCCGGACTGGGAGTGCTCGTGTTCGGACGCACGACCGCGCCGTACAGCGACCTCGACGCGGACTTCAGCACGACCATCGCCGAATACGTCGCGGGCATGCTGCAGAAGTCGTCCGCGCAGGATGTCGTGGACCGCGGCGTCTCGAGCGAGCGGCGTCGCATCGCGCAGGAGATCCACGATGGGCTCGCGCAGGAGCTCACCGGCGTCGTGCTCGCGCTCGAGGGTTGCCAGCGCGCGTTCGAGAAGGACCCGAGCCTCCTGGGTCCGCAGCTTTCCAAGGCGTCCCGGGACGCGCGAGCCACCCTCGCCGACGTGCGTCAATACATGGCCGCGCTGCGGCAGAGCGAGACGGGCGCCCTCAACCTCCCGGTCACGCTGGGACGTCTGGTGGACGACCTCCGCCGCCAGACCGGTCTCACCGTCGAGATGGAGGAGTCCGGCCCGCAGCGCGAGCTCGAGCCGATCGTTGAACGTGCTGTGATCCGCATCGTCGGCGAGGCGCTCCGCAACGTCGCGCAGCACGCCGGCGCGAAGCAGGCGAAGGTCGCGCTGCTGTACGGACCCGAGGGCGTCGTCGTCACGATCGAGGACGACGGCAAGGGCTTCGATGTTGAGCAGACCTTTACGAGCGCCGAAGGGCGCGGCCACTTCGGCGTCGTCGGCATGCGCGAACGCGCCGAGGCCGCGGGCGGGCAATTGGTCGTGCGCAGCGAGACGGGGCACGGCACCATCGTTCGGGCGAGCATCCCCTACACGAACCTCGCGGCCGTCCCCGGGGCGACCAGCGGTCCCATCGAGGACGTCGAGCAGCAGCCCGGCGTGGAGGATCAGGACACGAGCGACAAGGGCTTCTTCACGAAGCTGTTCGGCCGATGAAGTCGATGACCGAGAAGCACACGGTCCGCGTCCTCATCGCGGACGACCACGCCGTCGTGCGCAGCGGCCTGCGCTCGATCCTCGAGAGCGAGGACGACATCGAGGTCGTGGGCGAGGCCGCCGACGGGCATCAGGCGCTCGAGATGGCGCAGGAGCTCCTGCCCGACGTGATCCTCATGGACATCAACATGGGCGACTGGGACGGCGTGACCGCGACGCGGCGCGTGCGCAACTCTGTCCCCTCGTGCCGCGTGATCGTGCTCACGAATTACGACGAGGACAACCTGGTGTTCTCCTCGATCCGCGCCGGCGCATCGGGCTACCTCCTGAAGGAGGTGAGCGGATCGCAGCTCACGAACGCGATCCGCACGGTCGCCGACGGGTTCTCGCTGATCTACCCTTCGGTCGCGCGACGCGTGCTCGACGAGTTCGGCCGTCTGCGCGTGGGTGGCGCACAGCCCGATGACGACCAAGGGTACAGCGACCTCACACCGCGTGAGCGCGAGGTCTTGAAGCTCATCGCCAGCGGTCGCGCGAACAAGGAGATCGGCACCGAACTCGGCATCAGCGAGCGCACGGTGAAGACGCACATCTCGAACATCTTCAGCAAGCTGCAGCTCACCGACCGCACCCAGGCCGCGCTGTACGTGCACAACCGCGGCCTCCTCGAGAAGGCCTGACCCGCTAAGAGCCCCGTCACCCTGGATGCGTGTTTGACCCTGGTAATACCAGAGTTCATACTGGGAGTGTGACGAAGAAGACGGCCATCAGCCTCCCGGACGACCTCT
>WNFB01001127.1_pt1 | contig 22426 bp, 22 predicted proteins | sample 5400501 | NCBI WGS metagenome assembly WNFB01 (sample SAMN13153341, study PRJNA577476) | soil metagenome | isolation source: 200 cm saprolite under Douglas fir tree site 2 hole 1 | place: USA:California | collected 2015-04-18 | reverse complement strand
GTGCGGAGACGCCCGAGGACCTGGTGGGCGCCGTGCTGTTCCTGGCGTCCGACGACAGCGCCTTCATCACCGGCCAGACGCTGCACGTGGACGGCGGCTCAGTCCTGACCTAGAGTTTTCGTGCCCGAAAACACACAATCCGTGTGACGGCGGGCACTGCGCTTGTCCACCCCGGACAACTACGCTGGGGACATGGACCGCCAAGCCTTGCTCGAGATGTACGACCTCTACCACCGGCCCGTGTTCCAGTACCTGGCCTATCAACTCGGCGGACGGATAGAGGTCGCCGAGGAGCTGTGCGAGCACGTGTTCATGGAGGCGCTGCGCAGCTCTCCGCCCGGGATGCCGCGCTCTTCCTGGCTGTATCAACTGGCGACCGCGGCTGTGAACGATTTCACAGACAGACCGGCCCACCGGTCCTAGGCTAGCCGCCATGAAGACATTCGCCGCAATCTACGCCTCCGACGACGCCTTCGTGGCCGGCTTGCTTCTGGCCTTTGGCCTAACCGGCATGGCGGTCACGATGGTCTGCTACCGCACCAGCCAGGCGCTTTTGGCGCTGCTGTTGGGGAGCAACTGATTCCGATGACCACCATCACTGAGCGCGAGCTCAACCTCGCCATCGATGCCCCCAAACCGACGCGCCAACTGGTGCGAGTGCCAGTCAGCAGGGCGCCGCGCCCGGGCGCAAGGAGTCAGTCCGCTGCCGGCGCCGCACTGCGCCACGCCGCCTTCTGCCTGAGCGAGACTCCGCTGTGCCACGAGAGCCGCCGCTGGCTTGGTCGGCGAGTGCTGGATCGACACGGCCAGCCGCTGGGCTGGGTGCAGGACGTGGTTGTGGAGGAGCGTTCGCTGGAGGAGACCATCGACGACGGCGACGGCAGCCACGCTTGGGCCGTGCAGCCGCTGTTTGCGATGGTCGCCGTGCCCGGCCGCTTCGGCCGGCTGGATGCCCGCACGGTATTCGTCCCGGCCGCCGAACTGGTGGAGCAGGGTGTCTCGCTCCGCTGCAAGCGTGACGGCCACCACATCCGGGGCATCCTCAGCCCGGCGCACTCTAAATTCGCGTCTCCGGCCCGAGGCTGACACCGAAAACGCATCCGTGGTAAGCTACCCGGACGAAAAGCGAGGCAGCGGCGCGAAAGCCAACCGCTGCCATCTTGGTTACGCCCTAGGAGCTTGTCAGTGGACGCCGTGCGCAGCGTGAGTGGGGTTCCGATGGTTCAGCGAGCCACGGAAAGCAGGGTTATCCCGCCGCCGAAGCCGCGAGCTACCAGCGGTGATACCACAGCCACCGCCGCGCTTGCGGTCCCGGCTCCAGCGGGTGGTGCAGAGGCCACGAGCCAAAGCGTGCAGGCGCAGTCTCAGGATCTGCTCGCGCCGGTTTCCGTGCGCCGCTTGCAGCCGGTCGTGAACGGCATCGCCGAGATCAGCCAGGCGCCTATCCGGCCGATTGCCCTACGTTCGCCGGAGGATCAAATCCATCGGATCATCGCGTTCGCGAACATCCTGCTCGCGCCCGTAGCGGGCGCCGGCGATCCCGGCCCCGGCGGCGGAGGCCCCCCGTAGGCTTGCGCCTCCGGCGTGACTCGAACACGCGACCCACTGCTTAGAAGGCAGTTGCTCTATCCGCTGAGCTACGGAGGCTTCGATTTAGGCCATTTTCACGCTCAGATCCAGCAACATACTGAGTTCCGAGCGGTGACAGCAACCACGCTCTACCGTTGCTTCACCAATTAATTTCTGGTCGATATTGCCATGCAAGCTGCCAAGCGAAAGCCTATCACTGTTATGTCCTTGCCCGGGAAACTACTTCGCGCTCGCCGACTCGCTTAATTCGCACACTGCTGCACGCAAGTCCTATGCGGGGCTAGTTGAGCCCGCGGGGTTTCCCTAAGTAGCATGGCGCTTGCAGCGGCAATTGAGAAGCGACGACACTGACGGAGAGCGGTCCACGCTAAGGAATTCTTCCTCAAAGGTGGAGATATGAGAAAGCCCCTTTTCGCCATCCCGATCATTGTGATGTCGGCGCTGCTGCTGACAAGCCCGGCTCTGGCGAGCCCAACCTTCAGTGTGATCGACACCATCGCGGTGCCCGGAGCCGCACTCGCCAGCTTTGACATCGGTTTTGTGGAGGGCCAGACCTACTTCTTGGCCGACCGGTCCAACGCCAGCATCGACGTTGTTAAGGGCCAGAACAACCACTTCTTCGAACAGATCACCGGCTTTGTCGGCTTCCACACGGATAACGACCACTCCGGGCCCAACGGGGTGGCTGTCGACGGTCACCTGCTGTTCGCAGGCGACGGCCCCAGCGCTAGCACCAATAACCACAGCTCGATGAAGGTGGTCGACCTGACAGGGAAAGCGAGTCACATTATTGCCTCATTGGATACCGGGGGCAGCGCACGAGCCGACGAACTGGCCATCGATCCGAGGGATCGCGTCGTGGTCATCGCCAACGACGCCGACTCCCCACCGTTCCTCACCTTCTGGTCCGAAGATTCGCCGTTTCATCAGCTTGGAGGGAAGCTCAATATCGATGCCACGGCTCCTGGTGGAGCAGCCACCGATGGGATCGAGCAGCCGGTGTTTGACTCGGATACGGGCAAGTTTTACGTGGCCATACCGGCGAGCGTGGGGCACCCGGGTGGTGAGGTGCTGATAATCGATCCGACCAGCAGGACCATCAGCACGACCGTGTATGACGTCAACCCCTGCCGTCCCCATGGCGCGGCACTCGGCCCGGGGAACCAGCTCCTATTGGGCTGCAGCAACCCAGGCACGACAATCATCATCAACAAGCGAACCGGAGGCACGATCTTCTCGACAACCCAGGTAGGTGGCTCTGACGAAGCGTGGTTCAATCCGGGAGACAACAACTATTACCTGGCCGCGTCGAACAACGCCGGTGGGCCTGTCCTCGGGGTTATCAGCGCAGATGGGCCCAGCTTCGTCACCACGGCACCTACTGGGGCGGGCGCCCACTCCGTGGCGGCAGACGCGAAGAACAACCACATCTTCGTGCCGCTCAGGGCAGCTACCACGGCATCTCCACACTCTGCCGATCTTTGTGGCGAGGCACTCAAGAGCACTGGCTGCATAGCGGTGTTTGCGGCTCAGGGCGCCGGCCACGGCTAATGCCAACAAGGGTTAACCTGCGAAACGTCGGCGCCTCGTTAGTTCAGGATGGTCCATGGAGGCGGCTGCTGGCACACAACTGATCGGCCGCTTGCTCAAGGCGAGCGCTTGGAGCTTGGGCCGTTCTCTTGCCCGATACGTTCATGGCCTGTGGGCATAGGCCGCTTTCGACGCTACTTTTGCAACTTGGCGAAAGACATCCAGCCCAGCGTCGCGCTGGCGAACTTCTTGCCGGTTCTCGACAAAGAATTCCGCCCAGTCGGCCCACTTGGCAATCGTCGCGGCATAGTCCCAGACGAACCGGAAGATCATCGCATTGATTGCTAGGCGCTCCGGAAATGGCGGGGTGTCGCTGCTGGCGTATTCCCGAGCAATAGCGCGGCCGTGGCTAAGTGTCGCTTGGGCCTGCGCCCGCAGAGCGCCAATGGCCTTTCGCAACGCGGACTCACCGCCGTGATCCGCGAACCAGAGTCGTACCAGTGCCTCCGAGAACAGCGTCCAGGGCTCACTGTCGCCTTCCAACCAATCGGCCAGCGCTGATCGGCCGGCGTCGGTGATCATGTAAACCGTCCGCGGCCGACGGCCAACCGTTTCTCGCCGTGCTTCGGCGAGCCCGTGTCGCACCAGATTCTTCGGCTCTTCATAGACACCGCTCTCGGCCCGGGGCCAGAAATAATGCAGATTGCGACGCAACTGCTGGGCGAGCTCGTAAGTAGTCCACGGTTGAATCGCGAGCAAGCCCAGGATCGCGTAGGAAGTCGTACTTAGGTTCTTCATGAAAACACTCGGCAATGCAGGCACAAAATTGTGCAGAAAAGCCCCGATTGACACGGATCGGCTCGCGCGGTTATCCTGGGAAACCTCCAAGTTGGAGTATACAGGGCCGACAGGATCATATCTCGTGCATGTAGCAGGAGGAGTCGGGTGAGCATCGAATCCCACGTCTCGACAGCGGTTTTTGAGGCAGCCAGCGCGCAGGCGCACAAGATAGTCGAGTTAACCCGGACGCTCACGCCAGCCGACATGGAGCGGCCGACGCCTTGCAAAGGCTGGATGGTGCGAGACATCCTCGCCCACACAACTTCTGGCGGCGAGCGCATCAATGGCTACTTGCGGGCTGTCTTGGAAGATCGGCCCACCGAAGCTTTCTCGCTTGCCGACACGGCAGCCATCAACCAGCGAGGCGTAGACAGCTGTCGCGATGACCCCGACCTGGTTCGGCATTTTGGGGAAGTGGTGGATGAAGGGCTTCGGCTGTTCGGAGAAATTGAGGCGGGCGGATTAGGCGATCGCCCCTTCATGTTCTTCGCCGTAATGACACCGACGGAGCTGGCAGCCTCCCTGGCCGCCGACCTGGCGACGCATCAGTGGGATTACGGACAGGCGCTAAAGCGCCCACAACCGCCTGACGCTTCCATTCTCGCCAAAACGCTGCCCTCGATGCTGGAGCAAATCCTACCGAAGACGTTTCTTCCTGAAAAGGCTGGCACCCTCGTGTGCAGCTATGGCATCAAACTGACCGACGTTCAGGCGGGCGAATGGATCATCGACATCAATGGGGGCCAGATCGCTGTCCGCCGAGAGTCGATTGCGCCTGCCCGGGTGAAAACCATTACGGACGCTGGCACGTTCGTGCTTCTGTCCTACGGTCGCCTCAACCCCATCCTGCAAATGCTGAGGGGACGTGTCAAGAGTCACGGCAATCCCTTGCTGGCCATGAAATTCGGCTCACTTTTTCAGAAGGCATAGGCGATAGGAGACAAGGAGGATATGTCATGCCAGCCTACGTAGTTCTCGGGACCTATACCGATCAGGGAATGCGCAACATAAAGAACATTGGCCAGCTGCGTCGCGCCGCCGAAGGCTGGACGAGCTCGAAGGGAGGACGCGTCATCGCCAATTACACGACCTTTGGGCAGTTTGATTTCGTCTTTGTGGCGGAATTACCGGCCGACGAGGTAGCGCTTGAAGCTGCGCTGACCTTCGGCAGCCAAGGGGAGGTCCGCACCCAGATACTCAAGGCATTTGACGAGGATCTGGTCGAAGAAATCGTTCAGCGTATCCCGTAGGGGCACGCTCTGTCGCTTGCGAAGGGGCACCATGGCCTCTTACAGCTTCGTAACCCTATGGCAGATGAACGCTCCCATCGAGCGCGTCTGGGATGCCGTCTATCACTCTGAGCGCTGGCCGGAGTGGTGGCCAGGTGTCGAACGCGTCATCGAACTCCAACCGGCGGCTGACAATGGCCTTGGGGGACGCCAGCGCTACGTGTGGAAGAGTATCCTGCCGTACCGCCTCACGATCGACATGGCCACCAGCCGAGTCGAGCCTCCGTTCGTGCTCGAAGGCCAGGCCAGCGGCGAGCTGGAAGGCACGGGCCGTTGGGAATTGAGCCGAGACGACGGCCTAACGACCGCTCGCTGCATCTGGACGGTGACCACCACCAAGCCCTGGATGAACCTGGTCGCGCCGCTCGCCCGACCGCTGTTCGAATGGAACCACGAAATCGTGATGCGGCAGGGTGGCGATAGTCTCCGGCGCTTGCTGGAAGGTCCGTCGGATGCCGATCACGTCACAGGTTTAAAGCCGGATCGTCTGGCCTATCTGGAGGCAGCTGGGTGGCGGGCGTATTACAACCGCCAGTGGGTCAGGGCGCTGTGGTTGATGGTCCAACTTGCGCGCGAGCAGTTTGGCTTGCCGTGGCTCCGCGCTGCTCAAGCCGCCTACGACATCACACGCGCCATGATCGCCTGGGCGCCGGCCAAGAACAACCCAGTGCGTGCACAATCTTTCATCAGCGCCTTTTACCGGGTCGCCCGCGCTTACGGTCAGCGACAGCGCTTCGACCCGGAGGCCGTAGCGAAGCTCGAGCTGGACTACTGGCGGATTCACCGCGAACTGTCAGGCCGGCCAAACAGCGAGAAGCGGCCGCTAGAGGACGTCCTCGAGCGGCTGCACAGTGCGCTCTTCGGTGTCTCGCCAGAGCAAGCCCGGCCTTCAGCACGGAACCGGGCACGGGCAGCCGACACGGTGGATGTAATCACCAGCCGGCAGAGTACCGACGTGGCGCTCGACTGGTGTCGGGCCGAGAGCTACTTGCGCTCGGCTTACCGTAGCCTCAGCGTGGACTGGCAACAACGCGACGCTGAGGCCCGTGCAGGCCAGATCGACTTGATGGACAGGTGACGTGAGCGCCTCCGGAGACGCCCGCGCTGCCAGCCGGTGGCGGCAAACGAGCTTGATGCCGCCACTTGGCGGCTATGCCGCGCTGGCCGAGAGCGCTTGGATGGGAGCGGCACAGGCCTGCGAAGTCCTGGACGCGCTGCGTATCGCTATCTGGCACTCGCGTCCCGTCCTGCCGCGTTTGCCGCGGTTGCAGCTCAAGGGCCTACTGACCCGCGAATTCGGGATTGCCGAAGCCGCATTCGTGCTGATGGCCTCATTCTTTCTATCTGCGCTGCTCGGCGCCGTGCGGCAAGTGCTGTTCAACGACCAGTTCGGGGCCGGCTCGGAGGCCAACGCCTATTACGCCGCCTTTCGCTTGCCAGATACACTCTTCAGCCTCATAGCCGGCGGGGCGCTCTCCAGCGCTATGATCCCGGTCCTGCTGAGTACTGGTCGCGAGGATGGGCAGGCGGCCGTGGCCCGTCTGGTGAATCTGGTAATGACCAGCCTGCTGGCGGTGTTTGCCGTTGTGGTTATCGCGGGAGAGGCATTCACCCCCTGGTTCGTGAGTCATGTGCTGGCTCCCGGCTTCGACGCTTCCACGAGCCAGCTGACCGTAAGCCTGACGCGCGTGATGCTGCTGCAGCCGCTGGTGCTGGCTGTTGGCAGTGTTGCCACAGCCGTGCTCAACAGCCGCAGCCAATTCTTGCTGACCGCTCTCTCGATCGCGAGCCACAACATCGGGCTCATCGCCGGCATCCTGGCCGCGCAACTCTGGCCCGGACTTGGCATCTACGGGCCAACGCTCGGCGTTGTCGCCGGGGCGGTGCTGCAGGTGCTCATTCTTCTGCCAGGGATGTGGCAGAGCGACTTCCGCCTCGGGCTCCTGTGGGCACCTCGGGACCAGGGGCTGCGCGATATCGTGAGGCTGCTGATTCCCAACGGACTGGCGGTTGGGGTGGCCTATGCCGGCTTCATCCTGGATACGGCCTTTGCCTCGCGAGCGCCTGAGGCCGCGGGCCTAGCGGCGATTCACAACGCCTGGCTTCTTGCCGGACTGCCGATCGCGCTTCTTGGCCAGGCCGTGGGCCAGTCCGCCTTTCCGCGCCTGGCGGCTTATGCCTCCTCCGGTGAATGGCTGGCCATGCGAGCTACCCTCCGGCGCTCACTGCTGGCGGTCGTTGGTCTGGCGCTCCCAGCGCTGCTGGCGCTCATTTTGCTTGGCCGGCCGGTGATTCATCTGCTGTTCGAGCACGGGAAGTTCGATGCCGGTGCTGGTGGACTCACCTATGCAGTGCTGGTGCCTTACGCCCTCGGGCTGCCAGCCTATGTCGCCACGGAGGTGATTACGCGCGGACTGATCGCGCTGCGTGATACGCGCACGCCGCTCGTCAGCAACAGCCTACAGCTCGCTGGCCGCGCGTTGGTGATGAGCCTTCTGATTACAGCGTTCGGAGTTCGCACGATTCCGATCGCGTTCGCGTTGCTGGCCGGCTTGGAGGCGATCGGCCTCGGTGCGGCGTTGGTGGTCAGGTTGCAGGGGCAGATTCGCGCGGACGTATCCGCACCAGCATTCGCCGCAGGAGGTTAGCGATGACCGCCGAATTAGTAGAGGTGGACAGCTCACCGGGGAACGAGGAGGGTCTGGAGGTCACGCGAGTGGAGGCCGCCGCCAGCCCGATGGTTCGCGTCTCGACTCGCCGCCTGCTCTCGATGCGACTAGGGCGCCAATCGGGCCGGTATTTTGAGGTGGACCGCCTAGACGAAAGCCTGGCCGGCATCAAGACCGCTGCACGCCGGCTGTCCCTGGGAATGATCGTCGGGTCGCTCATCGTGGCAGGAGGCTATGTCGTGGGAGCCCGGATTCGCAAATGATTGCGCAAGAATCCAAAGCGAAGATCCAAGGACTGCTGGCAAAAGCTGGCGTCAGTGTGAACGGCAGTGCTCCAACGGACTTAAAAGTACATGACGACCGTGTTTACGACCGAGTCGCCCGTTCCGGCTCGATCGGTGCCGGGGAGAGTTACATGGACGGCTGGTGGGATGTAGAAGATCTCGCCGGCTTCTTCTTCAAAATACTGCATGCCAATTTAGATGAGACGGCCCGCGATATCGGCTCGCTCTTCTACATGCTGCGCGCGCGGTTGACAAACATGCAGAACAGAAAGCGCGCGTTTCAGGTTGGTGAGGCACATTACGACATTGGGAATGATCTTTACGAGCGCATGCTTGACAAGCGGATGGCGTATAGCTGCGGCTATTGGAAGGACGCAGCAAATTTAGATGACGCCCAAGAGGCGAAGCTCGATCTCGTCTGTAGAAAGTTGGGGCTCAAAAGCAGCGATCGGCTGCTTGACGTCGGCTGCGGATGGGGCAGTTTCGCAAAATTTGTCGCGGAGCGCTACGGCGCGCATGTGACCGGCATCACCGTTTCGAAAGAACAGATGAACCTTGCGCGCGAGAGGGTGAAAGGATTATCGGTCGAGATCCTCTTTGAGGATTATCGTGATACAGAAGGACAATTTGATCACATTGTCTCAATTGGCATGCTCGAGCATGTCGGCCCCAAAAATTATCGAGAATACATGCAGAAACAGCACTCGCTCTTAAAGGACAATGGTCTCTTCTTGCTACACACTATTGGTGCTCATCGCACCGTATGGCGTACTGACCCCTGGATTGACAAATATATATTCCCCAACGGGGTGTTGCCTTCAGTCGCGCAGATCGGGTTCGCGATTGACCGACTGTTTGTTCTCGAAGATTGGCACAATTTTGGCGCCGATTACGATAAGACGCTGATGGCCTGGTATGCAAACTTTGAGCGTGGCTGGAAAGACATCGCGGCCAATTACGGAGAGCGTTTCTTTCGCATGTGGCGCTACTACTTGCTCTCTTGCGCTGGCAGCTTCCGCGCGCGACACAATCAACTCTGGCAGATCGTCCTCTCGAAGAGCGGAGTATCGGGCGGGTATCAATCGCTGCGGTAAACGAGACGAAAGGCAAAGCCGAGGTTTGCTTCGTGCCAACGTCAGTAAGTTTAGGCCGAAAATCTCACAGAAAGGAAGGACATGATGGCAGACGGACAAAATAAGGCCCTTGTTGGTCGCTACTTTAAGGAAATCTGGGATGGGGGAAACATAGATGCAGTTGATGGATTGTTAACTTCCGACTTCTTGCGCCACGGCCCTCCGCCAACCGAAGGGGAGATACGAGGCCGCGACGGCCTCAAGCGGCTTGTCACCATGTACCGCTCCTCCTACCCCGACTTGGTGGTCCCCATCGAAGACCAGGTCGCAGAGGGGGACAAGGTGGTCACCCGCTGGACAGCTCGCGGCACCCACCGCGGTGAGCTGATGGGCACAGCCCCTACCGGCAAGCAGATTGCCGTGCCAGGCGTTCTCATCGATCGCATCGTTGGAGGGCAGATTGCGGAAGAGTGGGCTAGTTATGATGCCCTCGGCATGCTTCAACAGATTGGCGCGCTCCCTACACCTGGTGAGGCTGGAAAGGCATAGCAACAGCACGGGCATTCGGCCTGTTATCGGGCCTGCTGGCAGCTGTCGCGGTTCCCAGACTTCGAACCACGACTCATCCAATCAGGCAGGCGTGTAGGCTGCTGGATCCAGCCCTAGCTGCTCGCAGTAGGCGCTGGCGGTGCGCCAGCTTTCGTCGGGGTGCGGGATGCCGGTCTGGAGGCGCTCGCGGCGGGTACGGTAGGCACGCTCGCCGGGGATGAGGATCTCGTCGAAACCGGGGGCTTTGGGCGAGTCCTTGAGGTAGCGCAGATAGGCTGAGGTTTGGCGGCGGAACTCGGCGGGGTCCATGAAGGACGGGAGGTGGAGCACGAGCAGGAGAGAGCTCCACAGCGCGTCGTCGGAGCGGGACGTGCCGGCGCCGCCGGCGGGTAGGACGGCCGCCAGGAGCTCGATTACGACGCCCAGCGCGTAGCCCTTGGGACCACCCATGGGCGAGATGGCGCCACGGCGGGCGGCCAGCGGATCGGTCGTGGGGCGGCCGTGCTCGTCGACCGCCCAATCCGGCGGGATAGGCTCGCCGGTACGGATGGCGGCCAGGATCTTGCCCATGGCCGCGTTGCCAGTGGACATGTCGACGAGCACCGGCTCGGCCTCGGTGGGGATGGCGACGGCGATGGGATTGCTGCCCACCAGCGGCAGCAGCCCGCCCCAGGGATGGACGTTACCCTTGGACTTGGCCAGCAGGATGCAGATGCAATCGTGCTCCAGGGCACGCTCCACATACAGCCCCAGGTAGGCGATGTAGCCGTGATTGCGGATCGTGGCGGCACAGCTGCCGTGCTGGCGTGCGCGGTCGATGGCCCGATCGAGGCCGAAGAACACGGCCGGCGGGCCGAGGCTGTTCTCGGCGTCGACGACGACGGCGCTGGGCTGGTCGGCGACGATGCGTGGCCGGGCCGCGGCGTTGACCCGGCCGCTGCGCAGCAGCTCGACCTGCAGATTCAGGCGCCCCAGGCCGTGCGAATCGTGCCCGCGCAGATCGGCTTCCACGAGGTCGTCGGCGACCACCGCTGCATCAGCTTCGGCGACGGACAGAGCGCTCAGGATGTCGCCGATCAGCCGCCGCTCGGCGTCGGCGCTTAACACCACCATGGCAGCCGCCCAATAATAGGCGGATGACTGAGCAAGTAACGTTCACCTCCGAAGGTCTCAAGATCAGCGGCATCCTGCACCGGCCGGCGAACTACCGGGAGGGCCAGCGCTACCCCGGCTTCCTGCTGCTGCACGGCTTTGGATCGAATAAGGGCGGCACGGGTTTAATCGGCGAGGCCGACTACCTGGCCTCCAAGGGCTACGCCGCCCTGCGCTTCGACTTCCGGGGCTGCGGCGAGAGCGAGGGCGAGCGCGGCGTGGTCATCTGCATGGAGCAGGTGGCGGATACGCGCAGCGCCATCAGCTACCTGCAGAGCCGGCCCGATATCGATGGCTCGCGGATTGCCGTGCTGGGCCACAGCTTTGGCGCCGCCGTGGCGGTCTACACCGGCGGAGTGGACGAACGCGCGGCGGCAGTCGTCTCGATTGGCGGCTGGGGCAACGGGGAGCGCAAATTCCGGGCGCAGCATCCCACGCCCGAGGCCTGGGACAAGTTCTCGAGCATGCTGGAGGAAGGGCGGCGACGGGCCCAGCGCGGCGAGCGGATGATGGTGCCGCGCTTCGACATCGTGCCCATTCCCGAGCACCTGCGGCACAACATGGCGCCCGGCTCATTCACGGAGTTCCCGTGGGAGGTAGCTCAGAGCATGTACGACTTCCGGGCCGACGACGTGGTGGGCAACATCGCGCCACGGCCGCTGCTGCTCATCCATCCGGCCAAGGACTCAGTGACGCCCACCCGCGAATCGGTGGAGCTGTTCCTGCGGGCCAACATGCCGGCCGAGCTGCACCTATTCGTAGATCTGGACCACTTCCTGCGCGCCGACCAGGATTCGCGCGTGACGCAGCTGCTAGACGGCTGGCTGGCGAACTATTTCCCGAGCACGTAAAGAGAGAGGCCACTCACGTGGCCCCTCCGGGTTTCCTCACCTAGCCTCTCCCATTGCGATGGGAGAGGAACATCAGACTGCGCTGCGCATGTGCTCCGACAGGTGGCTCACCAACTGGGAGTGCTCGACTTTGCTCTTGCATTCGACGCAGAGCGTGGCCTGCGGCCGGATCTCCAAGCGCTCGAACGGGATCTCGTTGCCGCATTCATCGCAGCGGCCGTAGGTTCCCCTGTCGAACTTGTGGAGCGCGTGATCGATCTCGTCGAGGATGACCTGCAGGTTGGCCTGCATGGCCAGGCTCTTCTCCTTCTCGAAGGTTTCGCTGCCCTCGTCACCTGGATGGTTGCCGTAGTGTTCCTGATCGGCCCCGGCGGTTAGGGAGCTGCGCCGCTCCGCCTCGATGCTCATGAGGTTCTCTATGCGCTCGCGCTCCTCGATCAGTTTTGCCCGGAAGGGCTCGAATTTCTTTGCTGCCATGGACGTGTCCTCCAAATTCCCGTGTCGCGTTCGGACGCGTTGGGTTGCCCTCAACGCACATTACGTGCCATCGCACAAGGGTTTGGATCGGTAAAATAGCGCAGCCGTTCGGGCTCTGGCAAGGCGGTGCAAGTCCGCCCCAGTGGCGCTACTGTGACAGGCAGAAAACAGGCCCGAGCGACCAACTCGACGAACTTCGCTCCAAAGGGAGAGTTGGCGCTTGATCGTTTTTCTGACCACGGCCGACACCGAGATCCTGACGTTGTCACGCGTCGTTGGGGACCTGCCGGCAGGCTTTCCGGGGGTACGGGCGGCAAATCCCTCGGCGCCTGGGGCGGTGGCGCTGGCCGAGAACGCACGCACGGCGGTCGTGATGCGGCTACTGGGCGGGCGGCGTCCGTTCGAGCCGGCCTTCTCAGCCATTCGGGAGGCGTGCCTCGCGCGAGGCGTGCGGTTCCTGGCCTGCGCCGGCGACTCGGTGTTCGATCCGGAGCTGGCGGAGCTGAGCACGTTGCCGGCGGAGATCGTGCAGCAGGTGTTCGCCTACCTGTGCCACGGCGGGGCGCGCAACCTGGGCAACATGCTGGCGCTGCTGGCAGGGTGGCCGTGCCAGCCGCCAGCGGAGCTGCCGTGGTATGGCGTGTACGAGCGCCCTCTCGCTAGCCCTCTCCCCCAGGGAGAGGGAATGCCCAAGATCGCCGTCCTCTTCTACCGCGCGCACTGGATGAGCGGGAACACGGAGTTCGTGGATGCGCTGTGCAATCGGCTGGAGGCTTATGGCTGCCGGGCGTTGCCCATCTTCGTGTACTCGCTCAAGCCGGAGAACGCCGCCCAGATCGAGCCGCTGTTGCGCGAGGGCCAGGTGGACGCCATCGCGAATACGCTCAGCTTCGCCACCGGCTCGGTGGACTGGCTGCAGAAGCTCGACGTGCCAGTGCTGCAGGCCATCATCAGCACCAGCTCGCAGGCCGACTGGCGGCGCAGCCAGGCCGGACTATCGCCGCTGGACGCGGCCATGAACGTGGCCCTGCCGGAGTTCGACGGCAGCATCATCACGGTGCCGATCTCGTTCAAGGAGGAGCTAGCGCAGGATGAGCTGCTGGGCAGTCCCGTGCTGCGCTACGTACCCGAGCCTGAGCGGGTGGACGCCTTCGCCCGTCTGGCCCGCAACTGGGCGCTGCTGCGCCGAAAACCCAACGCCGACAAGCGCATCGCCTTCGTGCTGTCGAACTATCCGACCAAGAACGCGCGCATCGGCAACGCCGTGGGTTTGGACACGCCGGCGTCGCTGCTGGCGGTGCTGCGAGCCATGCGCGAGATCGGGTATGTGGTGGAGGACCTGCCGGCAACGGGCGACGAGCTCATCTTCCAGCTGATCGACCGCTGCTCGAACGACCGCGAGTTCCTAACACAGCAGCAGCTGCGGCAGGCCGTGGGCCACGTGTCCGATTCGACCTACCGGGAGTGGTTCGACCACTGGCCCTCGCGTGTTCAAGGTGATCTGCGGGAGGCTTGGGACGAGCCACCGGGCTCGGTATTCGAGGTGGATGGTGGCCTCGCCATCCCCGGGATTCGGCTGGGGAATGTGTTCGTGGGGGTGCAGCCACCCCGCGGCTTCGGCGAGAACCCCATCGCCATCTACCACTCACCGGATCTGCCGCCGACGCACCATTACCTGGCCTACTACCGCTGGATCAGGGACGTCTTTCGGGCGGACGCGATCGTGCATCTCGGCAAGCACGGGACGTTAGAGTGGCTGCCGGGTAAGGCGCTGGGCTTATCGGAGGCGTGCTATCCGGACCTGGCTATCACGGACCTACCGCACTTCTACCCCTTCATCATCAACAACCCCGGTGAAGGCGCGCAGGCCAAGCGCCGCAGCCACGCGGCCATCATCGATCACCTCATCCCGCCCATGACCACGGCCGACGGCTACAACGAGATCATCCGTATCGAGCAGCTGATGGACGAGTACTACCAGGTCCAGACGCTCGACCCCAAGAAAGTGCCGATCATTCGCGACCAAATCTGGAAAACGGTGGTGGAGGCGCAGCTACACCGGGACCTCGGCACCTCTTCCCTGCCCGAGGATTTCGACGGCTTCCTGCTGCACGTGGACGGCTACCTGTGCGAGCTGAAGGACTCGCAGATTCGAGATGGGCTGCACGTCCTGGGACAGCCGCCTGAGGGAGACCAGCTGGTGGACCTGCTGCTGGCCCTCACCCGCCTGGACAACATGGAGGCGCCGTCGCTCCGTGCGGCGGTAGCCCGCTCGTTGGGGCTGGACTTGCAGGCGCTGCTGGAAGATCGCGGAGCGATTTGCGCCAGACCCGGCTTGGATGGGGTGCGGTCCAATGGGGACGCCATTGAGTACATCGAGGCCCGTTGCAAAGAGCTCGTCCGGGCAGCATTGCAAGGCGACGGGAGCCCTCACCTAGCCTCTCCCACTGGGGTGGGAGAGGAAGATATATTGCGTTATGTTAAGAATACGCTGGTGCCGGCGCTTGCCCAGACTACCGACGAGATCACGAACTTGCTACGGGGGCTGGAGGGCCGGTTTATTCCGCCGGGGCCGAGCGGGGCGCCGACGCGCGGAATGGCCAACGTGCTGCCCACAGGCCGGAACTTCTACTCCGTGGACCCGAAGTCGCTGCCGAGTCCGGCGGCATGGCAAATCGGGCAGCAGCTGGGTGATGCGCTGCTCGAGAAGTATCTGCGTGAGGAGGGGCGCTACCCGGAATCGGTCGGCATCGTAGTGTGGGGCACGAGCGCGATGCGGACCCAGGGCGACGACATCGCCGAGATCCTGTGGCTGCTGGGCGTGCGTCCGGTGTGGATGAAGGAAAACCGGCGGGTGACTGGCCTGGAGCTGATCCCGCTCGACGAGCTGCAGCGGCCCAGAATCGACGTCACGGTCCGGATCAGCGGCTTCTTCCGGGATGCCTTCCCCAACCTGGTGCACCTGATCGACAACGCGGTGCGCCTGGTGGCGCACACTGACGAGGACGACGATCAGAACTTGGTCGCGGCCCATGTCCGGCGCGACGGTGACACGGACGAGGCGCTGTACCGCATCTTTGGCAGCAAGCCAGGCACGTATGGCGCTGGCATCCTCCCGCTGCTGGATGCCAAGAACTGGAACAGCGACCAGGACCTGGCGGACGTCTACGGGGCCTGGGGCGGGTACGCCTACACGAAGGAGGATTACGGCCGGCCGGCCAAGCCGCAGTTCGAGCAGCGCTTCGCCGAAATCTCCATCGCTACGAAGAACCAGGACAACCGCGAGCACGACATCTTCGACAGCGACGACTACATGCAGTACCACGGCGGGATGATCGCCACGATCCGCGCGCTCACCGGCAAGAATCCGCGTCAGTTCTTTGGCGATAGCGCCAATCCCAGCCTGGTCCGCGTGCGCGACCTGGACGACGAGGCGCGTCGCGTGTTCCGCAGCCGCGTGATCAATCCCAAATGGATCGAGTCGGTGAAGCGCCATGGCTACAAGGGCGCCTTCGAGCTGGCGGCGACGATCGATTACCTGTTTGGCTACGACGCCACTGCTCAGATCGTGGAGGACTGGATGTACGAGCGCGCCACGCAGGCCTACGTCCAGGACGAGGACATGCAGCGCTTCTTCGCCGAGAAGAATCCCTGGGCCTTACGGGGCATCGCCGAGCGGCTGCTGGAGGCAATCGAGCGCGGCATGTGGAAGAATCCGTCACAGGAGCAAAAGGAAGCATTGCGACAGGCGTTTTTACAGATGGAGACGGTGCTGGAGGCGCGGGGTGAATGAATAGGTCCTACGCGGACGGCGAGTCGCGTAAGGCAGCAAGCGCGCCGATATTTCCTTTCACCGCGCTGGTCGGCCAGGAGCAGATGAAGCTAGCGCTGGTGCTGAACGCGATCAACCCAAAGATTGGGGGCGTGCTGATCCGCGGCGAGAAAGGCACCGCCAAATCTACCGCCGTGCGGGCGTTGGCGCACCTCCTGCCCGAAATCCGGGTGACCGCCGGCTGCCCCTACAACTGCCAGCCGGGCGAGCACTGTCCCATCCATCACCAGCGCGCCAAGTCGCTGAGCCGGCCCGTGCAGATCGTCGAGCTGCCAGTGGGCGCCACCGAAGACCGGGTGATCGGCAGCCTGGACATCAGCCATGCGCTCAGCGTGGGCCAGGTGCAGTTCAAGCCGGGGCTGCTGGCGGCAGCCAACCGCGGCATCCTGTATGTGGACGAGGTGAACTTGCTCAACGACCACCTGGTGGACGTGCTGCTGGACGCCGCTGCGATGGCCCGCAACTACGTCGAGCGCGAGGGCATCTCGTTCGAGCATCCATCGCAGTTCCTGCTGGTCGGCACGATGAACCCTGAGGAGGGCGATCTGCGGCCGCAGCTGCTGGACCGCTTCGCGCTCTCGGTGGACGTGCGCGGAAGCCTGCCGCCAAAGGAGCGAGCTGAGGTCGTGCGGCGGCGGATTGGGTTCGAATCAAGTCCCGAGGCGTTCGGCGCGAAATGGCAGCGCCAGCAGCAGAACGAGCGGCGGCGGATCGCCCAGGCTCAAAAGCTCCTGCCGCGGGTGCAGCTGGACGACGCCATGCTGGACCTCATCACCCACATCTGCGCCGCCTTCCAGGTGGATGGCCTGCGCGCGGACATCGTGATGTACAAGACGGCGACCACGCTGGCTGCCTACGAAGCCCGGGTCGAGGTGAACGAGGACGACGTCCGCCACGCGGCCGAGCTGGCCCTACCGCATCGCCGCCGCCGCCAGCCCTTCCAGTCGCCCGAGAGCGACCAGGAGGAGCTGCAGCGGACCATCCAGGAGCACCTCCAGCCCTCGCCGGCGGAAACAGGCGACGGATCGTCCGACGACAGCGGCGAGCCGGAGGACCGGGTGTACGAGATTGGGCGCCGGTTTCAGCCCAAGTCATTGGGAGCGGTGAAGCCTGGGCGGGTCGTCGAGCCGCGCTCCGGCCGGCGCACGAAGCTGAAGGACAGTGACTCGCGCGGCCATTACATTGGCGCCAAGCGGCCGGAGGGCGAGCCGACGAGCATCGCCTTCGACGCGACGCTCAGGGCGACGGCGCTGCGGTCGGCGACGAGGAGCGACGACCTCTCCCCTGCCCTCTCCTGGAAGGAAAGGGAGAACAGGATCATCATGGACGACGTGCGTCAGAAGGTCCGCGAGACCAAGATCGCGAACCTCATCCTGTTCGCGGTCGACGCCAGCGGATCGATGGCGGCCATGGATCGGATGGCGGCGACCAAGGGCGCCATTCTGTCGTTGCTGGTGGACGCCTACCAGAAGCGCGACCAGGTTGGGCTGATCGCCTTCCGGGGCAAGACGGGCGAGCTGCTGCTGCCGCCCACCAATAGCGTGGATTTGGCCGAGCGCCAGCTTCGGCAGCTGCCCACCGGCGGACGGACGCCGCTGAGCCACGCCCTGCAACTCGGGCTGACGACTATCGAGCGCCACCGCACGCTGCACCACGACGCGGTGCCGCTGTTCGTGCTCATCTCCGACGGCCGGCCCAACGTCTCGCTGTCGGGCCGCGATCCGGTGCAAGAGGCACGAGAGCTGGCCGCTGAGTACGCCGGCAAGCACATCCATTCGGTCGTGATCGATACCGAGACCGCCGGGCTGCGGCTGGGGCTGGCGGAGGCGCTGGCGACGGACATGGGCGCTCAGTACTTCCGCCTCGAAGGGCTGGACGCCGGGCGTGTGGCCGGGGCCGTGCGCCAGGCATTGGGACGCGGCGGCACCGCGTGAGCCGCGGCATCGTGCTGATGGGCCACGGCACCCGTGACGCCGAGGGCGCAGCCGAGTTCCTGGGCTACGCCGAGGCGCTGCGAGGACGCACCGGTGAGCTGGTGGCGGCCGGAGTGCTCGAGTTTCCCGGCGAGGGCCTGCCCGACATCCAGACGGCGTTCGATCTGGCTGCCACGGCAGGCCTGGACGAGGTGGTTGCGCTGCCGGCGCTGCTGTTCTTCGCCGGGCACACACAGGACGACATGCCTGGCGAGGTGCAGCGGGCGCAGAAACGCCACCCGGAGATGGGCATAAGCCTGGCCGGCCCGCTGGGGACCGACGAGCGGCTGCTGGGCGCCCTGGAGGAGCAGCTTGCGTCATTCGAGCCGAATGAGGACGCGGCGGTGCTGCTGGTGGGTCGCGGCAGCCTTTACTCCGAAGCCAACGCGGACCTGTTCAAGACCGCGCGCATGCTGTGGGACCGGAACCGCTACGGCTGGGTAGAGGCGGCCTTCGTGAGCCTGGCGCCGCCGGACGTGGCGGCGGGGATCGACCGCTGCCGGCGGCTGGGGGCCAAGCGGGTGGTGGTCATCCCCTACTTCCTGAACACGGGCGTGCTGGTCAAGCGCATCGGTCAGCAAGCCAGGCAGGCAGGGGCTGAGGTGGCGCCGCACTTGGGCGTACACAACCTGGTGCTGGACCTGCTGGTGGAGCGGCTGCAGCAAGCGCGGGCGGGCGAATGCCCCTGCCAGGCCACGTCGGGCTGCCGTATCCCTGGTTACAACTGCCCGCGAGGAGCCGCGTGCCTCCAGCCAGCCTGACCAAGCGCTATGCACTGCCGGCCGAGGAAATCGAGCGCCGCAGCCTGGCCATCGTGGAAGCCGCCATCCCATCCTGCAGTGGCTGGACGTCCGAGGCGCGGGAAGTCGTCAAGCGCATGGTCTACGCCGCCGGCGACCTGGCCATCGCCGGCCTGGCGCGGGTCCATCCCGAGGCCGTGGAGGCCGGCCTGCAGGCGATCCGGGCTGGCGCGCCCATCGTGTGCGACGTACGCATGGTGGCGGCTGGGCTGAGGCCTTACGACGGATCCGTGCACGTGGCCATCGACCCTCACCCTAGCCCTCTCCCAGAGGGAGAGGGAACTGTTCCTCTCCCCTCGCGAGGGGAGAGGCTAGGTGAGGGCACCCCGACACGAGCGGCGCAGGGGATTCGGCAGTTGGCTCCTCAGCTCGACGGCGGCATCGCCGTGATCGGCAACGCGCCGACGGCACTGCTGGCGCTGCTCGATTTCATGGACGAAGGACGCTGCCAGCCGGCGCTGATTGTCGCTACGCCGGTGGGCTTCGTGGCGGCGGCCGAGGCCAAGCAGGAGCTGATGGCGCGGCAGACGCCATACGTCACAGTGGAGGGCACGCGCGGCGGCTCCCCGCTGGCCGCGGCGGCCATGAACGCGTTGCTCATCCTGGCCGGCCGGTGATTGATGACACCTCAGACACTCTGCCGCCGGCGCCCAGACGGCGGGGCTTGCGTACCGGGTATACGACCGGGGCTTGCGCGGCGGCTGCAGCTAAGGCGGCGGCTCGGGCGCTCGTGCACCAGCAGCCGCAGCGCGAGGTAACCATCCGGCTGCCCATCGGCAAGGACGTGACGTTCGCCATACAGCGCTGCGAAATCGGGCCGGACGACGCCCTGTGCTCGGTCATCAAGGATGCCGGTGACGATCCCGACGTCACCCATGGCGCTGAGATCTGCGCCCGCGTGCGGCGCGGTGCCGCATTCGAGCTGGCGGGTGGCGAGGGCGTGGGCACGGTGACCAAAGTTGGGCTGGGATTGGAGGTCGGCGGGCCGGCCATCAACCCGGTGCCGCGCCAGATGATCGCCGAATCCGTGGCAGAGGTCACGAGCGAGCCGCTGCGGGTGGAAATCTCGGTGCCCCGAGGCGGAGACATGGCCAAGAAGACGCTGAACGGCCGCTTGGGCATCGTGGGCGGCATCTCGATCCTGGGCACGACCGGCATCGTGCGGCCGTACTCCACCTCCTCGTGGCGGGCCAGTGTCGAGCAAGCGATCGACGTGGCCGCCGCGAACGGCGTGCGCGAGGTGGTGCTGAGCACTGGCGGGCGGAGCGAGAAGTTTAGCCGCAAGCTGTTCCCGCATCTGCCTGACTTGGCGTTCGTGGAGATGGGCGAGTTCACTGGTCACGCGCTCAAGCGCTGCGCGCTGCGCGGCATCGAGCGGGCGACGCTGGCCGGAATGATCGGCAAGCTGTCCAAGATCGCCCAGGGGCACTTCATGACGCATGTGGCGGGGAACCAGGTCGATCCCAACTTCCTGGCATCTCTGGCCCTGGAAGCTGGCGCCACGCCGGAGCTGGCCGACGGCATCCGCAATGCCAACACGGCCCGCCACGTCCAGGAGATGGCGCAGCCGGCGGGGCTGCCTGGTTTGTTTGAGCTCATCTGCCGCCGCGCCTCCGAGCGCTCGCGCCAGCTCGTCCGTGGCAAAGTGGCCGTGGAGACGGTGATGTTCGATTTCGACGGCAATCTACTGGGGCGAGGATGACACAGCGATCCCCTCTCCCGTCGCGACGGGAGAGGGCTAGGGTGAGGGAGCCTGAGGCAGTGACGGTGGTTGGCCTCACCCCCGGCGCAAAGATCAGCTCCGAAGCATGCGGGCTCATTGAACAAGCCGACGTCGTGGCTGGCGGCAAGCGGCAGCTGGCTGCCTTCGAGCATGCGCACGCTGAGCGGATCCTGCTCGCCGCCGACATCGACGACAGCGTACGAGCCATTCGGCGAGCGACCGCCGACGGGAAGCGGGTGGTCGTGCTGGCCTCAGGGGACCCGCTCCTGTACGGGATCGGTGCGACGCTCGTCCGGGAGCTGGGCCGCGAGCAGGTGCGCATTCTGCCGGGCGTGAGCAGCGTGCAGCTGGCGTTCGCCCGGGCCGGTGAGACGTGGCACGATGCGACCATCCTATCGGCGCATGGCCGTCCGCCGGCCGACATCATGCCCGGGGCACTGGCTTCGGCCAAGATGGCCATCCTGACCGATAACGAGTCCACGCCGGCAACCGTTGCCCGAGCGCTGCTCGACGCAGGCATGGAGGACTGCCGCGCCGTCGTGTGTGAGCGCCTGGGCGAGGCGGGAGAGCGAGTTACCGAGACGACCTTGCAGGCGTTGGTTGGGCAGCAGTTCGACGCCTTGAATGTGCTGGTTCTGATCAGGCAGGCGGCGGACATAAGGCTGCGATTCGGCCAGCCCGACGAGGACTTCGAGAGCATTCGCGGACAAATCACGAAGGCCGAGGCGCGGGCCGTGGCGCTGAGCAAGGTGCGGCTGGCGCCGCACGGCGTTTTGTGGGATATCGGCGCCGGATCGGGCGCCCTGGCCATCGAGGCGGCGCGGCTGATGCCGCGCGGCACCGTCTACGCCATCGAGCGCGACGCCGAGCAGCTGGCCTGCCTGGAGCGCAACCTGGCGCGGCACCGCGCCACGAACGTGCAGGTGATCGCCGGTGAGGCGCCAGAGGCCCTGGCGGGCCTCCCCGCGCCAGATTCCGTGTTCATCGGCGGCAGCGGTGGGCGGCTGGCCGCGCTGCTCCAGGCGGCGCCGCGGCCGTTCGTGGCGAATCTCGCGCTGCTGGAGCATGTGGGACTGGTGCTCGAGCGCTTCCCTGAGGCTCAGGTCACGCAGCTGGCGGTGGCGCGATCGAGCCCGATAGGCGGGGGGCACCGGCTAGCCGCCTTGAACCCGGTGTACATCGTGACGGTGCCGTGAGCGGCAAGCTCTACGCGATTGGTTTGGGTCCGGGCGACCCGGAGCTGCTGACTATCAAGGGCCAGCGGCTGCTCGGCGAGGCCGACGTGGTGTTCCTGCCCGTGCGGGACAACCACGGCAGCGTGGCGCGCCAGATCGTTTCCAGGTGGGTTGATGCGAGCCGGGTGCGCGAGCTGTCGTTCCGCATGTCGCGCAATCGCGAGGACAATCGGGCGCGCTGGCGAGAGCACGCGGCCACCCTGGCCCAGGCCGTCGAGCAGGGACAGACGGCGGCGTTCGTCACCGAGGGCGATCCGCTGCTGTACAGCACCTTCGTGCACGTCTATGGCGAGCTCCTGCGGGAGCACCCGGATGTCCCGGTGGAGATCGTGCCGGGCGTTTCATCGGTGACGGCCGGGGCCGCGGCGGCGGGCGTCCCGCTGGGCGACGACGGCTTTCGGGTGGCCATCGTGCCGGCGACGGGTGAGGTGATGCACGCCCTGGCCACGTTCGAGACCGTGGTGGTGCTCAAGGTCAGCATGGCGCTGGACGCGGTGCTGAAGGCGCTGAACGTTACCGGCCGCACGATGGACGCCATCTACGTGGAGCGGGCTGGCTG
>WNFB01003259.1_pt1 | contig 22429 bp, 19 predicted proteins | sample 5400501 | NCBI WGS metagenome assembly WNFB01 (sample SAMN13153341, study PRJNA577476) | soil metagenome | isolation source: 200 cm saprolite under Douglas fir tree site 2 hole 1 | place: USA:California | collected 2015-04-18 | reverse complement strand
CTGCTTCTATTGCGAGCGGAAACTGTTCTCGCAGTGCCCGGCGTACAAGAAAGTGGGCCTCACGGCTGGGTTCAACCCCAACGGCGGCGGCTTCGCTGAATATGTCCGCGCGATGCCGTGGATCGTCGAGCGCGGTATGCTGGCCATCCCCCCGGAGGTGAGCTTCGAGGAAGCCACCTTCGTCGAGCCGGTAAATACCTGCGTGAAAGCGGTTCAGAAGGCGCGGGTCGCGCCAGGCGAGATCGTTGTGATAATCGGCCAAGGGCCTGTCGGCCTGCTGCTGATGTTGCTAGCGAAACTGGCCGGCGCCACCGTCTTCACCAGCGACCCCATGCCCGAGCGGCGCGCAAAGAGCGTGAGCCTGGGTGCCACGGCGTCTTTTGATCCGCGGGCTGATGACCTCGCCGGCGTCGTTCGCGCGCGCACGGGCAACCGTGGCGCCGACGCAGTGTTCGTAGCCACGCCCATCCCGGCAGTGGTCGCGGAAGCACTCGCACTGGCGCGTCCCGGTGGACGCGCGCTGCTGTTTGCGCAGAACGATCCGAACATGCGCATCGAGTTTCCCGCCGCCGCCGTGGGCGTGGACGAAAAAGAGATTCTCGGCAGCTACAGCGCCGCGGTGGACTTGCAGGAGGAGTCGGCGCAACTGGTTTTTTCGCGGCGCCTGCCCGTCCGGGAACTGGTCACGCACCGGTTTCCGCTCGAACAGATTGATCAAGCCCTGGAACTGGCCGCCCGCCCCGCGGGCCATTCTTTGAAAGTGGTGATCACGCCTTGAGGAAAAGCGAGGTTGGGGGAACGGAACGAAACGGTCATATGACCGCAGCCGTACTGTATGGCCGTGAGGATCTGAAAATCGAAAAGGTCGAGATTCCCGCCGTGGGCTGCGATGAAGTGCTGGTCCGCGTGAAGGTGGCGCTCACGGACGGCACGGACCTGAAAGTTTGGAAGCAAGGGTATCACGCGCGGATGATCACGCCGCCGGCAATCTTCGGGCATGAACTGTCCGGCGTGGTGGAGCTGATGGGCCGCGAAGTCAACGGCGGCCTGCGCGTTGGCTCGCGCGTCGTCCCTGCCAATTCGGCCCCGTGCGAGGTCTGCTTGTTCTGCCGCAAGAACCGCGAAAACCTTTGCGAGGACCTGCTGTTCAACAACGGCGCCTATGCCGAATACATCCGAATTCCTGGCCGCATTGTCCGGCAGAACATGCTCGAGATCCCGGAACACGTATCGTTCCTCGACGCGGCCATGGTGGAGCCCCTGGCTTGTGTCCTGCGCGGCATCGATGAGACTGGCGTGAACCCGGGCGACACGGTGGTGCTGATTGGCTGTGGCCCCATCGGCCTGAAGTTCATCCGCATTCTGACCGGCCGCGGCGCGCGGGTCATCGCCTTGGGCAAGCGCTGGAGCCAGATTCGCGCCGCCGAGCGGCTGGGCGCTCGCGCTGCGTTCGACGTCTCGCAGCTTGACAACCCTGTCCGCGTGATCCGCCAGCTCACTGAGGGCGGCCGCGGGGCGGATGCGGTGATCGAGGCCGTCGGCTCACCTACCACCTGGCAGTGGGCCATCCAGATGGTGCGCCGCGGTGGGACGGTCAACCTGTTTGGCGGGTGCCCGCGCGGCTCGCAGGTGGAGTTCGACCCCACCGCGTTGCACTATTCGGAAATCACCATCAAGTCCACATTCCACCACACCCCGCGCTTCATCCGAGAGGCCCTGGAAGCAATCGCCCGCGGCGAGATCTGCGCCAGCGACTTCGTCACCGGGGAGATTCCATTGCGCGAGCTGCCGCGCATGTTTGAGCACATGAAGCATCGCAACGGCGAACTGAAAACCGCGGTCATCCCGTAGGCTGTCGCGGCGATTGCATTTTCAGGAATTCCATTCGTTCGTTATGGTCCATCCACGCCCGGGGACGCGCTACTGCCATGCAGGCACCTATCGAACTCGAGATTGCGCGTAAGCTTCCGCCGGCGGGCTCCGCCCCGGCCGTCGCCGCGCAGTACACCCGCTGGCTCGCCAGACATCACTACGAAAATTTCAACGTGGTTTCCTGGTTTCTGCCGCGCCGGCTCCACCAGCACTTCTACAACGTCTACGCCTACTGCCGCTGGGCTGACGATTTGGGCGATGAGGTACCCGATCCGGCGCGCGCCCTCGCTTTGCTTGACTGGTGGGAAGAAGAACTCCGCCGCTGCTACGCTGGCCGGCCGGCGCACGCCGTCTTCGTAGCGCTCGCGGATACGGTCCGACAGTTCCAGATTCCCATCGAGCCGTTTGCGGACCTGCTCATCGCGTTCCGGCAGGACCAGGTGGTACATCGCTATGCGGCTTGGGCAGACGTGCTCGGCTATTGCCGCAATTCGGCCAACCCGGTCGGCCGCTTGGTGCTTTACCTGTGTAGTTATCGCGACCCCGAGCGGCAGCAGCTCTCCGACTGCACGTGTACCGCGCTGCAGCTTGCCAATTTCTGGCAGGACGTGGCGCGCGATCTCCAGAGGGGCCGCATTTATATTCCGCTCGACGCCCTGGCGAAACATGGCCTCAGCGAGGCCGATATCCTGGACCAGCGGTTCGATGCGCGCTACGTCGCGCTAATGAAAGACCTGGTGGCGCACACCCGTGAGATTTTTGCAGCCGGCCTGCCCCTGGCACAGCGCGTCACTCCGCAGCTGCGCGTCGATATTGAGTTGTTCAGCCGCGGGGGGCTTGGCGTGCTCGAGGCCATTGAGGCCATCGGCTACAACACCCTTGCGCGCCGTCCGGTGCTTCGACGGTGGACCCAGCTGCGGCTGTTGGGTCGCGCGCTTGTTTCTCGCATGTTTGTGCCCTTGGGGGCCGGCAAAGAAGACCGCGCGCCCCTCGCTCGCGGCAATGCCTGAGACGCCTGAGGTTGATGCGTCTTACGCCGTGTGCCGGCGCATTGCTCGCCACGCCCGGAGCAATTTCCACCTCGCCTTTTACCTTTTACCGCGGCCTAAGCGGGACGCGCTGTTCGCGCTGTATGCTTTCATGCGCCTGGTGGACGACGTCTCCGATACTCCGGGCGACCTGGCCGCAAAGCAGAAGGGAATCGCCGCCTGGCGCGCGCAGCTCGATGCTGCGCTCACGGGTGATACAGACCTGCATCCCGTCTTGCCTGCTCTTGCCGATACGGTTAGGCGCTTCGGCATTCCGGCCCGCTACTTCAACGATCTCATCTCCGGCGCGGAGATGGACCTCAGTATTTCCTCCTACGCCACCTTCGACCATCTGCGCGAGTACTGCTACCGAGTCGCCGGCACGGTCGGGCTCACCTGCCTTCACGTCTTTGGCTTTCACGACCCGCGCGCCCTGGAACTGGCTGAAAAGCTGGGCCTCGCATTTCAATTGACCAACATCCTGCGCGATGTCCGTCGGGATTATGAAATCGGACGCGTCTATCTGCCTCAGGCTACCCTCCATCTCTGCGGTTGCCGCCCATCGGATTTGGGGCAGGGAAATCTTAGGCCGGCGCTGCGGGAGGTTCTGGCGTCTGCAGCCGAACGCGCCCAGCAGTTTTACGCGGAAGGCGCCCGGCTTGTGCCGCTGGTGGACGAAGATAGCCGCGCGGCGCTCTGGGGGCTAGTTCGCATCTACAGCAGCCTGCTCGCTAAAATACGTTCTCGCAATTTTGATGTCTTTTCCTCCCGCGTGTGCCTGACCTCAAAGGAGAAATTTGCAATTCTCCTCCGGGCGCGGCTAGGCCTGTGGGACGAATCGGATGCCCTCGCGTAGCGTGATCGTGGTTGGCGGCGGTCTGGCGGGACTTTCCTCGGCCGTCGCGCTGGCGGAAGCCGGCTTCCGCGTCCGTCTGTTTGAGAAGCGGCCGCACCTGGGCGGGCGCGCCAGTTCGTATGTGCTGCCCGGCGGCGAGCACGTGGACAACTGCCAGCACGTCACGCTGGGTTGCTGTACCAACCTCGTGGATTTCTACCGCCGCGTTGGCGCCGCGCATAAGATCCGCTGGTACGACCGACTGATCTTCAGCGACGCCGCGGGCCGCCGGGGCGTGATTGAAGCGTCGCCTCTGGCGCCACCGTTTCATCTAGCTCCTTCGTTTGCGCTGTTTCCTTCGCTCGCCTGGGCCGACAAGAGCGCGATCGCCCGCGCCATGCTGGCCATTACGCGCAGCGGCGGCCGGCCACCGGATGTCGGCGGTGCCGCCGGCGTGACGATGCTTGACTGGCTACGCCGGCACGACCAAACCCAAGCCAGCATCGAGCGCTTCTGGCGCGTCGTGCTGGTCAGCGCGCTTGACGAAGAGCTCGGTCGCACCGACGCTCGCTACGGCTTGGATGTTTTCTGGAAAGCGTTTCTCGCTAACCGAAACGGTTTTAGGATCGGCATCCCGGCCGTGCCGCTGGGCGAGCTTTACGGTGGCTGTCGCCAAGCGATCGAACGGCGGGGCGGAGAAGTGCTGGTTCGCGCGGGAGTGCGAGCGATTCGGTTGGAGCACAGCCGCGTCGTCGGCGTGGAACTTGACAATCATGGCTTGGAAACCTCGGATTATTACATAGCTGCTGTCCCGCATGATCAACTGGCTGGCCTGCTCCCCGCGAACGTAGTGGAACGCGAGCCGGCATTTGCCAACTTGAGCCGCTTGCGCTCTGCGCCGATTACCGGTGTGCACCTTTGGTTTGACCGTGTGGTGATGACTGAGCCTTATCTGACTCTGCTCGACCACACCACCCAGTGGATTTTCAACAAGTCTCTGCTCTATGGTTCGTCCGCACCTCCTGCCGGCCCAGACGTAGCAGGGCAAGCTGGCGCGGCCGTCGAGAACTGCCAGTACCTGCAACTGGTCATCAGCGCGTCCTATGAACTGGTGCCGCGCTCGCGCCAGGATATCATTGAGCTGTGCCGCCGGGAGCTACAGGAGATTCTTCCCCCTGCGCGCGAGGCGCGGCTGCTCAAGGCCACGGTCATTAAAGAGACCGCCGCGACGTTTTCGCCCGAACCTGGCTGTGACCGCTGGCGCCCCCCTCAGTCCGGCCCCATCAAGAATCTTTTCCTGGCTGGCGATTGGACTGCAACGGGCTGGCCCGCTACCATGGAGGGCGCGGTCCGCAGCGGCTATCTGGCCGCCGAAGCCATTTTGGCTGCTGCTGGCAAGCCACAAAAGCTGTTACAGCCAGACTTGCCGGTCGAGTCGATGAGCCGTTGGCTCGCGAGGAACGCCCGCTCCCGGCATTCTTAGTGTGTGGAAGAGTTGGCTTTGCTGCGCCGGCCCACTGTTTTACTCACGAGATGAAGGTTCCACTGGCACTTGCTCGCTGATTTTCTCCCGCCTATTTTGGTCGTTGAGGCGACTATAGTTTGATATAGCGTTGAGGCTCGCAGGGTACTGCACTTGTCTAGATTTAGCGTTAGCCATTGACACGATTAACTGAGCGCTGCATACTCGTTGGTGCTCGCGGAAGGCTTCGTAGGCGACCCGGGAGCTCCAGCAGCAGCGGGTCGTGTGCGGGCTTTCTGCACTTCGTAATGCGGTTCGATATCTGAGGTATTTCCAGACTGTGGCCAAGAACCGGCCGAACGGCTCCCCCGGTCAAGATAGTCTTTTGCACAATCTGGGCGCTTTTTGAGGTTGCTTGCCGTGAATCCGAGTATGATGTGTAAGTCCCCCCTGGAGGTTTCCCTTGGAGCGGAAGTATAGGCAGAAAGGCTATCAGGACACTGAGAAGCCCGAGAAGAAAAAGGACCGGGCGCCCGAGGGGCGCCCGCGCCAAGAACAGTTTGGTCCGCGCACGCCTCGCATGGTCGGCACCGTCACTCGCGCGCGTTGCGCGAACTGCGGCGCAGTACTGCTGTCAGGCTTTGATCCGAATGGCCGGTGCCCACGCTGCAATTTCGAGCTGCATTGCTGCAAACAGTGTGTGCATTTCGATACTGGGGTGCGCTTTGAGTGCACGCAGCCGATCCCCGAACGCATTGCCAAAAAGGACGCCCGCAACGATTGCTCCTTCTACGAGTTTCGCACGACCGTGGAGAAGGATACTGCGCCATCTGCTCCCGTTGCCGCTCCTTCCGCGCCTGCTTCGAACACTGCCCGTCCGAGCGACGCCCGCAAGGCTTTTGACGATCTGTTCAAGAAGTAGCCCACGCTGCGCTGACCTCTGCCATTACCTGGGTCAATCGCACACACGGATGGTGTCTCTCTAGCCGCGCCATAGCGCACCTTCCCCGGATCGTCTTTCCGAGCCCGCAGGGCTGGGGTTCCCGATTGAGGGCGGAGAGACGCAAGAGTCGCGAAATTCCGCCGGGTCTGAAGCCGGCTACGCCCCAGCTAGCGCGGCGGATTCGGGAAAAGCGTAGGTTCCTGTAGTGGCGCGCTGGCAATGCGCTCCAGGTCCGGATAGTGGTGCCGCAGCGTCTCCGGCACTCTCACTTTTGTGCCGCTCAGCAGGCTGATCAACTGCAGCGCATTCACGATGGCCTTACCCTGGAAGTGATTGTTGGTGATGACGAACGTGGTCTGCGCGTGGCTAGCGAGTTTGCGGATGCGCTCCGCCCAGGGATCGAGTTCCTCTTCTCTGTAGAGATAGTTGTAGCGTTCCGAGGGCGCTGTCTGCGGATCGTCGCTGAACCAGGTATCGTAGCGACGGCCGTGCAGCCGGACGTAGCCGATTGGGGCCGTGGCCCGCGCGGAGGGTTTCAGCGACCGGCCGATCACCGGCTGATCAATGTTGCAAAATCCGACGCCGCGGTCGTACAAGAGCTCGTAGAAGCCCTTCTGGTTCCACGAAGCGTGGCGCACCTCGACGACTAACGGATAGTCCATAAGTCGCTCCAGCAGTTCCTTCAGATAAGCAACATTCTCCGGCACGCAGTGGAAGGAGTACGGAAACTGCAGCAAAACCGCTCCGAGCTTTCCGGCCCGCTGCAGCAGATCGAAGCCCGCTCGGACTGCCCGCTCGTCTTCCGCAGTGGCTCCGGTTTCGTGCGTAAATTTCTGCCAGAGCTTCGCCGTGAACGCGAACCGCGGGTTGGCCGCCACGCGGTCCAGCCACTGCGCGCAAAGGTTCGCTCGCAGGGGCTGATAGAACGACGTGTTGATCTCGATGGTGTCGAAGTACTCGGCCAGATAGGCGGCTTCGTGGAAATCGCGCGGCTTGCGCGTCGGATAAACGATGCCTGCCCAGTCTGCATAGGACCATCCCGCCGGGCCCACTCGTACTGAACCTGGATCAGCTTTCTTTGCCGCTGGCTTCATATGTGGCCTGCCAGAGAAGCCGAAGTCAGCCTATGACGCGGCTGCGCGCTATGTCAACGTGGCGAGTAGTCATGCGAAGCCCTCGACGTCCTCGGGATTGCAACCGCCCGGTAGACTTGCTATGCTGAGCCGCAGGATGCGTCTCCGGTTTCATTTTCCTTGTACGGTAGGACGCCTGCCCTTCCTCATCCCCCAACAAAGGTGCGCACATGAAGATCGCCATCAGCTACAAGCACCTGGAAATGCGCGAACCCGTCGAAATCGAAATGAAGCGGTATCTCAGCAAGCTTGCCAAACTGTTGAAGAGATATTCCCCCGATTTGGTGCAGCTTCATGGGAGCCTTGAAAAGCGTCCCCGCAAGGCCGAATACATCTTTTCTTTGAACCTTTCTCTGCCCACCGGCAGCCTCTATGCCACTGGTACCGGCGCGGATGTGCGCCTGTGTGTTAAACACGCCTTCGCTGAGATCGAGGGGCAGGTGAAAAAACATCAATCCCTGCTGCGCAGGGACTACCAGTGGAAACGCAAGCGCCCGCGCAGCGCGGTGCCGGCCTAGCCCACCGCGCCGCACACAGGTTCAGTTCGAAGCAAAGAGCTGGCGAAGCTGCGGATCCATTGGAAATGGACGCACGGCCTTGCGAAGAGTGGCCGCAGCGGCGGATGGATTTCCGGTGGCGCGATAGACCTGGGCGAGATCAAACGCGTCGCGGCGAGGGCAAGAACGCAGCACCGAGGTGGCTCTCGCACCAAGGGCCCAGCCACGCGCTGCCTAGCGCGAGTCCTTCCATGAACGCGGCCAGAACTTTGGCGCGATGGCGTAGACCGTGTGGCCGAAGATTAAACCGAGCGCCTTGCCCCGGACCACTTGGTAAACGAATCCTGCAGCACCAGGCAAAGATCTAATCGATGGCCCACTAGGAACCTGACAAAGCACTGGTCTGCCTGTTCGGCCTGTTCCCCTCCGAGGACATCGCCATAACGCTCGGCGCCGGCACATGCGTGGCTTCGCGGTACTACTACCCGCGTACCGCCACAATGATGCCTTCAGCCCATTCGCGACCCCATTCATTGTCCTCTAGCCTATTCGCTGCAGCAAAGAAGCTATAAGCGGCCTGCTGAGAGAGCTGGAGCAATTGATGCCGCAATGTCTCTGGCTGGCCGAGGAAGCAGAAACCAAACGTTGCGGGAAAACAAGCGTAAGGTTTCCCGAGCGATTGAGGGGTGCCTAGTGAAGCGTTGCCTGTTCCTTGCTCTAGCCGTTTTGGCCCTGGGTGGAGTTGCTTCCGCTCAGCAGGCCGACCCCACTCTACTCACTCAGTATAAAGAACTCAACAGGCGATATTTTTCTGGAAAACTGCCCATCGCCAACATCTCCGTCTTTTGGGATGAAACGATCTCTAAATCGGATTTGGCGGGAACCTGGATCACCAAGTTCGAGGGCGAACCAGAGAACATCAGAGTTAGCGTTTCTACTTTCATTCAGGAATGCGGCTCCTGCGTTGGTGCTGCGCTGCTGCACGAAATGGTTCACATTAAGCTGCGAAACCGTAAGATCGATATGCACGGCAAAGAGTTCCAGAAGGAGATGGTGCGCCTGGCAAAAAAGGGCGCGTTTGCGCCATATTGGTGAAGTATCAGGCAAGAAGCTGTGTCTAAGTCTTGCTCTGTTTTGCGAGCAGCAGCTTGGCTATCTCGAAGGCACTCTGCGTGACCCGCCCATAAGCTCCCGAGAGAACATACGAGAGACACCCCGAACCCTCGCCCTGGCAGATACAAGCAACTGAAGATGGTAGGCGGTGAACCGCCCTTTCCTGCTCCCAAACAGCCGTGCCCTAAAATCTCCTCCTAATTGTTCAGCCCACGCTCTCGGATTCGCAAACCAATGTGATTTTGCTTTCTTTTATAAGCGGCGCTGTACTTTCCAGGGTAGAATAAGGTGGCCGGAGGTTACCAGTTGCGGCCTGGTGAGCAACTTAAGGAAGTGAGAGCTCGACTCGGGATCACTACGCGTGAAGTTGAAGAACACAGCCGAAAGATTGCCGATGCCGAGAGCAATGAGGAATTTTACATCTCCAATGCATGGCTCACTCAAATTGAGAATAAGCTATCGGTTCCCAGTATTTACAAACTCTATAGCCTCAGCATCGTTTACCGGACAAAGTTTGCCAACCTGCTGCGACTCTTCGGCGTGGATTTAGAAAAGATCAGCAAGTATCAGCTCGTCACCCCGCTCCGGCAAACTCATTTGACAACCCTTGAGGTGTACGACAAAGATCGGGCCGTCACTTTCCCCGTTCGTTTCGACCGGGGGTTCAGCCCGGAGAAAACAAACCTATTGTCCCGAATGGTGGAAATCTGGGGCGAAGTGCCAATTTCTCTAATCCAGCATTTGGATATCCGGCGCGGACAGTACGGCTACATCGGCCTGCAAGACTACACGCTTCACCCGCTGTTAAGACCAGGCTCATTTGTTCAAATCGATGCTCGGCTGAATCGAGTTCAGACGTTTGCGTGGCGCACGGAGTTCGACCGGCCGATCTACTTTATCGAGCTCCGGGATGGCTACGCCTGTTCCTGGTGCGAACTGCGAGGAAGCCAGCTCACTCTGATACCGCATCCCCTTTCACCTTGCAGCACCAGGCAATTCCTTTATTCCACGGAAGCGGAGATCGTTGGCCAGGTAACGGCGGTGGCTATGCGCCTGGTTGACTCGCCACCGACTGACGAAGCTGCAAGATTAACAAAGCGATCTTGACATTAGAAAAGAAGAATTCGGCGGATAGCCGATCGCACCCTGAGGGAAGCGTCACCCGGTAAGGCTCCAGTTTCCTCCACGTTTCCAAGACCTGCTCTGGTCGCGCCGGCGTAGAGCGGACATAGGTATCCAGTTCTTGAACCAGGTTTTCCAGAGGACCGAAGGCCAGAAACGTAAAAATTTCTTGATGACAGGCCGCCAGCGCTCTAGCTGCCACCTCCTCTGAAAAGCAGGAAGCTAGGCCTTCGTGATAGTACTGCCCGGTATTGTAGTCGCGTGTGGACGCTAGATAGATTAGCCGGCTGACCTCCCCAGGGAGTCCCGCCAGCGTGCGCTTCTTGAGATCCTCAGTTGCCGCCTCAAGGTCCATGCGTTTGATTTCGGATCGCATCTAAGTGGGGCTATCTTGTGGCTGATTTGCGCGTCCAGTCTCTCTCGATCCTGCCGAGGCGCGCTGGGTCCAGACTTGCCAACAATTGTGCAGATATGGACCACAGCTGCTCTGCCACACCGGCGGTAGCCCACCAGACAATCTCAGCAACCATCCGACCCTCTCCCTGTAGTGGTTCGATCCTAACATGAAAAGAGGGGGGAGTTTCCAGGTGGATTCGTCCCCCGCTGTGCTCAGTTTGCGCACCGATGCTTGACATGGGCGGCAGTGGAATCGGCGGGGCAGGCCGCGCCCCTCCGTCGGGAACTAGGACAGGCACCTTCAGGGACAGGATTGATTGCAATGTCGCTGCCACCGCAAGTGCAACAAGCGCAAGCAGAAGCAAAGACACGAACTTACATGAAGGCATTGTTTCCTCCTCGAGGGGAAATTAGGTTCCCGTTGGAATCAGACGAGGGTGTGGGGGAGGGGCGCACGGAAACCGATTCCCGGTCTGCTTGGTTTCCGTAGCATGTAGCTATCACTCGTGGAAACTGGAGATCCCGCGCACTAGGGTTTTCTTGGACACCGAATTGTGATGAAAATGGGTGAGAAATCACGTGGAGGTGTCTGTGAGTGAAGAGCGGCGCGACGGCAGGGGTAGGGGCAGAATCTCTACCTACAGACGGAACTGGTAGAAATGACGAGGGATACACCAATCCCCGTCGCGAGAAAGACTTACATGCATACCCGGGACCACCCTGGAATCGGCCACAGTTCGACCGAGTTGTAGTAATTGTAGTACTTTCAGTTGATCTCGAATTGTTACTTGCTATTTAGAAGGATTTGTTCCAGATTGTATCTGTTCCCCATCCATGCTTGGGCAGGGCTTAGCTAGGCGCGCTGGCCAAGTGATGCGAACGAAAGCGTCCCCGCCAATCCAATTGAGGTGACCCTGTTCGGGCTGTCCTCCCCGTTCAGCAAGCTGCTGTTTCGCGGAGGAAGCTGCCGAAATGTCGCAGAGCTTAGACCAGATCGCTCAGCGCTTCAATGGGGAGAACGCCGCGCCCAGTTTGATCCAGGACACGCTCGTCGACATAACGGAGCTGAAGCGGGTCGAACAGGAACTCCGGGACAGCGAGGAGAAATTCCGCGCTCTCTTCGAAGGATCAAGGGATGCGATTGGGATCACCACCCCCACCGGCAAGTTCCTCGACGCCAACCAAGCCTGGCTGGATCTTTTTGGCTATACCAGACAAGAGATGCTCGAGCTGAACGTCGCAGATCACTATGTTCATCCCTGCGACCGCTCTAGGTTCCGGCAGGAGCTAGAGCAAAAGGGATCTCTGAGAGATTACGAGGTAAAGCTCCACCGGAAAGATGGGAGGGTGCTCGACTGCCTGATTACTTCGACTGTCTGGCGCGCCGCCAACGGAGAAGTTATCGGCTACCAGAGCATCATCCGTGACATCACCGATCGCAAGCAAGCAGAAAAGGCGATGCGGGAGCTTTCCGGACGATTGCTGCACGTACAGGACGAAGAGCGGCGCCGGCTCGCGCGGGAATTGCACGACGCAACGGCACAAACGCTAGTCGCTTTGGCAATGAACCTAGCCCTGCTCAAGGAATCCGCCGCCGAGCTCAACGCCAACTCCAACAAGATTCTCTGCGAGAGCCTTGCGCTGGCCCAGCAGTGCTCCCGGGAAATCCGCACTCTTTCCTACCTGTTGCACCCTCCGCTCTTGGAGGAATTGGGCCTGGCCTCCACCTTGCGCTGGTATGCAGAGGGCTTCGCCAAGCGAAGCGGCCTTGAAGTCACCCTGGAGCTTCCCTGCGATCTGACCCGGCTATCTCTGGAAGTAGAGACAACCCTGTTTCGCATCGTGCAGGAAAGTCTGACGAATATTCATCGTCACTCGGGGAGTCCCACGGCCAAGATTCGCATGGTTCAGGATGGGACGCATCTCTGCTTGGAGGTGGCTGACCAGGGCGCAGGAATGCCCCCCGCGGCCCTGGAGAGAGCCAGAAGTGGCGCGGCGGCGCTGGGGGTGGGCATAGCGGGGATGCGTGAGCGGGCGAGGCAGCTCCGGGGCCGATTGGAAATCGACTCCCGTGGCGGAGGCACTACGATTCGGGCAATCCTGCCGCTTCCGAGAGGCGAAGGATGAGCACGGTTCGAATTCTCATAGCCGATGACCACGAGGTCGTACGGCGAGGTGTGCGGACCCTCTTAGAGTCTCAGCCCGGGTGGGTAGTCTCCGGCGAGGCGGCTACCGGGAGGGAAGCCACCGAAAAAGTGACGCAGTTGAAACCCGATATAGTCATTCTGGACATCAGCATGCCGGATCTGAATGGGCTGGAGGCCACGCGCCACATCGTAAGGAACTCCCCCAAAACCAAGGTTCTCCTCCTCACGATCCATGAGTCGGAACGAGTGATGGCCGAGATGCTGGAGGCTGGCGCCCTTGGTTACGTTCTGAAATCGGATGCCGCGGAAAGTTTGGTGGCGGCGGTAAGAGCTCTGCGCCAGGGTAAGCCTTTCTTCACCTGCAGGATGTCCGAAATGGTTTTGAAGGGCTACTTGAAGCGGGGCACGCGTAACGGCGAGGTAGCGATGACCCCTCGTGATCTGAGCCCTCGCGAACGTGCGGTCGTCCAACTCCTGGTCGAGGGCAAGAGGAATAAGGAAATCGCAAGCGCTCTGGGCATCAGCGTTCGGACCGCCGAAAGCCACCGCGCGAATATCATGCGCAAACTCGAGCTTCATTCCGTTACCGAACTCGTCCGCTATGCCATCCACAACAAGATCGTCGAGCCGTGAGGCATTCACCTAAGCAGGCTTGGCCCAAAGCTTTCGTCCGCTCACGTACTACCCTCGACCGGGCACGAACTCTCCCAACCAGATGACTCTTCGCTGCGGCGAATGGGGACGAGGAGGGCTCGCCAGAAAACTTCGCCCGATGCTGAACGACAGGCTCGCCTTCGGCGCGGATGCCCCAGCCGGCCTGCGTCACTCGCAGCGAGGACCGCTCACCTGCAACAGGCCTGTTTGCCGCGTCCGTGGTAGTACTTAGAGCCTAGTAGTTTTTTTAGCGCAAAATCCCGAACTCCCCGGATTGCATTCCCACACTCCCTATGCGATCTTCTCTTCACGCCCCGCAATAAACCTGAGAGGTCGCCATGCAGATCAGCCCTCCGAGCCGTAGGTATCTGTGTCGGGCCGGAAGAAACCGGAAGTGGAATTAGAAGTCTCGCCCTCTTTCGGCACAGTCCCCACCGTTGTGGCGGGTATCGGAGGCCTGTAACCCTTTGCTGTGCCACCAGCTGGGTGCTCTTCCCCACCCCGCTGACATGCTGGGCCCTTGTATCTCAAGCGTGCCTGCTGGCCATGCCTTGAACTGAAATGAATGGAAAGGAGCAACTAAAATGCAAGACAGCCAAAAGAGGAATGGAGCAAGTGGGAAGGGAGTCGCTTCTGCCCTGATTTCCAATCTGAACGCCCTGGCGCGCGTTCTGCGGCCCGTCGTTACGCCCGAGCGGTTGCTGGGGTGGTCGCTGGGCATTGTCTACCTCTGGTTCGGAGCGCTCAAGCTCGCCAACCTGAGTCCGGTGCTGGAACTCATCCGGCGGTCCTCGCCCCTGCTTGCGAAGGCCCCCTTCTACAACTTACTGGCTATCTCGGAACTTGTGCTCGGTGCGATGCTGCTTGCAGGCGTGTGGAAGCGGTGGACAGCGGCCGCGGCCGTTATGCACTTGATCGGCACCTTCAGCGTGGTGTTCTCCTCGCCGCAAACCGCCTTCCGGCCCGGCTTTCCCATCCTCACCATGGAAGGCGAGTTCGTGGTGAAAAACCTCGTGCTAGTCGCCGCTGCGGGTACCCTCTGGTTGTTGGCGGGCCAGCGCGAAGCTGCGAACTCTAGCGTATCGCTGACGCAGCAGGCAGTCCTATCCGAAATTCCTGCGAGACAGGAGTGGACAGAAGAACTTCGCGGAGGCACCTCAATGAGGGGTCCGCAATAACTACTAGCGGGAAGGGCCTCCCGGCCAGATTTCCTAGGCCTGGCCGTCAGCAGGCAGCTGGCAGGGCGGAGCTGGCTGGGAGTCTTCTCCGCCCTGCTTTTTTTGGGTCCGTGGAGAAGCAGAGCCTGCCCTGTTGAATCGCGCCACGTTCACACGAGACGGATCCCAGCACACTACACAGAAAACCCAACACGGGAAGTTCCTCGAGCCTCTACAGTTTACGGCCACACCGTACCTTCTGATGCCCCGCCCGGAATTGATTTTCAAGCGCAACGGCTGACATAAACTAGTCATACTCGCTCCGAGATTTCGATACAATCCTGTGTGGCCGTACCGTCAGCGATCGGGTAGACCGGCCGACGGATCGCCGCTGAATTTGGGGCAATTCTTGCTATTCCTCTGCTTCTCTGAGTCGGGGCGCGCTGGCATCTCCCGACTGCAGCGTCATGGTCAGTGCTCTCGAGGGAAATTCGATTCGCGTTGGCTAGGCTGACACGATATGAGACGACCTTTGCGGGTGATGAAATTTGGGGGCACGTCGGTGGGGGATGCCGAGTGTATCGAGCGCGCGGCCAAGATCGTTGCCGCCGCGAGCGGCCAGGGCGCAGTCGTCGTGGTGGTCTCGGCGATGAGTGGAGTGACCAATCGCCTGATCGAGGCAGCCCATCGCTCTCAGGAGGGCCGCCAGGAAGAAGTCGCGAAACTCGCAGACGTCCTCCGCACCCAGCATGAAACGGCTCTTCGCACTTTGATTCGCGACGAGACGAGGCGCGCCCAAATCTCGGGCCTAATGGAGCAGGTCATCGCCGAAACGGCGCGCCTCCTTCAAGGCACAGCGCTGCTGCGGGAGCTCACCCCGCGCGCCCGGGACGCTATCTCCAGCGCTGGGGAGCGCCTCGCAACGCCCCTGGTGGCAGGCGCATTGTGCGAGGCAGGGCTGCGCAGCGTGGCCATCAACGCGACAGAGTTGATTGTCACTGACGACCATCACGGGAGCGCGGCTCCATTGCTGGAGCAAACGCACGAGCGCGCCGAGGCGCGCCTGCGGCCCTTGCTCGCAGATGGCATTGTGCCCGTGGCGACGGGCTTTATTGGCGCCACCACGGACGGCACCCTGACTACCCTCGGCCGGGGCGGTTCCGATTATTCCGCGACCATCCTGGGTGCGGCGCTCGGTGCTGACGAGACGATTATCTGGACCGACGTGGACGGCGTGATGACCGCCGATCCGCGGCTGGTGCCGGAAGCGCGCACGCTCCCGGAGATCTCCTACAACGAAGCTGCGGAGCTGGCCTATTTTGGCGCCAAAGTATTGCACCCGAAAACCCTGCGGCCGGTGACCCAGGCGGGGGTGCCGGTGTGGATTCGCAATAGCTTTGCTCCCGAGAAACCGGGGACAAAGATCACGCCCCGCGGCCGCCCGGCGGGTGGAGGTGTCAAAGCCCTTACCGCCATCTGCGATGTGGCACTGATCACCGTAGGGGGACCTGGAATCGTGGGCGTGCCTGACGTGGTCGCCAAAACATTTTCCACGACCGCCAGGATGCACGCCAATGTGCTGCTGATTTCCCAGTCGTCCTCGCAAAACGACATCTGCTTTATCATTCCCCTGGCGGACGCCGAGCGGACGGTAGCGGCGCTTCGGCAGGCGTTCGCGTCTGATCTGGCCGATCAGCAGGTGGAACACATCACCGTGGACCCCAACATCGCAATCGTCGCGGCGGTCGGGGAAAACATGCGCGGCACGCCCGGAATCGCCGGGCGCACCTTCAGCACGCTGGGGCGGGAGGGAGTCAACATCATCGCCATCGCGCAGGGCTCATCTGAGTACAACATTTCGTTTGTCGTCGAGGTGAGCGCAATGCAGCGGGCCGTGGCCGCGGTGCACAAGGAATTCAGGCTGGACGAGCGCGATCTCCGCGAAGAAAATGAAGCGGCCACCTACGCCGAGGTCGGGGATGGGCAAAGGGACGACGAAAATCGCCGCTGAGCGCGCCTCACAACGCTGCATCGAACCTGCCTGCGGCGCGAGTTACGCGATGGACGAGCGCCTGTATTCTTGCCCGCGCTGCGGCGGTCTACTTGAGATTGTCCTCCGCCCGGAGAGTCGAGCCGCACCGCAGGCGTGGCGGGGGTGGTGGGAGGCGCGCGCCGCTTCATGTGACCCGCGCGACGCCAGCGGAGTTTGGCGATACCGCGAAGTCCTCCCGTTTGCGGACGACGCCCCCATCGTGACCTTGGGCGAGGGCAACACGCCCCTCTATGATGCTCCGCGGTCCGCCCGGTACTGCGGGCTCCGCGCTCTTCAGCTCAAGCATCAAGGATGTAATCCCACCGGATCTTTCAAGGATACCGGGATGACGGCAGCGGTGACTCAGGCAGTGCTGCTGGGCGCGCGGACGGTGGTGTGCGCAAGCACCGGCAACACTGCCGCGAGTCTTGCCGCCTACGCAGCACGCGCTCGGCTGCAATGCGCGATCCTCGTGCCCGGCGGGCAAATCAGCTCCGCTAAGTTGGCGCAAAGCATGGACTACGGCGCGGTGGTCTTGGAGATGGAAGGCAATTTCGATGATGCCATGCGCGTGATTCGGGACCTCGCCGAAGAGGAGTCCATCTACCTGGTCAATTCGATTAATCCGTTTCGCATCGAGGGCCAGAAGACGGTGGCCGCCGAACTCCTGCGGCAATGCGCTTGGCGCGTGCCCGACCATGTGGTCGTACCCGGGGGAAATATGGGAAACAGCTCGGCGCTCGGCAAGGGTTTTCTGGAATTGTTCGAGCTTGGCGTCATTAATCGCCTCCCCAAATTGACCATCGTGCAGGCCGATGGGGCTGCGCCGCTGGCGCATTTGTTTGCCAAACTGGATCTGAAAAGCTCCGCCCATGCTCCGCTTACCGACGATGCGCTGGTGCCCGTCAAACACCCCGAGACTTTGGCCACCGCCATCAAGATCGGTTCGCCCGTCTCCTGGAAAAAGTCGTTGCGCGCGGTCCTGGCGACCGGCGGCCAAGTCTTGAGCGTGAGCGAGCGGGAAATCGCTGACGCTAAAGCCGTGATTGGCCGCGATGGAGTAGGATGCGAGCCGGCTTCGGCCACCACCGTGGCGGGCATCAAACGCCTGGTGGCCGCCGGCCATATCGAGGCAGAGGAGTCCGTCGTCGCGGTGCTCACCGGTCACCTCCTGAAAGACCCAGATTACGTCATCCATTACCATCGCAACACGCTAAGCGCGCCCCACCACTCGGCGGACGGATCCCAGCAGGAGCGTTCCCTGAATGGGGCGTTCCGCAATCCGCCGGCGCGGCTCCAAGCGACGAAAGCTGCAATCCTCGACCATCTGAGTCGCGCGGCGGAGGAAGCTAAAGCCGATGGCCCGCAGCTCGATTGAGAAGCGCAGCGGGACAAGCGTTTCCCGCTTGGAAATGGCGAGAGCTGTCCATGGCCGCAGGCGTTCAGTGGAAGTGCGTGTCCCCGCCTCAACCGCAAACCTCGGCTCGGGTTTCGACTGTTTCGGCCTGGCCTTGCAGCTTCATCTAACGGTTCGGGCTACGCTGGTGCCGGAGGCCGGTGAGCGGTGCCGCATTCGCAGTCTAGGTGAGGACGGCAGCGCTCTGCTTCCGCGCACCGCAGAGAAGAACTTGATTGTCCGCGCGATGCGCTTTGCCGCAGAGCGGCAAGGCCTGACCCTGCCGCCCATGCGTCTCGCGGTGCACAACGGGATTCCGCTGGCGAGCGGTCTGGGAAGCAGCGCCGCGGCCATCGTTGCGGGCATCTCGCTCTGCGCGCTGATCAGCGGCTCGGAGATCCCGGACGAGACGGCCCTAGGTTATGCCACCGAACTCGAGGGCCATGCCGACAACGTGGCAGCGGCGCTGCACGGAGGCTTAGTGATTACGTGCGTGAGCCCGAGTGGTGGCGTGCTGGCGCTGAAGAAACCCTGGCCGCTTGAGATCCGCGTTGTCATTGTCACTCCTCACGTCACTGTGGAGACGGTTCATGCGCGAGCCGTGCTGCCGCCTGCCGTCAGCCGGGCTGATGCTGTGCACAATCTGCAGCGCGCGGCCCTGTTCACTGTGGCCCTCGAGCAGCGTCGGCACGATCTCCTGTGGGAGGCGATGCAGGACCGCCTGCATCAGCCGCACCGCCAAGGCCTGGTGCCGGGGCTCGCCGAAGCTCTGGCCACTCCCCGGCTGCCTGGACTACTCGGCGTGTCTCTGAGTGGCGCCGGGCCGAGCGTTCTCGCATTCGCTCAAAGCCACCTGGAACAGATTGGTGAGGCGATCGCCGAGCCGTTTCGGAAGCATGGAATTCAAACGACGGTGCGCAATCTGGCCGTAGACGAGCACGGGCGGCAAACCACCGACTCCAGCCGCGGGCAGGCTGGCGCTCAGAGGAAATGAGGCAAGTGAGCGAGCTAGGACAAGGGAGTTAACAGGGTAGGCGTTCGGGGGGTCAGGTCGATAGATCCTTGAGGCACGTGACGCGGTAGGCGATGAAGTCGCCTTCGTGTTTAGTGGAAATAGTGGTGGGCTCAGCTTGGACAATATCTTTCACCCGTTTGTACAATTCGGGACTGATGAGCACTTCCCCCGCTTGCGCGCCCGCGCAGTAACGCGAAGCCCGGTTGACCGTATCCCCGATCACCGTGAATTCCATGCGGTCCTCGGTGCCGATGAAGCCGTGCACCACCTCGCCGCGGTGAATCCCAATGCCGATGTCGCGCGCGGGCAGGCCCCGCGCTCCTCGCTCCGCATTCAATTTGGCCACCGCCGCCTGCATTGCGAGACCTGTGCGCACCGCCTGCTCGGGGTGCTGGGGATCGGGTTCGGGACTCCCGAAGATGGCCAGGACCGCGTCGCCCATATATTTGTCCACAGTTCCCTGATGGGCGAAGATGATCGGAACCAGCTCCGCGAAATAGTCGTTGAGCATTTCCACCACGCCGCCAGGCTCCATCTCCTTGGCCAGGTTGGTGAAGCCGCGGATGTCCGAACACAGAATGGTGACTTCGCTTCGCTCGCCGCCCAAACGCAATGGTCCTTGATGCCCGAGCAATCTCTCTGCAACCTTCGGTGAGAATTGCCGCATGAGGTTGGCCCGTGCGGCCGCCTCGCGCTGGAGTTTCTCCTGCAACTGGTGTCCCGCGACTGCCATACCTGCATACTGTGCGACTCCGAGCATGAGCCGCAAAGCCTCCTCAGTGAAGCCCGCGGCGAAGCTTCGATTGTCCACACAGATGGCTCCCAGCGCCTGGCCCTGCCAGAGCAGCGGTACATACATGCCCGTCTCGATCTGTTTTTGCACGATGCTGCCGCTGATGTCCCCCTCGATGCTCCGCTGCCAAATGAAACCTTTGCCTTCGTTCATCGCACGGCGCGCCAGAGTCTCGCTCACCGAGGGTCCGCCGGCTGCGCGGTAGGCCTTCAAGAGCAGCGCGTCGGAGTTAGGGTCGCGCAGGAGTAGCGCGCCGCGATCGGCATCCGGAATTATCTCCACGAGCCGCTCCACAATTGTCTGGAGCAGCGTGTCCAGCCGAGTCTCCGCCGCAAACTGCAAGGGCAGGTCGTAAAGCAACTCGAGGCGGCGGGCGGTTTCCGCATTGGCGCCGGCAGCAGGGCCGAAGGCCCGCTCATTGGCGTCCAGTGCTTTGGCGATTTCGATGCCAGGCTCGCCTGTCGGAAAGCCGCCCGCGAGGGTCGCTCCGGGCTTCAAACCGCCAGGGTCCTGCGGCGAGGCTTCTGGCTCGAGGATTTCCAGGCGCAGAGTTGTATCACCGATAAGAACTGAGTCGCCCGGCCCGAGGGACCATCTGCCCTTTCCTCTTATTGCGATACCGTTGACTTGCGTGCCCCAGGAGCTGTTAAGGTCCTCGATCCAATACTTTCCCCCTTCCGTCCAGATCCGCGCATGCCGGCGCGAAACCTTGAGGTCCGGGGCAAGATCCAAGTCCACCGCTTCACTGCAGCTGGCGCGGCCGACCACGACCTGAGGCTGCTGGATGGCGAAGGCGCTTTCCATGCCCCCATACGAACACAGAATCCGCATTGCGCTTTCCCGAGCCGCGAGCTTGCTGCGTGAGGCCATCCTGGAAGCCTTGCTCCACACCAACAGAACCAGTTTAAATGAGAATTCGGAGCGTTCAGGAATCAAAAGCGGGGAGTATGCCGAAGACGCAAAGAGAGCGATGACGTCGAGAAGCTACGGCTCTTGTTGACGCCGCCCGACATTTTCCTTACCTTGCGGGCAACGGAATCATTTGAACTATGTCAACGACTACTAGCTCGATGCCCGGGGCACTCACCGCAGTGGGCGAATCTCGGCGATTCGCGCGATTGAGCCTCAGCCCATTCGTTGCGGTATTGTATGCCTATTGTGCGGCCGGGCCCTTCGGCTTTGAGGAGATGGTGTCCAGGTCTGGGCCGGGGATGGCACTGCTATTCCTCATGATCGTTCCCTGGCTGTTTAGCCTTCCAATGTCGCTGGTCACGGCGGAGATGGCGACGGCGATGCCCGTGGAAGGAGGGTTCTATCGCTGGACCCGTGCCGCTCTTGGCGATTTCTGGGGCTTCCAGTGCGGCTGGTGGAATTGGACAGGGACGTTTCTGATGAACGCCGCCTATGCGGTCGTCTTGGCCGACTACACCGCACAACTGCTCCCGGCGAGTGCAGGGGGATGGCGTCACTGGCTGGTTGCGTTGTTTTTCCTGGTGCTTGTCGCCGCATTGAACGTTCGCGGGATCCGTGTCGTGGGCAACTTCACCGTGGCGTTGCTGCTGATGGTGCTGTTGCCTGTGGCCGTTTTCACCCTCTTGGGTCTCAGTCAGATGCGCGTAAATCCATTCGTGCCCCTGGTCCCTCCCGGCAAACCGTGGCGCGAAGTCTACGGAGTAGGATTGTCCCTGGCGCTGTGGCTGTATTCCGGCTACGAGCAGCTTTCCACCAACACCGAAGAGGTGGAAGACCCGGTTCGTAATTTCCCGCGCGCTCTCGCCATCATGGTTCCCCTGGCCATGTTTACGTTTCTTCTGCCTACGCTGGCGGGGATCGGCGCAAGTGGCGACTGGCAGAACTGGACCACCGGATATATCGTCACCGCGAGCCGCAAGGTCGGCGGGCACTGGCTGGCGCTGCCAATGTTCGGCGCGGCTATGGTTTCCGTTCTGCTCGGGCTGGAAAGCACCTTGCTCTCATCCACTCGTCTGCCCTTCACCATGGCCGAAGACGGGTACTTCCCTGCCAGGCTCGCTCGGCTCCATCACCGATTTCGGACGCCGGTGCAGGCCATTGTGCTAACCACGGCCCTGTGCGCCCTGCTTGCGGTCTTCCGGCTGACGCAGCTAATCGCTGTCTACACCTGGTTGCGGAGCGCGACCTCGGCGCTCACGCTATTGGCCGCGTGGAGGCTGCGACATACAGCTCCCCAGCTTGCCCGTGGTTTCCGGATTCCCGGCGGCGCCCTCGGCATTGCCGCCGTCGTGATCGTGCCTTTGCTGCTGTTCGCCTGGGCACTCGTAAATTCTGATCGCTCCGCACTGCTCTGGGGGCCCGTCTATCTAGCGCTAGGCCCGATCGCATTCCTATTGGTTCGCGATCTGCGCCAACCCAAATAGCGGGGTGACCAAGGCTGCAGCGACCTCGGCTAGGGGGCCGAGGAGCACTTCTCGCAAAGTTGATCGTTCTCGGAGATGGACCTCATGAAATACCGCAAGCTCGGCCGAACCGGCTTCGAGGTGAGCGAGATTAGCCACGGTCTCTGGGGGATGAGCGGTTGGACTGGCTCGAACGATGACGAATCGCGAAATGCTCTCCAGCTCTCAGCAGATCTCGGCTGCAACTTCTTTGACACCGCATGGGCCTATGGCGAGGGGAAAAGCGATCGTCTGCTGGGAGAACTTCTCCGCAACAATCGCGGGCGGAAACTATATGCCGCGTCGAAGATACCACCCAAGAACCGCAAGTGGCCGGCCTCTTCGAGTGATGCGCTCGAAGACGTTTTCCCGGCCGAACACGTCCTGAAGTACGCCGACTGCATCAGGAAGAACCTCGGC
>WNFB01001122.1_pt1 | contig 22457 bp, 22 predicted proteins | sample 5400501 | NCBI WGS metagenome assembly WNFB01 (sample SAMN13153341, study PRJNA577476) | soil metagenome | isolation source: 200 cm saprolite under Douglas fir tree site 2 hole 1 | place: USA:California | collected 2015-04-18 | reverse complement strand
GCTGGAACGGCATCAAGTACAAGGCGAGCTACGGCAGCAGCGCGTTGCCTTCGATCGTCGCCCAGCTCGAAAAAGAACTCGAAGGTGTATTACATGGCGGCGTGCCGCCCCTCCCGCCGCGGAAAAGCCTGATTCAACCGCTCGATCCGCGCGTGCCGTATCTCGACACAATCGAAAAACTGGTGGACTGGCCGCGCCTGCGCAATGCGAAGCTGCGTTTTGTCTGCGACCCCATGCACGGCTCCGCCGCGGGCCTGCTCCACGAGCTCTTCACTCGGAACGGCATCGCGTGCGGCGAAATCCGCGGCACGCGCGACCCTCTTTTCGGCGGCGTGCACCCCGAACCCATCGAACCGCACATTGAAGCGCTCCGCCAGGCGGTGCGCGCCGGAAAATACGACGCGGGCCTCGCCGCCGACGGCGACGGTGATCGTATTGGGGCCATCGATCGCGACGGCACTTTCGTCAATCCCCACCAGATTCTTGCGCTGCTCGTTTGGCATCTTGCGGGCACGCGCAAGCTGCCCGGCGATATCGCCAAGACTTTTTCTGTAACCAAGCTGATCGACAAACTGGCCCTCAAATTCGGCCGCAAGCTCCACGAAGTTCCCATCGGCTTCAAATACATTTGCGAGCTGATGCTTGCGCAGAACATTTTGATCGGCGGCGAAGAAAGCGGCGGGATCGGCACCAGTCTGTATCTGCCGGAACGCGATGCCACCGTTTCCGCGCTCCTCCTCGCCGAGCTCATGGCCTGGCACGGCAAATCGCTCGGCGAGCTGATTCGCGATTTGTACGCGGAGTTCGGAGAATCTCACTACGGCCGCGTGGACCTCGACCTGAAGCTGGGACAAAAGGAAAAAGCCATCGCTCATTTCTCCAACGGCAAACTGACCCGCATACTGGAATGGCCCATCGTGCGCCGCGAGGACATGGACGGCATCAAACTTTATCTCGGCGAAATCGGCTGGGTAATGGTCCGCGCCTCCGGCACGGAAAATCTTCTGCGCGTATACTCGGAGACGTCCAAACCCGGCACGACACAGCGCGTCCTTGGAGCGGTGACCGAAATGGTTCACAATCTCTAGGTGTCCCGATGCAAACCATAAATCTTGAAGAAAAGTTCAGCCTCTTCTCCGACTACTGGAACCCCCGGATCATCGGTGAGGTAAACGATTGCCACGTCAAGGCCGTTAAATTGAAAGGCGAATTCATCTGGCATCACCACGACCACGAGGACGAGCTCTTCCTCGTCGTCAAAGGCAGGCTCCAGATGAAGTTCCGCGACCGCGAAGCCATTGTGCGCGAGGGAGAATTTCTGATCGTGCCTCGCGGAGTGGATCATCTTCCCGTCGCCGAGGAAGAAGTTCACATTCTCCTGATCGAACCGAAATCGACATTGAACACGGGTAATATCAACAACGAAAGGACCGTCGCCCAGCTCGAACGCATCTGAACCGGTTAGTTGCTCCAGCCGCGACTTGCGACCCCATGGAACATCGTTTTTACACGCTCGACGTTTTCACCACCACGCGCTTCGAAGGCAACCCGCTCGCCGTCATCACCGACGGTGACGGTCTTTCCGACGACACCATGCTCGCCATCGCCCGCGAAATGAACCTTTCGGAAACGGTCTTCGTACAAAAGCCGACCGACGACCAGGCCCTGGCGCGGCTGCGCATTTTCACCACGCGCGAGGAGCTGAAGCTCGCCGGCCATCCGGTGATCGGCTCGTGGTTTTTGCTGGCAGAGCTCGGCGTCGTTCCCGCTCAGGAAGGCGGCGTGCACGTCTTGCAGCAAACTGGTGCGGGCATTCTGCCCGTGGAGATTCGCTTCAAAGACGGGCGGCCCCAGCGCGTAACCATGACGCAAAAGGAAGCCGCGTTTCGCCCGGCAAAGGTCAAGAAGTCCGCCCTCGCCAAAGCTCTGGGAATTTCCGCAAGTGATTTCGATTCGACACTTGAGCCGGAATATGTTTCAACCGGCATCTTTAACCTCATGGTGCCGCTCCGCAACCGCGCGGCCCTCGGCAAGATCGCCATGAACATGACAGAGCTCCGCCGGCTACTCGGGAATAACGGCACCATGGCCTACTGTTTCGCCTGCGGCAGCAATGGCAAGGCTTTCTCCCGCGGCATGCTGCCATGGGAACTCTACGAAGATGCCGCAACCGGTTCTGCCGCGGGCTCGCTTGGGGCCTATCTCGTGCGGCACGGCAAACTCTCGCCGGGTCACACCCTCAGCATCCTCCAGGGCTCGGAGATGGGGCGGCCCAGTCACATCGAAGTGGAGGTCACGCAGGGCGGCAAGAAACTCGTACCGCGCGTGAGCGGCGCTGCCGTAAAAGTTTTTGAAGGCACGATTCGCGTCTGAACCAATCAAATATCTCGCATAAGAAAAAAGGCCGCCCGTTTCGAATCGAGCGGCCCTTCTTCTTCTGTAATTTGCGAGTCTTAACCCTTCCCGTGGCGATCCTTGCGCAGGTCTTTGCGGTCCTTGTGCAAGTCGCGCTTGTCCTTGTTGATGTCTTTCTGATCCGCATTGCGGTCCTTGCGATCCGCGGTCAGGTCCTTCTTGTCGCTGTGCAGATCTTTGACGTCCTGGTTGCGGTCTGTGCGGTCCTTGTGCAGGTCTTTCACGTCCTGAGTACGGTCCTTGCGATCGGCGGTCAGGTCTTTCCTGTCGTGGTTGATGTCGCGCTGATCCGCGTTGCGGTCTTTGCGGTCCGTGGCCAGGTCTTTGCGATCCGCCTGGGCTTGTGAACTGTTGGCCCCGAACTTCTTATCGTCTCTCGCAAGGTCAGCCTTATCGTGGTTGATATCGCGCTGGTCGGCGTTGCGGTCGGCGCGGTCTTTCGAGAGGTCCCGCTTGTCCGTGCGGATGTCCTTATTGTCCGCATGGATGTCGCGCTGGTCCTGGCGGATGTCCTTGTTGTCCTGGTGGATATCCTTCCTGTCGCTCCGCACATCGCGCTTGTCCTGATTGATGTCGCGCTGGTCCGCGTTGCGGTCCTTGCGGTCCTGTTTCAGGTCTTTCTTGTCTTGCCGGATATCCTTCTTGTCCTGCGTTGTGTCCTGTTGCTGTGTCGACGGGTCCTGGCTCTGAGCGTACGCGCCGCCGGCCAGCAGGCCGGAAAACGCCAGTCCGAGCACAGTTCGTCGAATCACTCGTTCGGGGTTCATAATTTTCTCTCCTGAAGAAACTTTCCGTGACCTGTTACGGATTCTGACTCGAAAACACCGCCCCGCGAGGAAAGTTTCGGCCAATTGTGCCTTGCTTTTTATTGACCGATTGACCAAAACAAGAATCGTTCTAACTACTGTATTTTCAATGATTTATGGACGGCATCAAGGATCCCGTTCACGAAAGACCCGGCCTCTTCCGAAGAGAACTTTTTTGCCATCTCCACCGCCTCGTTTAGTACCACTTTGGGAGGGGTATCGGATACTCGCAATTCGTAAATCGCGAGACGCAAGATCGCCCGGTCGATGGCCGCAAGCCTCTCGAACCGCCAGTTTGTGGCCTGCTTCACGATGATCTCATCGAGAGCGGCAACGTCTTTTGCCGCGCCCTCGAAAAGGCCGTTAGCGAAAGTTCGTGTAGTATCCGCCGCCTTCGCCGCTCGCCAGAATTTTGCTTCGAGTTTCGCCGGCTCCTGCTGGCTCATGTCCCACTGGAAGAGCATTTGCATCGCAAACTCGCGGGCTTTTCTGCGGAGGGACACGCTACTTGCGCCGGGACTTTCCAGGGGAGGCTGGCGCAGGGCGCGGGCCGCGCAAATTGCGCGAAAGATGCGCCATTTCGATCGCCGCGAGCCCCGCTTCGAATCCCCTGTTGCCGCCCTTGAGTCCGGCGCGGTCGATCGCCTGCTCAAGCGTGTCACAGGTCAGCACGCAAAAAATCACCGGCACACCGGTGTCCATCTGCGCAAGCTGCAATCCCCGCGCCGTTTCTGAGCAGACGTAATCATAATGCGAGGTTTCCCCTCGGATGATGCAGCCGATGGCTATGAGCGCGTCATACCGCCCGGTTGTCGCAAGTTTTTTTGCCGCCAGCGGCAATTCGAATGAACCCGGCACTCGCACCACGTCCACATCTCGGCTTGCGGCTCCGGCTCGCTCCAGCGCATCCACCGCCGCGGCCAGCAGCCTCTCGGTGATGAAACTGTTGAACCGGCTCACAACAATTCCAATCTGCAATCCTCCGGCGGTCAATCCGCCGTCTATCTTGTTGGGCGCCAGGTTCCCCGCCATTTCGATTCTTCCAATCAAATCTTCTCGTCAAGCATCCCATCGTTACTGCTTCCCTGCCACCGGCTGAATGTGCTCCTTTGCTTCCTTTACTTCCCCTTGAACTGCGCCGGCCTCTTCTCCAAAAACGCCTTTGTTCCTTCCCTCATGTCCTCCGTCGCGCATGCGAGTCCGAAAAGCGTCGCCTCGAGGAACAGCCCTTCTTCTTGGGGCATCTCAACTCCGCGCTCGATGGCTTCCATCGTGTATTTCACCGCGAGCGGCGCGTTCGCAATGATTTTCTTCGCCAGCGCCTCCGCAGCGGGCAAAAGTTCCGCCGGCTCGTAAACATGATTCACCAAGCCAATGCGCTGCGCTTCCTCCGCGGTGATCATCTCTCCGCTCAGGCACAGTTCCTGCGCGACTCCCTTCCCGCACAGCCGCGCCAGGCGCTGCGTGCCGCCGTAGCCAGGAATGATACCCAGCTTCACTTCCGGCTGCCCAAGTTTCGCGTTCTTGCTCGCAATTCGAATCGTGCAGGAGAGCGCCACTTCGCACCCGCCGCCCAGCGCAAATCCATTGATCGCGCAAATCGAGGGTTTGCCCATTGTTTCGAGGAGATGGATCACTCCCTGGCCGAACAGAGAAAACTCTTTTCCGTTGACTGGCGTTTGCAATGCCAGCTCGCCGATGTCCGCTCCGGCGACAAACGACTTTTCCCCCGCGCCTGTCAAAAGCAGCACGCGCACACTGGCGTCTTCGCGCGCATCGAGAAGAGCGTGTCGCAGTTCCTCGATCGTCTTCCGGTTCAGCGCGTTCAGCACCTTCGGCCGGTTGAACGTGATGAACGCAATGCCGTCTCGCTTTTCGAAAATCAGATTCTCGTAAGCCATCTGGGTTCTTCTAACCTCTAACCTCACACATCTAACTTCTAGAGCTTCATCGCTTTCGGCTTCTGCGGATCGGAATAATCATAGAATCCGCGTCCCGACTTGCGCCCGTTCCATCCCGCCAGCACCATGCGCCTCAAAAGCGGCGGCGAAGCAAATCGCTTCTCCCTGAATTCGTCAAACATGATCTGCGAAATATAATACGTCGTGTCCAGCCCCACAAAATCCAGGAGCGTCAACGGCCCCATGGGGTGGCCGCAGCCGAGCTTCATCGAGTTATCGATATCCTCGATCGATCCGACGCCTTCCTCCAGCGCGCGGATGGCATCGAGCAGGTACGGCACCAGCAGCCGGTTGACGATGAACCCCGTGCTGTCGTGCGCGCGCACCGTCGTTTTTCCCAGCTTCGCGCCGAACGCGACCATCTCCTCATACACCGCAGGATCTGTCGCGATCGTTCTCACCACTTCCACAAGTTTCATCACCGGAACCGGATTGAAGAAGTGCAAGCCCACAAAACGATGCGGCCGCTTCGTGGCCGTGGCGATTTCCGTAATCGTCAGCGACGAAGTGTTGCTCGCAAAAATCGTGGACGCCGGACAGAGCGCATCCAGCGCGGAGAAGAGCTCACGTTTTGCTGGCAGTTGCTCAATGATTGCTTCGACGATGACGTCGCAATCTTTCAGGTCCGCTATCGCGGTCGTGCCCTTGAGCCGCCCGCGGATTTCATTTTTCGCGGCCTCCGAGATCGTTCCCTTCTCCACCAGCCGCGCAAGGTTTTTGTCGATGCTTTTCAGGCCTTTGTCCAAGAGTTCCCGGCTTAGCTCGCGCACCACGCTGTTGAATCCCGAGGCCGCCGCCACTTGCGCGATTCCGGAACCCATCAGGCCACACCCTACGACTCCCACTCTTTGAATCGTCATATTTTCCTCTTGGAAATCCCGCCCGCCAACTACCGCGTAGGAGCCCTACAAAGCTCGCGAACAATATGTGCACAATAAGCCGTGCCTTTTGGCAAACGACCAAAGTCTACCAGAGACGAACTCCACTCACGTCCTTAACTTCCTCTGCCTCATTTACCTCAATTCTTCAGCGCCTCGACAATCATCGCGATTCCCTGCCCGCCGCCGATGCACGCTGTTGCCAGGCCGTAGCGCAGGTTGTTGCGCCGCAATTCATTCAGAATTGTTATCAACAATCGCGTTCCGGAAGCCCCCAGCGGGTGACCGAGCGCGATCGCCCCGCCATTCACATTTGTTTTATCCCGGTTGAGGCCCAGCGTCTTTTCCACCGCCAGGTATTGCGCCGCGAACGCTTCGTTCACTTCCACGCGATCCATCTGCGCCAGCGTCAGCCCCGCCAGCTTGAGCGCCTTCTGCGAAGACGGCACTGGCCCGATCCCCATGATGCTCGGATCCACTCCGGCAACCGCCCACGCCACAATGCGTCCCACCGGCTTGAGCCCCCGCTCCTTCGCCGTTTTCTCTCGCGTCACGACAACCGCCGCTGCGCCGTCCACAATCCCGCTTGCATTCCCCGCGGTTACGATGCCATCTTTCTTGAACGAGGGCGGCAATTTTTCCAGTGTCTCCATTGTCGTTTCCGGCCGCCGATGATCGTCTTCGCTCACCACAATTGTCTTCTTTCCTTGCTTCACTTCGACAGGCACAAGTTCTTCCTTGATCCGGCACGCCTTGTAGGCGGCTTCGGCGGCCTGCTGGCTGCGCAGCGCGTACGCATCAGCATCCCTCCGCGTGATGCCGTGCTGCTCGGCCAGCTTTTCCGCCGTGAGCGCCATTGGCAATCCGCAATACGTATCCGTCAGTCCCACCATCAGCGAATCCTCGAGCGCGCCGCCGCCCAGCTTCAACCCATTGCGCGCGCCGCGAATCACGAACGGCGCCTGCGTCATGTTCTCCATCCCGCCGGCGAGAATCAACTCGCCCTCACCCAGCAGCAGCCGCTGCGCCGCCTGCGCCACGGCTTCGATACCGGAGCCGCAAAGACGGTTCACGGTCACGGCCGGTGTTTCGATCTTCAGGCCCGCTTTGAGCCCGACGTGCCGCGCGCCATAGAGCGCGTCGCCGCTGGTCTGCATTACGTTCCCGAAAATCACATGGTCAAATTCCGCCGGATTGGCGCCCGAGCGGCGAATCGCTTCCTTCGAAGCATGCGCAGCCAGGTCGATCGCGGACACGTCTGAAAACGCTCCGGTATAACGCGCCATCGGCGTGCGCGCTCCGGCCACAATCACTACATCCGTCGGAAACATTCTTCCCTCACTTTACAGAAATCGCCGTTCACTAGTTTACCGCCCAAACTCAACAGAACGAACCAGGAGCCAGCGGATCAGCCTGCATAGAACGCCGGATGCCAGCGCTCCTTACCAGATGGTCTTGACCTCTCTGCAATGCCGGATATTCCGGTCTTTGGTTATTAATGCCAGGCCCTCGTACCCATTTCACGAGTTGTTCCGGAATCCCGCGGAGCGCCCTCTTCAGAGTTTCGGCGTCTCCAGCGCGATGATCGCGTCGCCGCCTTTTTTCCGTGCTTCATCCATCGAGAATTCGGCGCGATTGATCAGGTCCGTCACAATGTCTTCGCTGTCGAAGTCCGGCTTCGCCACGGCCTCGACGATTCCCGCGCTCAACGTGACTTGCGTCGAGTCCCACGGCGGCCGCAATCCCGAGGCTGCCCGCCGCAACTTCTCGGCCAGGTTCTTCGCCCCTCCCAGCGTCGTATCCGGCAGGATGAAAGCCAGCGACCACGAAGTATATTTTACCGCGACGTCGTTTTGTCTCACGATTGGCTGCAGCGAGCGGGCGAGCTGCTCGAGAAACCTCTCCAGCGGCGATTCGCCCTGCTGGCGAAGCAGCTCTGCCCCGCGGTCGATTTGCAGAATAGCCAGCGCTAGCGGCGTCCCCTGCGTCCGCGCGCGGTCTGCTTCGCTAAGCAAGCAGCTCTGGTAAGAGCTGCGGCTCAGCAAGCCCGTGCGTTCGTCGGAAACGCCCATGCGCCGCACCAGCGAACGAAGACGCGTGTGACTCACGCTCATGAGCATTTGATCGCCGATGGCCTGGAGGAAGTAGGTTTCGTTGGGCTTCCACTTGTGCGGCGCGTCATGCCCGACGATGAGCATTCCCGCCGGCGCTTGCGTCTCTTTATCCGTGATCATCACGCCGAGCGCAGTCGCCAACCCTAGCTCATTGAGAATCGACCCTTCTGCGGCTTCTACGACCAGCCCGCTCAATTCATCCGGCTTCGCTTTTTCCATGTGCGACACCAGCAAAACCACTTGCGCGCCCTGCGCCGCTTTCACTCCGGAATCGCAAACCTCCGCGGCCATCTCCGGCGGGCGCCCCGCCGCGCCAACCACCGCCAGCGCACGAGTTGCATGCAGGTACGCTCCTACCTCGTTGACGGCGGTATTGAGCATGGCTCGAGGAGTCTGCTGCCGGAAAATCTTCTGATTGATTTCGGAGATTTTGGAAAGGTCCCGCAGCGTTTCCGCGGTGTACACCCCGGTCTTGCCTGTGAGATTCGGCGGCGCGGCCTCCGCCGCCGGGGGTGGCGGTGGGGCCGGGGCAGCCGGTTTCGTCTCCGGTTGCGGCTTCGGAGCGCCGTGGGGCCACCAGTTCGCGAGCTGATAAAGATTGTAGAGCCGCGTGTTGCGATCCTCTTCACCGGGGAATGTCGAAGCTATTTTCTGTAGCCGCTCGATGGCCTTGCCCTGCAGCGAATATTGCAAAAAAATTTCCGTCTGGACGATCAGGTCTTCGAGCGCTTGCGCGTGCCGCGCTTCTTCGGTGATGGGCTGACCCTGCGCCACTCCCGTCCCGGAAGTCGTATTGGACGGAGGAGGAGGAGCCCCGGCCAGGGACTTCGCCATTCTTCCCCCCACCCGCTTGAGGAACGCATCGTCAACTTTTCCGCGCAACAGTTCGAGCCGCTGCTGATTCCGGAAATCGTAAGCGTCAATGTCCACCAGCTTCTCGAGCGATTCGCTGGCCTTCGGAATATTGCCGTTCACCATGTAGACGTCGAACAATTTGATGAGGATCTCAAAATACTGTGATTCGCGGTTCAGCTCGTTGTAAACGGAAGCCCAGAATTCAATGAGCGCCTGCGAACGCAGATGATTCCCGGCAACCGCGTCGAGCCGCGCGGCATAGTCATTCTGTCTTCTGTCCGCAAACATCCGCCGCTTGAGTGTGAGAAGCAGTTCGATGGTTTTCGAATCCTGGCCCGCTCCCGCGTAGGCATCGGCAAGCTCGAAGAGCCGTTCCATGCCCGCGTTCTTTTCGCGCAGCAAGCCTTCGAGGATTTCGCGCGCCCGATCGAGGCTTCCGCTGCGCATCAGCGCTTCACCGTATGTTTCAAGAAAAGTCGCGTCTTTCTCTGTTGCGGCGAAGGGTTCAAGGAGGAAAGCGGCGTCCGTCGCTTCGTTGGCGCGTAGTTTTCCCTGCGCATAGAGAAGCGCCACGCTGCGTTCCTGTGGCGCCAGCGTGTGAGCGCGGCCCAGAAGCTCGAGAGCCTCGCTGTTGGAGCCCGCCGCCGCCGCCATCTGACCCGCTCGCAGGAAACTCCGCGCCGCCACCGTGTTTTTGCCGATCTGCTCGGCCGTCTCCGCCAGGCGGAGCTGCCGCGAAAGATTATCCGGGTCCAGTTGCGCGACGCGTTCCCAGCAGAACAGCGCGTCTTCATGGCGTCCCGCGGCGGTGAATAGCTCCGCCGCTTTGGTGTACTGATCAATGGCTTCATCAGGCCGGTTCTGCTTCTGCTGGAGAAACGCGTAGCGCGTAATGCGCTCGGGGGGCTGCTGCGCTAAGCCGCTCCGCAGAAAGCGATTGTAAATTGCGAGCGCTTTGGTTTCGTCGCGCGGCTCAATCAACAAGTCAAACAGCATGCCGTAGTAAATCGCCGCGCGGTCCGTTTGATCCAGGCGCGTGTAAAGATCACCCAGCGCCTGCGTCGCCTCCTGGTGCTGAGGCGCTTCATCGAGTGCGGCGAGGTAGGCCTCGACGGCATCCTCGATGCGGTTCTTCTCGAGGAAGCGCTTGGCGCGATCCAGATGCTTGCTGACGTCTGCGGCCATCCGTCCTGGTTGCCTTTGCGGTGCCTTTCGGGTGATGGGGCCGGGCTGTGCGCGGTGTGGGGCGAACCGCCCTTTTTTAACTATATACCGCAAGGCTGAGGCGGGCAAAACACCTGCGACGCGCAGATGCGGTATTGGCAAGGGACAGCGAGCCGCGGCGCGAACTTTTGTCGATGGGCTGCGCGGTGCGGTGATTTGTGGCAAACTGAATGTTCACACGGCATGGTTTCGAGCGACGTGCGGCGTCCCTGCCCCGGAGCGTTGGCCCGCCGTTAATAATCCAACAGGCAGAAGAGAATTCCTGGCGGTAACAGACCCGAATGGATCCGAAGTTCATACGCAATTTTTGCATCATCGCGCATATCGACCATGGTAAGTCCACGCTGGCGGACCGGCTGCTGGAGATGACCGGCGCGCTCAGCTCGCGCGAGATGCAGGAGCAGGTGCTCGACTCCATGGATCTTGAGCGCGAGCGCGGCATCACCATCAAGGCGAAAAGCATCCGGCTGCACTATACCGCCAGGGATGGAAATACCTACCAGCTCAATTTGATCGACACTCCGGGGCACGTCGATTTTTCCTACGAAGTGTCGCGCGCGCTATCGGCGTGCGAAGGTGCGCTTCTCGTCGTGGACGCAAGTCAGGGAGTGGAGGCGCAGACCGTCGCCAACACTTTTCTTGCTGCGGGGCACAACCTCACGATTCTTCCCGTCATCAACAAAATTGATTTGCCCGCAGCGCAACCCGACTTGGTCAAAGAACAGATCGAAAGCGTGCTCGCCATTCCCGCAGCAGATGCGCTGCTGATCAGCGCGAAAAGCGGCCTCGGCGTCGAGGACGTTCTCGAGGCGATTGTACATCGCGTGCCGCCGCCGAAAGGCAGCGCGGAAAATCCGCTGCAGGCGCTGATATTTGACTCTTGGTTCGACATTTACCGCGGCGCCGTCGTTCTAGTGCGCGTGATGGAAGGCCGCATCACCAAGCACATGAAAATTCGTTTGTGCTACAGCAACGAAGTCTACGAAGTGGAAACCCTCGGCACGCTCACGCCGAAACCGATCGCGCTCGAAGAACTGGCCGCCGGTGACGTGGGCTTTGTCGTCGCCAACATCAAGCGCGTGGCGGATGCGCGCATGGGCGATACCGTTACGGATGCCGACCGGCCCGCGCCGGCCCTCCCCGGATTTGAAGCCATCAAGCCGATGGTGTTCGCCGGATTGTTTCCCGTGCTGGCCGACGACTACGAGCCGCTGCGCGACGCGCTCGGCAAATTGCAGTTGAACGACGCCGCTTTTTTCTACGAGCCGGAGAATTCCGTCGCGCTGGGCTTCGGTTTCCGCTGCGGCTTCCTCGGCCTGCTGCACATGGAAATCGTGCAGGAGCGGCTGGAGCGCGAGTTCGGCCTGAACCTGATTACCACGGCGCCGAGCGTGCGCTACCGCATCACGCGTGTGACCGGCGAAGTGATCGAAGTCGACAGCCCGGCGAAGTTTCCGGGCCCCAGCGACATCGCAAAAATCGAAGAGCCCATCATCAAGGCCATGATCATCACCAACGACGAATCCGTCGGCGGAATTTTGCAGCTTTGCCAGGAAAAACGCGGCACGCAGAAAAATTTTGAGTACCTCGCGCCAACGCGCGTCATGCTCACCTACGAACTGCCGCTGAACGAAATCGTGCTCGACTTTTACGACCGGCTGAAGAGCGTTTCACGCGGCTACGCTTCGCTCGACTACCACCTCGCCGGGTACAAAGAATCCGACCTCGTGAAACTGGACGTGCTCGTCGGCGGCGAGCCGGTCGACGCTCTTGCGCTTATCATTCACCGCGAGTTTTCCTACGAGCGCGGCCGCGAGCTCGTTACGCGCCTGCGAAAACTGATTCCGCGGCAGATGTTCGAGGTGCCCATTCAGGCGGCCATCGGCAGCCGCGTCATCGCGCGCGAAACGGTCGCCGCGATGCGGAAAAACGTTCTCGCCAAATGCTATGGCGGCGACATCACGCGCAAACGCAAACTCCTCGAAAAGCAGAAAGAAGGCAAGCGGCGCATGAAGCGCGTCGGCCAGGTAGACATCCCCCAGGAAGCTTTCCTCGCTGTTCTCAAAGTCGCGTCTAGCAGCGACGAAGAGTAGAATCAAGCTCCGCAGGGCCAACGGGAGCTTTCCATGAAAAAGTTCATTTTGGGTGAGGTACTGCCTGCTGCTCAAGCGAGCCTGACCGCTGCGTTTCTCGCCGTTTCCCTGCTTGCGAATACGCGAACACTTTCAGCGCAGGAGGCTGCGCCGCAAACCGGGGCGCAGGTTCAAGCGCGGGACTTGCTCAACAACGGCATCGCGGCATTCAAAAACGGGCAAGTTGACGAGGCGATTGCGGACTTCCGCCGCGCAAAACAGCTTGACCCAAAACTGTTGAACGCGCGGTTGTATCTCGCGACGGCATACGCCTCGCAGTACATCCCCGGCGCAGCGAGCGAAGAAAACACTAGGCGCGGGCATGACGCAGTCGAGGAATTTAGGGGCGTGCTGACACTGGACCCGAAGAATCTCTCCGCCATTGATGGAATCGGATCCATTCTGTTCCAGATGGCGGGCGAGCCCTTCGATCCCGATCTCTTTCAGGAATCGAAGTCCTATCATCAGAAACACATTTATCTCCGTCCGGAGGACCCCGAACCCTACTACTGGATTGGCGTCATCGACTGGACACTGGCGTTCCGCGCGAACGGCCTGCTGCGGGCAAAATTCAATCTGTCCGTGCGGGGGAAGCAACTCAGCGACGCTGCGCCGTTTCCTCCGGATTTGCGAGAAGAATATACGCACGAATACGGACAAGCGATCGACGAAGGCATCGAGTCGCTCAAACACGCCATCTCGATTAAGCCGGACTATGACGATGCGATGGCCTACCTGAATCTGCTCTATCGCCGCAAGGCAGACACGGTGGCGAGCGAGAGCGAACGGGAACAACTGATCAAAATGGCTGACGACCTGATTGACAAAGTCAAAGAGATCAAGCAGAAAAGGGCGGAAGCACCAAGCCAGCCCTAAGCGAGAACCGGCGAAGGAGATCATGACGATTCCTTCTTCTTCACCTCGGCGGTGAGGCGGCCGCGGTGGAGCTGGATGGAGACGGAGTCGCCGAGGGCGACTTGGTCGGCGGAGCGGAGGACGTTGCCGGCAGCGTCTGAGGCGATGGCGTAGCCGCGTTCGAGGACGCGGAGGGGGCCGCGCTCCTGGAGCTGCAAGAGGAGACGCTCGAGGCGTTCACGCTTCGCGCGAAGAAAACGCTCGGCGCGGACGCCGAGGTCAGCAGCGCGTTTTTCGAGGCGGAGGCGGAAGGCGGAGATTCTCACGCGAAAATCAAATGAGACGATGCGCAGGTGCAAAGCCGTGAAGCGCTTGCGGGATTGTTCAAGGCGCGCGCGCAGGCCAAGAGCGAGGCGCGAAGTCATCTCATCGGCGCGCTGGCGCTGCTGGCGAAGCAAATCGAGGGGGCGGCGAAAACCGCGGCGCGCGGCAAGTTCATGGACGCGCTTACTGAGATCGAGAAGGCGGTAGCGGACCAGGCTTGCAAGCGTTTCGCGCAGATCGGCGATGTGCTTATCGAATTCGCGGCGTGTCTGCACCACCAGTTCTGCCGCAGCAGATGGCGTGGAGGCGCGAACGTCGGCGACGAAATCGGCGATGGTGAAGTCGGTTTCGTGACCCACGCCGGAGATGACCGGAATTTCTGACGCGGCGATGGCGCGAGCGACGACTTCTTCGTTGAAGGCCCACAAGTCTTCTATCGAGCCGCCGCCGCGGGCGAGGATGAGCACGTCGGCAAGTTTCCTCTGGTTGAGAAACTTCAATCCTTTTACGATTTCCCCGGCGGCGCCTTCGCCCTGAACGCGCACGGGATAAACGGTGAGATGGACGTTCGGGAAACGGCGGCGAAGAATGCGCACGACGTCGCGGACGGCGGCGCCGCGCGGTGAAGTGACCAATCCGATGCGATTGGGAAGAAGCGGGAGAGGTTTTTTCTTCGCCGCGTCAAACAGGCCCTCGGCTTCCAGACGCTTCTTGAGCTGCTCGAAGGCGAGCTGGAGCGCGCCGAGACCTACTGGCTCTATGTTTTCGACGTAGATTTGATATTCACCGCGAGCTTCGTAAACGCTGATGGAGCCTCGAACGGTGACGTGCAGACCGTCTTCGGGACGGAACTTGATGCCGCGCCGCTGCTGCTTGAAGAAAACGCAGCGCACCTGGGATCGATCATCCTTCAAAGTGAAATAGATATGGCCGGACTGGGCTTCGCGGCAGTTGGAGATTTCCCCTTCGACCCAAATGTCGGTGAAATTCTTGGCGAGGAGGTCACGGATCCGGGCGGTAAGCTCGCTGACGGTGAGAGCGCGGCGCGTCGGCTGGAGGTTGAACTGGAGTTGCGTGGTCATGTGTTAGATTCTGAGCATTCAGTTTTCAGTTTACAGCGGTCCGTGCCCCGTTTTTCGTGATTCGTTTCTCATAATAGCAACATCGCACCGCTATGAGCCCTCCAGGGATCCCATTCGAGATTGCCGGCTAAGGCTTGGCCGGAGCGGGGGTTGGCGTTGGGGTAGACGGAGCAGTGCCCGGGCTGAAGTTCACTTTGGGGGCTTGGCGCGCGCCCGGTTCGGTCTTGAAGTAAGCGTCGTTCCGCGTGAAGCCGCCGATGCTCGCCACCAGGCTGTTCGGGAAAAGAGAGATGTAGGTGTTGTAGTCCTGCACGGCTTCGTTGTACCGGCGACGCTCGACGGCGATGCGGTTTTCGGTTCCCGCCAATTCGTCCTGGAGGCGGAGGAAATTCTCGTTGGAGCGGAGTTGCGGATAATTCTCCGTCAGCACGAGGACCTTGGCGAGCGAGGCATCGAGCTGGCTGTTGGCGGCAATCTTTTCCGCGGGCGTGCTTGCGTTCAAGTAAGCGGCGCGCGCTTTGGCGATTTCGCCGAAGACGGCCTCTTCATGCTGGGCGAACCCCTTCACAGTTTCGACAAGATTGGGAATCAAGTCGGCGCGGCGCTGGAGCACAACGTCCACCTGCGCCCACGCGGCATTCACGGCTTCGCGCTTCACCGCCATCTGGTTTCGGCGCGCGATGTACGAGCTGCCGAGAATCAAAGCGATCAACAACAGAACAACAATCACTGCCAGACCGATTTTCATAGCTGCCTCGCCTCCGTGAGATTCAGGAACTTGGTTTGTGCGCCCTCCGCCATTCCTTTTTGGGCAGAATGTCATCGAGCGCGGAAGTTACCTTGTCCAGGGCATTCAGATACCGACCGTAAACACGGGGAATATCGTCCATGTGCTTATCGCTGTTCCTTACTTCCAGTAGAGTTTCGAACGCCGCCGCTTCCGCACCGGTCAACCGAGCGATTCGCGCAAACACTTCCCGTGGAGCAGTGGGCGGCTCTTCACCATAGGCAATCAGAGTATGCCGCAACAGGGCAAGCGCGCTGGAAATCGATTTTGCCATTACGGCCTTGAGTTCCGCTTCATTGGCAGTAGCGAGGAGAAAGTGCTGGCGGAGTTTGAGCATCAACGTCCGCAGGTCATGTTCTACCTGGATGCGATGCAGATTCATCGGAACGGCGATGTCCGCGACAACGTCGCGGCCGAAGAGCACGCGATGGCCTTTCTGCATGTCCAGGAGTTCGATGGCGAAAACATCCGCGGACTGGCCCAGCTCTTCCGCGGTGAAGAACAAAGGAGCGGGCTCTCGCTGATCCTTGCACCACCAGCGGACGACCGGGGCGACGCGCGCCAATTCGCCGACGGAGGCCGAGCGCAGCGTGCACAAGACATTCAAGTCCGCATAAGTACCCCTGGCTTCAGCGCGCGCGGCCGAACCGTAGAGCACAACGGATTCGAGATTGTCTCCCGCCACTTCCTTAAGCCGGTTCACGAGTTCCGTCAGTTTTCCTTCTGTAGAAAGCATGGTCATGCAGCTCCTTCAATAAATCACCAACTTCCGGAAGCGCCGCCACCACCGCTGCTCCCACCGCCGAATCCCCCAAATCCCCCGCCGCCGCCCCAGCCGCTTGAGCTGCCTCCGAAACCGCCACCACCTAATCCACCGATTACCGGACCGATCCACCAGCCACCGCCGCTTCGTCTGCCGCGGCCGGACACTTTTCTTGCCGCTGCGTTGATAAGCGAAATGATCAGGAAAAAAACAAAAAGGGGCAGCCAGAGTGGAATATGAGGGGAATCTTCAGGGTTGCCGCGTCGCGCCTGATGCACTGGCGCGGCGCTGGAGAGCGAAACGCCGCGGTCGTCGGCAATGTACTTGGCCAGCTGCCAGGCAGCGGTGAAGACGGCGCTATCGTAATCGGCGCGGCGGAGAAACGGCACCATGGAGCGCCCCGCATCGCCCGCACGCGCGTCATTGATTACCGGCTCGAGGCCATAGCCGACTTCGATGCGATATTTGTGTTCGTCGGGCGAGAGCAGCAGCAGCACACCGCGATTGTCCTGCTTTCCACCAACGCCCAATTGCTTGTACAAATCAACGGCGTACTCCTCGATGCTCCGCCCTTCCAGGGATTGAACCGTGACGATGGCCATCTGCGCGCCGGTTTTTTGCTGGAGTTCGGTGCAAAGGCTTTCGAGACGCGCCTTCGTGTCCGCGTGGATCACGCCAGCCAGATCCGTGACGTAGCCGGTGGGATGAATGCTCTTGGTGCTCTCCCCGGAGACGCCGAGCGCGAAAGCGAAGAAGGAGACAAAAAGAAAAAAGAACAGCGCCGAACAGCGCGCGAAGCAGAAGGGACTCGTCGGGGACTTGCCCGCCATGCACGAAGAACTATAGTTCTAAGTTGACGCGCCGTAAAGCGCGGGGGGCAGAGTCTAGATTGGGCGCTTGGGGAGCAGGGCCAAATCCTTGTTCAGGTCCAAGCAACTGACGCACTGATGAAGGGAGCGGCAGCGGCAGCCCAGGAGGCCCTGGAGGAGTTTCTCCATGCGGCGGGCTCTAGCGATGCTTTCCTGCATTTCCATGATTTTGCGCGCGGCGAGCTTCTTCCAGCGAGGGCCGACAGGAGTGTTGTCGCGGAGGCCGTGGAGGAAGAGTTTTGTTTCGCCGAGGGTGAAGCCCATTTGACCGGCGAAGCGGATGAGCAGGAGGCGATCGAGAGCGCCGCCGGGATAGCGGCGCTGGCCGCCAATACGATCCGGGGCGGCAAGGAGGCCCATCTTTTCGTAATAGCGGATGGCCGAGGCATTAAGGCCGGCGCAGGCGGCGAGCTCCCCAATCTTCATTTGTCACCCTCCAAGAAAAGAGCTTGACTTAAAGCTGACTTTAACTTTTAGCATTTGTGCGTGGCGAGTGGCAACTACAATCGGAGGAAGGTCATGAACAAAACGAAGGAACAGTTCGTTCGGATGGGCAAGCGGGGTGCGGCGCCTGCGGCGGCGCTGCTGGTATTGTCGAGCGCAGCGGGGATGCTGGCTGCACAAAGCTCACTAGGGGAAGCAAAAATGGAGAATCAGACCATAACAGTACAAGCCAAATTCTACTGCAACATCAAGGCGCTGACGCCCGCGGAAAGGGCGCGACACAAGGAGCTGGGCGATAAGTTGCTGAAGGCCAGAAACGAAACGATTGAAACGGAGAAGGGCTACGAGTTTCAGTACAGCCCGGAAAAGGTTTCGGTGGCTGAGGTAGCCGAATGGGTGGTTGCGGAGAGCAAGTGCTGCCCGTTTTTTGATTTTCACATCGACCTGGAGCGCGAAGGCAAACTGGTTTGCCTGCGGCTGACGGGGAGTGAAGGAGTGAAGCAGTTTATCAGGACGGAATTTGGAGTGAAGTGAGAGTTCAGCGGCGGAAGTAGGAAAAGAGCCAAAGGAGGAGAGAAAGGCCGAGGCTGAGAACGAGGCAGGTGACAATCGGGAAATAGAACGTGGTGTGTTCGCCGCGATGGACGATGTCGCCGGGAAGGCGGCCAAGACGCAGGGGGAGTTTTCCGCCAAAGTAAAGCAACGCGCCGACGAGAATGAGGAGACCGCCGAGGAGGAGGAGCGTGCGGCCGAATTCGCGGAGGGGATCCATGAAAAAGAGTGTAGAAGAAATAAAGTAAAAAAGTAACGAGGTAAAGATGAAGGGCGACCCCTCGACTCGCTCCGCTCGCTCGGGGTGACGATCCTTGCCGGATCGTCAAATGAGTTCGAGGCCGGAGAAGAAGTAGCCGATTTCTAAGGCGGTGGTGTCTGGGGCGTCAGAGCCGTGCGTGCAATTGTTGCCGATGCTGGTGCCGAGATCGCGGCGAATGGTGCCGGGAGCGGCTTTTTTCGGGTCGGTGGCGCCCATGATGTCGCGCCATTTCTGGATGGCGCCGTCGGCTTCGAGAACCATGGCGAAGATTTTGCCGGAGCTCATGAAGTCGGTGAGCTCGCCAAAGAACGGACGCTCGCGGTGGACAGCGTAAAAGCCGCCCGCTTCTTCTTTGGTGAGGCGCATGGACTTGATAGCAACGATTTTGAAGCCGGCTTTGTGGATGCGGGAGAGAATTTGTCCTTGAAGATTGCGGCCAACCGCGTCGGGTTTGATGATTGCGAATGTACGCTCGATGGCCACGAACGATTCCTCCCGAATCGAAGATGCCGGGCTGAAGCCCGCCGCTACAAAATCAGAAAACCTTCAGTCCTGAGAGCTTGCGCTACAGCTTCCATCACTTCAGTGCCGCGGCCACAGTGGAGCCGAGGTCCGCGGGCGTTTCGACGCAGCGAATGCCGGCAGCACCCATGGCCGCGTACTTATCCTTCGCGGTGCCCTGGCCGCCGCTGATGATGGCGCCGGCATGACCCATGCGGCGGCCCGGGGGCGCGGTCTGGCCGGCGATGAAGCCGACGACGGGCTTTTTCACGTTGACTTTGATCCATTGCGCCGCGGTCTCTTCCGCGTTGCCGCCGATTTCGCCAATCATGATGATGGCATCGGTTTCCGAATCAGCGTTGAAGAGTTGAATGGCGTCAAGGAACGACGTGCCAATGATGGGGTCGCCGCCAATGCCGATACAAGTGGATTGGCCGATGCCGAGCCGAGTCAATTGGTCGACGGCTTCGTAGGTGAGTGTGCCGCTGCGGCTAACGACGCCGACGTTGCCCTGCTTATGGATGCGGCCGGGCATGATGCCGATTTTGCATTTTCCCGGTGAGATGATGCCGGGGCAATTCGGGCCGATGAGGCGCGTTTTCTTGAAGTCGACCGATGCAGCCACGCGGACCATGTCCAGCACGGGAATGCCCTCAGTGATGCAAATCGCCAGTGGTATGGCGGCGTCGGCAGCTTCCAGGATGGCGTCCGCGGCGAAAGGCGGTGGAACAAAAATCACCGATGCATTTGCGCCGGTCGCTTTCACGGCGTCAGCGACAGTGTTGAAGACGGGGCGCTCGAGATGTTTTGTGCCGCCCTTACCAGGCGTGACGCCGCCCACAACCTTCGTACCGTACTCAATCATCTGCTGGGCGTGAAAGGTGCCTTCGCGGCCGGTAAAGCCCTGAACGAGAACACGAGTTTTTTCGTCGACGAGGACGCTCATCGCGCGCCGCCCGCGAGTGCCACGGCTTTTTGCGCGCCGTCTTTCATGCCGTTGGCGATGGTGAAGTTCAGGCCGCTTTCGCGGAGGATTTGCTGGCCGAGCTCGACGTTGGTGCCTTCCATTCGAACGACCACGGGCACTTTCAACTGCAAATCTTTGGCTGCGGCGACGACGCCGGTGGCGAGGACGTCGCAGCGAAGGATTCCGCCAAAAATATTGATGAAGACGGCCTTCACGCCGGGATCGGTCATCAAGATGCGGAAGGCATTTTTCACTTGATCGGCAGAGGCGCCGCCGCCGACGTCGAGGAAATTCGCCGGCGAGCCGCCAGAGTACTTGATGATGTCCATGGTGGCCATGGCGAGCCCTGCGCCATTGACCATGCAAGCGACGTTGCCGTCGAGCTTGATGTAGTTGAGGCCATGCTTCGAGGCTTCGACTTCGAGCGAATCTTCTTCGTCGAGGTCGCGGAGCTCGCGAAGATCCTTGTGACGGAACAGGCCGTTGTCGTCAAGGGTCATCTTGGCGTCGAGGGCGACAAGTTTGCCTTCGCCGGTGAGGACGCATGGATTGATTTCGAGAAGCGAAGCGTCAGTATCGATGAAGGCGCGGTAGAGCGCCTGCAAAAATGGTGTCGCGTTATTGATGACTTCGAGTGGCAAGTCGAGACCGAAAGCGATCTTGCGCGCCTGAAAAGGCTGGAGGCCAACCGCGGGATGAATCGTTTCGCGAAGAATTGCTTCGGGATTGTTCTTGGCGACTTCTTCAATTTCCATGCCGCCGGCGGCGCTCGCCATGAAGACGGCCCGGCCCGCGCCGCGATCCACTAGCAAGCCGAGATAAAGCTCGCGCTTGATATCGAGGCCCTCTTCGATCAAGAGCCGCTTGACAATGCGCCCGCCGGGTCCGGTTTGGGGCGTGACCAGCTTCATGCCAAGAATGTGGCTGGCGATATCGGCGGCTTCGTCTGCGGAACGAGCAAGCTTGACGCCGCCGGCCTTCCCGCGTCCCCCGGCGTGGATTTGAGCTTTGACCACGACAATGTTTGATTTCAGGCGCTGCGCGGCTTCGCGAGCCTCTTCTTTGGTGAAAGCCACTTCGCCGCGCGGAGTGGTTACGCCGTAGCGCGCGAGAATTGTTTTCGCCTGATACTCGTGAATCTTCATCGAGGTCCCACGCTCTGCTTGACCGTATGGCGGTCCGCCAGTGTTAGAATTTGTGGTCTTCGCAAAACATAGAAGTGTACTCGGAACGCATAGAGGGAGCAAGGAAGCAGCCGCGTATACCGATGGAAATCTCGCTGATTGATCGCGCCGAATCGGGAAAAATTCTTGCGCGCACGGAAGCAGAAGCGTTGATGGAAGAGCTGCTTTCGGGGCGCGTTGAGACGCCGGAAATTGTGCGGCTGCTGGTGGCACTCAATGCGCGCCCGGTGCAAGCGGCGGAACTCACCGGGTTTGCCACGGTGATGAGGCGCTATGCGACCCCGGTGTTTGCCGGAGGCGAGGAGCGGCCCGCGCAGATGGTCGACACTTGCGGCACGGGAGGAGACGGTTTCGACGCTTTCAACATTTCTACGGCTGCGGCGATTGTTGCGTCGGCGGCCGGAGCCCGCGTCGCGAAGCACGGCAACCGCGCAGCAAGTTCGCGAAGCGGTTCGGCGGATGTGCTCGAAGCGCTCGGGGTACGGATTGATTTGCCTTTCGCGCAATACGGCCGGGCGATTCGCGAGATCGGGATTGGTTTTCTTTTTGCGCAGGCGGCTCATACGGCCACGCGGCACGCGATGCCTGCTCGAAAGCAGATTGGCGCGCGCACGGTTTTCAATTTGCTTGGCCCGCTCACGAATCCGGCGGGGGCACAGTCTCAAGTGCTTGGCGTTTTTTCGGCGCACGTCATCGGACTTGTGGCCGCAACGCTCGCCGAACTTGGCGTCGAGCGCGCGTTCGTCGTCCACGGCGCAGGCGGCCTGGACGAAATCTCACTCACGGGAGAAACGCTCGTCGCGGAAGTGAAAGATGGAAGAGTGCGACGATTCACAGTGACGCCGGAAGATTTTGGCGTTTCGCGCGCGCCACTCGAAGCGATCCGAGGCGGCACGCCCCAGGAAAATGCTGCTCTCATCCGGCGAATTCTGGCTGACGAGCCAGGACCGCAGCGCGACATCGTGATAGTGAATGCGGCGGCGGCCCTTGTCGCCGCGGGTGTTGCTGCCAGTTTTCGCGAAGGTGCCCATCTGGCCTCGGCGACGATTGCGTCCGGCCGGGCGGAACAAAAACTCGCGGCGCTCATGGCATTCACAAACAACGGCTGAAGCAATCGCTTCGCTCTGACGGTTTGCAGATGGACGGAACGAGCTACGGGCGATCTGGACTCTCAAGCGCCTCGTGGATAGCCCAGATTGTGACTCCAACAAATGCGGCGCCGGCGCCGATGAAGACAATCTTGAAGAACTTGCCCTGGCGTCCGCCCGGTTGTGTGGGATTGTCACCGGCTGAGGCCCCAGCGGAAGGAGCAGCGGATAAGTCGAGAGCGATGCGATACATGCGGCCTTCTTGAAGCACCTGGCTTTCGCCGCGGTAGGAGAATTGGAGAGCGCCACTCCGCGCGGTGATCAACAGGTTCGCCGGGCCGAGGATTTTTACCTGAGCGGACGTGAGTGCGTCTGCGGCAGGACGAATCACCGC
>WNFB01005031.1_pt1 | contig 22477 bp, 20 predicted proteins | sample 5400501 | NCBI WGS metagenome assembly WNFB01 (sample SAMN13153341, study PRJNA577476) | soil metagenome | isolation source: 200 cm saprolite under Douglas fir tree site 2 hole 1 | place: USA:California | collected 2015-04-18 | reverse complement strand
GCGCGTGCTGATGCAAGTCCCCCTGCGACTTCGAGGGGTGGACGCCCAGGGCCAGAACTTCGAGGAATTCACGGAAACTCTCGCTATTAACGCACACGGCGCACTGGTCTTACTTGCTGCACGCGTCACCAGCGGCAGCGTCATCCAGATGCGCCACAACAAAACGGAAGAGGAACAGGAGTGTCATGTCGCGTTTCTCGGTCCAGTGCGTACCGGCAAGAGCGAGGTAGGCCTGGAGTTTTCCGCACCGCGCCCCACTTTCTGGCGCGTGGCGTTTCCTCCCGAAGACTGGTCACCCAAGCATCCCGAAGCCCGCACCGTCTCCAGCGCCCGCGGGGACAAGTAGAAAGCTTTCCTCGGTTCTCGTCGCCTCTTCCCTCTCCGTGAACTCCGCAGTAAAAGTGTGCCCAGCGCGATCTACTTGTTTTTCTCATTCCGCACGAGTGCCGTAGGCGCACCGGAACCCGGCCCGGAAAGGTTTGTGTGGCAACTCTGTTTTCACCACGCAGCAAGGCGCCGGCTGGGAAATGGAACGAATTAGCCGGCCGGCCCTTTTTTCCCCATCATCGCCGACAACAGCCATTTCCTCAAAACAGCAATGAAATACGGCTTCGTCTCGCGAAACATCAGCCCCATACCCTCGTTTTCATCTACAAAGACGACGCTGGCTTGCGCTTCAAAAAACTCCGTCGCCGTGAAAACTTTTACTCCCAGCGCTGTCCCCACCGGATAGGGACTTACCGTTTCCACGTAGCAGCCATTCAAGCTGAGTTCCCGGACCTTCGCCGTGATTTTGTCTTCCGACGTTCCGTGGCGCATTTCGATGGCCCCGGCGAATGTATATCGGGGAGTGCGGCGGCGTTCTTGTTCCATGGTTCTCCGGGGAAGAGGAAATGTGCCGATTCTATCCCTCCCGCCCCAATTCTCCTCCAAAAATCTCTCTCCTTTTGTTTGAGAAATTGGAATGTTCCATCCGCGCTTGACTTCAATCTAGGACACGCCTAACGTGGTTACAGATGCGTTTTACCAAGCCAATGTTGCTGGCGGTGGTAGCGATTGCCCTCGCTGTGTATGCCTTCGACTGCCTTGCCATGTCGACGCCCGAGCAGGCGATGCAATGCTGCGATTCGATGCCCTGCTCATCGCACGGCCACCAACACAGCCAGGAATGCTGCAAGACGATGCCGTCCATGCACGCGCCTTTTGTACAGCCGGCCTCGGCACATGGTCCATCCTTCACACCCGTTTTTGTCGCCGTGCTTCCGGCCTTTAATGCCTCGCAAGGATTGAATTCTTCAGCAGCCGTCCTTACGGCACATTGCCACGCGCCGCCAATTTCCCCAATAGCGGCTTCTTCCCGTCTTCGAATCTAGTCAGCCTTCCAGTCGTCTCCCAGCTCGAAGTATTCGTGTGCTTGGAATCGCCATTTTTGCTGCAGGAAGAATTCGTGAGAATACGAAATCAATTTTGGTGTGGCCTTGGAATGCACACTTCTAGGAGAAGGCAATGTCATTGATGAGGCAAAAGAACGGGCCACCGAGATTCTTGTTCAGACTCATTGAGACTAGCTTGCCGGCCCTGCTATTTTGCCTTGCCCTTGTCAGCGTGAGCTCTGCGCAGGAGTCAACGCCTCACCAAGCCCAGGCCGTGACGCCACTCGCCGAATTGCTCGCGGAAGCGGAGAACAATCCGCAGATCGAAGCGGCGCGACAAGGCTGGCAAGCGGCAAAGCAGGTCCCGACCCAGGTCTCGACACTGCCCGACCCGCAATTCACTCTGCAGCATTTGAGCGTCGGCAGCCCGCGCCCGTTTGCGGGTTACACAAACAGCGACTTTGCCTACATCGGCCTCGGAGTTTCACAGGACATTCCGTATCCGGGCAAGTTGCGCTTGAAGGGTGAGATTGCGAAGCGCGAGGCGGATGTTTCGCAACAGCAGATCGAGACTGTGCGCCGCGCCGTCCTCGCGGAACTCAAGACGGCGTATTTCCAATTGGCCTACCTGTCCAAAACACTGGCCATTCTCGAACAGGACGGTGAGCTGCTCAAGCAGGTCGGGCAGGCGGCTGACGCCCGCTATCGCTCCGGAATGGGCTCTCAACAGGATTTGCTGCAGGCCCAGCTGCAACAGACGAAACTGCTTCGCGAAATCGCGATGCACCATTTGGAAGTGGGCAAGCTCGAAGCTCGACTGAAGCAGCTTCTCAATCGTCCTCAGGATTCTCCAGACATCGAGCCAGCCGAGCTCGCGGAAACACCTCTTGTGCAGACCTATGCCGACCTTTTGGCCGCGACGCAAACTCAGAATCCGGAAATTGCGGGCGCAAGGAAGATGATCGAAAAGCAATCGCTCCAAGTGGACCTCGCACGCAAGGATTTCTACCCTGACTTCAACGTGCAGTACATGTGGCAACGCACCGACCCCACGCAATTCCGCGCCTACTACATGCTGAGCGTTGGCGTGCGCGTGCCCATTTACCGGGGACGCAAACAACGCCCCGAACTCGCGCAGGCCGAAGCGGAGCAGCTTCGCACGCGAAGCGAATTTCAGGCGCAGTCCCAACAAGTCGCTGCGGAACTGCGGGCGCAGTACGTGCTTGCCCAACAAACTTCCGAACTCCTCAAGATTCACCGCGAAGGGCTGTCTCCACAGTCGCGGTCGGAATTTCAGGCCGCCTTGGCCGCCTACCAATCGAACAAACAGGATTTTCAGGCACTGCTGGCGGCGTTTCTCGACGTGCTCCGCTTCGATCAGGAGTATTGGCAAAACGTCGCGGAATACGAGACCGCGATCGCGCGGCTCGAACAGATGACGGGATTGTCGCTTCGCTAGAAAAGGAAAATGAACATGCGGAATTATCGAAATGCGTTCGTGTTCGCCCTGGTGGGCAACCTCGTGCTCGTCGGAGTCCTCGGCGGATTGTGGTGGCGCTCCCAGCAGCACAAGAAGACGGAAGCGGCCCTGCAGACGAGCCCCGGCGAAGCAGCCCAGAACTCCCTAAACGGATGGGAGAGTGCTGCTATGGCGCCGCAAGAAACGGCGCTCGTCCCTGTTCAGCTTTCGCCCGAACGCCTGCAAAGCATTGGCGTCAAGACCGGCCGGGTGGAAAGCAGGATTGTCGAAGACGAGATCCGCGTTACTGGAAACGTTGCAATCGATGAGACCCGACTCTCCACCGTGCAGGTGCGGTATTCCGGTTACATTCAGAAAGTCTTCGCGGACGCCACCTATCAATACCTCCGCAAAGGGCAGCCGCTCTTCACCATCTACAGCCCGGACCTCGTCGCTACCGAACGTGAGTATCTGGTGGCGAAGCAAAACCACCAACGTGTGGCGCAAAGCACCGTCCCCGGTGTCACTGAGGGAGCCGCATCTCTTTTGGAGGCTGCGACCGAACGATTGAAACAATGGGGCGTCTCACAGCGGGAAATCGCCCGGCTCGAATCTACCGGCGAAGTGCAGAAAGAATTGGAGGTTGATTCTCCCGTTTCCGGCTACATCACCGAACGCAACGCCTTGCCGAATCTCACCGTTCAGCCGGAGACCCGGCTTTATTCCGTCGCTGATCTCTCCACCGTTTGGGTGCTCGCCGAAGTGTTTCAGAACGATTTGGGAAGAATAAAAGTCGGAGACCGCGCCTCACTCACTGTCGATTCCTATCCGGGCCGCGTCTTTGATGGCCGGGTGAACTTCATCTACCCGCAGGTGGACATGATGACGCGCACCGTGCGCGCGCGGCTCGTCTTTGCAAATCCGGGTCTCAAACTTACGCCGGGAATGTTCGTAAATGTCGTTCTGAAGGTGCCCATGGGCAAGCAGTTGGTCATTCCCGCAAGCGGTGTTCTGCAATCCGGCAAACGCCAGATTGTTTTCGTGAGCCGCGGCAATGGCTACATCGAACCGCGCGAAGTGCAGCTCGGCTCCCGTGCCGGCGACGATTTCATCGTGCTGAAAGGAGTGAAAGCAGGCGAGGAAATCGTCACCTCCGCCAATTTCCTGATTGACTCGGAGAGCCAGCTCCAGGCGGCACTCGGTACGTTCGTTCCTCCACCACCGGGCGCAGGAGTGGCAGGAGCGATCAATGCTCCACAAGCGAAAGTGGAACTTACGACCGAACCCAACCCTCCCCATAAAGGTGCCAACACCTTCCGGGTAAAGCTCACCGAGGCCAGCGGAGCACCAATCTCTGGTGCGGAAGTTTCTGTCACCTTTTCCATGCCCGCCATGCCGGCGATGGGCATGGCTGCCATGCGCACGCAGGTTACTCTCACGGAAAAAGGAAACGGGGTTTATGAGGGCACGGGGCAGTTGGATAGCGGGGGAACGTGGCAGGTCGCGGTTGTGGCGAAGAAAAACGGGCAAATCGTCGCCAGCAAACAACTCAGCGTAAATGCCACAGGGGGAATGTAACGTGATCTCCCGCTGGATTGATTGGTGCGCGCAAAATCGTTTCCTGGTGTTCACGGGGACGCTGCTGCTGGTGCTCGCGGGAATCTGGTCTCTTCGCCGGATTCCGCTGGACGCGTTGCCGGACATTTCGGACGTTCAGGTCATCGTGCATACGCCGTGGGCCGGACAGCCGCCCAGTCTTATCGAGGACCAGGTTACCTATCCCATCGTCACCAAGCTTCTCGCCGCCCCGCACGTCAAGGCGGTTCGCGCGCAGACCATGTTCGGGGACTCCTACGTCTTCGTCGTCTTCGAAGATGGGACCGATCTCTATTGGGCACGCTCGCGCGTCCTCGAATACATGCAACAGATCACCGGGCGGCTGCCTGCCGGAGTTCATCCGGTCATCGGCCCCGACGCAACCGGCGCAGGCTGGGTCTACGAGTACGTGCTCGTGGACCGCAGCCACCAGCGCAGTCTCGCTGAATTGCGCAGCATTCAAGACTGGTACTTGCGCTATCAGCTCGAAACCGTTCCGGGTGTAGCGGAAGTCGCGACCATCGGCGGATTCGTCAAGCAGTACCAGGTCAATCTCGACCCCAACAAACTGCGCGCCTACAACATTCCTCTTTCCACGGTGATTGAGAAAGTGCGCGCCAGCACCAACGAAGTGGGTGGGCGCCTGCTCGAAATGGGCGGCGCGCAGTACATGATCCGTGGCCTCGGGTATTTGCGCTCCTTGAACGACTTGGAGACGGTCCCTGTCGCCACAAAGAATGGAACGCCCATCCTCGTACGCGACCTCGGGACAGTCAGCTTCGGACCGGACATCCGCGAAGGCGTCGCCGAATGGCAAGGCGAGGGAGAGACCGTCGCGGGCATAGTTGTCATGCGCGACGGGATGAATGCTCTGACCGTCATCGACGGAGTCAAGAAGAAGCTGACGGAGATCAAGCCCTCGCTGCCTCCCGGAGTGGAAGTTATCTCCGGTTACGACCGCTCCGGTTTGATTCATGCATCCATCGAAACCTTGCAGCGGGACTTGCTCGAAGAGGCCATCATCGTCAGCGTCGTCATCATCCTCTTCCTGTTTCATTTTCGTTCGGCGCTGATTCCGATTCTAACGTTGCCGATCGCAGTGCTCGCGTCATTCATCCCGATGTACTACCTCCACGTCAGCTCAAACATCATGTCGCTTGGCGGGCTGGCGCTGGCCATCGGCGTTCTCGTCGATGCGGCCATCGTCATGGTGGAGAATGGTTATCGGCAGCTCTCCGAACATCCTTCCGCCGAATCGGAAGGCGTGTCCGCACCGGAACGCCGGCGTATCCTCTTGAAGGCGGCGAAACAAGTAGGCCCGGCGATCTTTTTTTCGCTAGTCATCATTGTTGTTTCCTTCCTGCCGGTGTTCTTGCTGGAGGCGCAGGAAGGAAGAATGTTCCGGCCATTGGCCTGGACGAAAACACTGGCCGTGGCCTTTTCTTCCGTCCTGGCCATCACTCTTGTTCCGGTCTTGATGATCCTCTTCATTCGCGGAAAGCTCCGGCCCGAATCGAAGAACCCGATTTCCCGGGTCACACAGGCCATCTACCTGCCGGTGTTACGGCTCTGTCTGCGGTACCGCAAAACCACGCTGCTTCTCAACCTAGTGTTCCTGCTCGTGACCCTGCCGCTGGCTCTCAAGATTGGCAGCCAGTTCATGCCGCCGCTGTTTGAAGGCTCGGCGCTCTACATGCCGACCGCGCTCCCCGGAATTTCCATCACACAAGCTTCGCAGTTGCTCCAGGAACAGGACCGCATCATTCAAACCTTTCCGGAAGTCGAGACCGTCTTCGGCACCATCGGCCGCTCCGACAGCGCCACGGACAACGCTCCGCTCGACATGTACGACACGACCATCATGCTCAAGCCGCGCGAGCAGTGGCGGCCGGGCATGACCTACGAAAAACTCATCCAGGAAATGGACGCGAAACTCCAGCTCCCAGGTCTCTCGAATACCTGGACGATGCCCGTTGAAAATCGCCTAGACATGGAGCTGACAGGAATCAAGACGCCGCTCGGATTGAAGATTCACGGGCCGACGCTCGAAGGCATTCAACAGGCCGGCGCGCAAATCCAGCAGGTGCTTTCCACTCTCCCGCAGGTCCGCTCTATCTTCGCGGAACGTGTGTCACAAGGTTTCTACATCAACGTCGAGGTGAACCGGCTGGAAGCGGCTCGCTACGGTCTAACCGTCGCCGATGTCCAACAGGCAGTCAGTTCGGGGATCGGCGGTGAAATGGTCACCGAAAACATCGAAGGTCGAGAACGGTATCCGGTGAACGTCCGCTACAACCGCGATTTTCGTGACAATGTCGAGGAGCTCCGCCGCGTGCTTATCGCCACCCCGTCCGGCCCGCAGATTCCCATCGAGCAAGTCGCCAAAATCTCGTTTTCCCGCGGCCCGGCGATGATCCGCGACGAAGAGGGAGCCTTGACCGGCTACGTCTACATCGACCTCAATTCGAAGAACTATGGCGGATTCGTCAAAGCTGCAGAAGATCTCTTCCGGCAAAAGCTGCGTCTCCAACCCGGACACACCTACAAGTGGGCGGGAGAATACGAATTCGAACAACGAGCCAAGGAGCGTCTCAAGATCATTCTTCCCGTCGTGTTCTTCGTCATCTTTGTGCTCCTCTACATGGTGTTCCACTCCCTCGCGGAATCTGCGGTCCTCATCTTCCCGACGCTCTACGCACTCACGGGCGGCCTCATCCTGCAGAAGCTGCTCGGATACAACTTCAGCGTGGCGGTCTGGGTCGGCTACATCGCGCTGTTCGGCATCGCCGTCGAGACGGGTGTGGTCATGGTCGTGTATCTGCATGAAGCACTCGACCGTCGCCTCGCCTCCGGAAAACCGCTGAAACACGAGGACATCGAAGAAGCGGCCATTGAAGGTGCGGTGCAGCGTTTGCGGCCGAAGCTCATGACCGTATGTGTCGTTCTCGCGAGCCTTATCCCCATCCTGTGGGAGTCCGGCGTCGGCTCCGACGTGATGAAACCTATCGCCGCGCCCATCGTCGGCGGCATGATCACGTCCACCATTCACGTGCTGATTCTAGTGCCGGTGTTCTTTGCGCTGATGAAGGAGCGCGCGCTGCGACGCGGCACCTTGCAGCGAACAGAACCCTAGTCAGCTCCGCGCTAAAGCCGCTTCTCTGAGCTAACGGCAACAAGGGGTCAGGCAACTCGATAGCAAAGGTCTAGGTCGGCGTCGTTGTATGCTACCCATATGACGGTAACCGCAGTTTTGGAACGTCGAGCCATAGTGCAGCGCGGGCGAAGGCTCGAATACTTCACCATCGCGTGGAACACCCTCGAAGGTTTAATAGCGATCGCCGCAGGCGTAGTCGCTGGCAGCATTTCGCTTGTAGGCTTTGGAGTTGATAGCTTTATCGAAGTCACGTCAGGGGCCGCGCTCCTCTGGCGGATGTCCGCTGATGCAGACGAACACGGGCGAGAGCGAATCGAGCGGATAACACTTAGAATCGTCGGCGCTTGTTTTCTCGCTCTGGCAGTTTATGTCCTCTACGAGGCTTTAACCGACCTGCTCCGGAAGAAAGCACCCGAACATAGCCTTCCGGGAATCATCCTGGCCTGCATTTCGCTCGTAGTCATGCCCTTGCTCTCCCGGGCGAAGCAGGGCGTTGCATCAAATTTGAAGAGTGCCGCGATGCGCGCAGATGCGAAACAGACGCAGTTTTGCATGTATCTGTCAGCCATTTTGCTTGGTGGGTTAGTTCTAAACGCGGCGTTTAATCTCTGGTGGGCAGATCCTGTAGCTGGTCTCCTCATGGTGCCAATCATTGCCAAAGAAGGCGTGGAAGGGCTGCGCGGTGACACCTGTTGCGACTGAATAGACTGGCCGGAGGCTCGCTCGGAAGCTGCACCCCGCGGTTCTTAGGGCCCGGGTTTTCACTTACGAATTAACAACCCAAATCCTTTCAACACTTTCAGCGCTTCTTCTAATTTACAGTTAAATAAACATTGAAAGCCAGTACCTCCTGCGTTATACTTCCCCTGTCCTTCAGCACGGCGGAGAAAGGAGCGCCTCCCTTTGTCCGCTACCTCTTTACCCCGAGGGACACCCGATCTTGCGCTCCCGGTCGCTTGCCGAGACGAGGGGTCCATCGCCATGCCTCTAAATCCTTCACTACCCACTGGCCTGCCCCATCCGGCCATGGCGTCTCTGCATTGCCCTTTGCCTCTTTCCGCGATTCCTCCCTTTTAACTTTGAACTTTCAACCTCTTTTTCCCTAACCCCCTTTAGAATCAACAGGCTCGAAAAACCCTGGGTGGCAAATCAAGGCGTGCTGAAATCAAAGGAGTTAACGTCAGCTCTGCCTTGCCTGACGTTGAGCGATTTTCATGAGATTTCGCGGGCCGCAGGCCCTAACGGACACTTATGAAATCCCCCCGTAAGTATTGCAGACAAAGAACTTACAGGATCGCTAAGTCCCTTAGATTCTACGCTTACAAAAAACAGGGGGGTGGGGGGTGTTATGGTTAACCAGACATGCGACGACGCATGTCTGTCCTGAACAACCATCGGAAGCGAGGGATCCCTCTAGAAAGGAACAACTTGCCGCGCCGGGTCTGTCGAGAATCTTGGCGTGCCCGCTGGACATGGGGCACTGGCCGCAGGTCACTGCTCTTTCAATCCCCGCACGCGCATTCGGCAAACGCGCCGAGCGGTATTCTCGGCTCGCGCTTCCGCCCAGCTTCGCGAACACGCACGGGCAACGCGGCAGCTTTGATTTGCCGCTCTTTTCTTGGCTGCAGTGCCACGCTCAATCTCTCCCGCAGTCTCCGGTGCGCGCGGAACAGCCGCAGCCGCACCGCCATCGCCGAGATTCCCACGCGCTCCGCTGTTTCTTGCGTCGAATATTGCAAAACGTCTCGCAGCAGGCAGACCTGCCGCAGCTCGGGGGCAAGTTGCTTGATGGCATCCGCCAGATGCTGGCGCATCTCGCGCCGCGCAAAGCGCTCTTCGGGGTTTTTCTCCGGTGCCGCTACGTTGCTTCCCAGCGTCTCTTCGCCCGCGCCGTTCGGCTCTTCCAGCGAAAGCACTTTTCCGTCGCGCCGCTTCCGGATTACGTCAATGGATGCGTTCGCCGCAATGCGAGACACCCAGGCGTGCAAATCGTCCCGAGTCTCGTCTTGGCTCCCGTTAAATTGCTCCAGCCTGGAGATGGCTTTCAGGAATGCTTCTTGCCGGACGTCTTCGGCTTCCGCAGGATTGCGTGTCAGCCGCAGCGCTCCCAGGTACAGCGCGGGCCCGTACGGGAGGATTAATTTGGCTAGAGATTCGCGGTCGCCCTTTCGGGCCTGCAGGAGGAGCCCCGCGCGGGTGGCACTATCGAATGCTATGGAGGTGCTGCACATGGCACGTTCTGAGAATGGCAGTCCAAGCGCCACGGCTCAACGAGCCGTAATTTACAGAAAAGAAAGAACTAATGGCCTTCGATGAGAGTTATCACACCTGAAAAAGTGACCGCTTCTGGGACGCAACGGTGCGTTTCCGGTCATTCCCCGCTGTATTCCAAAATGGCTCTACTGCCGCGCTTCATCGGGTTTGTTCCCCAATTGTCGGAAGCTCTACTGGCGCACCAGCTTTTCCAGTTCAGGAAACGAAGACGGAACCGTATAAGAACGCTCGGAAACTCCCGATCCGGCCTTGATCGCTTCAGCGATCATCGAGATGGCTTGCCCCGCGTCGGGTGGCACAATCACCGTGGCCTTGAGCTTTCCGGTGCGCACCCACGTCTGCCCGGTCTTCGGCAATCCATCCACACCGGTGTAAGGGAGGCGCAGCCATTGCTCCCGCTCCTCCGCTCTACTGCTGTCCTCAAAAGCTTTTCGCGCGCCCATGGCCATCGCGTCATTTTGCGCACCGATCAAATCGATGCCGCCCTTGCGGGCAAGATTCAATCGCAGCCAGGAGGAAATACTTTTGTGCGCGCTCTCCTCGGTCCACTGCCCGCGCAGCGCCGTGACTTGGATTTTCGAGGGCAGCGCACTGTGCATTCCATCCGTCCGATCCCTCGCTGCGGAATTTTCCGAAGGCCCCTGGATGTAAAGGATGGAGCCGCCACGGGGAAGCAGCGCGGCAAACTGCTGGCCCTGAATCTTGCCGATCTCCTTGTGATCGGAGCTGATGGAGAAAATGGGAACGCGCGAAGTTTTGCGCAATTCCGCGAGATATTCCGCTTCGCGGTTGAGCACCGCCCAGCAGATTCCTGCGCCCACCGCCGTGCGCGCCACCTGCGGCAGCGCAGTCGCTCCTACCGGTTCGAACACAATCGCATCGGGACGCAATTCCGGAGCGGCTTGAACGGCCTTCAGAATCTGTGTGCTTTGTGTAATCGCGTCGTTCTCTGCGTAGAGAATCTCGAGGTCGGCTCCGAGGCGCCGCGAAGCATCCTGCGCGGCGGCGGCTTGCTCCAACTGGTAATCGTTCTCGCGGGTGGTCAGCGAAACGAGGAAGCGAAGCTTCTTCATCCGGTTCCTTTCTCTTGTAAAGTGGGAGGCACCTTTGTCCCATCATCGCACCGGGGCAAAAAAATAGAGCGGAATCGTTTTAATGCTGTGCTCTTTCTAGAAAGTTCCCGCGCCGTCAAGTTCTCAGAATATGACCGCGAAGAGTTGAGCGAGCTGCCGCCTCCGCATGCGCGCGTGAGGAAGCGCCGCGCCAAGCTAGTGAAACAACAGAATTGAAGTTTTCAGCCGCCGTGCGGGACAGAGTGCTTTTCTGCGGGAGAATCCGCCTGGGGCGGTGATTCGAGAAAAGAATTGTGCAAGTTGAGGATGAGCCAGTGGCCGTTATGCCTGCGGCACATGGACATTCCGTGGCCGGCGATATGCTCTTTTGGAGAATCGATCGAGTAATCGTAGGAGTACCAGAGCGCGTCGCCAAACATTTTCACGTCGTGCAGATTCATTTTGTAGTGCAAGTCCGGCGCGAATTTCAGGTAGCGCTCTTGCAGGTATTCCATGACCTGCTTGCGGCCGCGAAACTCTCCCTGAGGCGCGTAGAAAACGATTTCCGGATCAAAACAATCCTGCAGTTCGGCAACCTTGCCCGTCTCAAACGCCGTCATGCAATGGTGCATGCCCAATTCCATCTGATCGTAGAGAGCCTTGGCATCCGGCGTTTGCGCGCCGGCCGATGCGACTTGGCGCTTGAGGTCGATGGTTACGCCCCAAGAATCCCGTCAATCTGGCCGCCACACGCTTTGCCGATGGGACTGAGATCGATGGCCGGCAGTTTCAAATCTTTGAGGCGGTGAGCTCCGAGTGTGAATTCGGGAAGAGAAACTTCGCGGGCGCTGGTGGCGGCGGTTCCGCTCCAGGACGTCACTTGAATTTTTTGGGAGCGGCCGGAGGAAAAAGATTTGAGGTTGAGCATGGTGGTCGCGCCGGTGTCCAGGAGGAAGCGCATGTCCGCACCGTCAATCCGGACTTTCACGACGGGCAGGAGATCGCAACGCTCAATGGGGATCTCGTTGGAGGAAGGGAGTTCTTGCGCGCGCGGAATTGCGGGAGAGAAAAGTGAGAAAGACGCAAGAAGGATTGCGAACACGCCCGGTCGTACAAACATGCTTATAGGATGCAGGCAAAAGAAAAGGGTTATAGCGAAAGCTTCTGTGAAACCAGTCAGAGCGCACCTTGTCTTAGTCGGCGGGTTGAAGTTTTTCTCCCTGCATTTCCCACTCGATGCGCACAAGAAAATCGAAATGCATGCCTTCGGTTTTGAGCCAGCCTTCAAGGGCTTCGCGGGAATCGGCGCGGAACTCGACGAACATTTTTCCTTCAAGCATGTTGACGAGAACGCGCTCGGCGCGAGCCGTGCCGCCGGCCTGCATTCTTTGTGCGAGAGCTTCAGCACCCTGACGCGTCAGGCAGGCCAGCGTGTGCTGAGTAAGGTAGCGTGGCATCGGAACTCCTGGAAGAGAATTGGTGTCTAAGTATTCTACAGGAGGCAACGCTCCTGCATGAGCACGTAGGGTGAATTGGACTGAATATTTCCATACGGACTTTGCGCATCAGACAACGCTGATGATGTGATCCGCGTCTCGATGGGCAAGCCGGCATTTCGCATCGGCGGGGGTGCAACATGAAATGGGTCCTGCCAGTACTGTGTCTCTCCTTACTTTCTTCTACTTCGATTCCGGCACAGGAAAAAACTAGTGCGACAGCAAACCCAAGAGCTACAGGGGCTGCGAGCGAGGCGCGAGGGAGCGCAAATCCAGCGGCAGGAAAACTACCAGTGCGGCGCGTCGTGCTCTACAAAAATGGCGTGGGGTACTTTGAGCATCTGGGACGCGTGCACAGCAGCCAGGCCGTTCACGTGGACTTTACCAGCGCGCAGCTGAATGACGTGCTGAAATCACTGACCGTGCTGGATCTCTCCGGTGGAAAGATCACGGGTGTCGGCTACAACTCCGAAGCACCGCTCGCGCGAAGACTGGCGACCTTGCGTCTGGCGCTAGGCGAAAAACCGACGACAGCCGAATTCCTGAGCGCGTTGCGCGGCGCACGGCTAGAGGTGCGCGGAGGAAATAACCCAGCGATGACCGGAAAACTCCTGAGCGTCGAGAGGAAAACGCAAAACGGTTCAAACTGGACAGTGGAGACGGATGAGATTTCGCTGATCACGGACGGTGGTGAAATACGCAGCGTAGACATAAATCCGATAACAAGCGTGCGAATCGCTGAAAAAGATCTGCAAGTGGAGGTAGGAAAATACTTGGGTCTAATTGCATCATCACGCGACCAGGATGTTCGCCGAATGACGATTTCGACGACGGGCGCGGGTGAGCGGAATCTGTACGTGAGCTACATCAGCGAGGTTCCCATCTGGAAAACAACCTACCGGATCGTGCTGCCTTCGAAGCCGGAGAAGAACCCGCTGTTACAGGGCTGGGCGATCGTCGACAACACCATTGGTGAAGATTGGAACGAAGTTGAATTGTCGCTGGTAGCAGGCGCGCCGCATTCCTTCATCCAGGAGCTTTCGCAGCCGTATTACGGCAGGCGGCCTGTTGTACCGCTGCCAGAAAGCGTGCAACTGACTCCACAAACGCACGCGGCAACACTGGAGGCAATGCCTCGTCTAGTGTCGCCTCATGTGATGGGTGGCGTACCTGGTGGTGTCGCGGGTGGTTCGATGGGTGGGGTTATCGGTGGAGTCATCGGCGGCATGGGAGGGGCACCACCACCGCCGAAACCGTCCAGTGTGGACGAAGCGGAAGTCGAAGAAGCACGGGAGGAAAGCGAGCCCGTGGCCGAAGGCAACACTATTGGAGATCTTTTCGAGTATAAACTGAAGGAACGCGTAACCATTCGAAAAAATCAGTCAGCTCTCGTACCGATTCTGCAAACGGACATCGCGGCGGAAAGAGTCTCGCTGTGGAGCGAATCGCTGGGTGTGGCGCGGCCTCTGCGTGCGCTGTGGGTGAACAACGCCAGCTCGCTCACGTTGGATGGAGGAAGTTTCAGCGTGCTGGATAGCAATACTTTTGCAGGCGAGGGCCTCGTCGAGGCGATCAAACCCGGGGAACGAAGACTGCTCTCGTATGCAACGGACCTGGGGCTGCTGGTGGACACAAAGCAGGACAGCGGCCATGAACGCGTTACGCGCGTGCGGATTTATCGCGGGACGATGACTACCACGAGGGAGGAACGCGAGAAAAAAACCTACATCGTGCGAAATGAAGATACGACGCCACGGACACTCGTGATCGAGCATCCGGCGCGCCCGGAATGGAAACTTGCCGAAGATGGACCGAAGCCGGAGGAGAAGGCTTCGGGGCTGTATCGATTTCGTTTAAGCGTAGAACCGAAAAAGACGGAAAGATTGGTGGTTAACGAAGCGAAGCCGCTGTACACGCAATACGCGGTGAATGGTGCAACGGATGATCAGATCGAACTTTTTCTTCGGCAGAAGTCCATTAATTCTGACATCGCGAAGGCGCTGCGAGCCATCGTCGCGCAGAAAAATGTCGTTGCAGACTTTGATGAGAAGATCAGAGCGCAGCAAAAAGTGATCGATCAGATTTTCACCGACCAGGGCCGCCTGCGAGAGAATATGAAAGCGCTAAAAGGAAGTGCGGAAGAGAAAACATTACTCCAACGCTACACCAAGCAACTCGATGAGGAAGAAACAGAGCTCGGTACGCTACGAAAGGGAAAGCAGGCGACAGAAAAAGAGCAACAACTGGCGAGTGCGGTGCTTCAGCATATGATTCAGGAATTGCAGCTGGATGTGACTTTGTGAGGAGACTCCTACACGCCGAGAACCATCAGATGTATTTCAAGGCGCGGAACCCTTTGAAGCCGGCGGCGGTCAGTTCGGCGAGTTCGCGAAAGAGGATGGGGTTGATCTCGGTGAAGTTGAAACAGGACTTGCCCTGCATGCGCTTCCGGAGTTCCGGCGAGATGCGCTTTTGCAGCGCCGGAGTCATGTAGACGGGCATGAGGTAGTAGCTCACGTAGTTTTTGCCCAGGCGAACTGCGCCGAAACAAACCGCCTTGCCCGTGTGACCGGGGAGGAGAGTTTCGAGATAGTAGAATTCCGGCTTGTAGCGGACGACGCTGAGACGTTTTTCATAAGGGGTCAGGATTTTCTTCAGCGCGGCGAAGACAGCGGGAAAATCTTTTGCGGACTTTGCAGGTGCCGTCTTTTTTCGCGAGGGAGTTGTTTTTTTCTTCTTCAAGAAAATCCCTTGGAGAGGCCTGTCTAAACGTAAGCAAGTATAAGGGTCAGCTTCAGCTCTGGAAAGAGGCGATCTCCTGCAGAGGCGATCTCCTGCAGCCTCAGTCGCAATGAGGCATACCCTCCTCCGTGGCTTTGGGCAAAAGCGCCACTACCTTACCCTTGAACTAGTTCTGGGGCGGCTTCCCTGCGGGCAACCCGAAAGGCTGGCGCGAGCCAAGAAAGCCGAAATAAGAGGAAACATTTGGTGCAGTTCGTCGTTTCTAAGACATGAACCTCCTTACAAACCTGCGGTACACGCTGCGGCAAATCATCAAGAATCCAGGATTTTTCCTTGTCGCGGTAGCGGCCCTGGCGCTGGGGATCGGCGCCAACACGGCCATTTTCAGCGCAGTAGAAGCGGTGCTGCTGCGGCCGCTGCCGTATGCTAACCCGGACCGGCTGGTGATGGTGTGGGAGGACGCGTCGTTCATCGGTTTTGCATTGAATACGCCAGCGCCAGCGAACTACGTGGACTGGAAGGCACAGAACCAGGTGTTCACGGACATGACGGCTACGCGATATACGACGGCCAGCCTGACGGGAGACGGGCAGCCGGAACAGCTTTCCGGGCGAAAGGTGACACCAAACTTTTTTGACGTTCTGGGCGTTCAGCCCGCGGTGGGAAGACCGTTTACAGAGGCAGAGGACAAGGCACAAAGCCCAGTGGTTGTGCTCAGCCATAACCTCTGGCAGACGCGATATGGCGGGGATGTGTCCCTGGTTGGCCGGTCCATCCTTCTGGATGGAATCCAAACCAAGGTGGTCGGAATCATGCCTCGTGGATTTTTCTTCCTGGACCGGAAGAACAGCGACTACTGGGTGCCGACGGCATTTACGCCGGAGCAGTGGGCGCGGCGGCAATCACATTTTCTGAGTGTGGTGGCGCGGTTAAAGCCAGAGGTGACGCGCGCGAGAGCTCAGAAGGACATGGAGACCATCGCTGCCCGGCTGCAACAACAATATCCGGTTTCGAACGCAAAACTGGGCGCCGTGGTGGTGCCCATCAAGGAGGATTTTGCGGGAGACGCCCGAAACGGTCTGCTGGTGCTGCAGTTGGCGTCCGTATTCGTTTTGCTAATTGCTTGTTCCAACCTTGCGAATCTATTGCTGGCTAGATCGACAGGGCGGAAGCGAGAAATCGCGGTTCGCATTGCATTGGGCGCCAGCCGCGGACAAATTGCGAGCCAGATGCTGACGGAGAGTCTTCTTCTCGCGGTAGTGGGGGGAGCGCTCGGTTTGGCAATTGGGCAGGCAGGCTGGAGCATGTTTGCCGGACTGGTGCCCTCGCAGGTGGGAGAGGGCGGATTTCAACTCAATTGGCAGGTGCTTTTGTTCGCGGCAACCATTTCGGTGGTAGCGGGCGTGTTGTTTGGGTGTGCGCCTGCGCTGCGGGCCACGGATTTGTCGTTGCAGGACACTTTGAAAGAGGGCGCGCGGGCTGGGGAATCGCGGGGAGGCTTGCGCCTGCGCGATGGACTGGTGGTGGGGCAATTTGCGCTGGCCTTTGCACTGGTCGTAGGCGCGGGGCTGATGATTCAAACGATCTGGAATCTGCGGAAGCAGCCGCTAGGTTTTCGCGCCGATCATCTGCTGACGATGGCGGTTCCGATCCCGAGAACAAAATACGATACCAGCGAGAAAACGCGGGCGTTTTTCCGGAACGTTGCGGAAGAAGCGCGCGCATTGCCCGGAGTGAAGGGCGTGGGATTCGCGTCCGACGCACCGTTCATGACGTACGGAGACACGGAAGGGTACGTCGTGGAAGGAGAGCCAAAGCTTCAGCCGGGCCATATGAACGATGCGCTGTATCGAGAGGTGAGCACGGAATATCTGGAAACAGTGGGAGCCGAGGTGCTGGAAGGGAGATTGCTGGCGGCCGGCGATCGCCCGGGCGGAGCGCGCGTGATCGTCATCAACGAGTTTTTTGCCAAACGGCATTGGCCCGGCAAAAGCGCCGTAGGCAAGCGTATAAGATTTGGTGACAGCGACGACGAGACCAAGAATCCGTGGTGGACGATTGCCGGCGTGGTGCGCGACATCCGCGAGCGCGGGTTGCTGTACGAGATGAAGCCCGCCGTGTACGTGCCGCTGACGCAAGTGGCGAATCCGGAGAGATATTCGTTCCTGGTGGTGCGAACGTCTAGCGATCCTGCGAGCACGATCAAGATGGTCGAGGGCGCGGTGTGGTCGGTGGATCCGCAGCAGCCGGTATCGTACGTGCGCACCATGGATCAGCTAATGGAGGCGGACGTTGCGGACCGAACGCGGCCGATGGTGTTGCTGGGAGTGTTCGCCGGGCTGGCCCTGGTGCTCGCATGCCTGGGCGTCTACGGCGTGCTGGCGTACGCCGTGGCACAGCGGACCCGGGAGATTGGCGTACGCATGGCGATGGGAGCGAAGCCCGGAGACGTGACAAAGATGATCCTGGGGCGTGGGATGAAATTGAGCGCCATCGGATTGCTGGCCGGCGGAGCGCTGGCAGCGGGACTCGGATTGCTGCTGCGAACGCTTCTGTACGGGGTAACGGCGGCGGCGCCGGGAATTTATGCGGGGACGGCGGGGTTGCTCGTTCTAGTGGCGGTGATGGCTTGCGTGATTCCGGCGTTACGCGCGGCACACGTGGACCCCGCAGTCGCGTTGCGGAACGAATAAGACAAACGACATTTGAGCTTGCGGACCTGTCCAAACCGGCAGGTTGGCGGTGAGGCACATTCTTGCCTTGCAGCGATTCCGCTTGCCGAACACGCATTACACTCAAGGTTAGTAAGGACGGATTTGTCCCTGCAAAGATGGGACATGATCCTTCCACTGTGTTCCGCGGAGGGAACGCAGGCGAGGATGAAGAGAATGAGACGCACATGGCTTCTGATTACGATTATTCTGCTGGCGCTGGTGGCGGCACGCGGCGTAGCAGCTGCCCCGCAAAACAAGGGTTCGGCGACGCTAACGGGCACGGTGCTGGGACCGGATGACCGGCCGGTGGCGCATGCGAGCGTGTCGTACCAATCCTCCAGCGGCAACGCACCGCACGCCGTCCACACGGACTCGCGCGGACAATTTACGATCAGGAAGCTGCGGGCAGACAACTACGACATTCGCGCATCAGGCAAGGGAGTCTTTTCCGAATGGGAGAAGAACGTCAGCCTACGCACTGGCCAAACGAAAGAATTGACGCTGCGCCTGATCTACGCCAGGAAAATTCCCAAGGCGTACGTGAAGAGCAAGCCGCAGCAGTAATTCAGCTCACAAGTTGTTGTAAGGATTGCGAGATTCCTACTGATAGAGGAGCTGGGCAAGCTCGTACAAGTCGGAATCTGAGACATCCGAGACAGCACAATATTCCATCCCCTGATGTCGCCAGTGGCGCCACTGATAGCCCTGCCGCAAGCCGGGCGGATGAATCGGGGTGTCCGGCTCCTTGGTGGGCAAGACAAAAACATTAATGACATGCTTGCGGCGTGCATAGACGAGCGCCGCCACATTCTGGCCGCCGAGAACATCCAGGCGGCCGCCAATCAAGGCGAATCCCTCATCCGCAAAATCCTTAACGGGGGGGACAAACGCAAGCTTTCCGTTGAACCAAGGCTTGACGGTGTGCTGGTCCGTGGAAGCGACATCCGTGAGGTGGCCGGGTTGCAATGAGCGAACGTGGGCGTCGATCAACTCCGCAGCCGTAAAGGGAGCAGAAGAAGCGCTATTCTGAACCCGCGGCCAAGCATACCAGGAGACGGATGCGACGATCAGAAGCGCAGCGGCCAGGGCCAGCCAACGCCAGGCGGGAATCCGCAGAGCCACGGGAGACGCGGTGGCCGCGCCAAGATCGGCGCGAACTTTTTTACGAAGGGAAACGGGAGCGGTCTCGTAAAGACCGCTGCGCTGAAGTGACGATCGCAGCGATTCTTCTGCTCCCAGAGCAACAGCACACTCGCGGCAGCTTTCGAGATGGCGTTCGAATTCCGCGGCGCGCGTGGCGTCCAGTTCGCCATCGAGATAGCCGTGAAGGACGGTACGCGTGGAATCACAGCTCACGGGTGGCCTCCTGGGGAGAGGAGTGCATGAGCGCGCGCTGCAGCCGCTGGCGAGCCCGGGCGAGCGCGGACATGACGGTGCCGATAGGAATGGCGGTGATGGAAGCAATCTCCTTGTAAGAGCAGCCTTCGAACTCTCGAAGGACGAGAACCTCGCGGAACCGCGGGGGCAGAGTCTCGAGAGCGCGGGTAAGGCGCTCGCGGTTGTCACCGGCGATGGCCAGGGTTTCGGGAGACACGCTAGGTTGCTGATGCAATTCTTCGTCGAATTCGCTCATGAGCTCCACAGGGCGGTTCTTCTCCAACCAGGTATAGCAAGTATTGCGCACGATTTGCAGAAGCCAGGCTCGCGCGTCGCCGCCGTGAAACCCACGGAAGAAACGGCAGGCACGGAGCATGGCCTCCTGTGCGACATCTTCCGAATCCGCGCGGTTCCTCAAAAGCCATCTTGCGAGGTTGAAAGCAGCATCGAGGTGCGGCAACACGAGCTGTTCAAAGCGCGCGCGGTCCTGCACTTCCAACACGTCTGGACCTCTTCCCTGGTCAGAGCCACTCATTCGAAGGAACCGCCTGAGGGGGGATTTTATTCCCGAATACCCATTGGATGAGACGAATCAGGCAGGGGTTGGTAACCATAAGAAAGCGGGAATAACCAAGGGCCCGCGGTGGTCTGCACAAACGAAACACGTCCCATATGCGGCGCGGGCTCCCTGGACTCTCTCACCCGCGCCGCCCTCCAAAGACAATTGGTGGAAATGGGTGGTGGAAAATCCTAATGGCTACGGGTGTAACCGAGCAAGGAGCAAGAGCCGATGGGTGGCAAGCGCCAAGACGAAATTCTTCACGATCACAACCATGACGGGATTGACCGGCGTGGATTCCTCAAGTGCATGGCCTGGGCGGGAACGGGCGCATTCTGCGTGATGCAGGGAGGCGTGCTGAAATCGTACAGCTTGAGCCGGCTGCCCGGGCTAGGCTCCAAGGAAGCCATGGGCGAGCTGAGTTTCGTGCAGATCAGCGATAGCCACATGGGCTTCAACAAGCCGGCGAACCCTGACGTTGCGGGAACGCTGAAGGCGGCGGTGGACAAGATCAATGGCCTCTCGGCAGCGCCGGAATTCATGCTGCATACCGGAGACATCAGCCACCTTTCGAAACCAGAAGAGTTCGACACCGTAGATCAAATTCTAAAGAACGCCAAGCCCAAGGATGTGTTTTACGTTCCTGGGGAACACGACGTGTTGAACGACGACGGCAAACAATTCCTGGAGCGCTATGGAAAGAGCAGCAAAGGCGCGGGCTGGTACAGCTTTGACAAGAAGGGCGTGCACTTTATCGGGCTGGTCAACGTGATGAACCTGAAGGCCGGCGGGCTCGGGACACTGGGACATGAGCAGCTTGAATGGCTGGAAGACGACGTGAAGCATTTGAAGCACAGCACGCCGATCGTGGTTTTCGCGCACATTCCGCTGTGGTCGGTCTATCCGGAGTGGGGCTGGGGTACGGAGGACAGTGCCCAAGCCCTGGCGTACTTGAAGAAGTTTGGATCCGTGACCGTGCTGAACGGGCATATTCATCAGACGATGCAGAAAATCGAAGGCAACGTCACTTTTCATACGGCAGCTTCAACCGCGTTTCCGCAGCCACAGCCCGGCAAAGCGGATTCGCCGGGACCGATGAAAGTGCCAGCCGAGCAACTCAAGAGCGTCCTGGGAATTACGGACGTCAACTACGTTCAAGGGCAACACGCGCTGGCAGTCGTGGACTCTCCGCTCGCGTGAGCGAGAATTTTCTCAACCAACAAATCAAATCGAATTTGAAAAAAGGAGAAAAAACATGCGGAGAAATGTGTCTATTGCGAGTCTTGCAACGGCGCTGGTACTTGGGATGGGAGTGCTGGGCACAGGCCAGCAGCGCTTCGAGTTGAGCGCGCAACAAAAACCGGAGACTGCGGAAGTGAAGATCGATAACTTCAGCTTCGGCCCGGCCGCGCTGACGGTGCCGGTGGGAACCACGGTTTCCTGGACCAATCGCGACGATATTCCCCACACGGTGGTGAGCACGGACGGCGTGTTCAAGTCCAAGGTGCTCGATACCGACGAGAAGTTCTCCTTCACCTTCAGCAAAGCGGGAAGCTATCCGTACTTCTGCTCGATTCACCCGAAGATGACCGGCAAGGTCATTGTGCAGTGAGGGAGAAGCAGCCTTGCATCCCTTTGACCTGAAAACGATAGTTTTCGCAAAGCATGCGCAGCACGTGGTGCTGATTCATTTTCCGATTGCCCTGTTTCTGGCCGGCGTAGCGTTCGATTTTCTGGCCCATTGGAAGAAGCAGCGCCTGCTGGCGGCCGCGGCTTACTACAATTTCTTCGCCGCCGCGGCTACAACCATTCCGGTCTTGATTACCGGGATACTTGCGTGGCAATGGCAGCTCGAAGGCCAACGTTTAAAGGGAATTCTTCTGATGCACCTGGTAGCGGGATGCGTTTCGAGCGCGCTGATCTGGGTGGTTTGGTTCATGCACAGGAGAGCGCGCCGGGAGGAGGGAGGGATCCTGCCCGGATACCGCCTGCCCGTGGAAGCAGTGGCAACTGCGGTCGTGGTATTGACCGGGCACCTAGGCGGATTCCTCAGCGGAGTGAATGGCCCAAGCTAGGTTATCGGAGTGACCCTCGAGGAGATAGCGTGCCGCAAACTGGCTTTCTCGGTACGGCTGCCCCCTGGACTGCTGACGTTACCCTTCTGCTCGAGCTGGCCTTAGGAGCTGGCTTACTTGCCGGGGCGCTGCTGGCGCGCGCCGGACGCCATCGGCTTCATACCCAAACTTCCAAGCAGGATTGGAAAGCCCTACTACGCGCTCGCCGCAATGCATGCAGCGCTGGGGGGAATCGCTGAACTCGGGGGTTTGTACATCCTGCTGGCAGCCGGAACAACCATGCTTCCAGAGAAATTCCGCATCAGGCGCTACAAATTCTGGATGCGAGGAGTTCTCATCCTGTGGTGGATCGTTCTTTTCCTCGGAGTAGCCACGTACGCCCGCTGGTACGTGCCCCGAAGATGAGCGACTGGAGTGATAGATGGACCCTTCGCGGATTGAACTGGTGCGAGATAGGCGGCAAACAGTTGGATCAAATTGCTCCGAAATTGGATTAGTACTATCGGGAGGGCGGACCCTAGCAGCCGATGCGTGTTATCTCTCATCTTGTTGATAATAAGCATCTTACCGTGTGGCAGAAGTTTGGTTTTTGGCCATAGATAGCCT
>WNFB01001119.1_pt1 | contig 22482 bp, 21 predicted proteins | sample 5400501 | NCBI WGS metagenome assembly WNFB01 (sample SAMN13153341, study PRJNA577476) | soil metagenome | isolation source: 200 cm saprolite under Douglas fir tree site 2 hole 1 | place: USA:California | collected 2015-04-18 | reverse complement strand
CCTGCTGGAGCTCGAGATTACCGAGAGCATGGTGATGTACAATCCGGACCAAGCGGTGAAACTCTTATCCGAGCTAAAGGCAATGGGGATCTCCGTCGCGATTGATGATTTCGGTATTGTTTATTCCTCTCTTAGCCAGCTTAAGCGCTTTCCGATCAACACCATCAAGGTCGACCGCTCTTTCATTAAGGATCTTATGGAGAATAGAGACGATGCCGCCATTACGGAAGCGATTATTGCGATGGGTAAGAGCTTAAATCTCAACGTGATCGCTGAGGGCGTAGAGACCAGCGAGCAAGTCAACTTCCTGCGTGACCATCAGTGCGATGAAATGCAGGGCTATTATTTTAGCAAGCCGATCCCCGAGAATGAATTCGCCGATTTACTCCGCAATGGCAAAGGCTTGTTGCAGGAAGATTCCTTGAAATCTGTCAAAGCTAAATAGATCACCATTATCCTGCCCCGTTGTTGCTCAGCCCTCGGTAAACGTGATGGACCGCAGAAAAAATATGCCGAAATCGATCTTTTCTTACGGCCACTACCAGCTAAATCTGGCGATCCAAGCGGTATTCCCGGAAGCCCGGATTCAGACCTGCATCGCGTACCTCATCCGCTACTCACTCGACTATGCGAGTTGGAAAGAACGTAAAGCGGTTACATCAAACGCCAGGGATGGAGCGCCACGTCTAACGCCATTAACCGGGTAAACCCTTAGTCCGACCGGGCGCCCGATTCCTTGACCACCTTGGCCCATTTGGCGATTTCCTTTTTAATGTAATCGCCGAATTGCTCCGGAGTGCCGCCGCCGGCTTCTACTCCCAATTCCTTTAGGCGCTCCTTGATGTCTGGAAGCTGCAAGATTTTAGCAAGTTCGCTATTGAGCTTGACGACGATCTCTTTCGGCGTTCCCGCCGGCGCCAGCACGCCGTACCATCCGATCACCTCATAACCGGGAACGCCCGCTTCCGCGACCGTCGGCAGCTCCGGCGCCTCGGGCGAGCGCTTGCTTCCGGTCACGGTCAACCCCCGCAGCTTGCCGGTCTTGACGTACGGCAAGGTGGTCGGCGTGCTGTTGAACATGAGCGACACCTCGCCGCTAAGCAAGGCGGTCATGCCGGGCGCGCTGCCTTTATAAGGAATATGAACAAGATCGATGCCAGCCATGGTTTTAAATAATTCCGCGGATAAATGCTGGGTACTGCCACTGCCGGCGGAGGCATAATTAATCTGGCCGGGTTTCGACTTCGCCAGGGCGATCAGCTCTTTCACCGACTTCACCGGCAGCGACGGGTTGACCACCAGGATATTCTGGTAGGTCGCGACCAACATGACCGGCGCAAAATCTTTCACCGGATCGAACGAAAGCTCGTAGAGGCTGGCATTGATGGCGTTAGGGCCGATGCCGCCCATGAGCAAGGTATAGCCGTCCGGCGGGGATTTCGCGGCGGCGGCCGCGCCGATGTTGCCGTTCGCCCCCGCCCGGTCGTCGACGACCACCTGCTGACCCCAGCGTTCCGTCAGCTTTTGCCCGAGCAGGCGCGCCAGAATGTCGTAGCCGCCGCCGGGTGTGTAAGGGACGATCAAGCGGATCGGCTTATTGGGGTAGTTATCGGCAGCGTTGTCCGTGGCAAAACTCGGCGCGGAAACTGCGAACAACAGAGTTAAAACGGAAGTTACCAATCGCATGTGTCCTCTCCTTAGATAATATCAGTTGGATTTCACCGTTATCTCGGCAGCCTACTCCGTCTCCTGGAAGGCTTCTTCGCGCTTGCGCCGCACTGCCGGGACAATAGTAATCAGCAGCAGCAGCAGCACAGCCGCAATCAGCAGCGAGAGGCTGATAGGCCGGGTAAAGAATATCATGGGATCGCCATGCGACAGCAGCATCGCCCGGCGCAGATTCTCTTCCATCATCGGCCCCAAGATAAAGCCGAGCAGGAGCGGCGCCGGCTCGCACTCCAGTTTAACGAAGATATATCCCAGCACGCCAAACCCGGCCGTCAGAAGCACGTCAACCGTGCTGTTGCTGAGGCTATAGACACCGATACAGCAGAATAACAGCACTGCCGGGTATAGTAGCCGGTAAGGCACCCGCAACACGCGCACCCAGATACCGATCAACGGCAAGTTAAGCACCACCAACATGAGATTGCCGACCCACATGCTGGCGATCAGACCCCAGAACAGCCCGGGGTGCTCGGTCATGACCTGCGGTCCCGGCGTGATGCCTTGGATTGTCATTGCCCCCACCATCACCGCCATAACCGCGTTCGCCGGTATACCGAGGGTAAGAAGTGGAATAAACGATGTTTGTGCCGCCGCATTGTTCGCGGATTCCGGCCCCGCCACCCCTTCGATCGCCCCGTTGCCGAATCGCCCCGGGTCCGCCGCCAGACGTTTTTCCAGGGTATAAGAGGCGAAGGAGCTTAAAATAGCGCCCCCGCCCGGCAGAATTCCGAGCAACGAACCAAGACCCGTGCCGCGCACGACGGCGCCCCACGACGCCTTAAGATCGGACCGGGTGGGCATCAGGCCGGTGACGTTGGAGGTAAACACCTGCCGTTTGTCCCCACGCTCCAGGTTGACGATGATCTCGGCGAAGCCGAATAAGCCCATCGCCACCACCACGAAGCCGATCCCGTCGGCCAGCTCCGGCAAACCAAAATTAAAGCGGGCGGTGGCGGTATAAACGTCAGTCCCCACTAACCCGAGCAGCAGACCAAGAAAAATCATGGCAATGGCCTTAAGCACGGATCCGCGGGCAAGAACCACCGCGGCGACCAACCCCAAGAACATCAGGGAAAAATAGTCCGCCTGGCCAAACTTCAGGGCGACTTCGGCCAACGGCGGTGCAAACAAGGCGATTAACAAAGTGGACACGCAACCGGCGAAGAATGAACCCAGGGCGGCGATACTAAGCGCCGGTCCGGCGCGACCCTGACGCGCCATGGCATATCCGTCCAGACAGGTGATGACGGACGAGGACTCGCCGGGCAGATTGACGAGGATGGAGGTGGTCGAGCCGCCGTACTGTGCGCCGTAGTAAATTCCCGCGAGCATGATGAGCGCCGCCACCGGCGGAAGACTGAAAGTGATCGGCAGCAGCATGGCGATGGTGGCAAGCGCGCCGATGCCCGGGAGCACGCCCACCAGCGTCCCTAACAGCGCACCGAGGAGACAATACAACAGATTGATCGGCGTCAGCGCGACGCCGAACCCTTGACTCAAGTGATGAAGAACTTCGGTCATAGCGGCCACAGCCGGAACGGTAAGCCGAGACCGTAGACAAACAGGCCGACCGCCAAAATGGTAAGGGCAAGATATAACAGCGCCACCTCGCGCGGGCGGAATTCACGGCCGGCGAGGGCGGCCAAGAGCACCAACGCCAGAATGGCCCCCACCAATCCGAGCGGACCGAGTAAAAATGCAAATGCGACCACTGCGGCGGTCACCAGCAGCAGCGGGCGCGGCTGCCACGGCGCGATCCGTTCCCCACTTTGCCAGAGAGAACGGAGGGAGATCGCGAAACCCATTAAGACCAAAATAATTCCCAGCGCGGTGGGAAAATAACCGGGCCCCATGCGCGCCGCCGAACCCAACCCGTAACGCGGCCCGACCAGCGCGGCAATCGCGCCGAAGGCGATGAAAATGAAACCGGCATAAAAATCTTTCGGATTGCGGATTTTTGTTCTCATGTTTCGGCAAAGCGCTGTTGTTGGGGTTAGCCTTTGCGCGCACGCTAGAGCGCGTCGCGTGCATTGTTTACCGTGCACCCCGGCGCTATGGTATGCTATTTCCCTGGAACTTGGGTACACATATATAGCATGGCCTTATCCCCCGAAGAATTGGTTATTGAGGGCGAGCGCGATTTTCGGGTCCACACCGCGGTTTACACCGACCCGGCGATCTTCCAACTGGAAATGGCGCGCATCTTTGAAACCACGTGGGTCTATGTGGCGCACGAATCGGAGCTGCCCAATCCGGGCGATTACCTCACCACCACCATCGGCACGCAACCCGCCATCGTCAGCCGGGATGCGGACGGCAAGATACATGTGATGCTGAACCGCTGCCGCCATCGCGGCTCGGTCGTGTGCCGCGCGGAGCGCGGTAATACAGAGTACTTCCGCTGTCCCTATCACAACTGGACCTACGGGCGCGACGGCAGCCTGGTGGCGCCCGCGCAAAAGAGCGGCTACCCGGAAGATATGAACTACGGCGCCTTGAGTCTCGCGCGGGCGCAGGTGGACACGTACCGCGGCTTGATCTTCGCCCGCCTGAGCGCCGATGGCGAGACGCTGGCGCAACGCCTGGCGCAGGTCGCCCAATATATTGATCTGTGGGTCGAGCGCTCGCCCATCGGCAAAATCACGCTGCCGCGCGGCGCGCACCGGTATTTTTATCCGGCCAACTGGAAATTCCAAATGGAAAACGGCAACGACGGTTACCACGGCAACTATGTGCACGAATCGTTCATGAAGGTCGTGAGCCGCGCCGGGCAAAAAACCGTGCAGGAGTTCGTCGCTATCCGCAACACCGGTTCGGTGGTTGGGCTCCGTTACGGCGACGGTTTTATCGATCGCCCCTACGGCGGCATGGCCGGGCAGTTCGACTATCACGACCCGCGCCTGGCGGACTACCATGGGCAACTGGAACAGGCCTACGGGCGCAAGCGCATGGAGGAGATCCTCGGCCAGCGCAATCTGCTGATCTTCCCGAACCTGTTTTTGTTTGAATCCCATATTCGCGTGATCAAACCGCTGTCGGTCAACGAGACCGTGGTAGTAATGCACCCGACGCGCCTGGAAGGCGCGCCGGAGGAACTCAATCGCGAGCGCCTGCGTACTCACGAGCGCTTCTTCGGCCCCGCCGGTTTCGGCGCGCCTGATGACATCGAAATATTCGTCACCAGTCAGACCGGCATGAAGGCGAAGGCCGTGGATTGGCTGCTAATCCATCGCGGCATGCACCGGGAGACACTCAAAAATGGCGTGCACGTCGGCGCCCATTCCACCGATGAAGCGCCGCAGCGCGCCGCCTACCGCGAGTGGAAACGGCGCATGACGGGGGCGCGCCGAAACCCTGACAATGACGCGCGATGAAGCCGAGACGCTCTTGATCCAAGAAGCGCGCCTGCTTGACGAGCGCCGCTTCGACCAGTGGCTGGCCTTATTCACCGAGGATTGCCTTTATTGGCTTCCCACCGTGGACGGCGATCCGGATAGAGAGCCGTCCATCATCTACGACGACCGTGGCCGGCTGGAGGAGCGCGTGTTTCGCATCACGCAAACCAAGGCGCATGCGCAAGATCCGCCGTCCCGTACGCTGCACTATATTGCAAACGTCGAGGTCACGGACGCCGGCCACGGAGAGGCGAAGGTGCTATGCAATCTCCTTGTGGCCGAGTTACGGCCGGGCGGCATCTCGCAGCTTGGATTGGGCGAGCAACGGCTGCTTGCGGGCCGGGCTGAGTATCTGTTTGTGCGTGAGTCACCCGGCGGACCGCGCTGGCGCATCAAGCGCAAAAAGGTGTGGCTGATCAATCGTGACCAGCCGCTATACAACATCACGTTTATCGTCTGAATAAAATATCAGGAACACTCAACATGGCGGATCTCCCCTTAACACTTGCCTGCGGACCTTACGACCGCACCGAGGCGCTGCGCAGCGGCCTGGTGCGGCCGGAGGGGATCGATCTCACCTACGTGCCGATTCAATCTCCGCCTGAGATCTTCGCGCGCATGCTAAAAAAAAACTCATTTGACCTGTCGGAGATGTCGACGTCCGTATACATTCAATCGCGCGCCAAGGGGAATTTCCCGTTTGTCGCCCTACCCATATTCCCGGTCCGCCTGTTCCGGCACGGTTATATCTTCATCAATATGAACTCGGGCATCAAGGCGCCTAAGGACCTCGACGGCAAGCGCGTCGGCGTGCCCGAATACCGCCAGACAGCGGCGGTCTGGATACGCGGCATGCTGCAGCATGAGTACGGCGTCGATCTCGACGGCATCCACTGGTTTGAAGGCGGAATGAACGCGCCGCGCCGGCAGGACGTGTTGGATATCCGCCCTCAAGGTCCGTTGAAAATCGAGTTCGTTTCCCATACCACCCTCAACCAACTGCTGGTGGACGGCAAGTTGGACGCGGTTATCGGCGCACGCCGGCCGGCGGCCATGGGTTCTCATCCTCACATCGCGAGGCTATTCCCCGATTCGCGCACAGTCGAGCGCGAGTATTATCGCAAGACCGGTATATTTCCCATCATGCATGCGATCGTCATACGCGAGGAACTGCATGCAGCCAAGCCCTGGATCGCGGAAAGCATGTACAAGGCGTTCGTGCAGGCCAAGGACCAGTGCCTGGAGCAGATGCGCTTCAGCGGCACTAATCGCTACATGTTGCCGTGGCTGTTCGACGATCTGGACGAAATGGAGGCCGTGTTCGGCAAGGACCCCTGGCCTTACGGCCTCGAACCCAACCGTGCGACCTTGGAGGCGCTGGTGCAGTATCTTGTCGATCAACGCTTCATGACAAAGCGGATAGACATCGAACACCTTTTCGTCCCCCTCGTCCTCGCCAATGAATAACAGCTTGAACCGGTTATTCACTGCCGGCCTTAAGTCGAGTAATTATTTATTGCTCTTTCTTGATCGCTTTACCGCCCAGAAACAGATCAGCCCAGAGTTTGCTCCATTTGTCCCATTCATCTAAAACAATGACAGGATCGATAAGTTTGTATTGAAATTTATTCAGTTCACTGTCCACGGCAAGACTGGCAGGAACCCGGCCGCGATCTTTAAGAATCTGCTGTCCCTCCGATAGGATAAAATCAGCAAAAAGCAGAGCTGCATAAGGATGGGGTGCATCTTTGGTGAGACCGATTCCACCCGCCGCGCCAAACGCAGGCTGCAACGCCTTCCACTCTATGGTCTCGCCTTTTTTCTTTAGCCCTTCAGCAAGATGGTTATAAACATTTAACGAAATGGGAATTTCGCCGGAAGCAGCCATCTCGGTAATCACGGTATGGCCGTCCTTTATTATCGGTTGCATTTTGGCCAGCTTCTTAAAATAGTCCAGTCCCTTTTCTTCTCCCATACTTTTCACTACGGCCGCGAACCAATCGACATCGGACGGTTCTATCGCGATCTTGCCTCGCCACTTTGGTTTTAGCAAATCCTCATAAGAATTGGGCACATCTTCGGGCTTGACCAGCTTCGTGTTATAGGCCATCACAATAAACGTAAACCGCGCCGGCACGTAATGTTTGTGTTTTGGAATAGCTTCCGGCGGTATGTTTTTTAAAGCGGGGCTATAAAACTCTTCCAAAAGGTTTTCCCGATAGAAAATCTCCATCTTAGGCCCATTCAGTTCCAGCACATCGACATCGTGCCGACCGGCCTTGGCCTCAATCAGAGCCCGCTGAACGACTTTGTCAGGAAAAGCGCGCCACGGCTCTACTTTGATGCCATATTTTCCCTCAAACGCCTGGGTGATCGGAGTTAAATCTTTTAGCTCCATAGACGCGTACATAACAACTTTACCTTCCTTTTTCGCCCTTTCAACCAATTTCTGGTCGCGATCTGGAGCCTGATAGAGATAGATGTCGCGCGTGGTCATCATTTTCTCTTCTTCTTCTTTTCCGCATCCGACAAAAAGAACGCCCGCCAACAAAATAAACAACACTGCGTTTAGATGTTGTTTCAACTTACTCATGTCACTCTCTCATGTCACTCGGTTAAGCGTTCTCTGCGCAAGAATCAGGTCACGCGCAACCTGACGTGGCACGGTTAACAGTGGCAGATTCTTAGGTCGTCGCTTCTTTGCACGAGCGTTTCGCAACAAAAGCCTACCACCAGAAGTGTTCAGCCCACCTATTTCCGGGGCGTTGGGGGCTTAACCGAGTGACATGAATGTCACTCTCCTATATAATTGGGCGTCACTTTGTACGCTTACGCCATTCAGAGGCTCGTTCGCTTCTCTAAAGTAACTTTAGATCACCTATCTTCAACTAGGAAGAAATGGGCGATATTATTTTTCTTCTTTATCACACCGCCTTTCGGAGGTACCCTAAACTGGACAGATCACGTGCTACAAATCCGGACAAGTCATTAACTCTCTACAGGATGTCCGCGCCCGCTGGATTACCAGGCTCGCAGCGCTTAAAATTAGGTGCGAACTTGGTTTTAAGGTGGCCTTCCATGTTCATCTCTTCTCTACGTGTCCTAATTCCGTCACTAATCCCTTAGCCATGGTCTCGTCGTATTCCGGCCGCACGCGCACGTCCACGACGCAGGTGTGCCCGGCCTTGACCTGCGCGATTGCCTCGGGCAATGCCGCATTAAGTTCACGCACGCTCGCCACCGGCCCCCATCCCAGCGCGCCTTGCGCACGCGCGATCGCGGCGATATCGATATCGGGATCGCCGATATGCTGGCCGATCCATTTGTTCTCCACCGGCCGCGCGCGCTGGCGCGCCACTTTTTCTTGATGGATTTCGTCATTGAAAAACGAACGGTTGTTGGCGACCAGGATCAACAGCGGGATGCGGTAGTGCGCGGCGGTCCACACCGCGCTGACGCCCATCATAAAATCGCCATCGCCCAGCACCGCCGCCGGCAGGCGGCCGCTCCCCTGCAAGGCCAACGCCGCGCCCACGGCCATGCCAGGACCCGAGCCGATACCGCCGCCGCCGTCAGAGCCCAAGTAATCCAGGGGATGGCGAAAGCGGCAGGTATCGCCCGCCCAGCCGAGCGGCAGGCGGATCAGGCAAACGTCTTCTTGCGCGGTCGCCTGTTGCAACAGCCAGCCGAAAACGCGGATGCCGATCTCCGCATCGACTTCGGGCTCTAATATGTTTTTCGGCGCCGACACCCACGATTTGATCTTACCTCGTTGCGTTCCGACTTCCGCCAGCAGCAGCGGCACGAGCACATCCGGTTCGCACAGCAACTGCACGTCCATCGGCGGTAGTCCCTGGTAATCCATGCTCCAGCCCCGGTGTATATAAGAATCGACGGAGCATTGGATGATTTGCGCGGGCACGTGCGCGTCGGGCCAGACCGGCTTCAGCGTACCGGCCAAGTCCACCCAGTCCAGGCTCAACACCACATCCGCCTGGCGCAATACCTGCAATCCCTGCTCGGACAGGCGGATACCCGGCGGCGCCGCGTGCAATGGATGCTCTGTAGGAAACGCCGCACCCAACTTCAGATCGGTCAACACCTTGGCATTCAGCGCCTGCGCCAGTTCGACGCGCTGCCGCCACGCCTGTAAGTCGCGCGATACGCGGCCGGCGAGGATCAGCGGGTTTTTCGCGCGCGCTAACAGCACCGCGGCTCGCTGCACCGCGGCGGCGGACGGCGCCGCCTCCGGCGGCGTTTGAAAACGTGGTATCTCGGGGAGGGCCAGGTCTTCGGTAATGCGCGCTTCCTGCAAGCTCACGTCGAAGCACACATACACCGGCGCGCGCGGCAGCGTTTGCGCGAGCATGGCCGCGCGCAGCATGGATTCCGCCGCGGCCGCGAGCGACGCCGGCTGGTCGTCCCATTTAGTGAAGTCCCGGATCAGCGCGCCTTGATCTTTGGCGGTGTGGATCCATTCGATCCACGGCCGCCGCCGGGCGGCGTCAACCGCGCCGGTGGCGCCGAAGATCAGCACCGGCACGCGGTCGCACCAGGCGTTGAAAATCGCCATGGAGGCGTGCATCAGCCCGACGTTGCTGTGCAGGATCGCGCCCATGGGCCTGCCCGTGACCTTGGCGTAGCCGTGGGCGATGGCCACGGCATGCTCCTCATGCAGGCACAACAGCATGCGCGGATTGTCATTGCCCAGATGATTGACCAGACTATCATGCAGTCCGCGAAAGCTGGCGCCGGGCGTGAGCGCGATGAATTTTAGATCCAGCGCGCGTATCAGTTCCGCGAGATAATCGCTGCCCCATTCCCGCACGCCGGGGCGCGTGTTTACCGGTCTTTCAATATCCATCGCTTCTCCTCGAATTAAAATCGCCCACCGGCCAAAATTGCGAAATCATGTCTCCGGCGTTTCCGACCCCATGGCCCGCACCGCCTCGTCTTCAATCAGATTCCAGATCCGGTCTACATAGCCAATGAATTCCGGGGTGCGCTTGACCGCCAGCGCGCGCGGGCGCGCGAACGGGATGCGGATGTCGGCCTTGACCCATCCCGGGCGCGAGCCGAACACCAGTACGCGATCGGCCAGATAAATTGCCTCATCGATCTGGTGAGTGATAAATATCACGGTCTTCTTACGCTGTTCCCAGATCTTGAGCAGCTCCCGCTGCATGATCTCGCGCGTCTGCGCATCCAGCGCGGCGAACGGTTCATCCATCAACAGCACTTGCGGGTCCACCGCCAACGCGCGCGCGAGGTTCACGCGCTGGCGCATGCCGCCGGAAAGTTCGTGCGGATAATGGTCCTCGAAACCGCTTAAGCCCACGAGCTTGATCAGCTCCCGGGAACTCGCCGCCGCCGCGCGGCGCGGCTGGCCCCGGGCCTCCAAACCGAACAAGACATTAGCGAGCACGCTGCGCCAGGGGAACAGGGAATCATGCTGGAAAACAAAACCGCGGTCCGGTCCCGGGTTGGTCACGACGTGCCCATCGATGCGCACCTCGCCGCCGTCGGGCTCAATCAGGCCGTCGATGATGCGGATGAACGTGGTCTTGCCGCAGCCGCTCGCGCCGACGACGGCGACGAACTCGCCGGCTTCGATCTCCAGGCTGACCTCGTGCAGCACCTGCTTTACATCGCCGCTGCGGCCGGAAAAGCTTTTGCTGATGTTTTTTATCGACAGTTTCGGTGTGGGCGGCATGAAGCCACTCCTATTTGAACTTCAGGGTCTGCCGCCACGGGGCTAAGACCAATTCCAGCCATTTCAACAGACCCATCAGCAACACGCCGGCCAGTGAAAACAACAATACACCCAGCAATACCAGCGGCGTATCGAAGCTCTGCCCGGCGGCGGCGATCAAATAGCCGACCCCCGACTGCGAAGCGAACAGTTCGCCGACCACCACGCCGGTAAGGCCGCGGCCGATCCCCAACCGCAAGCCGGTGATGACGAACGGCAGGGCGGAGGGGAACAATATCTTACCGAAGATCTGCAAGCGCGTGCAGTTGAAGGAATGGGCCACCTCCAGCAGGTGCGGATCGGTAGAGCGTATCCCCACGAAGGTATTAAGCAGAATCGGGAAAATGGCCACGGTGAAGACGATCGCGATCTTGGAACCCAAGGCGACGCCGAATACCAAAATATAAAAGGGCGTCAACGCCACCAACGGGCTGCTGTAAAAGAAAGACACCCAGGGATCCATATAGTCCTGGATCAAGCGGTTCGTGGCCATCAACGCGCCCAATATCACGCCGGCAGCGGCCGCCAGCCCGAAGCCGAGCAAGAATTCGACCGCGCTGATATAGACATGCGGCCATATCTCGCCGCTCTGCAGCAGTTGCCAGCCGGTCTGCATCACCTTGGAAAACGGCGCAAACAAAATCTTATCCGTGATCAGGAAACGGCCGGTCAGCTCCCAGGCGATCAATCCCAGCGCGATGGAATAAACCGCGCGCCGGCGCGTCAACCGCGCCTCGCGCGTGGCCGGCAAAGCGCCGCCGGCTGATTTTATTTCCGTCGTTCGACGCGGCATCGGCGCCGGATCCGCGGATGTGGCCACGTTTTATCCCTGTTTGCAGTCAGGAAAGTTACTTGTTCGCCGCTCTTTTCGTTTAATGGATTCCCTCCTGTTTGGCCTTGGCTTGATAGCGGAGATCCACATACTGGTTCGGGTCCATGTTTTTTTGCTCGGGATCGTTGCGCACCTTCAGATAATTCTCGATGTGGTTAAGCGGCAGCTCCGCATCGACGGCGATGACCTTATCGCGCTCAATATAGGCCTCGTAGGTCTTCGCGGAATCGGCCTCGCTGGCCTTGATCGTCTTCACCAGCAGATTAATCGCCTCGGTTTTGTTCTTAGGATCGTACAGCCATTGCGCGCCTTGCATCGCCCCACGCAGAAAGCGCACGACCTTGTCCCCATTCGCCTTGACCCAGTCCTTGCGCGCGACGTAAACGATCGCCGGCCCCTCAAACGCCTGGTCGACCGAGCCCAGCCGCCGCATCCCTTCCGACTCGGCCTTAAAGTCGGCCGGCTGCGCCAGCAGCGTGGCCTGCACTGCGCCCTTGTGCAATGCGGCGTAGCGGTTGGGTGTGCCGCCGAGTTGGATAGTTTGGTAATCGCCCGGCTTGAGCCCCTGTTTTTGCAGCAACAGCCGCAGCAAGAACGTGGAGGCGTCGTTGATGGCGGATACGCCGATGGTCTTGCCTTTCAGGTCGGCGAAGGTCTTGATCTCCGGCCGCGCCATCAACGCCCATGGCACTTTGGTCACCTCGTTGCCGATAATCACCAGGGAGCCGCCCTTGTCGATGGCATTGATCACCAAGTCCGGGATGGTGCTGACGATGTCCACTGCGCCGGTCAAGACGAACTGGATGGACTGCGACGCGGCGTCGATCTTGGTCGGGCTGACAGTTAGCCCCTGCCGCCGCATAAAACCCTTATCCATCGCCGCAAACACGTCCCAGTAATACGCGGTCGAGGTTACATAGCCCCATTTGATCTCGGCCGGGTCTTTGTCCGCCGCCCGCGCCTGGTAATAGACGGCCATGCCGGCGAACACCGCCAGCAACAGCTTGAACAAACGGTTTCTCATGACCTCACCCCTTTGTTTAACATAATTGAGTGCTTACATGCCGTTCAGCGCTATCAGCGTCGGGCTCAAAACGGCTTCTCGCCCAATATGATCACCCGCCGCAACATACGGCGTTCCCCGGCGTCGAAATCACTGCGGGCGTGCAGACTGCAGCGGTTATCCCAGATAATCAGCTCGCCGGGCGTCCAGACATGTTCATAAACAAACTGCGGCTGCTCCTGGTGATCGAATAGAAATTTCAGGATTTCATCGCTCTCCGCGCGCGGTATATCGAGGATATATTGCGTCATCAGCCGGTTCACGTACAGCGCCTTGCGACCGGTTACGGGGTGCGTGCGCACGATAGGATGCGCGTAGGACGGCGCGTCCGTTCTAATCTCTCCCTGCGGCCGCGCGGTCGCGCTGCGGTCGTAGTCATAGACGTTCATGGCCTTGCGCCCGGAGATGCGGCGCTTCATGTCTTCCGGCAGCGTGTCGTAGGCTTTATACATATTGGCAAACAAGGTATTGCCGCCGCGGGACGGGATTTCGATCGAATAAAGCATGGTCGCCGCGCACGGGCGTTCGACGTAGCACTGGTCGGAATGGAAATACATCTCGCCGTCCGGCAGGGCGCCGATCAACTTGCCGTCCTTTTTGACATTGGAAACCAGCATCACCGCGGGATGGCCGGTCATGCCGTCGTTTTTATTGACCAGCTTCGCCAACTCGCCGAAGCGCCCGGCGAAACGCACCTGGTCCTCTTCCGCCAGCCGTTGTCCGCGAAACAACAAGATGTTGTAGTCGTACCACGCCTGCCGGATGCGTTCGAACGTCCCTGCGTCCAGCTCCCGTGACAAATCGACGCCGACGATCTCCGCGCCGATTCCCGGCGACAACGGCAGAATTTTGATAGCGGAGTTTTTTAAGTCCGCTGCAGGTCCTTTGTGCGCCGTGGTGTCGTTAGCCTCGTTCATGATCGAGTCCTATCAGGCCGCGATCCGCTGATGGCCGCTGTTTTCCGCGTACGCCTCTTCCCGGTATAGGCCCACGGCGCGCATCAACGGCTCGTCGCTATACGAAAACAGGATCGTCTCCTCTTTTGCCGCGGTGTTGACGTGCTCGTGCAGCGCCCACACCGGCACGCAAAAGGTATCGCCGCGCTTCCAGGCGTATTTCTTCCCGTCGATCACGCTGTAGCCCTCGCCGCGGAACACGAAGTACACGGTGCTGCTGGCGTGCCTATGCGCCTGCGTGTGCTCGCCGGAACGCAGCAATTGCAGGTAGCAGGAGACCGTGCGCAGGGCGGAGCCGCCGGTGACCGGATTGAGATATTCCAGATATACGCCGTCGTGAGGATCGCCGCCCTTCTTCTTCTGCGCCTGTAGCTCATCATACGCCTGCTCGAAACGGTAGATCAACGGCAGATAGTCGCCCTCATCCAGCTTACGCCGCACCGGCCGCATAGTACCGGTGCCGACCAGGCGCCGGCTATGGTCGGCGTCGCGCGTCACCGGCTGCATGGGTTCGGTGTAGGGCTGGAAGAACATGCCGCGCAGAATCGTGGTGAGCGAGGCGTCGATGCCGTCCAGCCAGATAATATTATGGTCGGTCTGATTGCCGTGATCGTGCCACATCCATGCCGGGGTCAAGGTGAGGTCCCCCTCGTTCATGACTACCCGTTCGCCGTTCACCGTGGTATAGCCGCCGTTGCCCTCGATGATGAAGCGGATGGCGTTCGGCGTGTGCCGGTGCGCGGGCGCGATCTCGCCCGGTTTAATCAATTGCAGCGAGGCGGTGAGGCTATGGGTGGTACCGTAGCCGCCCTTGAGCGCCGGGTTGACCAACAGCAGCACGCGCCGCTCGCCGCCCTTGGCCGGATCGATCACGTCGCCGGCCTTCATCAAACGGGGAATCGCCTCGTCCCAGCGCCATACGTACGGGACGCCGGTATCGGTCGGGGCCTTGGTCAATACCTTGGGCGCGATGCGCCATAAACCGTCGAAATTATTGGCAAGCAAATCCTCATGAAACAAATCTATATTGATCTCGTTCATATGCGTGCACTCCTATGATAGTCAACCGTTATCTAAAATTTGATAGGTTGCTGAAAGGCACTTAAACTACATTCACGCGCCGTTGTCCGACAAAATATCCTGCGCCGACCCGCTCGTGGACCTCGCGCAACCGCGCCACGTCCTCGGGGCCCAGTTCCTTGGAAGGCCAGCGCGGAAACATCTTGATCTCTAAGCCGCGCAATTTCAACGCCTCTTTATAGGCAATGCGGCCCCTGGTCTTCCATAGTTCCATCACGATGCCGGCAATCGCATCGAGCTGGTAATGATAGTGAATCGCCTTGGCGAAATCGTCCAGGGCCAAGGCGTCCCAAAAACTGACGCATAATTCCGGCACATGCGCGGTCGGCGGGTTGACGGTGCCGTCGAACCCCTTGGGCTTGCCCGTCAACAGGTTGGAGACGCCGGCGCTGAAGATGGCGATATCCTCCGGCAACAGGCGCAGATATTCGAGCGCGCGCTCCACGCTCATGATATTGAGCTTGATGCCACGAATGGAGGGGATCGCCTCCTTCAGGCGCAACACCCGTTCCACTTGCATATGGATGCCGCTGTATTGCGGATTGTCATAAATGAACAGCGGAGAATCGACCGCCTCGGCGATACGGCGGTAATGTTCCAGGATTTCATATTCGGTGTGGTCGCTGTAATAGAACGGCGGCACGATCGCGATCGCTAGGCTGCCGAGGCCCTTGGCGTGCTTGGCGAGATCGATGGCGGAGAACACATCCACAGTGCCGCAATGCACTACCAGCGGGATACGGCCGTTAACCGTCTCCGCAATCAACTCCGCCACGCGTTTGCGCTGGTCCACGCTCATCGCCGGCCCCATGCCGAACGAGCCGCATGGAAACAGGCCGTGCACATGTGCGTCGAGGTAAAACTGCACTAACGCGCGCATACCCGGCTCGTCCACCTCACCGTCATAGTCAAAAACAGTGGGAATGGGTACCAGAATACCCTGCAGCAGTTTAGCGGAAGCGCGCGGACGTCCGGCGCGCGCGGTGGTTGCGATGTCGTTCATTTCAGTAATCCTACTTCCCGATAAAACCGCGCAGCGCCGGGATGCAACTGGTAATTGCCCTTATCCACCAGCATCTCCCGCTGGTAGCGCTTGAACACCGGGTGCACGCCTTGATAGTAATTGAAGTGGGTATAAACGGCCTTGGCGATTTTGTAGGTGAGCGCGTCGGGAACGGATTTGCCGGCGGAGAGATAACACCCGGTAGAAGTCGCATAATAATCTTTCGGCCAGAAGGAATAACTGTTTGCCTTAATTACTCCGGTTCTGATGCCCAATTTCGCCGCAATGCGGTCGATGGCCTCCGGTTCCAGCGGAACCAAGGAAATCTTCGTGGTCGTGCCCATCTCCACGAAGCGCCGGTCCGGCGGAAACGAGGTGCTGATGATCATATCCAGCTTGGCATCCTTCACCATATCCATGGAGATGTTGTCAGGGACGTAAAAAATCTTGCCGCCCCAGGCGAGAATATCCTTCTCGGTGACGCCATAGTAGTCGAAGATCGCGCGCGCCAGATTATAGACTGTAAGATTGCCCTTTTGGTTAACCGAGACCCGGACCGGGACGCGCTTCTTCACCAGGTCCGCGAAAGTGCCAATCTTGTACTTTTCCAAAAAATCAGCGCGCGCCAAGACATGCAGCAACAAACCGTCGGTGACACGCGCCACCAGGCCGAAATCGTCCTTGGAATAAGCGCGCAGATAAGGCGCCTCGCCCGCAAGCGCCGCTTGTACTTCCAGGTCGCAATGCCCGGTGGACAACGGCACCTCGCCTTTTAACATACGTGTAAACGAACCGGCGTTGTTGCCCGGTTCATAGACGATTGAGGAACCGGGATATTCGCGCCGTACCATTTCATTGATAGATTCCCCGACCAAAGAAAACATCCCTTGTGCGGACGCGCCCGCCACTGTGGCTTTTACCGGCGATCGGTCGTCATCTGCCGCCGACCGAGCTGCGATCCCCGCGCACAATAAAAAGCCGATCACTGTCAGTTTCGTAAAATGGTGACGCATGTTTATGCCTCCACTAAGATCTTTGCTCAAGCGTATTCATTCCACAACCCTTCTTTTTCTCGTCTGGGCGGGGAACAGCGAGCCGGCATTGCGCTGGCTTAAAATCAAGCCGCCGCCGAGAATAATGCCGGCGATATTGAAAAGCCACCCCGGACAGACCGAGAAAAATCCGGCGGCCAGCAATAATACCCGTTCCCACCAGGCCAGGGCGCCTTTATACCAACCCTCCGCGCCGAGGGCGAAAAAATAAACGCCGATAAAGGTGGTGGCGGCGGTCAAAAGAATTTGGTACCAGTCGCCTTTAAGTAACAGCGCCGGCTCGTAGACGAAAATAAAAGGAATAATAAAAATGACGGAGGCCAGCCGTGTCGCCTGCCAGCCGATCGCCATGGGCGACGCCTCGGCGATACTGCTGGCCACATACGCCGCGATCGCCACGGGAGGGGTAATCGCGGACAGCACCGCGTAATAAACCAAAAACAGGTGCACCTCGAACAGGGGCAGGCCCATTTCCACCAGCATCGGCGCAATCAATACCGCCACCAGCGCGTACACCGCGATCACCGGCATACCCATACCCAAGAAGACCGTGATCATCATCGCGATAATCAAAGCGAATAATGCATTCCCGCCGGTAATGGACAGCATCACCGACGACACCTTGCCGGTGATGCCGGTCAAGTTTAATACCCCGATGACGATACCGGCCGCGGCCACGGCCGCGATCAGCGGCCCTAACGCGTAGCAGGCATTCACGCACACGGCGACAAAGCGCCGGGGCGTGATTCGGATTTCGCGCCGCAGCCAACTGACGGCGATCATGGTCAATACCGCCAGCGCGCCGGCGTAACCGGGCGTATAGCCCGCCAGTAACAGCCAAATCAGCACCGCGAACGGGATCGTATACAACCAGCCGTCGCGACACACCTGCCCGATACTCGGAATCTGTTCCTTGGGCAAACCTAAGATACCTAACCGCACCGAGCGATGGTGCACCTGGAAATAAATCGAGGCGTAATAAAGCAGGCAGACAATCACCACCGATTTCGCGATGTCCACGTATTTAATGCCGGTAAACTCCGCCATCATGAATACCACCGCGCCCATCACCGGCGGCACCAGGCTGCCGCCGGTGGACGCCACGGCCTCGACCGCGCCGGCGAAAACCGCGGAATACCCCATCCTCTTCATGATCGGAATATTCACCGAGCCGGTCACCATGACATCGGCCGCGGGACTGCCCGAGATCATGCCGAACATTCCGCTCGACACCACCGCCACTTTCGATACGCCGCCCACGCGGCGGCCGGCGAACAGCGCCGCGAGATTGAAAAAGAAACGCCCGCCGCCGGTTTCCTCGAGAAACTTGCCGAACAAGATAAACAAAAACACGTATGCCGCCGCCACTTGAATGGGACCGCTGAAAATGCCGCCGTTGATGCTGATGATCATCTGTTCGATGAAAAACGCCGGCGTGAATTCCCGGTGCGCCAGCACGCCGGACAGGTGATGGCCGAAAAACAGATAGGCCAGCAGTGCGTACACCACCACCGACAAGCCGAAGCCGACGCAACGGCGCGTCAACTCCAAGGTTAATAATACAACTACAGTGCCCACGGCCAGATCGAGCGCGGTGAATTCGCTGATGCCCGCGACCCATTCCACGTAGCGTGGTGTCTGAAAAATAAAATAGACGCTGCAAGCGAAGCTCAGCGCCGCCAATGCATAATCGAGGAGAGTTAAATGAGGGTTCTTTTGCGTCGAGGAGACGGTTAAGAAAGTGGTGGTATACAAAACACCGACGAACACCACCGCCAGCGTCAAAGGCTGCATTGAGCCTAAGAGCGCGAACCAGATCTCGAATACCGTCAGCGGTACCCCGAGCAGGGCGATGACCAGGTACAGCTTCCCGGCCGGCTTGATGCGGCGTCCCTCGTTGAATATAGCGAGAGCCGCTTTGATCATGGTGCTCCCGCTCTTATCCTATCGCGGCGCCGCGTCTTTACGTTCATAACCTACCTACACGTAATGAAACACGTCCCTATGTAGAATCGATTTTGCACGTTGTTATGAGGTTCCCAAGATGCCCTTGGCGATGACAACGCTATCTACCGCCGGCTTTTGTCATTTTGGGCAGGCTATCGCCTCCGTCCAGGTCTTTTTTGTGGTAAGCCTCGGTGTGGATCCCATCCAGCATCACCTTCCATGCGCTCAACGACTGCGCCGCCGCGTTGACCGCCGCCTCGATCTTGTCGGGGGTATCGGCGTATTGCTCAAGGATCTGCAAAGACATCTCGCCGTGTATGGCATCCGCCTCCACGTGCAGGTGAAAGAATTCCAGATCTTCGGCGCTCAAACCCAAATGTTTGGACCAGCTCTGCGCGAACCAGGCCGACATATTGCCGCAGTGGGGCTCGTTGGAGCGCTCCAAAATCAGCTTGGCGGCGAGCGCCTCGATCCAACTCCGGTTTTTCGTCATTGTCTCCCACGCCAGGAACGCCACCGTGGTCGTATGCAATGGATCGACGTTGAAAATCTGCTCTTGCGTCAACCCAAGCGCCTCACCCATTTTTATTAGCACGTTGAAATGCGAAGTTTCCTCGTTCGCCTCTTCCTCATACAGGTTTTCGCTGACTAAAAACTGGCGGACTTTTATGATCGGGCAATTCCCCACCACGTTCGCCCAACATTGGCGGCTATGGCGCGTGAACAAGCCGAAATGCCGGGTAAAAATCTGCGCCTGCTCGCGCGTCACGCGCGGCTCTTGCATCCACTTCAAGCTACTCATCGTCTCCAGGGTCAATTCGTCCAAGCGCTTGCGCATGTTTCCCACGACGATACTCATGATGTCAAACCTCGCATAGTTAATGGCAATGTAAGGATCTAAAGCGGAAGAGGCGTTTATCGTCGCCAAGATACGGCAGGGCGCCTGGCTGCGTCAAGCTGAGGTCGACGGAGGCGGTAACCATTGTGGGCATCAGATTCTTAAACGCTCGACCACCTGTCCTTTTACGATGTGGCTCTCGATGATTTCGTCGATATCCTCTTCGTCGACGTAGGTATACCAGACGCCTTCGGGATAAACGACCAGGGTCGGACCCAGCTCGCAACGGTCGAGACACCCGGCGATATTGACGCGGATGCCCCCCGGTCCCGCCAATCCCAGCGATTTTACTTTGTTCTTTGCATAGTCGCGTAACCGGGGCGAGCCATGGTTGGCGCAGCAGGCCGCTCCCGCTTCCCGCTGATTCAGGCAGAAAAATAAATGATGCCGGTAATAAGGTTCTGACATAAATAGGGCCTCGTGGGTTTATGCGCAGGCCGCGCGCGGACCGCCATCCGGCCGGGCGCGGTACCGTAGCCGGCCATTCCAGCAAACACAATAACCGAATCTTCAGTGCCCTGGCAACAGCCGGCTGATCAACAGATTAGCGCCGATCGCCAAAATAAATATGAAAAGCAGCAGCGCATACATCTCCGGGATGCGGAAATGATTGTAATGCTCGATGGCGAGAAAACCGAGCCCGCTGTCCGCGAGCTTGATCTCGGCCAGCAGCACGCCGATGATCGCCACGCCCAGGCCCAGGCGCATGCTGATGGCGAGCGAGCGCGCCAGCGCCGGCAGATAAATCCTGCGCGTCATTTGCCACGCCGTGAGCCTGAAACTCCGACCGACGCGAATCCACACCGGGTTGATCTGGCGCATGCCCGCCGCGGTATTCAGCACCACCGGGAAAAACGCCGACAGGGTGCCGAGCGCGATCTTAGATTCCACGCCGACGCCGAACATGAGCATGACGATCGGCAGAAAAATAATCTTGGGCGCCGTGGCCAGGCCGTCCAAATAAGGCGCGATCGCGCGCCCGAAAAAGCGCCGTACGCCCATGACCACGCCGGCCGCCACGCCGGCCGCCAGGCCGATGACGAAGCCGGCGGCGATTTCCCAGCCGGTCACGGCGAGATGGCGGTAGGTGGCGGCGGTAACCAGCAGCCGCGCGAACGCGGCGGCCACGGCAGTCAGCGGCGGCACCACCCCCTCATACAACCAGCCCGAGCGCGCCATTCCCTCCCACAGAATAAGAACCGCGATGACGGTGGCGATGCGTATGCGCGTAATGGCAGCAGGGCGCGCCGCGGCGATACCAAAACCGCCCATGGTGATATTTTTCATATTTCTTCCGCCCCTAACGATAAAGCCAGCCGACGCCGTTTCTTTGGAATCGGCCGCAAGGAATGATCAGTCAGGCACGCTTATCTTTAAATCGATATTGGGTCTCTGATAACACTTCATCTTTATATGAAGCAGCCGTAGGGCGCGCATTCGCCTTAATCAGCGCGGCCGCAGCCACAGTTCCAATCTTTGCAGCAGCGATAAAAATAAGAGACTGACGAGTACGATCAGGACGATGGCGGCGTACATGCCCGGAATTTCATAGCGAAAGTACATCTCCGATACCACCCGCCCCAGGCCGCCGAAGTCGATCAGGAACTCGATGCCGATGATATTGACCAGGGCATAGATCACGCCCAGCCGGATGCCGGTGAAAATCGCCGGCACCGCGGCGGGAAAGGTGATGTTAAAAAACAACCGCCGCTGGGACAGATGAAAACTGCGGCCGACGTTCAACAGTACCGGCGGCACGCCCAGCAATCCTTCGCGCGTTTTCAAGACGATCGGAATCACGGCGGCGATCGATCCGACGAAGATGGTGGTGGCGTAGCCGCGCCCGAAGACCACGAGAAACAGCGGGTACAGCAAAATAATGGGCGCGGCGAAGGCCGCGCCCAGCCACGCCTCGTAGGCCTCGCCCAAGGCCGGACGGCGCCATAACAGAAAGCCGAACGGAAGACCGACGGCGGCGGCAAGCAGGGTGGCAGCGAACGCCTGGCCGAGCGTCGCGAGAAAGGGCTGGAGCAGGTAGCCTTCGCGCCACAGTTTGCCGAACGCCGCCGGCAAGCTGGTAGGAGGCGCCACGATCAGCGGCGAAACCAGCGAGGCGCGGACCGCCAGCTCCAGGAGCGCGGCGCACACCGCCAAGCCGGCGATTCCCGCCGCGGCCGGCGCCCATTTCGATGCCTGCGCCGATGCCGCGCGGCCGGTCATTTTCCCGGCTGATAAACGAGGTCGATCATGCCCTGGGCGTCCTTGACCGGCAGGGGTTTATCGATATTCTTGTATTCCAGCGCCTGATCCAGACTCTGCTGCAAACCGGCGATCGGCGCCAAGGCGAGCCCCTGTTTAGGATAAAACGCGAACGCCTGTTTGGCGACATCCATCGGAAGCTGGTTGAACTTGGCATAAAAGGCGATCGAGGCGCCGGTGTTGCGATACATCCAGTCGATGGTGTCGGCGTACGTCTGCATGAAGCGCCGCGCGACATCGCGCCGCTCGGTCAGAAACTTCACGCCGGCGACGTTGACCCGCACGGTTTGGTTATTGAGCGAGGCGACGTCGCCGCCGCGCGCGATGATGCGGATCTTACCTTCGGTGACCAGCTCCAGATTAAACGGCGGCGCGGACCAGCCGGCGTCGATCTGGCCGGACATCACCTGCACGCGCGTGCCGGATACATCGCCGCTCGACACGAAACGCGGTTTCACGCCCGCCGCGTCCGCCAACGCCAGGGCGACCAGGTGAGACGATGAACCCGGGCGCGAAT
>WNFB01001794.1_pt1 | contig 22522 bp, 23 predicted proteins | sample 5400501 | NCBI WGS metagenome assembly WNFB01 (sample SAMN13153341, study PRJNA577476) | soil metagenome | isolation source: 200 cm saprolite under Douglas fir tree site 2 hole 1 | place: USA:California | collected 2015-04-18 | reverse complement strand
TGGTTCCCGCCATATTCCGGGTTCGCGAAAAATCCTACGACTGTATGCAGGCGGACCAGCCCAAAGAAGGGGGTCTTCTCAATTGCCGTCAAGACCTGAACCTGCTGGGTGGGGTTCAATCCGGAAAATTTATCGGCGTCGGGGAACAACTCACGCGTCTTTGCCCGCAGATCTTTGAGCCCTTGCGTGTAGGCCGCCTGCTTGTCCTGGTCGAATGTCGTGAGGGCTCGATCGATGAAATAAATCGTCCCGGCTTCTCGCGCTCCGGGCGTATCATCCCTCGGAATAATTTGTGCGGCAACCGACTCGATTTCCGCGGCCTGTTCGGGGGAGAAAAATCCGAACGTTGCCGGGCGCTCCGATTTGGCAACGGTATGAGCGTGCTCCTCGGCGGCAAGAATTCCGGGCCAGTGTGTCGCCAACCAGATCGAACTCAGACCCGAAACCGATCCGGCCAGCATTGATCGCCGCGAAGGTCCCTGTGTCCTGGCGGGTCTTTTTTCCATAGGCTCCTCGTTCCGGAATATACCACTCGCGATGTCCGGCTTCAAACCATGGCTGGAGTTTATCCGAATTTTCCTTTTTGGTTTTTCTGATGGCAGCAGCAAGGGCGGAGGCATCTCAACTTATTTCGTACCCGGGGCACCCTCAAGAGAAGCCGATCCTCTTTGGATGTATACTCCGTGGAACGATGACCAGGCGCGAACTGATCTGGCACGCGGCGCGAACGGGTGGCTATGGCGCGGCGTTCCTGCTAATGCGATCGATGGATCTGCTGGCGAGCCCACTCGCCGTCACTACCCCTTTCGAAATCCCCCCGAATGCAGGGCGCGGGACCAAAGTAGCGATCCTGGGCGCGGGAATCGCAGGGCTGGTCGCGGCCTATGAAATGCGGAAAGCCGGGTTCGATTGCACCGTGCTCGAAGCGCGCCAACGGCCCGGAGGGCGCAACTGGACGATTCGGCGGGGCGCAAAAGTGGAGTTCACCGACGGCACCGTGCAGCAGTGCTCCTTTGACGAGGGGCAGTATTTCAATGCTGGCCCCGCGCGCATTCCTTCGATTCATCAGACGATGCTCGGCTACTGCAAGGAATTGGGTGTCGCGATGGAAGTGGAAGTTAACACTTCGCGGAGCGCTTTCCTGCAAAGCGACAAAGCGTTCGATGGCAGGCCGGTCGAGGAGCGCGAGGTCATCAACGACACGCGGGGACACGTGGCCGAGTTATTGTCCAAGGCGGTCCGCCAGGGCGCGCTCGACGAGGAAGTCACCACCGAGGACCGGGGGCGGATGCTCGCATTCCTGCGGAGTTTCGGAGACTTGCGATCCGACTACGTATACGCAGGCTCCAGCCGCGCCGGACTGAAGCGATTGCCAGGCGCCGGCGAAGTCGACAAAGAGGGCCGCGAACCGTTGCCCATGCGCGCGCTACTCGACGCGTCGTTCTGGCCGGGCGTTATGTTCGAAGAGGGCCTGGATTACCAAGCCACCATGTTCCAGCCTGTGGGTGGGATGGACCGGATCCCCCATGCGTTCGCCCAGAAACTGGGCAAAGTGGTCAAGTACGGGTGTCCCCTCAAAGAAATTCGGAAGACTCCAAACGGAGTCCGCGTCGTTTACACCGAACGTGGTGCTGAGCGGAGCCTGGAGGCGTCTTACTGCATCTGCACGCTGCCGCTGAGCGTCTTGAAAGCGACGAAGAACGACCTGTCGCCGCGCGTGGTTTCGGCGATTAATCAGGTGGCCTACGCTGCGGGTTACAAGATCGCCTGGGAATCCCGCCGTTTTTGGGAACAGGAGAATAATATCTACGGCGGAATTTCCTGGCTGTCCACAGGGCCGATCAGTGTCGAGTCCTCGGTTCTCGCGAACGTCTGGTACCCCAGCGGCGGGATGCTCTCGGAAAAGGGCGTGTTAGTGGCGGGCTATGGGACCGAAAGCGGAGAATTCGGCCGCCTTCCTTCCATGGAAGCCAAATTCGCGGCTTCGCGGGCAGCCGTGGAAAAACTTCATCCTGGACGGAGCAAGGAGCTGACAAAACCGCTCTATGTGTCCTGGGCGAAGATCCCTTTCAACCTGGGGTCGTGGATCCGCGACGACGGGTATCATGAGGGACCATACAAGGAGTTCCTCAATCCCGACGACCGCGTCTATTTCGCGGGGGACTACTGTAGTCACCTGACAACTTGGCAGGAAGGAGCCGCGCTCTCGGCGCAACGCGCTGTTGAGATGATCGTGAGGAGAGTGAGAGAAACCGCCTAGCGTTCCCGCTTCGGCCACCTCGTTGTTGTCGCCATTTCGCGGCTCAGTAATCGCATTTCAGGTTTTCTTCGACGCGTTTCGCGCTTCTACTTCTCACCCTTCGTCTTGTCGGGCGGGAAGAGGTAAGTGTTATTCTCCTCGCAAATGTGTTCCGAGATTTCCTAGCCAGGCTTTAAATCGAAAATCCTCTGCGCCGTCCAGGGTTTCACATACGCCTTCGGATCGTCGATCGTGATGTCAACTTGCAACACCTCATGACTCACTCGCCGGATTCGTTCCACGACGTGGAGGGCATCGCTGTGGGGATGCCGCCCGTCGAGCGAGGTTTGGTCGTTGAATCCTGTTGTGTCCACAACGAGCGTGTCCCTCTCCCACTTGCCGACCGAGTCTCCCATCCAGGTGGGGATCAGGTCCTTGGCATGTTCCCGCCCGTCGGTGTGAATCTCCCGTACGAGGTGCTGAAATTCGTAGTAAATCAGCACCCGGCCCGGCAGCGAAATGATCTCGAACGGATGGGGCTCCGTCCACACACGTGGCACGCCCGGAGGAAAGCATAGAAGCACGGGTTTCACGTTTTGTTGACCGGCCTTGACCTGCTCTTCTCCCCAAGGGAGAAGGGGAGCGCTTCCCTCGAACCCGAAATTGCCCCGCACTTTACCCTGCGTGAACCAGACTCCCGAAAGATCAGGGGGCTGGCTTGAACCTTGAGCCTTCGATGCCTGGGGCGCCCCCGCCGCACCGGTGAGGAATAGGGGCGAAAGAGCCAACGTGATGGTGAAAGCGGCAAGCCAGAAACCGCGATGTCTCATTGAGGGGACCTCCATTTCTTCCGATCCGGATGGTGGCACGATCCTGCGTGCCGGAAGTCGCGAGCACGACGAGTGTGCATGAAGTGATTCGCGTGACTCACGGAGTCCTCTGTAAAAGCGTGATCGTGTGGAAATCGGATAGCCTACTCGTAAGGTGCGGAAATCGTTCGGCCATCGGCCAGCACGATTTTCATAAATACCAGGGCGGGCGTGCCGTTTTTACCCGGATGTCCGGTCACGGAAACAATGTCGCCTGCTTTCATGGAATCTCGTTTAAATCCGGCCCGCACCATCATATTCAAACTCACGCCTTCCACGTTCCATTCCACGGCCTTGCCGCCCTCTTGCTCCACCTTCAGGGTGACCTTCACATGCGGATTGATCAATTCATAGTCGACGACAGTGCCCTTAATCGTGGACACTTGATCCATCTGGAAGTTGGCTGTGCCGTGATGGGCGAGCACTGGACGCGATACCAGGATGAAGCCCATCACAACGCCGAACAGGGCCCATCGCTTCTTGCTCATTGCGGTACCTCCAGTGAAACCGATCCCTGGGTTGGCTCCAAATGATGAACGACTAGCGGCGCGCGGGGCCGCAGTCAGGCCCTCCCCGACCGGGGCGCCCACCATCCTGTTAGTCGCCACATTATACATAGAATGGAAGCTCCAGGTTCACCACGTTCGGCACTTCGGCGCAAACCCGATTGAACCAGATGGCGAGTTTGTTCCCGCAACGGCCGAGAATGCTTCGTTTAGGGTGCAAAACTGAAAGGAACCCGCCATTCACCCAACGTTGTGGTCAAGCCTAGAGTGGCGCGGGCCAGAATTTGTCACTGAGCTAGATGGAGTTCGCCATTGATCTGGCCGCAATCACGAAAGTTAGGGTTCCCCTGCAAGCGGCGGTGTGGTCTTGGGCAGCTTGCGATGGCGCGTGGCCTGCTCATACCCATAGGCCAGCTTGATCATGGTCCCATCCTCATAGGGCGATGGCCGGAACAAATACTAGGAATGTGTTCAGGTATGGGGCCCCTTTCGTATTTACCCTGGTGCCATCCTTGATCAGCGTGGGCTGATGCTCCATCGACTTGTAGACGATGGCATCCAGCTTGTTGTCCGCCATGACTTTCGACAGGCTGATCATCAGTTCGTCTCGTGCGACCAGGTACCGCTGGTGTCTTGTCACGTCTGAGGTCGCCCGCAGACGGCTTTGCGCGTAGGGGACAACCTTTTCAAAGTCCGGCGAGCGCAGCATTTCCGCTTTAGATTTGAAGGGAGGATGGGCACTCCTTCCGAAAAACACTTCAAAGGCCTCCGCGCTCTCGGTGGGACCCTCGACTCGTGTGGCCAGCAGTTCCTTCAGTTTCGGAATGACAATGGGATCGACTACCACTGCTCCCGCCTCTTTCAATTCCCCCACTGTGCTATTGAAAACGGCGCTTACTTTGGCGAAGTCTTCGGATTGCGGCTCCGAGTCGCGGCCCATCGGCTCGCGCAAGACGCCAAGGCGTGCTCCCTTCAACCCGTTCTTGTCGAGGAATTTTGTGTAGCTGGCTGCGACATGGCCTACACCCATGGCGGTCAGCGGGTCTTCCGAATCGTAGCCGACGATAACATCTAGAAGCCGAGCCACGTCCGTGACCGTGCGGGCCATCGGTCCCAGAGAACCGGTGAGTTCCGGCCAGCCGTCATACATACCGCCCCGGCTTACCAGACCAGCGGTGGGCCTCATCCCCACAATGGAATTCCAGGTGGATGGCCGGCGAATGGATGCAAAGCCCTCTTCACCCACCGCCACGGTGCTGAAGTTTGCGGTAACACTCGCCCCCGGCCCACCAGAGGAACCGCCTACTGTTCGATCCAGGTCAAAAGGATTTCGGGTTGCGCCAAACAGGGAACCGAACGTATCGCCTCCTCCCAATTCCCCCAGAGTGCCTTTCGCCAGGATGATCGCGCCGGCCTTTCTCAGTTTCTCCGCCACAAAGGCATCCCTGTCGGGATAGTAGCTCTTGAAGAGGATCGAGCCCAGTGTGGTTGGCATGCCCTTCGCGTCCATCTGGTCCTTGAGAATCACGGGAATGCCGTGAAGGGGACCGACAAAGCCGGAAGCTTTCAAGGCCGCATCCAACCGATCCGCTTCTTCGAGAGCCTTGGGATTGACGGTAATGATGGCATTGATGCTTGGGCCCTTTTTGTCATAGGCCTCGATGCGGTTTAAATAAAGCTGAACCAACTGGTGCGCCGTGAGTTGGCCGGATTTGTAGGCGTCATGAACATCCTCTATCGTCGCCTCTTGAAGGTGGAACGGTTTGGTCTGACCCATGCTTCTTGCGGGCCCCAAAAAAGTCATGGAGAAAAAGGCTAAGGCAAACCCCAACGTTCCTTTCATTGGAGTCGAAGCGCTGCCTAGAAAGCCGTTTCCATTCATTTTATTCGGGGTTTCCTTTTTGACTTCGAAAACAGCTGCGTTTGTACCCGGAATTTCCATTTTGGACCTCTTGCTCGCGCATCGTACGCTTTTCCTGCCCTCGACACAACGAATTTGCAACCAGAGCAAGCCCCAGCGAGATCGCGAGGTTCCACCGGCTCGTTTGTGCCGGTTGACGAATCCCGCTTGCTGCCGCCTGCAAGGCCCACAACGTCGCACGAGGCATCACTGCGCTCAGCAAGGCTGACGTGGATAAAAGCCCCAAAGAAGGATGGAAGATGATTCGAACGAGGCGCGGAGAGTAATCGCCGGCAGCAAAGAGGGCGGGAGTTTAAATCCCATCGCGTGCTCCCCTTCTTCCTTGCGTGCCCTTGACTGTGAAGGCGGGAGAGTGAGAGCTCCCACCGTCCGCCGCGGCGGAACATGGGGCAGCCGGCTCAGTTGCGCATAGAACCGCCGGGAAAATCGGCCCGTCAGCCGCCTTCAAACAGAATTCGTGAGGTCATTGATGAGATCCGTCACGATTTCTTTCCAGGGGACCTTTGCTACGACCCAGAAGGTGATGAGGCTCAGAATTAAGATCATGAGTATTTTCCTCCTATTGATTTCTGTTTGTATTCCTCGGTGTTATGGAACAGATACGGTTCGGCCTCGCGCCTAAGGCGCATAGGGCCCTGAATCCACGCGCGCACAGGGTTGGCAATCACGGCGCGCCAGTGTTTTTCTTCTCCTGAGTCTTGCGCCGCGTTTCGTTCAACTGAGACTGCTTCCATTTTGTCTCCTCATGTAGCCCCCGAATCGCGCTACCTGCGAAAGCGAATGAGTCTGCTGTAGCGCGCCTCTTGCGCAAAGGCAGATGGGCGGTCGGTCTGAGTTACTGACTCGTCGCCGCGGAAAGAATCGCGGTACCTGGTTGCGTGTCCTGTTTGGTGAAGTATTCCTCTTCATGAAGTTGGTGGTAGATATGCCCCGCAATTCCCGCGGCCATCGGCCCGCGCACGGCCCTCGTGTTCCCGCGCATCAAGATCACGAGCACTAACTGCAGGCGCTCTTGGTCCACGTAGGAGACAAACCATCCGATGTGCGAGCTCGAGTCAGAACAGGTGCCGGTCTTTCCCGACGCATGCTCACTTTCAGGCAGGTTGCTGCGTCGTGCCGTGCCCCGGAGCACGGCGGCATGCATGCCGTCGCGCAAGTCCGGAAGTGCGGACTGGATGTCGAGCGTGCGCTTGGTGCGGGGCTCAAAATTTTCCGTTTCCTCGAGAGTTCGCGGGTATTGCAGATAGTAGAGCGTGCCGCCATTCGCGACGGTCGAAACCAGCGCCCCTAGCTGCAGCGGAGTGATGAGAATCCCTTCGCCGAAGCTCGACATCCGGGCGACTCCGCCGTGTTTCGGCGGTTCGCTTGGCAGGGAGCCGGGCTGCTCCTCGGGAATTCCATACCCGGCGAGTTCGCCCAGACCTAGCGTCCGCGCATAATTTGAAACGGTGTCAAACCCCATACGGCGGCCGAGCTCCTCGAAATAGGCGTTATTGGAATGCGCTAGCGCTTCGGTCAAGTTCAAATGCTGGTGCCAGGAAACGCGAATCTTGGTGTCGTGCGTCACGATCCCTTCGTGCAACGCCGCCACGGCAATCACCGGCTTGATGGTCGAGCAAGGTATGAACCCAGCTGAGAACGCCAGCTTCTGATTCACAATCGATAGAATTCGCCCGCTATTGGGATCAATGGCAACCACGGACCCGTTGTAGAGGCCGAGTCCTCGGATGGCAGCCTGGCGCACGATCGGGTCATCGAACGCAGCGACGTCGCCCTCGGTCGAATCGGCAAATGTTGATACTCCATGGCGCGAGCGGGCTACGTTGCGCTGCCTCGTGGTGTGCCTTACCGGCGGCGCAGGAGCGGCTAAAATCGGAAGGCAGGCCGCGAGCAATGCGAAACTCAATACGCAGCAACGCACAGCGCCATCGGGACAAGTTCGAACCATGATTGCAATTGTCTTTTCCACTTGAGCCCCCTTCATCTCTCCGTGCCTAATCAAGCGTTGGCAGACACACTTGTGACAGTGCAAGCCCTAGGCCAATTGCCTACCGCTTTATCGTTTGCAAGTATCCGAAATGAACTGAAAAGAAAGGCCTTATCCAAAGGTGAAAACTTGATCAATCGCCGAAACAAGTGCCTCTGTACGCAAGCCGCACAGCTTTAGAGGAAACTGTTCCAGCTTGTTACACGACCAGCGACCTGGGGAAAGAACTGTGCCGTGGGGATGCAGGTTACCCGAGACCGGAATCCTTGCACTGCTCTCGATGAGTTCTGTAAAAACGGAAGTCAGGGTCAATGGCCCGGCTTTATCGTTGGCCGGTTTTCAGGTCACCTTTATTGCCCGGTATTGGGTAACCATTGAGGTGCAAGGCCCACGACGTCGCGTGCGGCATCACCGCGCTCACGAAGGCTGACGTGGATGAAAGGCTCAAAGAAGGACGGAAGATGATTCGAACGGGGCGTGGAGAGTAGTCGTCCCCAGCAAAAAGGGCGGAGGTTCCCTTCGACTAATCTCAGGGCAACCAAATCCTCTCAGGCGCGCCGTTTGCGTCCCGGCCGGTTTTGCGGGGCGCGCCACTTTTCCTTGCGTACCCTTGACTGTAAATTCGAGAGAGTCAAGACGCCCATCTTTTGTTTCACGAGAGATGGGGCACCCGGCAGGATGCGGCTTAGCTTTAGGGATTATTCGCTGGAGGCTTTAATACTTCGATCGCGCCTCCCGGGAACCAAACATATGTTCCATCCTCAAATTTGTGTTTAGCAAAAAATCGGAAGCCTTCCTCCTCTCCACTATTGTTGTATGTATATGAAACCCAGATGTGCACCACCAGTGGGTCCATCTGCGCCACAAACAATTCAACCATTGCAAAATCGCAATAGAGACTACGCGATTGACCCGATGGAAGGTCTTCTATGGTAGGAACTATGACGTCAAAGTACATTGTTATCGGCCTAGCAATCTTCATAACCTTGTTAACATCAACATTCTGGATTTCACATAAATAGCTCGCAATCGTTATGGGAAGGGAGTTGTGATTTGTCAGGATGAAACGCGTCTCAAAGGCGTATTTTGGGTTAAGAGAGGGGCCGATATCTATTGTAATATTTTTGCCTTCCATTACTGCTTCGGGAGACATTTTTGGCGCTTGAAGAGCCGTTGACTCAGGTCCTTTGTGCGGAGTCTTATTGGATGGATGAGCCTTGGTTTCTGCCTTGTTTCCTATGGCACTAGGATCCGCCTTCGGACTTCGGCGATGAGCAAATGCATACAATTTTGATTCTTCAGCAGAAGCTACCATGGTCTTCCATGCAGCCTTGATTGCCTTTTCAGCTACCCAGTGGTCTGATTGCCTGACCGCGAACAACGTGATTCCGACAGAAACGACAGTAGCCAGTACGCGCCACAATAGCCGCAACTTTGTAATCTCATCCCACAAAAATATCGCGATAACTGCCACCATCCCAGCAGTCGCAAACCAATAGATGGCTGGGGTCGTTTCATCCACGATGCCCACACCAATGCTGATTGCGATCGGAATGAAAACAATCGCACCGCCGAGAAGCACTTTTTGGAGCAGGCTCGGGATTGTGATCTGCATCAATACAGCCCTGCGCATACAGCGCCAGGAACGACCAAAGCGAATACGGAGTAGGCGACAACGTGCTTGGATTTCCAGAGAGAGCATGTCCACGAATTATATCCCATTCTTGTATGAGGTTTATAATCGCGCACTGTTGCCTGTGCAGCCTTTTATAGGGCTTGGCAACCAGTGCGCAGCCAGGAGTGGCTCTTCTACCGCCAAACTAGCCCACTACTCGTAGTTTTGAACTCTTGATGCCAAGCGCGAGAAATATCTTTGAACCTCTCAGTTTGACGGAACAATACCGGATGGGGCGAGGAGCATCAGGAAGCCGGCGCTGGGTGCACCTGGCGCTCGATTTCGGAGACCTTGCCGGAGCGCCTCGTCACTTCCAGATCATAGAAGGTCTGAAGGTTCAGCCAGAATTCAGCGTTAGTATGGAAGTATCGCGCCAGGCGCAGGGCAATCTCCGCAGTGATCCTGCGGCGCTCGTGGACAATTTCTCCAATGCGCGTGGCAGGCACGTGAAGTTCGAGCGCGAGCTTGTTGACCGTCAGTCCAACCGGTTTCATAAAATCCTCGCGAAGGATTTCGCCCGGATGGACAGGGGGTAGTAGCGTTCCCGGCTTGCTCATTCTCGCCTTGCTCCTCTTCTAGCAGCGTGCGGGCAAATATGTTTTCGGACCTTCAGGGGTTAAAACCCCTGAAGGAAACGAAGCCTTTGTGTCGTGCCTAAAGGTGTTTTGTATCATGACATGCGTTACACCGTGTATCAGAACATCCGTTACACTTCGTCGTTCGGGTTTTGACCTCCGTTGGGAGGGCTCGGAGGGAGCCCGGAGGGCGACCGGAGAGCCCTCCCAACGGAGCGCGGGCGGATCAGGGCCCGCGTGCATTGCTGCTGCCGATCGATCTCCCTCACATACATGTGCCGGTAGCTGACGACCAGTAACTCGCCGAGTTTCTCGACTTGTACGCGCCGCTCCGCCAGCGCTTCACACACGAACCAGTTCCGTCCCTGCCAACGCAGCCAGCCGTTCTCATCCAGACGCCGCACCGTGCTTCCCGTGGGATACTCCCACTCGGGCGGCTGCGCCTGATAACTCCGCGCACTCGCCCGATAGCGCTCCGCGGGTCGCTGCATCTGCAAGGCCTCGTGCGGCCTTTGCTCGTTGTACACGCGCCGAAATTCTTCCAACGCTTGGCGCCATTCGGCCAGCCGCTTCGGCTTTCCGCGATAGCGGATCGCTTCATCCAGCGTCCGATGGAACCGCTCCACTTTCCCTTGCGTTTGCGGATGATGCACCCGCCAGTAGATCAGCGCAATCCCTTGTTCGATCAACCGCACCGAGAGCCAAGTCAGTCCATACCCGTTCTTGGTACCCCACCAGATCGCGCCACGATCCATCAACATGGCCTCTGGCACGCCGTAGCGCTGGAACGTCCGCACCAGGCAGGGATAGACTTGCTCAGCCGTGAACGCTCGCAGTCCGTAGAGGCCCACCGCATAACGGCTGTGATCGTCCAGAATGGAAAGCGGATAACACGTCGCTTCTCCTCCACGATATTCACCCTTGCCATCCATCTGCCACAACTCGTTCGGAGCGGCGCGCTCGAACCGCTGCAACGCCGGCGGATGCGAATCTTTCTTCCGCACCAGTCCGCACCGCTTCAAGATCCGGTTGATCGTAATCACCTTCAGCGGCGAGCCTTCTTCCTGCAACAACACGGCCAATTTCTTGGTGCCCCAACCGTGTTGCTGTCGCAAGGCCACCACGCGCTCTTGCTTGGTCGCCTCGGTCCGCCCGGGACTGTGCTCCGGCCGGCGGCTGCGCTCCGCCACCGCCGCAGCGCTCCCCGCTTGCTCGAACCGCCGACGCCAGCGATAACCCGTCGGTCGCGAGATGCCAAATTCACGACACAAAGCCGCCATCGATTCTTTCCCACTCGCCGCCCGCACCACAAACCGGATTCGCTGCTCGCTCACATCCGTCCTCGACCACGACATCGTTCCAGTCCTCCCTGGAACGAAACTCTACTCGCCCTGGTGTAACGGATGTCTTGATATAACCTGTAACGGATGTCATGAGACCATACAGCTGAAGCCACGACCCACAAAGCTTCTGACTTTTCCGCAACCTCCAAGTGATCATCAACGATTTCCGCATCGTAGCAATGGCCGTCGCTTCCGATGCTCGCGGCCGGAGTCTATTCGTAAAATTCAGGCGCCTTCTTGAGCTTGGCATTGCCCGTGAAGTCGTGCTCAATCCAAAGCTGAGCGCCGGTTTTCTTCAGGAAGGCCTCGACGGCGGCTCTGGATGCGATGGTTTGCTCGACGTTGAATTCCGCGGTCGGGACGCGATTCAGCTTCCGCTCCTCCGGATAATGGTAGAGATCGCCGCTCAGCACAATTGGGCCGGTTTTCGCCAGCTTCAAAAACAACACTTGGTGGTCAGGTGAGTGCCCCGGGGCGGACTTGATCACGACCGTTCCATCGCCGAACACGTCATACTCATCCTGGGTGATGATCACGGTCTTGCTGTTCTTGAGCGCGCTGTAGTTGGCCGGCTCGGTGCGCGGATAGGGAGGAGGATCGGCGAACATGACGTCGCGTTCGAGCTTTCGCACCAGCCAAGTGGAGCTGGCGAAGACGTTGGCGTTCCCAACATGGTCCCAGTGAAAGTGCGAGAGCGACAGATAGGTGATATCGGCCGGGACGTACCCGATCTCGGCCAATTGGGCGGTCAGAGGCCTGACGGTAGTCGCGGATCGCAGCGTTGCAGGGGCGCCACCGGGCTTGAAGGCAGTGTCAGGAACTGCGCCCGTGTCCCAAATCAGGGTTCCCTTCGGATGCACGACCAAGAAGCTTGGAACGGACATATAGTTCGTGGAAATTTCTTCCCTCTTGAGCTGGTAACGCGAGATGTCATCAATGTTCAAGCTGCCACAATCGAACACGTACAGGCGTACGGACTTCGGGGGCTGGGCTTTACGTTGCTGCGGCATCGCCAAAGGCGCGATGGCTAGAACCGCGAGCATCATCACGGGAAACACCCTGCGCCATCTAGAATCACCTCTGTAATTTGTCATTGCTCCTCCTGGGGATTGCGCCGGCATTAATATACTGCGGCACAGCCAAGGGTGCACTTAATTCCATGTCGCCAATGCGACCTGTTGGCGTGGAATTGACCTGCATCCCCTGTCCTCGGCCAATATTCTCTTCTACCTTATCGTGGACGGAACACTTTACCGGCGGGGTTTAGCTTCGCCCGAGTACCAGCGACTGATGGTCGACCTGCCCAATCTTCCGGGTCCAGACCTAGCCAATCGGCGGATGTAGACGTACGCGCGTCTGTGGCATCTTGTTCCTGGAGGGCAGAACATGTCTAAAGAACTTATCGAGCTTTCGAACGCGTTGGCGCAAGCCACAGATCGCGCTGCCGCGAGCGTGGTGGCCGTTCACACGGAGAGACGCGGCTCTTCCAGCGGAGTCGTGTGGCGCTCCGGAGTGATCGTGACAGCAGAGCACGCACTGCGCCGCGATGAAGAAATTCAGGTGACGCTGCCGGATGGCCGCGTCATGTCCGCAACCCTTGCGGGCCGCGATCCCTCGACAGATATCGCGGTCCTAAAATGTGCCGAGGCCGGTAACGCGGGGCCACAATTCGGTGATGTGGCCACACTGAGACCGGGCAGCCTCACGCTCGTCGTGGGCCGCACGCGGGCGAGTGGGCCTGTAGCGGCCCTCGGAGTCGTCAGCCTGGTTGCACCGGAGCGCCGCACCTGGACCGGCGCGTCGCTCACTCCGTACATCCGGCTCGACGTCGGCCTGCAACCCACCGCCGTAGGTGGTGCTGTCATCGATGCGCACGGTAGCGTAGTCGGCTTGGCGACGCCGCGCTTTGCGCGTTTCGGCGCGATTGCAGTGCCAGCTTCGGCTATAAACAAAATCGCGGATACGCTTCTGAAAAAGGGACGCATACCCCGCGGCTATCTTGGCGTCGGCTTGCAGCCAGTGCGCTTCCCGGATGCCCTTCGTGAAAAGTTGCAGTGGAATGAAAAAACTGCGGTGATCGTTCTGGAAGTACATCCCGACGGCCCCGCAGACAAGGCTGGCATCGTCATCGGCGATATTCTAGTCTCGCTAGCCGGCCGCCCAGTCACTCGACTGGAAGACGTTCAGTCTCTTCTTGTTGGGGACGTGATCGGTAAATCCCTCCCGCTGAAATTCGTTCGTGGCGGCTCCGTTCAGGAAGGGAGCATTGTGGTAGCGGAACGCCCGCTTGGGGGAGAATGAGATGGCAGTCACCGGATTCGGCGAAATTGCAGAGCAACTCCGCCGCTCGACGGTTGTCATTCGCGCCGGGAGCCGCGGCGGCGGCTCGGGCGTGATCTGGTCGAGCGACGGCGCCATTATCACCAACGCTCATGTTGCGCGGGGCACGCAGATCAGCCTTCAACTTTGGGACGGGCGCGAGTTTGATGCTACGCTTGCGTCACGCGACCCGCACCGAGACCTCGCCGCACTTCGCATCGACGCGACGAATCTCCCCTCAGCTCTCGCCGCCGACTCCTCGCAGGTTCGCCCGGGCGAACTCGCCATTGCCATCGGCAATCCCCTGGGGTTCGTCGGCGCCCTGACGACCGGTGTGATTCATGCGGTTGGTCCTCTCCGCGAGCTAGGCTCACAATCGTAGGTGCAGGCTGATGTCCGCCTGGCACCGGGTAATTCGGGCGGGCCGCTTGGCGACGCCCGTGGCCGAGTGATTGGGATCAACACCATGGTGGTGGGCCGCCTCGCGCTTGCCATTCCGAGTAACGTCGTTCAGGATTTTCTGTCCATAGGCCCGTCCGATGCCTGGCTGGGTGTGACCGTTCATCCTGTGCGAATTCCCCAGTCCACCGCGGGTGGCGCCGGCAGGCACAACTTTGGCTTGGTACTCCTCGAAGTAGAGCCCCGTAGTCCGGCGCACTCTGCATCTCTCTTGCCGGGCGATATTGTACTTGGCACAGAACAGAAGGCCTTCACGTCGCTCGGTGACCTCTCGAAGGCCCTGCAAGGTACCGGTCCGCGTGTCCTGCGACTCGAATTTCTGCGCGGAGATTACTCGCTGGTCCAGCGCGTGACTGTGCGGCTGGGTGGTCAGCACGCGTCGGGGAGTTCCGTGGCAGCGTGATTCGCGTGTTCATCGTCGCCGCTTCGCCGCTGGCTCGCGCGGGCTTGCAAAGTCTGCTCGGGACCCGCGACGTGGAAGTAGTTGGCAGCGCCCCAAACTTCGAGTCGCTCGCCGATCAAATGTCGGACGTGGAAGCTGACATCGTTGTCGTTGAGGCATCGGGCGATCAGTTCGAAGCGGTGATGGATTCTCTCGCTGCGTCCCAACTCGCTTCCGAAGCCACCATCGTGGTTCTTTCCGACCATCCTGAGCCCAGGTGGTTCGCTGAAGCGCTGCGAGCAGGCGTGCGCGCGGTACTGCCAAGCGATATACCGCCGGACCAACTCGTCGCTGCACTCGGAGCCGCGGCCGCGGGACTGATTGTCATGCATCCTGTGGAAGTCGCCGCCCTGTTGCCCGCGGCAGAGCCGGCATCGCCTCCACTCGCAGAACTCACGGAGCCGCTCACGCCTCGCGAAAGCGAAGTGCTTCAAATGCTGGCGAGTGGCCTAGCCAATAAGGAAATCGCCGCACGCCTCGCGATCTCTGAACACACTGTCAAATTTCACGTAGCGTCGATTCTCGGCAAGCTCGGCGCGGGGAGCCGCACCGAAGCTGTCTCTCTGGGCATTCGTCGCGGCCTCGTCCTTCTCTGAAGCGCTTCGCGCCAGGACACGAGTGCCGCGCTCATCGCTCCGGAGGGCTTTTCCTTCCTGGCACGGGAGTGGAAAATTTAGCTACACAAGCACACCATTTAAGGGAACAGGGTTATGGGCAGCGATTTGAGCAACACGAAGCCCTATGTCAGGTCGTTGAAGGTGTGGTGGGCTTAGTTCTGCGCCGGGGGCTGGTCCGAGTCCTGGTCGGCTTCATCGAGAGTCGCGTCAATAACTCCGGCAAACGCGAGGACGTGATGCTGAAATCCCGCGTTGTACGGCGCAAGGGCCACATCGATGCCCAGTACTTCTCTTGCGTAACGCAGAGACTTCTGAGCGGCAATGTTTCTTCCGTCGGTCATCGTATTCGCCAGATCCCGATCTAACCCATCCAGGTTACGTCCCAAGTCGTTCAGGTCAACAAGCAGAAGAAAGTCGAGCTTCAGCGTCTGCTTCTGCAACAGCTTTTCGATTTCTTCCCGGGTATTATCAAGCGACTGCAAACACAGATTGTAACTTTTCTCCAGTTCCTCGCTCTCCTGAACATCGAGGCCCAGGGACTTCACGTCATGACTTTTCAGCTGTGCTTTCCAGGCGAGCACGCCCGTATCCAGTTTCCGTAAAAATAAAGCGAACTCACCGCTGTTCAGCAGGTGTGGGCCCGGATCGGAGTGTCCAACTGGGGCACGCTTGTCGCGGGGAATTGCAGATGGCGCAGCGCGCAAATTTGAATACCCGACGGCGGGTCTGTTCGATGCTTGGCCATTAGCGGGCATCTTCGCGTGCAGCAGGTTAGGGATGTAGATAGCTGTGGTAATCAGAATAACCACAGCGAAGATAAATAGTTGAAAAGCCGTCTGCCTATTTCTCATACACCCTTCTCAGAGTCCGTCGGTGACGCCGATCCCATCCATATAGGGTGCAAACGCCGTGCCATCCGTCCAAGGACAGGTAATGTCCTCAACACACATCCTGGCCCGCACTGTAATCGCGGCACTTGGAGGCGAGTCTTGAAGGTCTTAAGGCGATTCGACCGAAGAATTTCCGCCTGTTGGAAGTTTTAAGTGCCATAAATCGTCGTATAGTACGCCGCAAAGTGTCAGCCGACGAAGAGGAAATCCGTGTAGGTCGGCCAGGAATTTTATCTTCCGGGCCACCTGCACACCCGGCGATCTACATCTTTCGCGATCCCATCCCCACCATTCGATGCCTCGAATCAGATTTGAGAATCCTTATCAAACCTATCGCTGCTTCTGCACGTTGAGGACTCGCGAAACCTGTCCGTAAGACCAGTAGTCTGTGGGCCTCTACTGGAAGTAAGCTCCCCCAAATGGAGTCACTTGCTGCTTCGCTGGAAGGCAATTTATTTTGTGACCGCTGCGGGCTGCAGTTTGAGCCTAAACAACCCGTGTGCACCGGCTGTGGGGTAGCTCCGACCCGGCGGTGGTTTCAACTGATGAGCTTGGTCACACTCATGGTGGCTCTGGTGTGTAACTGCCTTGTGGGTTTGTTGCTGCTCCCACCCCTAATCGACGCGCATCCGCGTCGGTCCTTGTTCCGTGTCTGGTTATGGCTGGATCACAAGGGTTCTTTGTACGGGTGGTTGCCAATCATTCTCGGGCTGCTTGCCTGGGACCATTTTGTTTGGCAACGGTCGCGGGCAAGAGGGTCACGGCCGAAGATTAAGGGCTGGGCGACGCGGAAGGTCCTCAGCTTTGTGCTCGCGGCCGCAAGTGCGCCGCTGTTTCCGTGGTGGATCCCTTCTTTACAGCCGTCGGATAAGTTCCTTTTGATGATCAGCAGGTACCCTGGATTGCCTTCGACTCTGGCGTGGGTTGCCATCACCTTTGTTGTCGCTCTGCTCTGCTCGAATGCCCGAACTCGCGACTCCCTATTGGGGCACGGGAGGATTCTAAGTTTGATCAGCCTGGGCATCCTCTTGATGGTTGTTGGGATGACGTTGGTAAGCTGGGCGCTCTCTTATTGACGGGGTGTTCCCTGCCGCGGACGTACTGGCGAATTCAAAGCGTCTGCTCTTGTCTCCTCGAAACCTTACACCACGAACAAACTCAACTGACAAAGGCTTGACTCACCACAAGGAGAAGTGTCTGAGGAATGGGTTGGGGAAGCCTCAGTTCTTGGTTTTGGGCTTCCGCCGCGGCCGCCGGAAAGCTTCTACACTTAAGAAATCTAGCCTGGGCATTGAATACTGACGGGGCCGGGTGTACGTTAACGGTTGGCCGGGTAGTCGAAACCGAGATTCCGGTCAACAGCCATTCCAGGCCTCAGAATAGCGCCTGATGGTCGTGTCCAGATTTCTCGCGAGGAGGGGGAAATGAGGTCATTCCAAACTCTGATCGGCGTGTTGCTGTTGATCGGAACTAGCGTGGTCGCGGGGCACGGGCTGACCCGCCGATCCGCAGAAGCAACTTCTGGTGCGGGTGCAAAGTCATCGCAGGCATCCGCGGGAACACTTCCAAAAGATATCTATCCCGAGACGGGCAACCGCTTTCCCGCTATCAAACGGGAAGGTTTGGACGAGGTCGGCAAGAAGCTCTACGACGCGAGAGGCCGGGAGATGCTTTCGGTCCGGGGGGAATCCGGCTCTATAGCCCACCCGTGGCCGATCACATGAATGGCGTGAATGAGTACCTTCGGCGCAAATCCGGTCTCGACCCCCGGTTAGTGGAGTTGGCGATCCTGGTCACGGCGCGAGAGATGGACTGTGAATGGGTGTGGACCTCACATGAACCGGCAGCTCAGAAGGCAGGTCTGGAGCAGGAGATCATTGACACCGTCAAGCACCGCAAACCCCTAACGACAGTGGGTGAAAAAGAAGCGGTCATCATCCGGCTAGGTCGTGAGTCGCTCGGCAAACACAAGGTGGACTCGGATACCTTCGCCCGCGCCTTGAAACTCTTTGGGAATCAAGGACTCGTCAATTTCGTTTCCTTGATGGGTGACTATGCGTCAACCTCCATCTTATTGGATGCTTCCGACCAGCACGTGCGACCGGCCGATAAGCCGCTGTTGCCAATACCATAAGCCGAACCGATAAGGTTTGGTTGATCTCCCGAGCAAGACCGAACGAATTCGGAAAGTGTCGCCTCTTGCTGGTTCCCCCGGGCTCAATATATATCCGTTCTTAAATGCATTCATTGCGGTTCAGACGGGTATGATGATGTATCCTCGGCCCAGTCCGGGGGTGCAGGCTCTAAAATCAGAGTGGTTTGGCTGATTGATTCCTCTCGCGAACTAGGCCGTCGGAGGATGCTATGAAAGAGTGGGCTTGGAAAACGGTAGTTGTTGGGATGCTGTTCGCGATCACGGGCGCACCTTCGATGCTTCGTGCGCAACAGCCCGCGCCGGAACTGATTCTATCGAACGGAAAAATCATTACGGTTGATGAGCGCTTTACGATTGCGCAGGCTGTGGCCATTCGGAACGATCGCATTGTGGCGGTCGGCAGCAATCAGGAAATTGGGCAACTCGCTGGACGAAATACTAAAAGGATCGACCTGAAAGGAAAGGCGGTCATTCCCGGGCTGATCGATAACCACGCGCATCTTTTGCGCGCAGGCATTGCCTGGCAGCAGGAAGTGCGTTTGGATGGAATCGAGTCGCGCCAACAAGCGGTCGAAATGCTGCGCGCCCGGGTAAACGCCGCGGCTCCCGGAGAATGGATCTACACGTTCGGCGGCTGGGCCCATCAACAATTTACGGACAACAAAAAACCGTTCACGCGGGAGGAGTTGGACCAAATCGCTCCGAACAATCCGCTGATGCTGCAGGAGGCATACTATCGAATTTATCTCAACAGCCGAGGGTTGCAGGCATTGGGGATCGACGAGAAGGGGCCCAATTCCAAGTGGATTGTGCGCGACGCCACAGGGAAGCCGACCGGCGTGATTGAACAGGATGGCGTGCGCCCCATTGCGAGCAAGGTTCCTCCTCCGCCAAAGGACAAGATTGAGTCCAGCAGCTTGTCCATGATCAAGGACTTCAACCGGGCGGGACTGACTGCTTTCGGCAGCTCTGGATGCGATAAAGAGTTGCGCGAAATGTATCGGAGATGGGAACGTCAGGGTCAATCGAGCATGCGGGTTTTCTGTCTCGACGCCTTTGGGGCAGACACGCCGGAGCAGGTGGACAAGATCCTACCGCAGATCAGCCAACTCAAGTTCTATCAAGGCAGTAATTACGTCGATGATGCCGCCTACGGAGAACAGCTTTACGGCCCGGCGGTTGACAATATGCTGGACGTTGAACCCAATCAGACGCCCGCGGATTTCGAGCAATGGGGGCGCGTCGCAACCCAGGTTGCCAAGGCGGGGCTGCCCATCCACGTGCATGCTACCTTGGAGGCCACGATCGAGGGGTTCCTCACCCAAATTGAGCGCATCAATCAGGAACATCCCGTCAAGAATCTGCGCTGGAGCTTGGCTCACCTCGACCAGCCTACCCCGGCACAGCTCGAGCGCATGAAGAAGTTGGGAATGTATGCCGCGGTGCATACCCGGCCAAGCATCATGGGTGGAATCTTTCACGACATTCACGGGGATCGCGCCTACGACATGCCGCCGCTGAGGCTCATTCAGAATAGCGGCATTACGTGGGGACTTGGAACCGATACGACGGTCGTCAATCAATATCGGCCGTTGACGACTCTGTGGTTTGCGGTCACCGGCAAGATGGTCGGAGGAACAGTGGTTAACCGGCAGACGATCAGCCGCGAGGACGCTTTGATCGCGCACACGCGAAAAAATGCTTACTTCATTTTTCAAGAGAATAACCTCGGTTCGATCCAGCCAGGCAAGCTGGCCGACCTGGTTGTGCTCGATCGCGATTACCTGACGGTCCCGGCGGACCAGATCAAGGACATTAAGCCGGTGATGACGATGGTGGGCGGGAAAATCGTTTACGACACCGGCACCAACTGAGGATGACACGGGTCGGCATCTGACGCCGCTACGCCAACATCTTCTTCAACTTCGAGGGCGGGCCTGACGAACTAAAGACCCAGGAATCCTGATTGACATTCTTTGTCTGGAGTATACACTCGCCAACCCACCCTCATTCGGGGCCCTTTCGCATCCGGGATTTACGTAAAGGCAGGAAGAAAAGGAGCAAGACATGAAAAAACGCGTAGCGGTATTGTTGACGTTCTGCATTTGTGTTGGGTTGGCTATCGCCCAGGAAAAGAAACCCGTGGCTGGAGGCGCGAATACCGTGCAAGAACTGAAGCAACTGGAACTGGATTGGGCGGAGGCGTCGCGGACTGGCAACGCAGACAAGCTCACTCAGATTCTGGGGGATGAGTGGACAGCCCTGGACTACCTGGGTAACAAAACCACGAAAAAGGATGTGCTCGCAGAACTGAAGTCAAAATCGTCGACGCTCTCATCCTTCGAGCCTGGACCGATGGATGTCGCCGTGTTTGGAAACACCGCCGTCGTGCAGGGCAGCGACACCGAGAAAAGCACGTACAAGGGCAAGGACAGCAGCGGAAAATACGTGTGGATGGATGTATTTGTGAAGCGGAACGGAAAGTGGCAGGCGGTCCGCTCTCAGAGTGCAAAGGTGCAGTAGGTTTTCGCAGCTCGCTGCATTATGGCAGGCCACGTGAAGACCGCCCTTCGCGTGGAGACAACATCCCCCACTCTCTGGTTTCCGCCGTAGGCGGACTCTATCCAACTGAGCTACAGGTGCACAGCAATTGGTGTACTCAAATTCGATTGAAGTGAATAGGTAAAGACGGACGGGTGATGGGGACGGCCATTTGGCTCCGCTGACCAGCACGAGCAAAACGACGGAGGGCAGGGCTACCTGTTTCGGCGCACCCGGATGTCATCGTAAAGGATGATGAGAGCACAACGAGCACCCACACGGGAAAAACTCCCACCCCGGGGATGGCTTCTGCGATTAGACCAGGCAAAATAGCCCACCGTCGTCCGAGGATCAGAAACAAGAGGAACGCCGTTCCCATGTCAAGCCCCCATTGCAGTGGCAGGACAAGATCGACTGCATAGGAAAGAACATCCGAAACCGCGGCCACCGCAAGAGCCATGGCCAGTCGCTTCCACGAAGGACGCTTCGCGGAAACCACCGCTGGTTCTACGATCCCACTGATTGATCTGCCTGTTCGCACAGCGATGCTCGTCATCTTCCTCCGAATCGAGGATAGCAGGCCCGCCGGGAATTCGTAGAGCCCTGATGAACGAATTCGGATCGGAGGCCTAGGTGCCAAAAGAAAGAGTTGAAGACAACTTTCACTCCATTTGCCGCCCCTCATAGCAGCAGCCGATCAAACCATTCCAAGATCGCGGCGGGGATTCCCGACCATCTTCTTGGGGTCTACGATCCGGTCGAAATCCTCTGCGCTGACGAACCCATGCTTCAATGCGGCGTCGCGCAGTGTCATGTTGTGGTCGAGAGCATAGTGAGCAATCGCAGAAGCCTTGTCGTAGCCGATGACGGGACTGAGCGCGGTCACCAGCATGAGGGACTCATCCACAAATTGGTCGATACGGCTTCGGTCGAGAGTGATTCCCTTGACGCCATACTCGCGAAACTTGACACAGGCATCGCCGAGAATGCGCGCCGCGTGCAACACGTTGTTGATGATGATCGGCTGCATGGTGTTCAATTCGAAGTTCCCCTGAGATCCGGCGAAAGCTACGGCGTTGTCCTCTCCAATCACTTGAATGCAGACCATCACCATCGCTTCCTCTTGAGTCGGGTTGACTTTCCCCGGCATGATGGAGCTGCCCGGCTCGTTGGACGGCAAGATGAGCTCGTGCAGGCCTGCCCGCGGTCCCGAACCAAGCCATCGCAGATCATTCGCAATCTTCATCAACGCCACGGCCAACGCTCGTAAGGCGGCGCTAGCCGCCACCATGGCGCCGCAGGAGCTCTGGGCCGCGAATTTGTTGGGAGCCGTGACGAACGGGTGACCGGTGAGGCGAGCGATTTCGCGGCAAACGTTCTCGCCGAAATCGGGCGGAGCGTTGATTCCTGTGCCCACCGCGGTCCCGCCCACGGCCAAGCGGTAGAGTGCTTGCAAGGACTGTCGCACAATGGCCAGCGCATCATCGAGTTGCGCCGCGTAGCCGGACCATTCCTGCCCGACGGTGAGTGGAGTCGCATCCTGCAGATGCGTGCGCCCGATTTTAACGACATCGACCCACTCCCGCGCTTTCGTCCTTATGGCGTCGGTCAGGGCAGATACTGCGGGAATGAGTCGATCGGTGAATTCGAGCACAGTTGCAATGTGCATCGCCGTGGGAAACGTGTCGTTCGACGACTGGCTCATGTTGACGTCGTCATTCGGATGGATAGGGTGCTTGCTCCCGAGTGTCCCGCCGACGAGCTGGATCGCCCGATTACTAATAACCTCGTTTACGTTCATGTTCGACTGGGTGCCTGAGCCGGTCTGCCAAACGTACAGTGGGAATTCGCTGTCCAGTTTGCCGGCCACAACGTCGTCGGCAACCATTGCGATCAGGTCCGCTTTCCATCGTGGTAGGCGTCCGGAAGCGGCATTCACCAACGCCGCTGCCTTCTTCACATAGCCGTAGGCGTGGTAGACCGA
>WNFB01001156.1_pt1 | contig 22567 bp, 19 predicted proteins | sample 5400501 | NCBI WGS metagenome assembly WNFB01 (sample SAMN13153341, study PRJNA577476) | soil metagenome | isolation source: 200 cm saprolite under Douglas fir tree site 2 hole 1 | place: USA:California | collected 2015-04-18 | reverse complement strand
TGCGTCATTCCTTCGCCACGCATCTGCTCGCGCGCGGCGGCGACCTGCGCGCGATCCAGGAGCTCTTGGGCCACGCCTCGCTCTCGACCACTCAAATCTACACCGAGGTCGACAGCGAACGCCTGCTCGAGGCCTATCGGAGCGCCCACCCGCGGGCGTGACGCCGTCCTGACAGGATTCCTCCGACCGCGCTCCCTCTTGCGCAGGATACCGCTTGGCCCCATCGTCGGGCGGGATAACCAGAGGAGGAGATGATGGCCGGCGCGCACGAGCAGATGGAGCGGTCGGAGCACGCGGAGCATGCGGCGCATTCGAACAAGGGCATCGCGCTGCTGATCTCGGTGCTCGCCCTGTTCCTCGCCTTCTCCGAGACGCTGGGGAAAAGCGCGCAGACCACCGCGCTGAATTTCCAGATCGAATCCTCCGATCTGTGGAATTTCTTCCAAGCCAAGAACATCCGCCGCACCTTGACGATCGTCGCGACCGAGGCCGCGAAGATCGACCAGGCCACGACCTCCGACGATGCGCGCAAGGCGGCGCTCGCAAAGCAGATCGACGAGTGGACCAAGACGGCGGCGCGCTACCGCTCGGAGCCCGAGGCCGGCAACGGCAAGGGCGAGGGAACGATCGAGCTCGCGCGGCGCGCCAAGGAGAAGGAGCAGGAGCGCGACGTCGCGCTCAACAAGTATCATTATTTCGAGTTCGCCTCGGCGGCGCTGCAGATCGGGATCGTGCTCGCCTCGGCGGCCATCATCACCAGCATGATGGTGCTGGCGTGGATCGCGGGCGGGGCCGGCGTGCTCGGCCTTGCGTTCATGGCGATGGGACTCTTTTTACCGCACGTGCACCTGTTGCCGGGCGCGCACTAGCCGGAAAGCGGGCCAGCGTCACTCCGCGGGCGCCGCCTGCTGCTGCATCCGGCGTCGCACCCGCATGAGATGGCGATAGAACCGCCCCGCATTGCGCGGGCGCAGCACATAGACGTACTTGCGCATGCGGCGCTTGATGGGATCGACCATGGCGTGCGCCCAGGCGAGCCCGCGCATGACGAGCTCGTAGAGCCGGGCGAACCAGGGAAGCTGCAGCAGCTTCGGCCGCGTGATCTCGAAGACGAACGCCGTCACGCCGAGACCCGCGACCTTGGCGAACACCAGCGCGCCGACGCCGGCCAGCCATTGGCCGTGATGGAAGAACCACAGCCCCGCGATCTTGATCGGGAAAAGCACGGCGACGGGAACCACGAACACGATCAGCGTCGCGGCCGGCGGCAGACCCTCGATCCAGGTGGCGATCTTCGCCTTGATGTCGCGCAGCGGAATGAACGAGACGATGAAGGCGACGATCGGCGCGAGCTTCTCCCACAGCCACGCCTCGAACAGGAAGATGAGGGCGAAGACGACCCAGAATGCGTGAGTGATGCGGCGCATGCGCTACCCTACATGCTGATCGCCCACTTCTCCACCGCCATGGCGGCTTCGCGCACCGCTTCGGTGAGCGTCGGATGCGCGTGGCAGGTGCGGGCGATGTCCTCGGAGGACGCGCCGAGCTCCATGGCGACGGCGGCCTCGGCGATCATGGTGCCGGCGTCGGCGCCGACGATGTGCACGCCGAGCACGCGGTCGGTCTTGGCGTCGGCGAGGATTTTTACGAAGCCGTCGGTGGTGAGGTTGACCTTGGCGCGGCCGTTGGCGGTGAACGGGAACTTGCCGACATTGTAGGCGATGCCGGCCGCCTTGAGCTCTTCCTCGCTCTTGCCGATCGAGGCGACCTCCGGGAAGGTGTAGATCACGTTCGGGATCACGTCATAGTTCACGTGGCCGGCGCGGCCCGCGATGATCTCGGCGGCGGCGACGCCCTCGTCCTCCGCTTTGTGGGCGAGCATCGGGCCCGCGATCACGTCGCCGATCGCATAGATGCCGGGCGCGCTGGTGGCGAAGTGGGCGTCGATGACGACGCGGCCCCTCTCGTCGGTCTTCACTCCGGCGGCGTCGAGCCCGAGCGCCGCCGTGTAGGGAACGCGGCCGATCGCGATCAGCGCCACATCGGCCTCGATCGTCTCGGCGGCGCCGCCGGCCGCGGGCTCGACGCTCGCCTTGAGCTTGTTGCCCGACGCATCGATCGCGGTGACTTTCGACGAGAGCTGAAAGCTCAGACCCTGCTTCTGCAGCAGGCGCTGGAACTGGCGCGCGACCTCGAGATCCATGCCGGGCAGGATGCGGTCCATAAACTCGACCACGTGCACCTGCGCGCCGAGCCGCCGCCACACCGAGCCGAGCTCGAGCCCGATCACGCCGGCGCCGACGACGAGAAGCTTCTCCGGCACGCTGGGCAGCACCAGCGCGCCGGTCGAGGAGACGATGCGCTTCTCGTCGATCTCGATGCCCTTGAGACGCGCGACGTCCGAGCCGGTCGCGATCACGATGTTCTTCGTCTCGATCGTCTCGGTCGCGCCGCCGGCGGATTTCACCTCGACCTTGCCGGGCGCCACGATGCGGCCGATGCCCTGAAACGAATCGATCTTGTTCTTCTTGAACAGGAACGCGACGCCCTTGACGTTGCCGTCGACGCCTTCGTCCTTGAATTTCATCATGGCCGGAAGATCGAGCGCCGGCGTGCCCACCCGGATCCCCATCTTGCCGAACTTGTGCCCCGCCTCCTCGAACAGCTCCGAGGCATGGAGCAGCGCCTTCGACGGGATGCAGCCGATATTGAGGCAGGTGCCGCCGAAGGTCTTGTCCTTCTCGACCACCGCGGTCTTCAGCCCGAGCTGGGCGGCGCGGATGGCGCACACATAGCCGCCGGGACCGCTGCCGATCACGACGAGATCGTAGCTCACGACGATCCTCCCTCCGGCAGCGGCGCGCCGAACGCCCAGGCGTGCCCGAACGGATCCTTGAGCCGGCCGTAACGCATGCCCCAGAATTCGTCCCTGGGCGGCGCGGTCACCTTGCAGCCGGCGGAGACCGCCTTCGACATGGCCGCGTCCACCTCCGCCGGATCGTCGAAGCCGACGTTGAGCGTGACCGTGGTCGCGCCGACGGTGAGCGGTGACTTGCTGTCGAGATCGTATTCGGGAAACTCATCGCTCAGCATGATCATGGTGCCGAACACGTCGAGCGCCGCGTGCGCCACGCGTCGGCCGTCATCGTCCATCTCCTGGGTCAGGAGCTCGGCGCCGAACGCGCGCTGATAGAACGCGATGGCGTCGAGGCCGCCTTTGACGGTGAGATAGGGGGTGACGGCAGGTTGATTGGAATCGCTCATGGCACGCTCGCAAATCCGTTGGGAATGATCCCGAAAAGTCGTCGGACCTTTCGGATGAGATTCACAAATCCAGCACCAGCCGCGCCGGATCCTCCAGGCATTCCTTCACCCGCACCAGGAACGTCACCGCCTCGCGGCCGTCGACGACGCGGTGATCGTAGGAGAGCGCGAGATACATCATCGGCCGCGGCTCGATCTTGCCGGCGACGACCATGGGCCTCTCCTGGATCTTGTGCATCCCGAGGATGCCGGACTGCGGCGCGTTGAGGATCGGCGTCGACATCAGCGAGCCGTAGACGCCGCCGTTGGAGATCGTGAAGGTGCCGCCCTGCATCTCCTCGATCTTGAGCGCGCCGTCGCGCGCGCGGCGGCCGAAGCCGGCGATCCCCTTCTCGATCTCGGCGAGCGACTTGCGATCGCAGTCGCGCACCACCGGCACCACCAGCCCCTTCTCGGTGCCGACCGCGACGCCGACGTGATAGTAGTTCTTGTAGATGAGGTCGGTGCCGTCGATCTCGGCGTTGACGGCGGGGATTTCCTTGAGCGCCTGCACGCAGGCGCGCACGAAGAAGCCCATGAAGCCGAGCTTCACGCCGTGCTTCTTCTCGAACAGATCCTTGTATTGCGCGCGCAGCGCCATGACGTGGCCCATGTCGACCTCGTTGAAGGTCGTGAGCATGGCGGCGGTGTTCTGCGCCTCCTTGAGCCGGCGCGCGATGGTCTGCCGCAGCCTGGTCATGCGCACGCGTTCCTCGCGCGCGGCATCATCCGGCAGCGAGGGCGCCCGCACCTGGATGGCTGCTGCCGGCTGCGCGACCGGGGTCGGCGCCGCCGCCGCGCGCTCGATCGCCGCGATCATATCGCCCTTGGTGACGCGTCCGTCCTTGCCGGTCCCGGGCACGCCGGCGGCGTCGATGCCGGTCTCCTCGGCGATTTTGCGCACCGAAGGCGCAAGCGCGTCCGCGGCGGCCGGGCTCGGCGCGGCCGGCTTGGGCTGCGGCGGCGCCTGGGGCGCTACTTTCGCGGCCGCAGGGGGCGCCGGAGCGGCCTTGGGCGGCGCCGGGGCGGCCTTGGCGGGCGCGCCGCCTTCCTGGATCTGTCCGAGCAAGGCCCCCGGCGCGACGGTCTCGCCGTCCTTGGCCAGAATTTCGGCGAGCACGCCCGATGCCGGAGCCGGCACTTCGACCGTGACCTTGTCGGTCTCGAGCTCGACCACCGGCTCGTCGGCCGCGACCGCCTCGCCGGGCTGCTTGAACCAGCGGCCGATGGTCGCTTCGGTGACGGATTCGCCCAGCGTCGGCACGCGGATTTCTGTCGTCATGATCGTCTCGTTGGTTACGGCAGCATCAGTGCAAGAAAGGCCGAATCATTCGCGCGGGCCGATGGCCGGGTTTCAGCCCAGCGCATCGTCGAGCAGGCTTCGAAGCTGGGCCTGGTGCTTGGACATCATGCCCGTCGCGGTCGCCGCGGAGGCCGGGCGGCCGGCATAGCGCAAGCGCCGGTGGGTGGCGCCGATCTGGTTGAGCACCCATTGCAGGAACACGTCGACGAAGAACCAGGCGCCCATGTTGCGCGGCTCTTCCTGGCACCACACGATCTCGGCGGTCTTGAACCTGGAGAGCTCCTGCACCAGGGCCTTGGTCGGGAACGGATAGAGCTGCTCGACGCGGAGCAGGTAGATGTCGTCGACGCCGCGCTTTTCCCGCTCCTCATAGAGGTCGAAATAGACTTTTCCGGAGCACAGGACGACTCGCCGGATGTTCTTATCCGGGACCAGCTTGATCTTCTCGTCCGGCAGCAGCTGCGCATCGTCCCACAGCAGGCGGTGGAAGCTGGTGTCCGAGCCCATCTCCTCGAGCCGGGAGGCCGCGCGCTTGTGCCGGAGCAGCGACTTGGGCGTCATCAGGATCAACGGCTTGCGGATCTCGCGTCTGAGCTGGCGCCGCAGGATGTGGAAATAATTGGCCGGGGTCGTGCAATAGGCGACCTGCATGTTGTCCTCGGCGCACATCTGCAGGAAGCGCTCGAGCCGCGCCGAGGAGTGCTCGGGACCCTGGCCTTCATAGCCGTGCGGCAGCAGGCAGACCAGCGCCGACATGCGCAGCCATTTGCGCTCGCCCGAGGAGATGAATTGGTCGAACACGACCTGCGCGCCGTTGGCGAAATCACCGAACTGCGCCTCCCACAGCGTGAGCGTGTTCGGCTCGGCGAGCGAGTAGCCGTACTCGAACCCGAGCACGGCCTCCTCCGACAGCATGGAGTTGTGCACTTCGTAGCGGGCCTGCGGCTCGCGGATGTGGTTGAACGGGACGTAGCGGGCCTCGGTCTCCTGGTCGATCAGGACCGAGTGGCGCTGGGAGAACGTGCCGCGCTCGCTGTCCTGGCCGGACAGGCGCACGGAAAGCCCGTCGAGCAGCAGCGAGCAGAACGCCAGCGCCTCGCCGGTGGCCCAATCGATTCCCGCGCCGGTCTCGATGCTCTTGCGGCGCTGGTCGAGGAAGCGCTGGATCGTGCGGTGCACCTTGAACTCCGCCGGCACCGCGGTGATTTTCCGGCCGATGTCCTGGAGCGTCGCGATGGCAACGCCGGTGTTGCCGCGGCGCGCATCCTCGACGTCGCCGCCGGTCTTGAGCCCCGCCCAGCGGCCGTCGAGCCAGTCCGCCTTGTTGGCGCGATAGCCGCCGCTCGCCTCGTACTCGGCGTCGAGCCGCGCGCGCCAGTCGATCTTCATCTTCTCGACCTCGCCTTCGGTCACGATTTCCTCGGCGATGAGCTTCTTCGAGTAGATTTCCAGCGCGGAAGGATGCGAGCGGATCTTCTTGTACATCAGCGGCTGGGTAAACATGGGCTCGTCGCCCTCGTTGTGGCCGAACCGCCGATAGCAGAACATGTCGAGGACGACCGGCTTGTGGAATTTCTGCCGGTACTCGATCGCCACCTTGGCGGCGAACACCACCGCCTCCGGATCATCGCCGTTGACGTGAAAGATCGGCGCCGCGATCATCTTGGCGACGTCGGAAGGGTAAGGCGAGGAGCGGCTGTAGCGCGGATACGTGGTGAACCCGATCTGATTGTTGATGATGACATGCACCGAGCCGCCGGTGCGGTAGCCGCGCAGGTCGGAGAGGCCGAAGCACTCGGCGACGACGCCCTGGCCGGCGAACGCCGCGTCGCCGTGGATCAGCAGCGGCAGCACCGAGGTGCGCTCGACGTGATCGTCGTGCTGCTCCTGCTTGGCGCGGACCTTTCCCAGCACCACCGGATCGACGATTTCGAGATGCGAGGGATTGGCGGTCAGTGACAGATGCACGCGATTGCCGTCGAACTCGCGATCCGACGAGGCGCCGAGGTGATATTTGACGTCACCTGAGCCTTCGACTTCGTCGGGAGTCCACGACCCGCCCTTGAACTCGTGAAAGATCGCCCGGTGCGGCTTGCCCATGACCTGGGCCAGCACGTTGAGCCGGCCGCGGTGTGCCATGCCGAGCACGATCTCCTCGATGCCGAGCGCGCCGCCGCGCTTGATGATCTGCTCCAGCGCCGGCACCACCGACTCCGCCCCGTCGATGCCGAACCGCTTGGTACCGGTGTATTTGACGTCGATGAATTTCTCGAAGCCTTCCGCCTCGACCAGCTTGTTGAGGATGGCGCGCTTGCCTTCGCGGGTGAACGTGATCTCCTTGTCGGGCCCTTCGATGCGCTCCTGGATCCAGGCCTTCTGCGCCGGGTCGGCGATGTGCATGAATTCGACGCCGAGCGTCTGGCAATAGGTCCGCTGCAGGATGGCGACGATCTCGCGCAAGGTGGCGAATTCCAACCCCAGCACGTGATCGATGAAGATCTTGCGGTCGTAATCGGCCTCGGTGAAGCCGTACGAGCGCGGGTCGAGCTCTTCGGTGTCCTTCGGCGGCTCGAGCCCGAGCGGGTCGAGGTTGGCGTGATAATGCCCGCGGATGCGATAGGCGCGGATCAGCATCAGCGCCCGAATGGAATCGCGGGTGGCGCGCTGGATCTGCGCCTCGGTAAGGTCCGCGCCGGCGGTTTGCGCTCTTGTCTTGATCTTGCCCGCGAGCGCCTTGTCGGCCTCGAGCCAATGGCCGTCGAGCGCCGAGACCAGTTCGTCGCGCGCCGGAATCGGCCAGTCCGCACGCTTCCAGGAAGGACCCTGGGCGCTTTTTAGAACCTCGGCGGGTCCATCGCGCAGGCTCTCGAAGAATGCCCTCCATTCGCCGTCGACCGCAGCCGGATCGCTCTCATAGCGGGCATAGAGATCTTCGATATAGGCGGCGTTGCCGCCATACAGAAACGAGGTGCGCGCGAAAGCTGCGTTGGCGTCCTGGCGAGACATGTGGCGGATCCCGTGGCTTCGTGCCGCAAGCTCGATGCCGCGGCCGATCCCTGTTGCCGGCCGACGGCCGGCGCTGCCCCTTTTACTATGTATGTTGTCGTTGGCATCGGGGAAAGTTGCAAGCAGTGAATCAGGCTTTCAGTAGTTCGACGAGCGTCTTGCCGATCCGCGCCGGAGAAGGCGAGACGCGAATGCCGGCGCTTTGCATCGCTGCCATCTTCGATTCCGCGTCCCCGGTCCCCCCGGAGATGATGGCGCCGGCATGGCCCATGCGGCGCCCGGGCGGAGCGGTTCGTCCGGCGATGAAGCCGACCATCGGCTTGCCGCGGCCGTGCTTGGCCTCGCCGTGGATGAACGCGGCGGCCGCCTCCTCGGCGGTGCCGCCGATCTCGCCGATGAGCACGATCGCCTCGGTCTCGGGATCGCCGAGCAGCAATTCCAGCGCCTCGATGAATTCCATGCCTTTGACCGGATCGCCGCCGATGCCGATCGCGGTGGTCTGGCCCAATCCCTCGCGGGTGGTCTGATAGACCGCCTCGTAGGTCAGCGTGCCCGAGCGCGACACGATCCCCACCTTGCCGCGGCTGAAGATTTTTCCGGGCATGATGCCGATCTTGCATTCCCCCGCGGTCATGATGCCCGGGCAATTCGGTCCGATCAGCCGCGATTTCGATGCCTGCAGCGCCCGCTTCACCTTCACCATGTCGAGCACCGGGATGCCCTCGGTGATGCACACGATCAGCGGGATCTCGGCCTCGATCGCCTCGCAGATCGCGTCGGCGGCGGCGGGCGGCGGCACGTAGATGACGCTGGCGTCGCATTCGGTCTCCCGGCGGGCTTCGACGACGGTGTCGAACACCGGCAGGCCGAGATGGATCGAGCCGCCCTTGCCCGGCGCGGTGCCGCCGACCATGCGGGTGCCGTAGGCGATCGCCTGTTCGGAATGGAACGTGCCGTTGCGGCCGGTGAATCCCTGGCACAGCACGCGGGTGTTCTTGTCGACCAGCACCGCCATCAGCCGAGTTCCTTCACGGCCGCGACGATCTTCTGCGCGGCGTCGTCGAGATCGTCCGCCGCAATGACGTTGAGGCCGGATTCGGCGATGATGTTCTTTCCGATCTCGACGTTGGTGCCTTCGAGCCGCACCACCAGCGGCACCTTCAGGCCGACCTCCTTGACCGCGGCGATCACGCCCTCCGCGATGATGTCGCAGCGCATGATGCCGCCGAAGATGTTGACCAGAATGCCCTTCACCTTCGGATCCGCGGTGATGATCTTGAACGCGGCGCTTACTCTCTCCTTGGAGGCGCCGCCGCCGACGTCGAGGAAGTTCGCGGGCGCGCCGCCGTAGAGCTTGATGATGTCCATCGTGGCCATCGCCAGGCCGGCGCCGTTGACCATGCAGCCGATCGAGCCGTCGAGCGCGATGTAACTGAGCTCGTGCCGGGAGGCGGCGATCTCCTTCTCGTCTTCTTCGCTCAAGTCGCGCAGCGCCACGATATCGGGGTGGCGGTAGAGCGCGCTGTCGTCGAAGCCGATCTTGGCGTCGAGGCAGATGAGCGCTCCGGCTTTCGTCAGCACCAGCGGGTTGATCTCGAGCAGGCTCATGTCCTTGGCGAGAAAGGCCGCATAGAGCTGGGCGAGGATGCGCCCGGCCTGCACGGCGGCCTCGTTGGCGAGCCCGAGCGCCTGGGCGACCCGGCGGCCGTGATGCGGCAGGACCCCGGTGACCGGATCGACCGCGAAGCTGACGATCCTGTCCGGATGCGTGTGAGCGACTTCCTCGATCTCCATGCCGCCTTCGGTCGAGACCACGAAGGCGACGCGGCCGCAGGCGCGGTCGACGAGGGCCGAGAGATAGAATTCGCGGTCGATCGCCGAGCCTTCCTCGACGTAGAGCCGGCGCACGATCTTGCCCTTGGGCCCGGTCTGCTCGGTCACCAGCGTCGAGTCCAGCAGCCGCTGCGCTTCCGAGCGCACCGCGTCGAGCGATTTGACGACTTTGACGCCACCCGCCTTGCCGCGGCCGCCGGCGTGGATCTGCGCTTTGACCACCCACACCGGTCCGCCGAGCTGCTCGGCCGCCCGCACCGCCTCCACGACCGTGAACGCCGCAAAGCCGCGCGGGACCGGCACGCCGAATTCGCGCAGCACCGCCTTGGCCTGATATTCGTGGATATTCATGAAATCCGGAACTCCGATCGGCGTGGCAGATTCAGCTCATTTGCCGAGATCCGGAGCGATCTTCTTGCAGGCGTCGACCAGGCTCTGCACCGCGGTAACCGAGCGATCGAACATCTCGCGTTCCGCGCCGCTGAGCTCGATTTCGACCACGCGCTCGACGCCCTTGGCGCCGATCACGGCGGGGACTCCGACGTAAAGTCCGCGCACGCCGTATTCGCCGTTGAGGAACGCGGCGCAGGGCAGCACCCGCTTGCGATCGCGCAGATAGCCCTCCGCCATGGCGACGGCGGACGATGCCGGCGCGTAGAAGGCCGAACCGGTCTTCAGCAGATTGACGATCTCCGCGCCGCCGTCGCGGGTCCGCTGCACGACGGCATCGATCCTGCTCTGCGAGGTCCAGCCCATGCGGATGAGGTCCGGGATGGGAATGCCGGCGACGTTGGAATAGCGCACCAGCGGCACCATGGTGTCGCCGTGACCGCCGAGCACGAACGCGGTGACATCCTCGACCGACACGTTGAACTCGTCGGCCAGGAAATAGCGGAACCGCGCGGAATCCAGCACGCCCGCCATGCCGACGACCATGTTCTTCGCCAGCCCGCAGCTCTTCTGCAGCACCCACACCATGGCGTCGAGCGGATTGGTGATGCAGATGACGAAGGAGTTGGGCGCATATTTCTTGATGCCGGCGCCGACCTGCTCCATCACCTTGATGTTGATGCTCAAGAGATCGTCGCGGCTCATTCCCGGTTTGCGCGGCACGCCGGCGGTGACGATGCAGACGTCCGCGCCCTCGATGGCATCGTACGAATTGGTTCCCGCAAACCGCGCGTCGAACCCTTCGATCGGCGAGGATTCGACGAGATCGAGCGCCTTGCCCTGGGGAACGCCTTCGACCACGTCGAACAGCACGACATCGCCGAGCGCCTTGAGCCCGATCAGATGTGCAAGCGTGCCGCCGATCTGGCCGGCACCGATCAATGCGATCCTGTTTCGCGCCATGTCGAAAATCCCGGGATGCCGTAGCCTTGCAACAACTTGCTTTCGGCGGAACGCGCCGCAGGAGCCGGGGTTGCCGAGCGGAATGCCGGCAGCGGCTGGCCGAGACGGCCGAACCGGCCGTGGCGGGTGATTAGCCGGTTCAAGCCGGCCGTTCAAGTCGGCCCGGCGGTTCAGGTCTCGACGATGCCCTCGGTCTCGCTTTGCCGCCGTCCGTGCGGGAGCGCCAGATAGGACCGTGAGCGCATCTCGATGAGCCGCGATGCGGTGCGCGCGAACTCCTGGGCCTCGAAGCCGGCGCTTGCCGAATACAGCGCCTCGGGCTCCGCCTGCGCCGATGCCACGAGCTTGACGGCTCGGTCGTACAGCGTGTCGATGAGCACGATGAAGCGCTTGGCCTCGTTTCTGCGCTCGTAGTCCATCACCGGAATGCCGTCGAGCACGATGGTATGGAATTCATGCGCGAGCTTGAGATAATCGGCGGCGCCGAACGCGCTGCCGCATAATTCCGGGAACGACAGCCAGGCGGCGCCCCTGGCGGCGCGCGGCACGCGCAGAATGCGCCCCTTGACGGCGAATTCCTGCGGGCCCGCGGCTTCCGAGCCGGTCAGCTGCCGCCAGGTCGCCGCCAGCGCCGCGTCGGCCGTCGCGTCCGCCGGAACGTGCCAGACCGGAGCGCTCGCCAGTTTCTCCAGCCGGAAGTCGGTGCGCGCCTCGAGACGAACGAGTTCCATATGCGTCTCGATCAGCGCCACGAACGGCAGGAACAGCGCGCGATTGAGACCCTCGCGGTAGAGCTCGTCGGGCGGCACGTTGGAAGTGGCGACCACGACCACGCCGTGCCCGAACAGTTCCGTGAACAGGCGGCCGAGGATCATCGCGTCGGCAATATCCGTGACGTTGAACTCGTCGAAGCACAGCAGGCACGCTTGCTCGGCGAGCGCCGCCGCGACCGGCGCGATCGGATCCTCGCCTTTGACCTCGCCTCGCTTGCGCTGCTGCCGCCATGCATGAAGGCGCGTGTGCACGTCGAGCATGAACTCGTGAAAATGCGCGCGGCGCTTGCGCCCGATCGCGGCCGAGGCGAAAAACACGTCCATCAGCATGGTCTTGCCGCGGCCGACTTCGCCGTGGAGGTAAAGGCCCTTGACGGGACCGCGGTCGGGCGAACCGCGGCCGAACAGCCAGCCGAGGGAGGAGGATTTGTGCGCCAGCCGATGCCGCGCGAGCCGCGCTTCGAGCGCCGCGAGCGTGACGACCGCGCCTTCCTGGCCCGGATCGCGCTCGATCTCGCCTGTTGCCAGGAGCGCGCGATAACGCTCGCCAATCGTGCCGGTCATCAAGAGCCAGTTCCGAGGAAGCGTAGGCGGGGAGCGGCAGGCTTAGCCGCCGGCTGCCGCGCCGGACAAGTGCCTATCTTTTGCGCGGCCCTTGCACTGCAGCGGAGCGTTTTGGCCGCGGAGCATCAAAGCCATAGCAGCCATGCATTTCCGGAGGCAAATCAACCCGATATGGCCCATCACCATCCTGTGAAGCCCTTGTCACGGTTTTGCTGCATCGCAATATTAAAGATGATCGTTGCGGCGATTCGCTCGTCGCTGGTCTGGAGAGGAACTCACGGGAGGGTCTTTGCAGACGTCCAACACGTCAGGAGAGACCCGAATGCACGAACACCTGATCGACGGCGGCAGTGTCCGCAAACTATGGATCGGCGAAACGATCCTCTATCGCGAGCATCTGCTGCGTCTCGATGCCGAGAGCCGGCGCAATAGATTCGGCGGCGCGGTCTCCGACGACTTTCTCCGCACGTACTCGGAGCCTTCCGGGCTGAGCGACGCGGTGATCCACGGATTCTTCGTCGAGGGCGTGTTGCGCGGCGCGGCGGAGCTGCGCCCGCTCGCGGCCGGCAACGAGGCCGAGGCGGCGTTCAGCATCGAAACGCCTTGGCAGAGCCACGGCGTGGGGACGGCCTTGCTCGAGCGCACGCTGCTCGCCGCCCGCAATCGCCAGATCAAATTGCTGCACATGACGTGCCTGGCCGAGAACCAGCGCATGCAGCAACTCGCGCTGAAGTTCGACGCGGAACTCACGTTCGATTTCGGCAGCGTGATCGGCGAGGTCGAGGCGCCGCATCCGACCCCGATGTCGCTCATGCGCGAACTCGTGGCCGACAGCACCGGGCTCGCGACCGCCATGCTCGACGTGCAGTCGCGGCTGCTCAAGCCGGCGTAATCCCTCCCCGAAGGGGAGGGTGGCGAGACCGAGAGCGTCGAGCCGGGTGGGGTCGCCCCACCCGCCGGGCTGCGCCCGGCCCAGCGATCTCAACTCGGCGCCGTCATCCCGGGGCCCGAGCGAAGCTCGGGAACCCGGGAGCCATGACCACGATCGGTGCGATTTCCAAACGCGGTGTTCATAGGTTCCGGGTTCGCGCGTTGCGCGCCCCGGAACGACGGGCCTCACAGCTGGCGTTCCACCATCATCAATTTGATCTCGGCGATGGCTTTCGCCGGGTTGAGCCCCTTCGGACACGCCTTCGAGCAATTCAGGATGGTGTGGCAGCGGTAGAGCCGGAACGGATCCTCGAGCTCGTCGAGCCGCTCTCCGGTCGCCTCGTCGCGGCTGTCGACCAGCCAGCGGCGCGCCTGGAGCAGCACGGCGGGCCCGAGATAGCGCTCCCCGCTCCACCAATAGCTCGGGCAGCTCGTGGTGCAGCAGGCGCACAGGATGCACTCGTAGAGGCCGTCGAGCTTGGCGCGGTCCTCATGGGTCTGGCGCCATTCCTTTTCGGGCGCGGCGGTATCGGTCTTCAGCCACGGCTCGATCGAGGCATATTGGGCGTAGAACACGGTGAGGTCCGGCACCAGGTCCTTGACCACCGGCATGTGCGGGAGCGGATAGACCCGCACCGTGCCCTTGATCTCGTCCATGCCGCGGGTGCAGGCGAGCCCGTTGGTGCCGTCGATGTTCATCGAGCAGCTTCCGCACACGCCCTCGCGGCAGGATCTTCGGAAGGTCAGGGTCGGATCGATCTTGTTCTTGATCCAGATCAGCGCGTCGAGCACCATCGGCCCGCAATCCTCGACGTCGACGAAATAGGTGTCGATGCGCGGGTTCTTGCCGTCCTCGGGATTGTAGCGGTAGATCCGATATTCCCGCTCCTGGTGGGCGCCCACCGCATGCGGCCAGGTCCTGCCCTCGGTCGGCCTCGAGTTCTTCGGCAGCGCGATCTCGACCATCTTCAATACACCCGCTTCTTCGGTTCGATGTAGGCGACGTCATTGGTCAGCGTGTAGGCGTGGACCGGGCGATAGTCGATTCGCACGGTTCCCTTGCCGTCGAGCCAGGCCAGCGTGTGTTTCATCCAGTTCTTGTCGTCGCGCTCGGGAAAATCCTCCCGCGCATGCGCCCCGCGGCTTTCGGTGCGGTTGAGCGCGGAATCCATGGTGACCACCGCCTGGGCGACGAGATTGTCGAGCTCCAGCGTCTCGATGAGATCCGAGTTCCAGATCAGCGAGCGGTCGGTGACCCTGACGTCGGAAACTGCGCCGTTGACGTCGTGGATGAGCTTGTGGCCTTCCTCGAGCACCTGGCCGGTGCGGAACACCGCGCAATTGGTCTGCATCACTTTCTGCATCCGCAGGCGCAGCTCCGCGGTCGGCGTGCCGCCGGAGGCGTGACGGAACTTGTCGAGCCGCGAGAGCGGACGTTCCGCGGAATGCTTCGGCAGCTCCGGCTGGTCCTCGCCCGGCCTGACGACCTCGGCGCAGCGCTCCGCCGCCGCGCGGCCGAACACGACGAGGTCGATCAGCGAATTCGACCCGAGGCGGTTGGCGCCGTGGACCGAGACGCAAGCCGCCTCGCCGAGCGCCATCAGGCCCGGCACCGCCGCGTCGGTGTTGCCGTTGTTCTTGGTGAGCACTTCGCCGTGGTGATTGGTGGGAATGCCGCCCATGTTGTAGTGCGCCGTCGGCAGCACCGGGATGGGTTCCTTGGCCATGTCGACGCCGGCGAAGATCCGCGCCAGGTCCGCGATCCCCGGCAGCCTTTCGTGCAGCACCTGAGGGTCGAGATGATCGAGGTGCAGATGGATGTGATCCTTGTGCTTGCCCACGCCGCGGCCCTCGCGGATCTCGATCGTCATCGAGCGCGACACCACGTCCCGCGAAGCGAGGTCCTTGGCGGAGGGCGCGTAGCGCTCCATGAAGCGCTCGCCCTCGGAATTGACCAGGTATCCGCCCTCGCCCCGCGCGCCCTCGGTGATCAGGCAGCCCGCGCCGTAGATGCCGGTGGGATGAAACTGCACGAACTCCATGTCCTGGAGCGGCAGGCCGGCGCGCAGCACCATGCCGTTGCCGTCCCCGGTGCAGATGTGCGCCGAGGTGCAGGAGAAATACGCCCGGCCGTAGCCGCCGGTGGCGAGGATGGTGACCTGCCCGCGGAAGCGATGGACGCTGCCGTCGTCGAGATTGAGCGCCACGACGCCGCGGCAGCGGCCCTCTTCGTCCATGATGAGATCGATGGCGAAATATTCGACGAAGAACTCCGCGGCGTGCCGCACCGCCTGGCCATAGAGCGTGTGCAGCATGGCATGGCCGGTGCGGTCGGCGGCCGCGCAGGTTCGCTGCGCCGTGCCCTGGCCGAAATGCGTGGTCATGCCGCCGAACGGGCGCTGGTAGATGCGGCCGTCCTCCGTGCGCGAGAACGGCACGCCCCAGTGCTCGAGCTCGTAGACGGCGGCCGGCGCGTGGCGGCACAAATATTCGATCGCGTCCTGGTCGCCGAGCCAGTCCGAGCCCTTGACGGTGTCGTACATGTGCCAGCGCCAGTCGTCCTCGCCCATGTTGCCGAGCGCGGCCGAGATGCCGCCCTGGGCCGCGACGGTGTGCGAGCGGGTCGGGAATACCTTGCTGATGCAGGCGGTGTGCAGGCCCGCCCGGCTGCAGCCGACCACGGCGCGCAGCCCGGCGCCGCCGGCTCCGACCACTACCACGTCGTAGCTATGGTCCTCGATCGGGTATGCGCGGCCGTTCACTTTTGCGCCCGCGCCGCCATTGGAACCGGCACTCGCCATCGACTCACACTCCGAACGAGATCTTCAGGATCGCAAAGGCCGACGCCAGCCCGATCGCGATCGAAAAGAAGGTGTTCGCGATCAGGAGAACGAGCTTCGAAACTTCGCCGTGGGCGTAATCCTCGATGATCTCCTGCATGCCGATCTGCATATGGTAGGTGATCGTCAGGATGAACAGCAGCATCAGGATGGCGATCCACGGCGAGCCGAGGATCTGCACCGCGGCGGCGTGGTTGCGGCCGATCAGGGATACCACGAGCACGACGAAGAAGATCGACAGCGGCACGCCCGCCACCGAAGTGAGGCGCTGATGCCAGAAATGCCTGGTGCCCGACCTCGCCGAGCCGAGGCCGCGGACGCGCCCGAGCGGCGTGCGCAAGCTCATGCGAGAACCTCCCTCATCGCCCGCCCGCTCCCCCGACGAGGAGCACGCCGGCGATCCACAGCACCATGGTCAAGCTGATCGAGCCGAACAGGTTCGCGCGGGCGAGCCATTCGCGCTCGGCGGGACCCAGCCCCCGCCCGGTGTCCCAGATCAGGTGCCGCACGCCCCCCAGCATGTGATGGATGAGGGCCCAGGTGTAGCCGAACAGGACGAGCCGTCCGACGACGGTGCCCATGAACCATTGCACCGCGGCGTAATAGTTCGGCCCCGAAGCTGCCGCGATCAGCCACCAGGCGACCAACAGCGTGCCGAAATACAGCGCCGCGCCGGTCACCCGATGGGCGATCGACATCAGCATGGTCAGCATCGGCCGGTAGATCTGCAAATGCGGCGAGAGGGGCCGTGCCCGAGTCTCGGCCATCGTCATCCTCCCATACGCGTGTCGCGCCCCGGACGCTTTGGTAGCGAATGTCCGCCGCCGCCGCAATGCGCCATCCGGGACACGCAGCCCTGCAAGCGCCGCGGCGCTCCGCGGCGCGCAGCGCTCGCCCGCAACCATCGGGTCCGCGAGGCGAACGCGCTTTGACTTCGCCGTTGGCGAAACATATCCCTGGAAATCTCGGGCGCAATGCGTATCTGGCATAGCCTGCCTTCGCGCAACAGTAAGGGCCCCATGCGCTTCGACCTCGTCGACCTCAATCTGTTCCGCCACATCGTGGAGGCGGGGAGCATCACCCGGGGCGCCGAGCGCGCGCATCTGGCGCTCGCCGCCGCCAGCACCCGCGTCCGTCACATGGAGCAGGCGCTCGGGGCCCCGCTGCTCGTGCGCGGACGGCAGGGCGTGGCGCCGACCCAGGCCGGGCGCACGCTGCTCCAGCATGCGCGCGGCATCCTGCGCCAGGCCGAGCGCCTGCACGAGGACCTCGGCGCCTATGCGGGCGGCCTTGCCGGCCAGATCCGGGTATTTTCGAACACCAACGCGCTCACCGAGTTCCTGCCGGAAGCGCTGAGCTCGTTCCTCTCCGCGCATCCGCACGTGAGCGTCGATTTGGAGGAGCGGCTCAGCGACGAGATCGTCGGCCTGATCGCCGAGGGCGTCGGCGATATCGGCATCGTCGCCGGCACGGTCGAGGCCGGGACGCTGGAGACGTTTCCGTTCCGCCGCGACCGGTTCGTGCTGGTGGTCGCGCGCGATCACCCGCTCGCCAAGCGGGCCAAGATCGCGTTCGCCCAGGTGCTCGATCACGACTTCGTCGGGCTGGAGCGGGGCAGCGCGCTGCAGCGCTTCCTGGCCGCGAAGGCGGCGCGCATCGGACGCGTGCTGCGGCTGCGCGTGCAGCTGCGCAGTTTCGATGCGGTGTGCCGGCTGGTGGCCTGCAACGTCGGGATCGGCATCGTGCCGCAGACCACGGCGCGCCGCGCCGCCAAGACCCAGCCGATCGCGATCGTGACGCTGGCCGACCCTTGGGCGCTGCGCGACCTGGCGATCTGCGTCCGCAATTTCGCCGAGCTGCCGCCCTTTGCGCGGCAATTCGTCGAACACCTGCGCGCGGGCGCGTGAGCACGGCATCGGCCCGATGGTTCGAGGAGGTGCAAAATGACGAGCGAGATCAATGCGAGCGGCCCCTTGCACGCCGCGGCCAGATCCGGTCTGGCGCGATGGCATGCCATGATCGCCGACCTGGATTTGAGCGGACTGCCCGACCTGCTCTGCGAGCACATCAGATTCCGTTCGCCGTTCGTATGGAAGCCCTATGAAGGCAAGGACGCCGTGCAAATGATCCTCGGTACCGTCGTCACGGTCTTCGAGGATTTCAAATACGTTCGCGAATTTCACAATAGAACCGGCTGCGTGCTCGAGTTCACGGCGCGCGTCGGCGACCGGTCGCTTCACGGCGTCGATCTGATCGAATTCGACGACGCGGGGAAGATCGTCGACTTCGAAGTCATGATCCGGCCGGCCAATGCGCTCCAAGCCCTGGGCGCGGAGATGGGCAAGCGCCTCGCCGCCGGGGCCAAAAGCTAGTCGCCAAATCCGGCGCCGAGCGTGGCCGGGATCGGCCGAGCATCCTGAAAAACTGGGAAAATTCCGACTACCCTGTATGCCCAAGAAAATGGGTAAATCTCGGGGAATCCGTCAACCTCGCGTGCCCGCTTCGTCTCCCGCCCAAGATTGTCGCACGCACCGTCCAGAAGCATACTCGGCCGCCGCAGCCGGAGGCGCCAACTGCCTCCGACCTACACGGAGGCCCTGCCTTGGCCAGCGAGCGGGTAGAGCGACGACTCACGGCCATTCTTGCCGCCGATGTGGCTGGCTACGGTCGGCTGACCGGCATGGACGAAGAGGGGACGCACCTCCAGTTGAAGGAGCATCTGCGCGTCCTGGTGGAGCCCAAGGTCGCCGAGCACCGCGGGCGAATTGTCAAGAACACCGGCGACGGGATGCTCGCCGAGTTCGTCAGCGTGGTGGATGCGATGCGCTGTGCCGTCGATCTCCAGCGCGGCATGGCCGAGCGCAATGCCGACGTGCCGCGGGAGAAGCGGATCGAGTTCCGTATCGGCATCAATGTCGGCGACATCATCATCGACGGCGGCGACATTTTCGGTGATGGAGTGAATGTTGCCGCGCGCCTCGAAAGCATTGCCGAACCCGGCGGCATTTGCATTTCCGGCGCGGCATATGAGCAGGTGCGCGACAAGGTGCCCTTCGCGTTCACGGACAAGGGCGAGCAGAGCGTGAAGAATATTGCGCACCCTGTGCATGTCTACGCGCTCAGTGCCGGTGGCGACGCAGTGTTGGGACAAGAGCAGGCGCGCATTGAGACGCCACGGTCACCCAAGCGACGCACGGGCCGTTTACGGTCGGGGATCAGGTATGCGGCGGGCGGTCTCGCCGCGCTCGTTGTTGCGGTCGCCCTGTGGTTCGCCACTGGCCGAGTCACAGATCCACCGGAGTCGAGCACAGCGCCGCGGTTCTCCATGGTCGTGCTGCCGTTCGCCAATTTGAGCGGTGACCCGGCGAAGGACTATCTGGGCGATGTCATCACCGAAGAGCTGACCACCAGTCTCTCACGTATTCGCCATAGCTTCGTGATCGCCCGCAGCACCGCCTTCACCTACAAGGGCAAGGCCGTCGACGTAAAGCAGATCGGCCGGGAGCTTGGGGTGCGCTATGTGCTGGAGGGGAGCCAGCAGCAGGGCGGCAACAGGGTGCGCGTGAGCGCGCAGCTCATCGACGCCGAGACCGGCGCGCATTTGTGGGCAGATCAGTTCGATGCGGACCGTGCCGATCTGCTTCAGATGCAGGACGAGATCGTCACACGGCTGTCACGGGCCTTGCAGGTACGCTTGGTCGAAGTCGATGCCGCCCGCGTTGCGCGAACACATCCCGGTGATCTGGGTGCCGAGGACCTAGCCATGCGTTGCGAGGCGGTCCTTGTAAACTCTCCAGCGGGCGGTGACGAAGCAGCGGGGGGTTACGATCTGTGCGAACGTGCGCTGCAACGAGACCAAACAAACGTTAGGGCGCTAGTCAATCTCGCTTTCAAGTTCATCAATCCGGTCCTTGATATTCAGAGCCCGGACCGTGAGGGCGACATCCGTCGGGCGGACGAACTCGTGTCGCGGGCTCTCGCGGTTGACCCGAACGCCTATGGGGCTCATCACGCCAAGGCCGAGGTTCTGGTGACACAGAAGCGCTTCGAGGAGGCGATTGTCGAGGAGGAACGTAGCCTCGCCCTGAACCCCAGTTTCGTTAACGCCTACAGCGGACTGTGCATTGCGAGCAGCTTTCTGGGTCGGCCGCAAAAGGCCGTCGAGTATGCTGACAAGGCGATGCGGCTGAGCCCTCGCGATCCGTTGCTGTACGTCTTTTACTTAGAAAAAGGGTTCGCGTTATCCCTGCTGCATCAGGACGATCAAGCGATCGAATGGCTGCGACGGGCAGTCGCGGCCGCTCCGCAATGGCCGCTCCCACGGGCGTTGCTTGCCGCAGCGCTTGCGATGACTGGACAGGGGGCGGAGGCTCAGGAGACGCTCAAGCGTTACCTGTCGCTCAGCGGGACCAGAGCGAGGACCATCGCCCAGTGGAAGGGACAGTTGCCCTCTGATAATCCGGTCTTCTTGGCCTATGCCGCGCGGGTCACGGAGGGTCTGCGAAAAGCCGGACTGCCGGAGTGATCGGCAAGGGGGCGCCCGGCCTTCGCGGCAAAAATTCGTCGAGCACCTGCGCGCGGGGGGCGTGAGGCGGCCAATCGGCGGCCGATCGTTCGCAGCGATCCCCGCCTCGGGACCCGATCGGGAATCCATCCGCAGCCGGGAAACGCGAAAAGATTTCGCCCGAGGAAGAATCGGTTACCTGCGATCGCTGGCGAATCACCGGTAAGAATCCGCGAAGTCGCAGGCCAAGATGTGACGTCAGCAGGAGAATCGCGTGAGCGCCCCACAATCGCCCAGCACCGCCGAGCGCGCCTATTTGATTTGGGAGCAAACGGGCCGTCCCGAGGGACAAGCGCTGGAACATTGGCTTCGAGCCGAGGTCGAGCTCGCCGCCGAGCCGGCTGCCTCGATGCCGCGCTCCGATCGAGCGGCACGAATGCCGCGGCGGGCTCGACGCAAGAAGGCGTGAGCTTCGCCGGGCCGAAACCGGACCGGAACGGCCCGTGACGGCGGCCCCGTGTCGCCGGACCGCGCTCGGGCGACACGACCGCAGGGTCTGCGGATCAGCCCGCGGCACCCGCGCCGCGCCAGCGGGTCAACGCCGGCACGAGCAGGACCAGCGCATAGGTCCCCATGGCGAGCCGCGGGCTGAAAAGACCGACGCCGGCCGACAGCACGGCGATGCCGATCAGCGCCGGCAGCGCGACATTGGCCTCGCTGGCCTGGCCGGTGTCCTCCTCGGCTTCCGACGCGCGCACCAGCAACCACGCCGCGCCGGCCGCCAGGATCGTGTTCGCCGCATAGAGCCAGACGGCGGGCGCGAAGTCGACGTGGCGGCCCACGACCATGGTCGAGAACGGCATGCAGGTGATGAAGAACAAATGCACGAACGACCATCGCACGAAGGTCTTGCCGACGTGGGCGCGGGTGCCGCCGAGCCGCGAAATGGTTCGCCAGCGCACGCCGATCACGAAGAAGCTGACCAGATACGCGATGAAAGGCCCGGACCACAACAGATGTCCGATCGCGCTCAGCAGTTCCCGATCGCTGCCGGGATGCAAATCCTGCGGAAACCGCAGATCGATGACGAGCAGCGTCATCGCCACCGCGAAGATGCCGTCGGTCAGCGCGTCGAGGCGGGCTTTGGCGATCATCGCGGCCTCCGAATATTGCTGACGCCGTGAGCCAGTCTCCACCTCTCCCCGTTGGGGAGTGTTCTGAGGCCGCGCCGCGGACGGGCTTTTCCCTCGCCCCTTGTGGGAGAGGGTGGCCGATCCGAGAGCAACGAGGATCGGCCGGGTGAGGGGTACGTGCAAACTTTCATCGGGCAGCAGGACCCCTCACCCGCCTCGCGGACTGCGTCCGCTCGGCACCCTCTCCCACAAGGGGCGAGGGTACCTGAGCGTGTCGCTACTAAGCTCGCATGCTTCAGCGCGGGATCAGCACCCAATAATCCAGATCGAGGATCACGGCCGGATCATATTCCGCGCCGGTCTGATAAGGAAAATCCGCGCACGGCCGGTCCTTGGCGGCGATCGTGCGCACCCGGAGCGCGCCTGAAGCTCAGCGCGCGGGCAATCGACATGACGTGTCCGCCATAGATGAGCCGGCGGCCGAACCGGCCCTGCTTCTCGGTGAACAGGTTGAAATGCACCCGCGCCGTGTTCTGGTAGAGCCGGGTCGCGAGCTGGTGCTCCGCTTCCTCGACCGTCATGCCGTCGCGATGGTCGAGCTGCTCGCCTTGCGCATAATCGCCCCATCGCCGCGGAGAACCGGCCAGCTCGAAGTCGTAGGAGTTTTGCTCGATCGGCGGACACGCCGCGCCGAGCGCGGCCGGCTCGAGTGCGTCGGGGAGTTTCGGCACATGGTCGCCGGGAGCTGCCGCCGCCTCGTCGCGCTTTCGCACCATCACCCAGCGCACGTATTCGAGCACGCGCGTGCCGTCCTGGCGCAAACCGGTCGAGCGCACGTAGACCATGCCGGTCTTGCGGTTCGAATTTTCCCTGAGCCCGATCACTTCGGATTGGGCGCTCAGCGTATCGCCGGGATAGACCGGCGCCAGGAACCGGCAGCCCGCATAGCCGAGGTTCGCCACCGCATTGAGCGAGATGTCCGGAACACTCTTGCCGAACACGATATGGAACACCAACAGATCGTC
>WNFB01001109.1_pt1 | contig 22580 bp, 22 predicted proteins | sample 5400501 | NCBI WGS metagenome assembly WNFB01 (sample SAMN13153341, study PRJNA577476) | soil metagenome | isolation source: 200 cm saprolite under Douglas fir tree site 2 hole 1 | place: USA:California | collected 2015-04-18 | reverse complement strand
GGCTGCAGCGCCAGAACGAGCATCAGGCTCGCGCGCACCCAGCCTCCTCGCTCAGCTCCCGTAGCACAGCCGCCGGCTCGGACGCCTGCAACAGCGGACGCCCCACCACCAGATGCGTGGCCCCGTCCCGCGCGGCGTCACCGGCGGTGGACACGCGAACCTGATCGCCGGCCGGATCTCCGCGCCGCCGGATGCCGGGCACCACGATGAGCGGCGAGCCGGCCCACTCCCGTCGCACGAGCGCGGTCTCCCGAGGAGAGCAGACGACCCCCTGAAGCCCGGCACCCCTGGCGAGGGCGGCGAGCCGAACGACCTCCTCGTCCAAGGTCACGGCGGATCGCCCGACCGCTGCAGCGTAGGTCGTTGCGTCGTGGGATGTTAAGACTGTGACTCCGACCAGGGCCAGCGCCCCGCCCCCAGCGTTGGTCGCAGCTTCGAGCATGCCCGATCCCCCCAAGGTGTGAACCGTCGCCATCGCCACTCCGAGATCACGCGCCGCGCTTACCGCGCCGGCCACCGTGTTGGGGATGTCGTGCCATTTGAGATCCAGAAAGACCCGAAGCCGGCGGGCCGCAAGCCGCTGCACGAATGGGGCCCCGGCTCGAGTGAGCAACACCGGTCCGACCTTGACCCACCGGAGCTCCGGCAGCCGGTCCAGCAGGCGCAGCGCCGCATCTACGTCCGGCAGGTCGAGCGCGAGCACGATCTCAGCCATGGCCGGCCTCGAGATCCCGGACTACGCGCTCGGGCAGGCGCGGGTCGGCCAGTCCGGCGGTGCCGATGGCCACGAGCGACGCTCCGATCCGGAGATACTGGCGTGCGTCGTCCGCACACCGGATCCCGCCGACGCCGATCACCGGCATTCCCCCGGTGCGCTCCGTCACCCGCGCGACCGCGAGCACGCCGACCGGCAGCAGGGCCGGGCCACTCACCCCACCGAACCCGTTGCCGAGCCGCGGCTGGCCGTCGGCCTCGAAGAGCTCGCCCGGGAAGGTGTTCACGACGCTCACCGCATCCGCTCCGGCGTCACGGGCCACAACCGCCGTCGTACCCACGTCGGGCAGCACCGGCGAAAGCTTCGCGATCAGCGGACGGCGCGTACGCGCGCGGCAGAGGCCGATGATCCGGGTGACGCATGCCGGGTCGGCGCCGAACTCCATGCCCCCGGCGCTGGTGTTGGGACAGGAGAGGTTGATCTCGAAGGCAGCGATGCCCGCCGTGTCGTCGAGTCCGCCGACGACCTCGGCGTACTCCTCGACGCTGAAGCCCACGACGTTGACGATCACCCGGGCCCGCGCCAGGTGGCGGGCGAGCCATGGCAGCTCCTCTGATCTGACCCGCTCGAGTCCGGGATTGGCCAGGCCGACCGAATTCAGCATGCCGCCCCGGAACTCGGCCACGCGGGGCGGCCGGTTACCAGCCCGCGGCGCGAGCGACACGGCCTTGGTGACGAGCCCGCCGAGGCGGTCGAGATCGACGATCCCGGCCAGCTCGCGGCCAAAGGCGGCCGTGCCGGAGGCAAGGAGCACGGGATTCTGGAACCGCTGACCGAGGAAATCGCGGGAGAGATCGGAGGCCACTAGCGGGCCGTACCGGAGTCGGCGGATTCGGTCTTCCGCTCGTACTCCAGCAGATACTGAACGACGGCCTCGGCGATCGAGCTCGCCATGGCGCGTTGGCCGATGCTGGAGATCAAGTAGCGGCCGTCGAGAGGGTTCGTGCTGTAACCCATTTCCACGAGAATCGCGGGTCGGCGCGCGGTCGTGAGCACCATGAAGCCCGCCTGTTTGACCCCGAGATCGGGCCCGGTGTGCACCTGCCCCAGGCCGGCCTGCACCAGCTCCGCCAAGCGGGCCGATTCCCGAAGGTGCTCGTTGAGCTGCAGATCCTTGACGATAAAGTCGATCGCGCCGAGCGGAGCGGGGTCTTCCGACACACTCTCGAACCGGACCGCCTCGTTCTCCATTCTCGCCACCCGGGCGGCGTCCTCAGTCTTGGCCTCGGCCAGGAAATAGGTCTCGAAGCCGCGTGTCTCGGTGAAGCCGCGCCGGTGCGGCAGCGAGTTGACGTGCAGGCTCACGAAGAGGTCGCACTTCTCGGTGCAATAGCTACCACGCTCGCCCAGCGCGATCAGGGTGTCGGTCGTCCGGGTCATCCGCACCGCCACGCCGCGACGGCGAAGCTCCTCGCGGAGCAGCAATGCCACCTGCAGCGTCACGTCCTTCTCCTTCACCCCGCGCGGGAAAAACATCCCCGGGTTGCCCGGATCCACGCCGCCGTGTCCCGCGTCGACCGTCACCAGGTGGCCCGGCCTGAGCCCGTTGGCGAGGCGGGCCGAGCCGGACCCCGACGCCAGGAAGCGGCCGCGCTCCTCGACCAGCCGAGCCGAACGCTTGTCATAGTGGTAGCGCTCAGCCAGGAACGTGGGCAGCACCTCCGAGACGAACTGGAACGGGAGGTACATCGTGTCGCGGACGACGGTGACGGGCGCCGCGAGCGCTTCGAGGCGGTCGTTGAAGAGGTAGAGCGGCGCGCCGATCAGGAAGCGGAAGCCCTGCTGCGCGACGCTGACGTCGGCCCAGGCCTCCCCCAGCTTGACGGTGCCGCCCAGCGCCGCAACCAGCTCCGGCGCCGAGACCAGCGGTGTGCCGCTCCGGTCGGAGCGCACCGCGATCCGCTGGTCGCCGCGCGGAGTACTCACCATGAGCGTCCGGGGAGCATCTCCGGCGAGAATCGCGAGCAGCGCGAGCGCGGTGATCACCGTCGCCCCTTGATCGACACCGCGCGGGCCGTTTCCCGCTCGGCGATGCGGCGCTTGAGAGCTTCCCGCTTGTCGTGCTGCTTCTTGCCCTTGCCCAGCGCGAGCGCCACCTTCGCATGGCCCTTGTTGAAGTAGAGCTCGAGCGGCACCAGGGTGAGCCCTTCCCGCTCGACCGCGCCGACCATCCGGTCGATCTCCCGGCGGTGCAGCAGCAGCTTGCGCGACCGGACGGGTTCGTGGTTGTAGCGGTTGCCCTGCTCGTACGGAGTGATATTCACACCCTCGAGAAACACCTCGCCCCGGGCTGTCCGCGCGTAGGCCTCCTTGATGGAGGCCTTTCCACTGCGGAGCGACTTCACTTCGGTCCCGGTCAGCACGATCCCAGCCTCCCATGTCTCCAGAATGTGGTAGTCATGGGTGGCTTTCGGGTTGCGGGCGACCGAGTGGCGGTCGGCGGTCGGCGGAAGTCTGGGAGGCACGGTCCCGGATTTTCGCAAATGATAGGCCAGCGGCGTCCGGCGGGTCAATCGGCGCCTTGACGCCAACGTGGCGCGGGAGCTAGGTTTGCGCCCTCGCCGAAGTGGTGGAACTGGTAGACGCGCTGCGTTCAGGGCGCAGTGGGCGCAAGCCCGTGGGGGTTCGAGTCCCCCCTTCGGCATGACGGCCGTGAACAGTGAACGGTGAACTGTTCACCGTTGACGCTGTTCAGTATCTGGCCATCTCCGGCTGGACCTCCTCGGCCCACCGATCGATTCCGCCTGCAAGACTCCGCACTCGGGTGAAACCGGCCGCGCGCAAGAGATCCCTGGCATGCAGCGAACGCAATCCGTGGTGGCACACGGTGACAGTGTCCACGCGAGCGTCCACTTCGGCCAGCCGTTCAGGCAACTGTCCCAGCGGCAGCAACGAGGCGCCCTCGATCCGGGCGAGATCCCACTCCCAGGGCTCTCGCACGTCGATCACTTGCACCGATCCCGCGCGCTCCCGGAGCACCGCCGCCAGCTCGCGCGGCGAGATGTCACCGCCGCCCGTCGCGTCCTGCCCGGCGTATCCGCAGAACGCCTCGTAGTCGATCGGCTCCGTGATCGAGGGCCGGAGTCCGCACACGGGGCAGTCGGGATCCTTGTTCAGACGCAATTCGCGGAAACTGAACCGAAGCGCGTCGAAGACAACCAGCCGTCCGATTAACGGGTCCCCCTCACCCAGCACCAGCTTGATCGCCTCCAGTGCCTGCATGCTGCCGATGATGCCCGGCAGGACGCCGAGGACGCCGCCTTCCGCGCAGTTCGGCACCAGCTCGGGCGGGGGTGGTTCGGCGTAGAGGCACCGATAGCAAGGCCCGCTGGCCGCGTGAAAGACGGCGACCTGTCCCTCGAAGCGAAAGATGCTGCCGTAGACAAGCGGCCTGCCGAGCCAGACGCAGACATCGTTGACCAGGTAGCGGGTCGGGAAGTTGTCGCTCCCGTCCACCACGATGTCGAATTCCGCCAGGATATCCCGCGCGTTGGCAGCGGTGAGGCGCTCCTCGACCGGAACGACGCGTACATGGGGGTTGAGATCGGCCAACCGTTCCGCACCGGATTGGACCTTGGGGAGCCCGACCGCCCCGGTGCCGTGGAGCACCTGCCGCTGCAGGTTGGAGACATCCACCCGGTCGAAGTCCACCAGCCCCAGGGTTCCGACGCCGGCCGCCGCCAGATACAGCGCCGCGGGCGAGCCCAGCCCGCCGGCCCCTATCACCGCCACCCGGGCGGCCTTGAGCCGCACCTGGCCGTCGGGGCCGACGCCCGGCAGCGACAGATGGCGGGCGTAGCGCAGCAGCTCCGCGGGAGACAAGGCGAGTGTCATGCTGGAAAGATAGCCGGAGGCGAAAAGCAGAAGGGGGACGCCGGCGCCGGACCGGGTCCCCCCTGTTCGCCACTCACCGCCCCCGTCTCACTGCTGGATCGTCACCAGCTCTTGCACCTGTAGCTCCTGCTTCATCAGGTCGGCGAGCGTGATGCTGCCGAGCAGCGCGTCCACCCGCTGCTGCAGCGCATGCCAGACCGGGCGGATGCTGCACGAAGTGGCCGGATGGCACCGCTCGGCATCGACCTGGTGCGACTCGCAGTTCACCTCGAAGGTCTGGTGCTCGGACGCGGTCATGACGTCGCGGACGGAGATGGCCGAGGGATCGCGGGCGAGATAGTACCCGCCCTTGGCTCCGCGCACGCTCTCCACCAGCCGGGCCCGGCGAAGCCGCAGCAGGATCTGCTCGACGTAGTCGGCGGGAAGCCGCTCCGCATCGGCCAGCTCGCGGGCGGCCACCGGCTCGACCGCGCTCCCCCCCCGACGGGCGAGGTGGAGCGAGATGATGAGGCTGTATTCCGTCCAGGTGGTGACCCGCATGCCCCAATATCGCTGGATCAGCCGCCGGCCGGTATCCCCTTGCCGCCCGGGACGCCCAGCTCGGTCATGGCCCGGAGATCGAGCACGGCGTTGAGCTTCGCCCCCTCGAGGATCTTCTTCTTGAGCACCAGCTCCCGGACGGTGAGGCCCGTCGCCAGCGCTTCCTTGGCCAGCTTGGCGGCCTCGGCGTAGCCGATCTCCGGCGCGAGCGCGGTGACGAGGGCGGGACTCCGCTCCAGCCAGTATGCGCACTGCGCCTCGTCCGGCTCGATGCCGGCCACGCACTTCTCTGCCAGGACCCGGCTGGCGTTCCCCACGATGATCATGGCGAAGACGATGTTATGGGTCATCACCGGCATCATCACGTTGAGCTCGAGCTGTCCCGCCTCCGCCGCCATGGCGACGGTGACATCGAGGCCGAGGGCCTGATAGCAGACCTGGTTCACCATCTCCGCGATCGACGGATTCACCTTGCCGGGCATGATGCTCGAGCCCGGCTGCACCGCCGGGAGGACGATCTCCGCGAGTCCGGTGCGCGGGCCGGAGGCGAGCAGGCGAATGTCGTTGGCGATCTTCTGGAGGTCGAGCACGTAGGCCCGAAGAGCGCCGCTGAACGTGGCCACGTCACCCATGGACTGCATGAGCTGCACCCGGTCCTTGCCCTCCTCGAGATGCAGCCCCGTCACCTCGCGCAGGTGCGCGACCATCAGACTGGGGTACTCCGGCTCCGCGTTGATCCCCGTCCCCACCGCGGTGCCGCCGATGTTGAGCTCGCGGAGCCATTCCGCCGCCTGCTCCAGCTTCACCCGGTGCCGGGCGACGGTCCGCCCGTAGGCCCGGAACTCCTGCCCCAGCCGGATGGGGGTGGCGTCCTGGAGATGGGTCCGACCCGACTTCACGATGTGATCGAAGGCGTCGCCCTTGGCGATGAGCAATTCGGCGAGCCGGTCGAGCGAGGCCAGGAGCGAGGGCAGCGTCGCCAGGGTCGCGAGGCGCATGGCGGTGGGGATCACATCGTTGGTGCTCTGCGCCATGTTGACGTGATCGTTCGGGTGCACCGGCGCGTAGGCGCCGCGCTCCCCGCCCAGCAGCTCGTTCGCCCGGTTGGCGAGCACCTCGTTGACGTTCATGTTGTGGCTGGTCCCGGCGCCGGCCTGGTACACATCCACGATGAACTGGTCCCGGTGCTTGCCGCCGAGCACCTCGTCGGCCGCGCGGACGATGGCGTCGGCCAGGCGCGGGTCGAGGCGGCCGGTCTGCTTGTGGGTGAGCGCGGCCGACCGCTTGATCCAGACGACCGCGTCTACGAACACCGGCAGCGGCCGGAGGCCGGAGATCGGGAAATTCTCCGCGGCGCGGAGCGTCTGGATGCCGTAGAGGGCGTCGGCCGGGACGGGCTTCTCGCCGAGCGGATCGCGTTCGATGCGGAATGTCATTGGGGAGCCGTTCGCTGTGATCTGCGCCGTTGGCAAAGCCGGCGTCCTGCGATTAGCTACCAGCGACCCAATCGCCGACAGCCATGACCTACTTTCTCGATCCCGCGATCAGCGTCGCATTCCAGGGCGACAAGTTCGCCAAGGCCGACCTCGCTCGTGGGGCTCAGCTGTTCCTCGGCCTCAACTGTTTCCAGCCCGGCCAGCGTCAGGCCGCCCACACACACGCCGGCGCGGACAAATTCTATCTGGTCCTCTCGGGAAAGGCGAGAATGACGGTGGGGACGGAGACGCGTATCGCCGGGCCGGGCACGCTCGTCTGGGCCCCGGCGGACGTGGCCCACGGGGTGGACGAAGCGCTGGAGCGGACAGTTCTCCTCGTGGGAATCGCACCGCCCCCGGGCGCTACCGCTTCCCGCCTCCGCGCTTAGTCCAGATCACGATAACCCCGCAGCCGCCGTTCTGGCCCCGCTGGAATTCGCTGGGGACACCGGCGGTGCCGGCATACACCTCGATCCCCATGATCTCGGTCGGCGCCACGGGGAACGGGTCCCCGTTCGAAGCGTCCACGTAGAACGGAGAGCCGTCAACAAAGTAGCTGGGCTGGCAGTCGCCCAGGAGGTCCGACTGCCCCCGGGATGAGGTGATCCGGTAGCCCTGGCCCACCGGCACGACCTGCATGCCCGGGACGCCCCGGATGATATCCTCGAAGATGACCGGATTCCGCTTCTCGATGTCGTCCTCGGTGATGAAGTAGCCGAAGCCCCGTTTGGCCCGCTCCAGGAACGACGACTGCTCGCTCCCCATCTTGCCCACCACCTCGAGCGGCTGGAGCCGCTGGACGCTCTTGCCGAGGACCACCTCGGTGCGGCGCCCGTCGCCGGGCTTGAGATCCACGTCCTGCCGGCCCGGCTGATAGCCGAGCGCGGTGACCTCGACGACCTGGGTGCCGCCCGGCAGCCCGTTGAGCACGAACGCTCCCGACGCGGTGGTCTTGGCGACGGCCCGGCTCCCCCGCACGTACACCCTGGCATCGGAAATCGGGTCGCCGTCGATGTTCTTCACGACGCCCTCGAGGCGGGCCGCGAGTGCGGCACTATCCGCGGCGGTCGCCGTCGGCGACAGCGGCCGGGTCGCGACCAGGAACTCGCGCGCCGCAAGCGTCCGTCGGTTGAGGGCGACAGCGATGAGCCCGGTGGAGGCGGTGCCGAGCGTCGCCCAGGCCGTGACGTCGCCGTCGTTCGGCACTCCGCAGAGCACGAATTGCCCCCGCGAATCGGTTTCGGCCCGCGCGTTCTTGCGGAGCGTCTGCACACCGGTGGTCCGACTCACGGAGATCTGGGCCCACATGGCGTTGACGACCGCGCCCGCGAGCCCGGTGTCCGCTGCCGCGTCCCGGACGGCACCGACGATATATCCCTGGTTCTCCCCCCGGGGGGTGGGGCAGAGCTTGCCGTAGCGGCTGTCGGGTGATGGCGTCGCGAGCAGAACGCCCTCGAGGCCCTGGGCGGGCAGATCGACCCGCCACCGGGGCGACCCCACCCCGGCCTGGTCGAAGGCCGGGTGGCTGAAGCTCAGCCGGTACGTGCCGGCCGGCAGGCTGTCGAAACGGAAGTGGCCGAGAAGATCGGTCCGGGTCTCTTTGTGGAGTCCCTCGATCCGCACGGTCGCGTTGGGGAGCGGGCCGTCGTAGAGCAGGCTGTCGCGCAACACACCCGACAGAGCCTGGGCCTCGGCCGAAGCGGCGAACACGAGCGCGAGCGGGGCGAGGACGCGCGCCGCACGGGTGAGCAACATGCGGTATCCCGATTGGAAGCAGCTTCAATATAGGGACGCACGAACGGCGTCGAGCGTCACGGCCGGGTCAGTCGGAGCAGTCCCCGAGCGGGTAGACCGTCCCGCAGTTGGCGCAGGGATTCCTGCAACCCGAGGCCCGGTCCCGCACCGGAAACCCGCAGCGCTGGCAGCTGAGCCGAGCCGTGTCGGCGGGGGCATCCGCCCGGCGCGCGCGGCCGGGCTCGCTCGCCGGACGCTCCAGGTGACGGCCCGCGCTACTCAAGCCGATAGGCCCCGGTGAGGAAGGGGTTGGTCAAGCGTTCGACCCCGATCGTGGTTTCGGGCCCGTGACCGCTCCGCACGACGGTCGAGTCCGGCAGGGAGAGGAACTCTCGCTGCAGCGACTGCATCAAGGTGGCGAAGTCCCCGCCGGGAAGGTCGGTCCGGCCGATCGAGCCGTTGAACAGAGCGTCCCCGCCGAAGATCGTTCCGTGCCCCAGAAAGCTGACGCTCCCACGCGAGTGCCCCGGAGTGTGACGAACCTCGAACGCGAGGCTTCCCACGGTCAGGCGCTGGCCGGCGGTCAGCTCGTGGTCGGGAGCCGGAGGCGCCTCCGGCCGCATCCCGAACCACGCGCCCTGGTCCGCCAGCCCGTCGTACAGCGAACGGTCCGCCGGGTGCAGGAACACGGGGACTCCGGTCGCGCGCTTCACGGCGGCCACGCCGAGGATATGGTCGATATGCGCATGGGTGATCCAAATGGCCCGGAGGGTCCAGCGGCGGGTATCGAGCTCGGCGAGGAACATCGCGGGCTCCTCGCCCGGGTCGATCATGACCGCCTCGCGAGTGCGCGGGTCGGCGACGAGCCAGCAGTTCTCCACGAACTGCCCGTTGGGCAGCTGAACGATCTCCGGCTCAGACACCGACTTCGGTCTTCCGCTCGGCGCGTGCCTTCCGCTCCGTGAGGAACTTCTCGACGGCGATCGCGGCAGTGGTGGCGTCGCCGACGGCGGTCGTGACCTGGCGGGTGAGCTGCACTCGGAGGTCCCCCGCGGCGAAGAGCCCGGGCATCGACGTCATCATCCGGTCGTCGGTGATGATGTAGCCGTTCTCGTCGTGCTTCAGGTGCCCCCGCACCAGCCACGAGTTCGGCTTGAAGCCGATGAACACAAAGCATCCCGTCGCCGCGAGCGACGACCGGCTACCGGTGACGGTGTCCTCCAGCTCGACCGTCGTGAGACCCGCCGGCCCGCCGACCAGCTCCAGCACGCGGCGGTTCCAGATCACTTCGATCTTGGGATTGGTGAAGAGGCGCTCCTGAAGGAGCTTTGACGCCCGGAACTCGTCGCGTCGATGCACGACGTACACTTTGTCGGCGAAGCGCGTCAGGTAGTCCGCCTCCTCCACGGCGGCGTCGCCGCCACCCACCACTGCGATCGTCTCGCCCTTGAAAAACGCGCCGTCGCACACCGCGCAGTACGACACGCCCCGCCCGGCGTACTCCAGCTCGCCGGGGACACCGAGCTTGCTCGGCGTGCCACCGGCCGTCAGAATGACCGCGGGCGCCTCGAAGATGATGCCCCGGGAAGTGGTGACCTCGAACAGCCCGTCGTCGCGGCGAATGATGGTCTCCACGTTCTCCTGCCTGACGTCGGCGCCGAACTCCCGGGCGTGCGTCGTCATCAGCTCAGCGAGCTCGCGACCCTTGATCTTCTGGAAGCCGGGATAGTCTTCGATCCACTCGGTGTTGAGCAGCTCACCCCCCGGCACGCCCCGCTCCAGCAGGACCGTGTGCAGCATCCCGCGCCCCGCGTACAGCGCGGCGCAGAGGCCTGCGGGGCCACCCCCGACGACGATGACGTCGAATACATGCCGCTCGATCATGTCCCCGATCCCGGAAGCCAGTCCCGAATATTAAACCCGACCCGGTTCCCCAGCCGCGGGGCCGAGATGCAGCACGCTCACCGCGCCGTGGCAGGACGAGACGGTGCCCACCACGACATCCACCGGCTCACCCAGGGCCCCGGCCCCCAGCACGATCCGCCGGCCGTCGAGGACGCTCGCGACGTCGAACATCCCGACGCCGTAGACCCGGTGGCGGCAGACGAAGAGCACCGGTCCCGCCACTCTGCGGCTCGCCGCGAGGCGGGCCGTCGCCGTGCCGACCGCGTCGCCCATCTCCCAGGTGCGCGGGCCGCGGATCACGGGGCAGACAGCGGGCTCGACGCAATGCACGGGGCAGAGCCAGTCGGCGAACGAGACATACCGGGTGCCGCCGGGAGCCACCGTCTCATAGGGGGTACCGATGGGGACGTCGAGCGGTCGAGACTCGACCGACCGGCCGGGCCAGCGGGCGCGGGCGCCGCGGAGCAGCCACTCGTACATGAGGTGGGGCATGAGCGGCGATGGCACGATCGCGTCGGGCGGACCCGAGGCGGAAGGAGGCTCGCTCAGGAAGCGGTCGAAGAACGCGCCCCACTCCGAGACGACCAGCTCCCGGTCGGGGTCGGGGGGCAGGTCGGTCGCGATGCGACAATCCGGGTCGCGATCGACCACGAGCAGCCGCCGGTAGGTTGCGGCGCCCCGCGCCCGCGCCAGCTCGAGCTGGCCGGCATAGAACGTCCCGTAGCAGCCGCCGCCCACGATGACGACGGTGCTAAGGGAAGCGGTCGGCCCGGTCGGTTCGGATATGCCTGCCACCATCCACCACCAGCGTAGTCCCGGTGACGTAGTCGCCGCCTTCGAGCAGATAAAGCACGGCGCTCACGGCATCGGCCGGGGTTCCGAGCCGGCCGAGCGGCGTCGAGCGGGCCAGCCAGCTCCGGGCCGATTCGTCGTAGGCGTCGGGCACGAGCACGGCCCCGGGCGCCACCGCATTGACGGTCACGTCGGGTGCGAGGCTCAGAGCCAGTACCTTGGTCAGCATGACGACGCCGGCCTTGCTCACCGAGTGAGCGGCGTACGCGGCCCACGGCTCGAGGCCGGCCAGATCCGCAAGGTTCACGACCTTCCCGCGGGCCCGGCGGAGCGGCGCCGCAGCGCCCTGCGTGCAAAAGAACACCCCGCGCAGATTGAGCCCGAGGATCTCGTCCCACCGCTCCGGCGTGGTCTCCTCGAAGCTGAGTCGCTGTATGACGGCCGCGGAGTTCACCAGCACGTCGAGGCCGCCAAACGCCTCGACCACCCGACCGGCCAGGGCCCGCGCCGCGTCGGCGTCGGTGAGATCGGCCGCAAAGCAGTCGGCGCGGCCGCCGGCGAGACGGATCTCCTCGCGGAGCGCCTGGGCACCCTCGCCCGACACGTGGTGGTGCAACGCGAGCGTCATCCCTCGGCCGGCGAGCGCCGCCGCGATGGCCCGGCCGAGCCGCCGGCCCGCCCCGGTGACGAGCGCCACGCGGCCGGAGAGCTCCATGGTCAGACGGCTGCGGGTCTGATGGGAAAGACCTCGCCCGTCGTCGTGGCGGCGGGGTCGGCCAGCGAGAGAATGCCGTCCGCGATGGCGGAGAGCTCCACGTACGCCGCGGCCGTGCCGACCGCCGCGACGTTGTCCCCGGTGCGGACCATGCCGGGAGCCACCGCGTTCACCCGGATCCCGCGGTCCCGCAGCTCCAGGGCGAGGCTTCGGGTGAACCCCGCGATGCCCGCCTTGGCCGCGACGTAGGCCGCCATGGGCGCCTGGGGCTCGAGCACGGCGATCGAGGCCACGTTGACGATGGCGCCCCGGGTGGCGGCCAGCGCTTCGATCGCGGCCTGGGACACGAGGAACGTGGTCTTCAGGTTGATCGCGATCTCGCGATCGAAGGCGCGGGCGCCGATGCGCTCGATGGGACCGTAGGTCGTCAGGCCACCGGCGAGATTCACCACGACGTCGAGCCGGCCGAAGGCGCGCACCGCCGTCTCGATCGCGAGAGACGCCACGTCGGGCAGGGTGAGGTCGCCGGCGCAGGGCCGGGCCTCGATGCCCGCGGCCGCGAACTCCCGCGCTCGCTCCACCACTCCCACGGCGTTGAGGTCGGCGACGACCAGCTTGGCCCCGGCGTGCCCGAACGCGAGTGCGACGGCGTTGCCGATCTGCCCGGCGCGACCGACACCGGTGACGAGTACCACGCGATTGCGGAAGTCGAGCGGGGAAGCCATCGAAGCGTCAGGCGGTGACGGAGGCGGGCGCGGCGGGAGGCCGGGCGGCCTCGAGCGCCTCGAGCCACGCGAGGGGGACGTTCTGCGAGCCGAGCGCGCCGTGGGTCTCATCGCCGACGGGGTCACCGTGCCAGTCGCTGCCGCCGGTCCGCCGCAGGCCGAGATCGAGGGCGAACTCGGTGAGCCGGGCGCGGACGTCGGGATCGTGACTGGGGTGGCGGGTCTCGACCGCGTCCAAACCCGCCTCCCGGAAATGGACCAACAGGCTCCGGGTGCCGCGATCCTTGAGATGGGCAGCTGAGACCACCCCACTGACCCGGTGCACCAGCTCGGCGACTTCGACGAAGGTCGGCAGTGATTTCTCCACGAACGCGGGCCGGCCCCGGCCCAGATAACGGTCGAAGGCTTCCCCGACGTTGGCGACCTGCCCCCGGCGCACGAGGGCCCGGGCCACGTGCGGGCGGCCGACCGCACCTCCCTCCGCTTCGGCCATCACATCCTCGTGGCTCACGGGGATGCCCAGCCGGTGGAGTCTGTCCACCATGGCCCGGCCGCGGCGGGAGCGGTCGGCGCGGCACTCGATCAGGAAGTCCTCGAGGACCCTGGTGCCGGGCGAGAGGAAGTAGCCGAGCAAGTGCATCTCGCCCCAGGGCGCAGCGACCGAAAACTCGCATCCGCCCACGACTCGCACCCCGAGGCGCTCACCCGCCGCGATCGCCGCCGGCACGCCCCCAAGGGTGTCGTGATCGGTCAACGCGATGGCCGCGAGCCCGGCGGCGGCGGCGCGGGCCACCACGGCTTCGGGCGCCAGCTCGCCGTCGGACGCGGTGGAGTGGACGTGGAGGTCGATGATCGGCCCCCGGAGGTTGTCGCCCTCCGTCACGCGCGGTACCCCGTCTCGGGGGCGGTCCAGGCGGGCTGCGAGTGCGCGAGCAGCGCCCGGAGCTGCGCGTCGGTCAGCTCCGACAGCGCCAGCTCGGAGCTCTTGGCGCCGAGGGGGGAGTAGCGGACGACGCGGCGCTCACGGGCCGCACCCGTGCCCCGGGAGAACACGAGTCCCAGCTCGTCCTTTACGTACTGGGTGACCCGCCCGCTCGCGGCCACCTCCCACTGATCCCCGTTCACCTCGATGATGCGACGCGGCATGTCCGAGCGCTACCTCCTCCCAGAGATCCCAGGCGTCCGGCGCCAACGCTGACGCGGGAGACGGCCAGCGCCCGCGCCATCTCAGCCCGCGTCCTCGGGGAAGCTCTCCAGGGTGCGCTTCACGTCGGCCATGAAGCGGTCGGCGTCCGCGCCGTCCACGATCCGGTGATCGAACGCGAGCGAGAGCATGCCCATAAGCCGGATGGCGAGCGTATCCGTGCCGTCCACCGTGAGGACCGCCGGCTGCTTGGTGATCGAGCCGACGCAGAGAATGGCCGCCTGCGGCTGGTTGATGATGGGCGTGCCGATGACCGAGCCGAACACCCCGGGGTTGGTGATGGTGAAGGTGCCCTTCTGGACCTCGTCCGGGCTCAGCTTCTTGGCCCGCGCCCGCTCACCGAGGTCGCTGATGGCCCGCGCGATTCCGGCGAGGGAGAGCTCGTCCGCATGGCGCACGACCGGTACGATGAGACCCCAGTCCAGCGCGACCGCGATGCCGAGGTTGACGTCGCGGCGGAAGATCGTGGCGTCCGCACCGACCGCGGCATTCACGACCGGGTGACGTCGGAGATTGTCGGCGATCGCCTTGGCGATGAACGCCAGATACGTGAGACTCACCCCGCGGGTTGCGAACTCCGACTTCTTCTTCCCCCGAATCTGGGAGACGCGGGTGTAATCGATCTCGAAGATGGTGTTCACGTGGGGCGAGACCCGGCGCGACATCACCATGTGATCGGCGGTGAGCTTGCGGATGCGCGACCAGGGCTCGACCCGGTCGCCCGGCCATGCCTCGACGCCCGGTCCGGTCGGGGCGGCACCCGGCGCCGCCGGGCGCGCGGGGGCCGGAGCCGGCTGGCCGGCGGGCGCGAAGGCAGCCGGCGCGGACGGCGCGGCCGGCGCGGCCGGCGTGGCCGGCGCCTCGAGATAACCGAGCACGTCGCTCTTGGTCACTCGACCCGCGAGGCCGGTGCCGGGGATGGCCGATAGGTCGAGGTTGTGCTCGGCGGCGATTTTCCGGACGAGCGGCGTGGACTTCCGCCGGAGCCGCTCTTCCGCCGTCTCTACGGCGCCGTTCCCGACCGGCGCGGGAGGTGCGGCGGCCGATGCGGGCGCCGCGGTCTGGGTCGGGGACGTCTTCGGCGCCGCGGCCACTGCGGCCGGAGCCGGGGCCGGAGTCGGCGCAGCCGAGACGGACTTGGGGGCGGGTGGCGCGACCCTGCCCGCGGGCGGCGGCGGCGGTGCGGGAGCCGCGGCGACCGCCGCACCGACTTCGGTCTCGAGCCGCGCCACCACCGTCTGCACCGCCACCGTCTCCCCCTCCCGCACCAGCACCTCTGCAAGCACGCCGGCGACCGGTGCCGGGATCTCCGCGTCCACCTTGTCGGTCGAGATCTCGAACATCGGCTCGTCCCGCTTCACCGCGTCGCCGACCTGCTTGAGCCAGCGCGATAGCGTGCCCTCGGCGATCGATTCCCCCATCTGGGGCATCACGACGTCTATCCGGGCCATGAACGGTTCCTCGCTGCTAGTAGGCTGCCAGCCCCCGGGCCGCGGCCACGATGTCCGCGGTCGCCGCGATGATCGCATCGTCGTCGAGCGGCCGCAGGCGTGAGGCCGCTAGGCGCGGGAATCGGGGCCGGGACGGACGGGGGGAACGCGCTGATGGCAGCCATGGGACCCGGGAACGGGGAAGCGAAAGCCGGGGGAGGAAACTAAACCGTGAACCGTGAACAGTAAACAGTGAACAGGGGACTCCAGATGTGCACCGGAGCCCCCTGTTCACTGTTCACCGTTCACTGTTCACGCCGTTGCTGTCTCGATCCGCATGCCGTAGAACGACCGATAAACGAAAAACATCGAGATCGCGAGGAACACCGCGGCCAGCGTCCGGGTCAGCCCCACCCCCTCCTGCGTCGTCAGCGACACGGCGAGCTCGACCGCCAGCAGGCCAAACAGCGTCGTGAACTTGATGATCGGGTTGAGCGCCACCGACGACGTATCCTTGAAGGGATCGCCCACCGTGTCACCCACGACGGTCGCGGCGTGGAGCGGCGTGCCTTTCTGCTTCAGCTCGACCTCGACGATCTTCTTTGCGTTGTCCCAGGCGCCGCCGGCGTTGGCCATGAAGACGGCCTGGTACAGGCCGAACAACGCGATCGAGATCAGATACCCGATGAAGAAGTAGGGCTCGACGAAGGCAAAGGCGAGTGTGGCGAAGAACACGGTGAGGAAGATGTTGAACATCCCCTTCTGCGCGTACTTGGTGCAGATCTCCACCACCTTCTTGCTGTCCTCGACCGACGCCTTGGTGACGCCCTCGAGCTTGATGTTCCGCTTGATGAACTCGACCGCCCGGTAGGCGCCCGTGGTCACGGCCTGCATCGAGGCGCCGGTGAACCAGTAGATCATCGCGCCGCCGGTGATCAGGCCGAGCAGGAACGGCGGATGTAGGAGCGAGAGATTCTCGACGTTGGTGGTGAGCCCTTTGGTCAGCGCCACGATGATCGAGAAGATCATCGTGGTCGCGCCCACGACGGCGGTGCCGATCAGCACCGGCTTCGCCGTGGCCTTGAAGGTGTTGCCCGCCCCGTCGTTCTCCTCGAGGAAATGCTTGGCCCGCTCGAAGTCCGGCGCGAAGCCGAAGTCGCGCTGGAGCTGTGCAGTGATGTTCGGGACCTGCTCGATCAGCGAGAGCTCGTAGATCGACTGGGCGTTGTCGGTTACGGGACCGTACGAATCCACGGCGATCGTCACCGGACCCATGCCGAGAAAGCCGAACGCCACGAGCCCGAACGCAAAGACGGCCGGCGCCACCATGAGCGAGCCCAGTCCCTGGGTGCTCACCGCATACGCCGCGGCCATGAGCCCCATGATCGTTATGCCGAGCCAGTAGGCGCTGAAGTTGCCCGCCACCAGGCCGGACAGAATGTTCAGGGACGCCCCGCCTTCCCTGGACGACGTGACGACTTCCCGGGTGTGCCGGGAGTCCATCGAGGTGAACACCTTCACCAGCTCGGGAATGATCGCGCCGGCGAGGGTGCCGCAGCTGATCACCGTGGACAGCTTCCACCAGAGCGTGTCGTCCCCGCCCAGCCTCGGCACGACGAGATACGAGACCATATACGTGAGCACCACCGACACGATCGAGGTGAGCCAGACGAGGAACGTGAGCGGCGCCTCGAAGTTCATCTTGTCGGCCGCTGCGTAGCGGCGCTGGGCCAGGGCGGCGTTGAGGAGATACGAGACCCCGCTCGCCACGATCATCATGACCCGCATCGCGAAGATCCAGACCAGCAGCTGAACCTGGACCGATGGATCCTTCACTGCGAGCAGGATGAACGAGATGAGGGCCACGCCCGTGACCCCGTAGGTCTCGAAGCCGTCGGCGCTGGGCCCCACCGAGTCGCCGGCGTTGTCGCCGGTACAGTCGGCGATCACGCCGGGGTTCCGGGCGTCGTCTTCCTTGATGTTGAAGACGATCTTCATCAGGTCCGACCCGATGTCGGCGATCTTGGTGAAGATGCCGCCCGCGATTCGGAGCGCCGCGGCGCCCAGGGATTCGCCGATGGCGAAGCCGATGAAGCAGGGGCCCGCGTAGTCGCCCGGCACGAAGAGCAGGATGAAGAGCATCATCACCAGCTCGACGCTGATGAGCAGCATCCCGATGCTCATCCCCGCCTTGAGCGGGATCTGGTAACACGGGTACGGCTTGCCCCGGAGGCTGGCGAACGCGGTCCGGGAGTTGGCGAAGGTGTTGACCCGGATGCCGAACCAGGCCACGCCGTAGCTGCCGGCGATGCCGACCAGGCTGAACAGCAGAATGATCGCGACCTTGGGAGCCGGGTACCCGCGCACCATTGCGCCGGTGGCGTCGGTGGTCTGGGCCAGCGCCCCGAAGTAGACCGCCGCGATGGCCCCGATGAACAGCCAGAGCACCATGAGAAACTTGCCCTGGGTGATCAGGTAGGTCTTGCAGGTCTCGTAGATCAGCTCCGACACCTCGCGCATCGACTCGTGGACCGGCAGCCGCTTGAGCTGGCCGTAGATCACGAGCCCGAAAAGCAGGCCAAGCGCGCACACGGCGAGGCCGCTGAGCAGAAGCGTGTGGCCGGGAATGCCGCTGCTCAGGAACTGCACCGAGTTCAGGTCGGGGATCCTGAGGCTCGCCTCACCCCCACCCGCATGCCCCCCCGCCTCCTGCGCAGTCGCCGAGCGCGCCATGAGCAGGCCCGCCGTCGAGAGAAGAAGCGCCGTCCACCGATTCATCGAGAGTCTCCTGGGCTGGCTAGTAGGCGCCACGCGGGGCGTGGCTGGGCTCGGCCATCGTGTGCACCAGCGTGAGGAAGCGCTTGGCGAGCCGGTCGGCCTCGCTCTCCCCGGGCTGGTTGGTCTCCACCGTGATCCGGGTGTAGTGGCCGCCTTCGGCCTCCACGCTGACCCCGATCTGTCCGACGGCGCCGGCGAAGCGGCGCCGGCGCGGCCCCTCCTCCATCGGCCGGAGCCGGGCGCCGAAGAACTCGGCGGCGCGGCCGAGCACCTCGTCCGGCGGCACGGAGGTCCGATGGAAGTACTTCACGCTTCGCTGTAGTACTCGATGCCGAGATGCGTGATCTGCTCCTCGCCCATGAGCCAGCGGAGCGTGTTCTTGAGCTTCGTCTGCTGGATGAAGAGATCGTGCTCGGGATAGAGGCCGGGAGCGGTCTGGGGACTCTTGAAGTAGAAGGACAGCCACTCCTGGATCCCCGACAGGCCGGACCGCTGGGCCAGGTCGAAGAAGAGTGCGAGGTCGAGCACGAGCGGCGCGGCCAGAATGGAGTCCCGGCAGAGGAAATCCACCTTGATCTGCATCGGGTACCCGAGCCAGCCAAAGATGTCGATGTTGTCCCAGCCTTCCTTATTGTCGCCCCGGGGCGGGTAGTAATTGATCCGCACCTTGTGGTACATCTTGCCGTAGAGCTCGGGATACAGCTGAGGCTGGAGGATGTACTCGAGCACGCCGAGCTTCGACTCTTCCTTGGTCTTGAAGCTCTCCGGGTCGTCCAGCACCTCGCCGTCCCGGTTGCCCAGGATGTTGGTAGAGTACCACCCGGCCACGCCGAGCATGCGGGCCTTGAACATGGGCGAGAGGACCGTCTTGACCATCGTCTGGCCGGTCTTGAAGTCCTTGCCGCCGATGGCGACCCCGCGCGTCTTGGCCAGCTGCTCCAGCGCGGGGAAGTCGCAGCTGAGGTTCGGCGCTCCGTTGGCGAAGGGCACGCTCTCCATCAGCGCGGCCCAGGCGTAGAGCATGGATGGGGCGATCGACGGATCGTTTGCCTCCATTGCCTTCTCGAACGCCTCCAGCGTCCGGTGCGCCGGGCCCGGGCTGATGAAGATCTCGGTCGATGCGCACCACACGATCACCAGTCGGTCGCACTGCTGGCGCGCCTTGAAGTCGCGGATGTCGGCCCGGAGCTGCTCGGCGAGATCCCGCTTGGTCTTGGCCTTCTTGACGTTGGTTCCCTCGAGGCGTTTCACGTAGTTCTGATCGAACGCGGCCGGCATCGGCTTGATGCTCTTGAGGAAGTCCGCGATCGGCTCCACGTGCTCGTGCCGGTCGAGCACGCCGGCTCGCAGGCACGCCGTGTGGCAGTCGTCGGGGATCGGATCCCACGCCCCGAAGACGAGATCCTTGAGATCCGCGAGCGGAACGAAGTCCTTGATGAGCGGTGCGCGGCCCTCGGTCCGTTTGCCGAGCCGGATCGTCCCCATCTGGGTCAGCGAGCCGATCGGGCGCGCCTGGCCCCGCCGGATATTCTCGACGCCCGCGATGAACGTGGAGGCGACCGCGCCGAGCCCCACGCAGAGCACGCCCAGCTTACCCTTGGCCGGCGCGACCGTGCGCGCCCGTTGTTCCGCCACGCTTAGGATCCTTTCACGAGAGAATCGAGCGCCCGCTGCTTCGCCGGCTCCGGCGCGGCGCGTACGATCGTCTCCGGCGCACGGCCTTCCGCGTGCCGGTACACATAGATGAATCGCTGTACGACCGTGATGATCGAGGCGACGGCGAGCAGTGCCACGAGCGCCTCGAGCACAAGGCCGTGGGGACCGGCGCCGACCAGGAGCGAGGCCCCGCCGAGCCCAACGATTCGTTCCGCCCGCTGGGCGATCCCCACCTTGCACTCGATGCCGAGCCCCTCCGCGCGCGCCCGGGCGTAGGAGACCAGCAGCGACGCGAGGATCGCCACCATGCAGGTGATGACGGCCGGGAGCCGGTACGCGACGTCCGCCGCGGTGAGCAGGAACGCCCCGATGCCGATGAAGGTGGCGCCGTCCCCGATCCGGTCGAGCGTCGAGTCGTAGAAGGCGCCGAACTTGGTGACCATCGCGCCCCGGCGGGCGACCTGCCCGTCGAGGGTGTCCACGACCCCGCTCGCGAGCAGCAGGAGCCCGCCCATTCGGATGGCGCCGACACCGTAGGCCAAGGCCGACAGCAACACCAGCCCCGTGCCGAACGTCGTGATGGTGTTGGGCTTGATGCCGCTCCGAATCAGCCAGTCTACCAGCGGGCGAACGGCGGCGTAGAACGGCCGTTCCAGGGCGTCCAGCGGCTTCAGCGGGTGTCGCTCCTCGGCCGGGCCAGGGTGGTCAGGGGGCTCACCAGCCCCGAAAACGCCGCGAAACAATAACCGGCCGAACGGGATTTGGCTATTGGGATAGGGCGGCCGGCCGGCCGCCCTCGCCGCGGTCTACTCCGGATACAACAAGTACGGCTTGCGCCGCTCGCGGAACGCGGCCAGCTCGCCGGCCCAGCCGCCGACGATCTCCTCGGGAGCGCGCCCCGCCGACAGCGCCTCGCGCAGCGCCGGCCCCCCGGCCAGCCGGTCGAAATGGCGCGCGATCCAGCCGATCCGATCCGGATGCACCGCCTGCACCACCGCGAGCAGAATCACCGCGGTCCGCACCGGGTCGTAGCTCCGGTGATCGGTCACCTCCAGCCGGATGGCCGCCACGAGGGTGTCCGCGAACTTGCCGTCGCCGGGGGCACGGGGCGTGAAGCTCGTTCCCCGGAACCGGACCCCGGGAGGCGCGGCGTCGCGCACCCGGCGCAGCACCGCCGCGGTGTCGAGCCAGGGGGCACCGATCGCCTCGAACGGTGCGTCCGTGCCCCGGCCGACCGAGAGCGCGGTGCCCTCGAAGAGGCACAGACCGGGATAGTGGAGGAGGGCCTCGAGCGTGCGCAGGTTCGGACTCGGAGCCACGAACGGCAGGCCCGTCTCGTCCCAGATGAGGCTCCGGCGCCAGCCGGCCAGCGGCACCACCGTGAGCGCGGTCGCGAGACCGAGCTCGGCGCGCGCGAGGCGCGCCAGCTCGCCGATCGTAAGCCCGTGCCGCATGGGCACGGGAAGCCGGCCAACCGGAGAGGTGAAGGCCGGATCGAGCACGTTCCCCTGCACCGGGTCCCCGATGGGGTCGGGCCGGTCGAGTACCACGACGGGAATCCGGCGAGGGGCCGCCGCCGCCATGACGTCGATCGTCGTGCCGATGTACGTGTAGTAGCGGGCCCCGGCATCCTGGAGATCCACTAGGAGCAGGTCCACGCCTTGCAGCATCTCGGCCGTCGGCGCGGTGACGGCGCCGTAGAGGCTGTAAATTGGGAGACCCGTTGCGGAATCCACCGTCGACGCCACCACAGCCCCCGGTTCGGCTGCGCCCCGAAAGCCGTGCTCGGGACTGAACAGCGCCACCAGACGCACCCCGGCCGACCGGAGCCGGGCGACGTCACTCACACCGCGCGCGTCCACGCCCCCCTGGTTCGTCACCAGGCCGACGCGGCGCCCGCGGACCAGACGCAGGCTGTCGCGAAGCAGCACGTCGATGCCGGGCAGGACCGACGCCGCCGGCCGGTCCGGCCGCTCGACCCTGGCCGCCGACGCAGGCACGCAAGCCCCGGCAACCCCGAGGACGAACCCGAGCGCGAGTCGTCTGTGCACCGAACGCTCCTGATCGCGATTGCACTGTCGGCGGGGTGTGCGCCCCGCCTCGCCCCACCGCCACCGGCGCCGCCCGGGGCGGCCGCCCTCGCGCCGCTCGACGTGGATCACCGGCTCGCCGCGCTGTCGCTCCGGGACAAGGTCGCGCAGCTCGTGATGCCGTGGATGGCCGGGACCTACGCCGCCTACGACGACTGGGGGTTCGCCGAAACCGTTCACATGGTGGATTCGCTGCATGTGGGCGGCGTGATCGTGTCGGTCGGCTCGCCCCTCGATATCGCGGCGAGGCTCAACTGGCTCCAGGATCGCTCGGCGCTCCCGCTCCTGATCGCGTCGGACCTCGAAGGCGGCACCGCGATCCGGCTGAACGGCGGCACGCCCTTCCCCAGCAATATGGGCGTGGGCGCGAGCGGCCGGGACTCCGACGCCTACGCGATGGGGCGGGTGACGGCCGAGGAAGGGCGGGCGGTCGGCATTCACCTCGCGTTCGCCCCGGTGGCCGACGTGAACAGCAATCCCGCCAACCCGATCATCAACACCCGCTCGTTCGGGGAGGATCCGCGCGCAGTGGCGCGCTTCGTCGCGGCGGAGGTGCGCGGGCTCGAGGAGCACGGGATGCTCGCGACGGCAAAACATTTCCCCGGGCACGGCGATACTCGTACCGACTCGCACCTGGGATTGGCGGTGGTCCCGGCCGACTGGACGCGCCTCGACACCCTCGAGCTGATCCCGTTCCGCGCGGCCATCCAGGCCGGCGTGACCGGCGTGATGTCCGCCCACGTCGCCCTGCCCGCGCTCGACGGCGGGCAGAGCCGACCGGGGACGGTGGTCCCGACCATTCTCACGGGCCTGCTGCGCGACTCTCTCCACTTCCAGGGTCTCGTCGTCACCGACGCGCTGGACATGGGCGGCCTGGTGAGTGCCTATGGCTCGACCGAGGCTCCCGTGCTGGCGCTGCTCGCGGGG
>WNFB01001143.1_pt1 | contig 22591 bp, 20 predicted proteins | sample 5400501 | NCBI WGS metagenome assembly WNFB01 (sample SAMN13153341, study PRJNA577476) | soil metagenome | isolation source: 200 cm saprolite under Douglas fir tree site 2 hole 1 | place: USA:California | collected 2015-04-18 | reverse complement strand
AGAGCCTGATACCGGGCAGCGAACAGGACCTGATCCGCGCCTACTTCTCGAGTCTCGGCGAACCGAGCGCCGGACGTTGATCGCCGAAGAGCCGCGTCTCGACGGCGCGCAGGTCACTGACCTCGCCCGGTCGCTGGAGACCGAGCTCGCGCGCCTGATCGTCGGTCAGAAGGCGCTCGTGCGGGACACCGTGATCACGCTCATCGCGGGCGGCCACATGCTGCTCGAGGGAGTGCCGGGCCTGGGCAAGACGGTGCTCGTCCGCTCGCTCGGCCAGGCGTTGACGCTGAAGTTTGCGCGCATCCAGTTCACGCCGGACCTGATGCCCGCCGACATCGTCGGCACGAACGTGATCCGCGAGGAAAAGGGCAGGCGCGAGTTCCACTACCAGGCGGGTCCACTGTTCGCGAACCTGGTCCTCGCCGATGAGATAAACCGCGCCACTCCGAAGACACAGAGCGCATTGCTCGAGGCGATGCAGGAGAGGACCGTCACGGTGGGGACCGAGACGCGCGCGCTGCCGGTGCCGTTCTTCGTCCTCGCCACGCAGAACCCGATCGAGCTGGAAGGCACGTACCCGCTGCCTGAGGCGCAGCTCGACCGTTTCTTTTTCAAGGCGCTGGTGCCGTTCCCGAACGAGGAGGAGCTGCTGGAGATTGCCCGCCGCACGACCGGCAACGAGGTCCCTCAGCTCAAGCCGGTGGCGAACGCGGACGCGATCCTCTCCGCGCAGCAGGTGGCGCGCGAAGTGCCGATCGCCGAGCACGTCCTTGCGTATGCGGGCAAGCTGATCGCCGCCACTCATCCCGACCGGACTGAGCTGGAGAGCGTCAGGCGATACGTCCGTTTCGGCGCCAGCCCACGCGGCCTGCAGACGCTCGTCCTCGGAGGTAAGGTGCGGGCGCTGCTGGAAGGGCGGTACAACGTTGCGTTCGACGACCTCGTCGCGGTCGTCCACGCGGCGCTGCGCCACCGCATCTTCCTGCAGTTCGAGGCCGAGGCCGACGACGTCACAGCCGACCAGCTCATCGACGAGATCGTCGAAAAGACCGACAAAGCAAAAGCTGCAGGCTAGTGGTGGCTGTCAGCAGCCTGCTCGAGCCTCCGCTCCTGCGCCGCCTCGAGGGAATCTCCCTGCTGGTGCGCCGCGCGGTCAAGGGGCAGATGGGCGGCGAGCGACGGTCGGTGAGTCGCGGACGCTCGCCCGAGTTCGCCGACTTTCGCAACTACACGCCGGGCGACGACTACCGCCTGATCGACTGGAACGCGTACGCGCGCCTCGACCGCTTCATGCTGCGGCTGTTCGTCGCGGAGGAAGAGCTGCCGCTCAGCCTGTTCGTCGACTTGAGCGGATCGATGGATTGGGGCAACCCCAACAAGGCGTTGACCGCCCAGCGGCTCGCCGGCGCCATCGCTTATGTCGCGCTTGCATCGCTCGACCGCGTGCGGTTGACCGTCTTCGCCGGTGGGCCGACCTCGGGTGGCGCACCCTATCGCGGGCGGCAGGCGGCCCAGGGCCTGTTCGCGCGGATCCAGTCCTTTCCGATCGGCGGGACGACGGACTATTCGCGGCTGGTGTGGCCGATCAGCCGCCAGCGCCCGGGCATGACCGTCCTCATCACCGACGGGCTCGGCGAGTCTCCAATCGAACCGGCGATCACCGCCCTGCAGCTCGCCCGCCAGGAGGGCGCGGTGCTGCAGCTGCTTGCGCCGCAGGAGATCGCGCCGGAGTGGACCGGTGACGCCCGCCTGCGGGATGCGGAAACAGGCCTCGAGCGCGAGTTCACGGCCACGCCCGCGACCCAGGCCGCGTACCGGACCGCGCTGGCGCGCCGGACCGACGAGATCGAGAAGGTGAGCCGGCGCCGCGGACTGCGTTTCGTGCGACTGACGACCGACCAGCCGATCGACGACATGGTCCAGCGCACGCTGCGCCGCCTCGGCCTGCTGGGATGACCTTTCTAGCGCCGGCCGCGGCGGCTCTGGCGATCACGATCCCCGTGATCGTCGCGCTGTACTTCCTGCGCATTCGCCGGCCGACGCGAATCGTGTCGGCGCTGCACCTGTGGCCCGACCAGATCCGCGACCGCCAGGCCAACGTGCCGTGGCAGCGGCTGCGATTCAGCTGGCTCTTGTTGCTCCAGCTGCTCGTGGCCGCCTTTCTGGTTGCGGCAGCAGTCCAACCGGCGCTGCCGGCGAGCGCAAGCCTGGCCTCCCACACGATCGTGCTGCTCGACGCGTCGGCCTCGATGCAGGCGAAGGACGTGCAGCCGTCGCGTCTCGACGAGGCCAGGCGCCAGGTCGGCAGCTTGATCGACCAGCTCGGCCCGCAAGACCGGATGACATTGATCACCGTCGAGTCAACGCCGCGCATCGTCGCGTCGGTTTCGGGCGACCACGACGCGATGCATCGCGCGCTGAGCAGCGTCGCGCCGACCAACGGGCGGGCAGACCTCTCGGCGGCCCTGCTGCTGGCTGCCGGCATCGTGCGCGCCGGCGAAGATGCGCGAGCCTACCTGTTCAGCGACGGGATCGTCCAGCCGCTGCAGGCTTCGCTCACGAGCGGGCTGCCGTTCCCAATCGAGTACGACCGCATCGGTGTCTCGGGCGAGAACGTCGGGCTCACGTCGCTGGTGGTGAGGACGAGCGCCCAGTCGCGCGCGGCTTACCTGCGCGTCCACAACTTCGGCCAGCAGGCCCGCTCCGTCACCCTGGAGTGGCGTTCCGATGCCGGCTTGATCGACGTGCGGCCGCTGACGCTTGCCGCCGGCCAGGTCCAGGACCTGGTGCTTCCCGTTCCGGACAACGCCGCCATCGTCACCGCACGCATCGACGCGAAGGACAACTTCTCGCTTGATGACAGCGTCGCAGCGATCGCTCGCACACCGCGTGCGTTTCACGTCCTGCTCGTCACCCCGGGGAACGTGTTTGTCGAGCAAGCGCTTCGCCTGCGCACGGACTTCCAGGTCGACGTGGTCGCGCCCACCGCGTACCGCGGCGCGGGCGCGTACGCCATGACGGTGTTCGATCGCTTCTCGCCGCCGGGGCTACCGGACGGGCCGTTCATCATGGTCGACCCGCCGGCGGGCAGTCCGCTCGCGGGAGGGGCGCCGGTCGGGATCGGCCGCGTGCGCGCTTCCGACGCGGGCGACCCGCTGCTCACCAACGTCCCGCTGCAGGACGTGCACGTCGCGCGCAGCGAGGACCTGTCGACGTCAACCTTCGGGCGCGCCCTGATCACGAGCGTCCAGACGCCGCTGGTGCTGGTGCGGGACGAGCCGTTTCGCCAGGCACTCTTCGGATTCGACCTCCACGAATCCGACTTCCCGCTTCGGCTCGGGTTCCCGGTCTTGATGCAGAACCTCAGCGAGTGGATGCTGCCGCCGTCCGTGCCGAGCAGCAGCTTCCACCCCGACGAGGCCATCACGATCGTGCCCGAAACCGGAGCCAGCTCGGTCGCCGTCGTGCGCCCGGATGGCAGTCGGCGCCAGGTCGCGACCGGCTCGATCGCCACGTTTGCCGACACCGACCTGGTCGGTGTCTACACCGTTGAGCAGATGGTCGCGGGAAAAGTCGATCGCACGTGGTTTGCCGTCAACCTGTTCTCCGACGCGACCTCGCAGCTCTCGCCCGTCGACCACCTGACCCTGCCACCGGCGAGGACTGCGGCCGCCGTCGAGACGGCCCACCACGGCTTCCTAGCCATATGGCCGTTGATCGCTCTCCTCGGTCTCGGCCTTGTGCTGGCGGAGTGGCTGGCGTTCCACCGTGGGCTTTGACCTGACGCGCCCGCTCCTTCTGGGGGCAGGCGCCATCGCATTGCTGGCCGTGTTTTTCACATGGTGGCGCCTGGCGCCGCCGCTGCCGCCCGCGAGGGCTCGCATCTCGCTTGGCCTTCGCCTGCTGATCGTCCTGCTGCTCACGGGGGCGCTGGCCGGATTCGAGTTCCAGACCTCTCCGCCGGAGCAGTCGTTGATGGTCCTGGCCGACCTCTCGGCCAGCACGCAGAGCGCAGTCGACAAGGAGGCCGCCACTGTGCAGCGCATCCTCGCCGAGCGGCAGGGCGCGGACCGCGCGGGCGTCGTGAGCTTCGGACGCGACCCCCAGGTGGAGGTCAGCGTCAGCACCAACCCGCAGTTTGCAGAGTTCCAGAGCCGTCCGAATCCGAACTACACCGACCTTGCATCCGCGCTGCAGCTGGCCGGTTCGATCCTCCCCACCGACACCCGGCGTCACGTCGTCATCGTCAGCGACGGCCGCGCCAACCTCGGCGATGCCGTCGCGGAGGCTCGCCTGCTGCACGCCGAGGGCGTTCGCGTGGACGCGGTCGCGCTTGACGTTCCGGTCGGCGCGGAAGCGTACGTGGACCGCCTCGGCATGCCGAGCACGATGAACGAAGGTCAGCAGGCGAATGCCCAGGCGGTGATGGTGAGCAACACGGCGACCACCGCGACGGTGCGCTGGTACCTCGACCGGACTCTCGTGACGACGAGCCAGGTCGCCCTTACCAACGGCGAGACCACGCTGACACAGGTCATCAAGCCCGCCGGGGCCGGCTTTCACACGGTGCAGGTCACGATCGACCCCGTGCTCGACACTTACGCCGAGAACAACGTCGGCGAGGCCCTGGTCCAGGTCGTCGGGCCCCCGCGCGTGCTGCTCGTCGAGCAGGACGCCGGCGACGCGCCCGCCTTCGAGTCGGCGCTGGCTTCGACCGGCATCCTCTCCACGACGATCACTCCCGCGCAAATGCCGAAGTCCGCAGCCGAGCTTGCGGCCTACCAGTCGGTCGTGCTCGTCAATATTCCAGCGGCGAGCCTGGGCGCCGATGGAATGGCGCTGCTGCAGACAGCGACCCGCGACCTCGGCACGGGGCTCGTGGTGATCGGCGGGTCGGACAGCTACGGGCCCGGCGGCTACGCCGGGACTGCGCTCGAGGCCACGCTTCCGGTCCAGATCGAGCTGCCACAAAACATGCAGAAGCCACCGGTCGCCGTGATGCTGGTCCTGGAGACCACCGAATCGATGCAGGGCGACCAGGTCCTGCGCGGCGCCGCCGACGCGGTGCTCGACCAGCTGACGCCGCGCGACTTCGTCGGCGTGACGAACGGTACGGGAGGCAACGTGGTCGTGCCCTTGACCCAGCTCACCGACAAGGCGCGGTTGAAGGCGACGATCGCTTCGATGTCGCTGGGCGACCCCATGACCTACAGCCCGGACCTGAACGCGGCAGCGCAGCAGCTCGCGAAGAGCCGGGCAGGCCTGAAGCACATCATCCTGCTCGGCGACGGTGACGCCATCGACAACTACGGGCCGGTCGTGACTGCGATCCACGACAAGGGCATCACGGTCTCGACGGTGTCCGCGGGCTCGTTCGGCACCAACCCGGGGCTCATGCAGCAGATTGCGGTCTGGGGACATGGCCGCTTCTACCAGAGCACCAGCGTCCGCGATGTGCCTCAGATCTTTCTCAAGGAGACCAATGAGGCACTCAAGCCCTGGATCGTCGAGGGCACGATCGCGCCGCATCTCGCCTCGCTGCTCGAAGCGCTGCCCGGCATTGCCCTGAACACGATGCCGCCGCTGACCGGATACGTCGCCACGACGCCGCGCGCGGCCGCCGACGTGATCTTGCAGAGCCCACAGAACGACCCGCTGCTGGCGACATGGGAATACGGTCTTGGGCGCGTGATGGCGTGGACGAGCGACGCGCAGGGCCGCTGGACCGCCGACCTGCTGCACTGGCCCAGCGCGAACCGGTTCTTTGGTGACGTGGTCCGCTACACCCTGCCGCAGGCAGGCGATCCGGCGCTGCAGATGGAGTCCCAGGTGCAGGGCGACCACACCCACCTGCTGGTGACAGTGCCCAACGTCTCAGGCGCCGGCGTCACGGTGAGCGCCGTAGCGCCCGACCTCTCGGGCAGCCAGCTCACGCTGGGTTCGACGGGACCCGGCAGGTTCGAGGGCGACCTGCCGACCGACCAGGTCGGCAGCTACCTGCTTCACGTGACGCAGTCGGCGGGCGGCGTGGTGAAGCACACCAACACGTTCGGCCTCGTCGTTCCCTACTCGCCGGAGTACCGGGACCTCGGCACCGACCTGAACAGCCTCCGCGCGATCGTGCGCGCCGGCGGCGGCACTCTGCTCACCGACCTGGCGCAGGTCTACCGGCTGCCGGTCCCTGCGGTGCAGGCGGCCCAGCCCCTTGACGAGCTCTTGCTGGTGCTCGCGATCATCCTCTTTCCGATCGACGTCGCACTCCGGCGCCTGATCCTGCGCGTCGAGGACGTGCCCGCGTGGAAGCAGGCGTTCAAGCGCAAGCCCGCGCGCGCCATCGCAGCCGAGGCGACGGTGACCCGGCTCAAGGAACGAGTGGCGGACGTGCGCTCGGCGCGAGCGGCGAAGTCGGCGCCCCCAAAGGAGAGACCGCCGGACGAGACCATCGAAGAGCTGCGCTCGCGACGCCGTCGCTAGGCGGTCGTCGCCTGCTTCGCCTCCATCTTGCGCATGAAGTCCATCGCCTCTGCGACCGACGGGACTGAGAGCACGTTTCTGGTCGCGAACTGCTCCGCGTTGTCCCAGCCCTTGGCCCGGATGCGAGCTGCCGCAGCATCGCGGTCGTAAGCCGTCCGTCGCATCTTCACATCAGGACCGAGCATCGCCCAGTAGGCGCCCGGCTCCCCGTACGGCATGCCGACGCTGCCTGCGTTGACGACGCGAACGCGATCGACCATGCGGTCGAACTGCATGTGCGTGTGGCCGCAAACGATCACGTCGGCGTCCACCACGCCAAGAAGCACCCGCATCCGGTCGATGGGGGTCTCCACCGTCATCACGTCGACATCGTTACGCGGCGTGGCGTGGCAAAAGAGGACCCGACCCAGGCCCTGTATGCCATCCACGAGCACCGTGCTCTCGAACGAGGCGAGGAAGTCGCGGTGCTCGCGGCTGATCTGCTTCGCACACCATCCCGCGAATGGTCCCGGCATCTCCGAGGGTGGTACGCCGTCGAACTCGTCGATCAGGCCGCGGTCGGCGTTGCCGCGCACGAACCGCGTGCGGTCGAGGGTCTTGAGCAGGTCGATCGTTTCCGCGGGCATCGGTCCCGACGCAACGTCGCCGCAGACCACGACCAGGTCCGGTCTCTCACGTTCGACCTCGGCGAGAACCGCCTCGAGGGCCGGGAGGTTGCCGTGGATGTCGGCGATCGCCGCGACGCGCACCGGACTAGGCGGGATGGTCCTTCATCCGTCGGGCCTGGGACTCGGCCGATTCGTGGTCCGGATACGGACCGTCCAGCCTCACCCCGTGGGCGCGGCCGTGCTCGTCGAGCTCGGCGCTGACCACGTACCAGCGCTTGCCGAGGTGCAGCACGCCGTGGTGCAATTCGGCGGTCCAGCTCCTGGGCGTGATGCCGACTCGTTCCCCTTCGCCCACCAGAGCGTCAGTCTAATGGCACGCACCGCTAGCCTTTTGGCGCGATGAACGAGGCGCCGGTCGGCATCTTCGACTCGGGCGTCGGAGGGCTGTCGGTGCTGCGCGAGATCCGCGCGGCCATGCCCGCCGAGTCGATCGACTACGTGGCCGATTCCGCCAACGCGCCCTGGGGCGACAAACCTCCCGGGTTCGTCCGCGACCGAGGACTGGCGATCGCCCGGTTCCTCGTGGCCCACGGCGTCAAGGCGATCGTCATCGGCTCCAACACCGGAACGGCGGGCTCGGCCGAAGCCCTGCGAAGCGCGCTGTCGATCCCTGTTGTCGGCATCGAGCCGGGGATCAAGCCCGCGGTCAGCGCGACGAGGACGGGTGTCGTAGGCGCCATCGTCCCTGCGGCCGTGGGCGAGTCGGATCGTCTCGCTTCACTTCTCGACCGGTTCGGCGGCGATGTCAGGGTGGTGATCCAACCGGTGCCGGGACTGGTCGAGCATGTCGAAAAAGCAGACCTCGACGGACGCGAGCTGCGGCGATTGGTCGAAGGCTACATCCGCCCGATGCTCGATGCCGGCGCGGACACCATCGTCCTCGGGTCGACCCATTACGTGTTTCTCAAACCACTGATCACCGAGATCGCCGGCGCACATGTAGCTCTGATCGAGACCGGCGCGGCGGTCGCCCGTCAACTGGCACGGGTCCTGGACGAGCACGGCCTGAGGGCGGCCGGCGGCGAAGGAAGCGAGCACTTCTGGACCAGTGGTGAGCCCGAACAATCCGCGCGCGTAATCTCCACCCTGCTGGGCAGGGGCGTCACGGTGGAGAAGCTGCCGCAGCTGCGGTAACGTTTTTGTTACCGTAACGGAATTGCTACGAGCAGCAGGTGCCGAGCATCAGCTCGGCGCTGGCGCCGACCTGCGCGTGCACGCCGCAGATGTCGGACGCGACCTGCGTCAGGCCAATCGCTGGCGCCGGCTGGAGTAGGTGGTGCCGCGACAGGCGCCTGCCAATCGCCTGCGGCCAGGTCAGCTGCAACTTGCAAAAACCTTACGTCGGGCACAGGAAATTCTTAGGCGCGGCGCGCAGCGTCGTTTTCATGCGTTCGGTTTCGCGCCTAGTGGTTGCGGCCGGAGTGATCTTCATCGCACTCGCGCCGGCGGGCAGCAACGCGCGCGCATCGACGTCGGGCCTGACGCTGGCCAATCCACCAGCCACCACCCTCGCGGTCACCGGGACGCGGCAGCTGGTCCTCGCGGTGAACAGCCTGGTGGCGCGAAGCCCTATGACGCTGACCGCCGCCGTGGAGCCGCTCGTCCAGGAGAGCGGCGGTTCGGTGGGCATCGCGTTGATCGAGCTGGGTGGGGTGACACCGCTCGACTGGTCTTACAAAGGAAAGGGGGTCTTCACCGCCGCGAGCACCTACAAGCTGGCCGCGTTGATGATGGAGGCGGAGGCCATCGCGGCCGGCAGGACTGACCCCGAGGGTCTCGTCTGCTATCAGGAAGATGACTACGAGGCAGGCTGGTTCGACGACTATGCGGACGGTGCGTGCTTCACGCGCAGCGAGCTTGCGTTGAGGGCGGGCCTGTATTCCGACAACACGGCCGGCCACATGCTGGTGCGCGACCTCGGCGGCGCCGATGCGCTCAACGCCTGGGCGGCGTCAGCCGGCGCCAAGAACTCGGTGTTCTTCACCACCAACGCGACGTCTGCAAGCGACCTGGCCGCGCTTTGGACGGCGGAGGCGACAGGAGCGCTCGGCGGCGCGGCGGCGCAGGCCTGGCTCTACCCGATGCTCACCGGCACAGCCACTGAGGCCGGGATCCCTTCCGGAGTGGGCGGCGGGAGCGAGGTCGTGCACAAGACCGGGGCGATCGACCAGGTCGAGAACGACGCCGCCCTGGTGGTCTCCGGACCGAACGGCCCCTACGTGCTCACCGTCATGACGGATGGGATCGGAGGCGACGCGGGCTGGCAGCTGATCGCAGCCATCTCGGCGCAGGTCTGGAGCTTCGAGGCCGCGCGCGCGTGACCATCAGCTCCGCGCGTCAGCCGCCGACTCTCAAGATCAGTCCCAGCCCGTAGGTGATTCCGCCGACGATCACGCCGGCCAGCGTCATCTCCAGCCCGGCCGACCACCAGGTCCTCAGCGTGAACAGCGCCTTGGATGCGCCCACCAGGAAGTGCGCGATCAGTGAGACCACGGCGGCAGTGATGACGCCCGTCCCTCCGCGCAGCCAGAAGAACGGCATCACCGGCACCATCGCGCCGATGAAGGTGCTGACCCCCGCGGCGATCGCCGCCTGGACGGGACGGCCGGTCGCCTCGGCGGCGCCCAGCTCCTCCGGCGCGTGCAGCTTGAGCAAGGCGTCGGGGTTCGCGGCCAGCTGCTCGGCCAGCTTGTCGGCGGTCTGCTTGTCGATGCCCTTGAGCTGATAGAAGAGCGAGACCTCCTCCCTCTCCTCGTCGGGGTGCTCGAGGATCTCCTGGCGCTCGCGCTCCACGTTGGCGTCGGCGACTTCGCCCTCGGAGCGTTCCGCGAGATAGGCGCCGGTCGCCATCGAGAGCCCTGAAGCGATGGCGCCGAAAAGACCCGCGGTCAGCACGAAGCTCGACCCACCCGTGGCGCCGGACACGCCGGCTACGATGCCGAACACGGCCGCGAGCCCGTCGTTGGCGCCATAGATCGCTCCCGAGATCCAGCCCGCTCCGGTGCGGTGCCACGATTCGCGGCCGAGGATCCGGTTGAGCCGGCTCTGCACGCTGGACGGCGCCGGTTCGGCGGCCCGGTGCGCGACCTCCATCGACTCGAGCGAGCGCGAGTGTCCTTGCTCCTCGACCCGGATCTGCGCGAGCACAGCGTCGGTTTCCGGATCGCCGGTCGACCGCTTGTAGCGGTCGGTGATCTCGACCTCTTCCGCGGCCTCCATCCTCTGGATCACCATCTCGACTGGAGCAAGCCGCGCCTGCAGCCGCTGCAGGGGCGACAGCTTCACCGACGATGGATCGGGAACGCGCTGGCCGAGCTCGCGGAGTCGCTTTTCGATCCGCTCCCGATGCGACGCTTCCGCATCGGCGATGGCGCGGATGATCTCGGCGCGTCGCGAGTCACCCAGCCGCTCGGCAAGGATCGTGTACATGGCGCGCGCCTGCACCTCGCCATGCCAGGCCTGGAGGAGGCGCTCGACAGCTTCGTGGGATTCGGTTTGCCGAGCCACTCCGATCAGGCTAAGGCAACGAGATCGGAGCTAGTGCGAATCGGCGGCGACCTGCCGGACATCCGGTGCGCCGACCACGACGGGCACCCGCTGCACGGCGTTGTTCTGGACCCCTTCGAGGTTCCAGCTCTGCTCCAGGGGCTGGGTGTTGCCGGCGGCGTCGGTGGCGCGCACGCAAAGCTCGTGCTCACCCGTCCGCGTGGCGTCCCAGCGCGAGGTCCAGCGCCGCCATGCATATGGCGACGTCACCTCCTCGATAGCGGCCGCGGACCATGACCGACCGCCGTCCGAGCTGAAATCGACTTTGACGACGGGCGCGCGGCCCGACCATGCGCGGCCCTCGACCAGCTGGATCGAAGGTTGCACATATCGCGTCCGCGACATGAAGTCGGGCACGCCGGGTGGCACCATCAAGGCGCGCGGCAGCATGCGTGTCACCGGCTCGCCCGACTCGCCTTCGACCGTGCGGTAGTGATATGCGGTTGCCTGCTGGTACCCGGCGAAGGCGCGATCGATGACGGTGATCGAACGCAGCCACTTGACGTGGGTCATTCCGTACCAACCGGGCACGATGAGCCGGATGGGAAAACCATGCTGCGGCGGAAGCGGGCGGCCGTTGATCGCGTAGACGAGGAGCACCTCATCGCGCATCGCATCGGGCAGCGAAAGGCTCCGCTCGTAAAACTGCTCGACGCCACCCTGCACGCCACGGTCGAGCCCGGTGAACACGACTTCTACGGCGCCCTCTTTCACCCCGGCTTCCTCGAGCACCTTCCGAAGCGATGTTCCGGTCCACTCCGCCGTCCCCACCGCTTCTCCCAGCCACGGCTGGCTCAGAGGCCGCGGGGAAAGCAGGGCGCGGCCGTTGCCCGCACATTCGAGAGTGACGGCGAGCGTGGTCGCGGGCCTCGACTGGATGTTTTCGAGCGTCAGGCGCAGAGGCTTGCGCACGTGTCCGCCCACGGCCAGTCCGTAGCCGGCGGAATCGACCATCGGGATGTCGAAATGGATGAGCAGGTAGTGCAGGCCCAGCGGAGTGATCGCGTAATGCAGCGCTTCGAGCGGCATCGAGTGATTGCGCACGGCCAGCTGCAGCTCGTCAGGCGTGATCTCCGGTGTGTCAATCAGCGTGCCGGCTGGCCTCGACCGGGAGACTCTCTTCACCTCGACCGGGCTAGTCTAGACAGACATGCAGGAACGAAGTGAGGAGCCGGTCATCAGCCGGCTGCTGGGGCTCGAGAATGACGGGCAGGCCGAGCGCCGCGCGCAGTTGACCGGCGAGCGCTATGTCACTCTGCTGCACGATCCGGATACCGGTCGCAGCTACATCCTCCGGCACGGCAACGACGACACGGAAGGCGCCGAGATTCCCGAGGGCACGGAGTTCTACGAGTACGCGTCCGCCGACCTCGCACAGCGCGCGTACGAGCAATTCCTGGAGGAGTCGCGGAGCGCAGGCGAGTTGATGGAGGAAGACTCCACCGATGACATCGGTGATTTCGAGACGAGCGGGGCCGAGGTGCGCGACCTGTTCGCCGACAGCGACGAGGACGAGCTCTCCACCGACCCGGTGATCAGCGAGGAGGAGGAGCCCTAGCCTGCGATTCTCAGCGTCTTCCCAGCATCCTCACAGGTGCGGACAAGGCGGCTAACCGACGCTGGGGGCGATGTCACGAAAGCTCTGGATCCCGATCGCCGCCGTGGCGGCGCTGGCCGTGCTCGGCGGCGGCGGCGCATATGCGTACTTCTTCTCCGGCCTGCGGACAACGCCGCCCGCTCTCGCCCTCTCCTCGCCCGGCGCATCACCTTCATCCACCGCGTCCTCTTCCTCCACGAGCACGCCCACAGGCGGCGCCACCACGTGGACGATTGCTTCCGGTTCGCTGGCCGGCTATCGGGTCAACGAGCAATTCGTGGGCCAGAGCTCGACACACCAGGCCGTGGCTCGCACGAGCGACGTCACCGGCCAGGTCTCCATCACGCAGTCCGGCGGAACCTACCAGATGACGTCGGCGACGGTGACCGTGCAGCTGGCGAGCCTCGCCAGCGTCGACCAGGTCGCGGGTTACAACGTGACGAACCGAGACCGCATCGTCCAGGGGGCACTCGGCGTGAGCTCATCTCCGACCGCGGTGTTCGTGGCTCAATCGGTGACGCTTCCGGCCGGCGTCGAAACAGGCCAGGCCGTGACCGTGACCGTCCCCGGCAGGCTCACGATTCACGGCGTGACAAAAGACGTCACGGCGAGCCTGCAGCTGAGGGTCAGCGGGACCACCGCGCAGATCGCCGGCATGATCGCGACCAACATGACCGACTTCGGGATCTCGCCGCCGAGCATCGGGTTCACGACCGTGCAGCCTTCGGTGACGATCGAGGTCTCGCTGAACCTTTCCGAGGGCGCTTAAGTCGAGGTCATCAGCCGGGCCTGGGTGTGCGCTAGGTGGCGCGCCGGGTCGGGCTGAATCGCTTTCCGCTCTGGCGATTGCTAGTAGCCCGCCTCGGCCTCCTGCCACGACTTCGGACCGTCGTAGCCGATTATCCACACGAACTGGTCAGTCCCGTCGACGGTTCCACGCGCCCAGGACCTGAAAGCCATGAGCGCGGCGCAGCGGGACGATCCGGGACTGCCATTCGTCGACCCACTCCTTCATCTCGCCGGGCTTGACGGTGTACTCGCGAAGCTGCCAGGTCATGCAGTTGGAATCGACACAGACTCAATCAACCTATCACGGGTCGATCACGGGTCATGGCTTCCGCCAGAGCAGCGTGTATCGAAAGTAAAGACGCCGCCGCGCCTCGACTCCGGGCAGCAGGTCGGTCGCGGCCTTCCTGATCTCGGAATAGGCCATCAGTGGGTTGATCCGCACGGCCGGCGAATCCCACCAACCCCGACGCAGGCGGGCTATCCTGGCCACCGGCGCCGAGAGTGCTGTCACCCCATAGTCGACGGGCGAGCGATTCCGGGCCAGCCCGACCACAGCGAGAACGCCGCCCCTGCGCAGCAGGTTCGCCATGCGAATGATCACAGCCGCGAACGGCATGTGATGAATCACGGCGACCGCGACTATGAAATCAAAGCTCTCCACCGGCAGCGGCGTGCTGAGGAAATCGCCCTCGATGAAATCGACGTTCTCAGCTGACACGTCCCGGCGCGCGAGGGCGATCATCTCCGGCGAGGAATCGATCCCCGTCACGTGCTGCGCACGCGGCGCGAGCTTTTGCGTCAGCACGCCGTCACCGCACCCGACGTCGAGCGCCCTATCGCAGGGCGACAGCATTCGAGCGAGGATCCACTTATGAAATTGAAGGTTGTGATTCCAGGCCGTCGAGTGACTAGCTGCGCGTCCTGATGCCCAGCTCATCAATATGCTCGAGAAGGTCTTCTGGATCGTCATACACGCGGTACGCGCCCGCGGTCTCCAGTTCCTCGCGCCCGTAGCCCCCGGACAGCACGCCGATCCCGAGTGCGTGAGCGCGCTGCGCGGCCAGCTGGTCCCAGACGCTGTCGCCGACGACAAAGCTCTCGCTGATCGGCCGCCGAAGCGCATCGGCCGCCGCGAGAAAGAGGTCCGGGTTTGGTTTCGCGTACTGCACGCGGTCGCGCGTGATGACGGGGACGCCGGGAGGAATTTCGAGCAACTTAAGCGACGTCCTGGCCGTGGCCTCGCTGCTGCTGGTGGCAATCGCCCACGGCACGCCGGCCTCGGTGAGCAGCCGAAGCAAGGCCTCGGCGCCAGGGAGCGGCCTCACCTCCGAGATGCGGTGCCGGTAGGCGTCTTCATGAAGTGACTTGAGGCGATCGGCGTCGGCGGCGCTCAGCTCGCGCCCGGTCTCTCGCACGAGGGCGCGCAGGAACAGCCCGCCGCTCATCCCGATGCGCCGGTGGATGCGCCAGATCGACAGGGAAATGCCTTCCGACTCCAGCGCCTCTCTCCAGGCGATGACGTGCTGATAGACGCTGTCGATCAGCGTGCCATCCAGGTCGAATAACATGGCGGGCCGGTCGGTCTGCACCTCTGACGCGGACGCGCGGGCCTGGGCCGCTGGTCGCATCCGCTAACTGTAGACTCGCTCCAGGTGACCCCCAGCATCCGACTCGGGCGGTTGTTTGGAATCGAGATCGGCGCCAACTGGAGCCTGATCTTCATCTTTGCCCTGGTGACCTGGACGCTTGCCACCGCGTTGCTCCCGATGAACGCCCCGGGCCACAGCGCCCTCACGTACTGGCTTATCGGCACTGCGGGCGCCGTCGCCTTCTACGTCTGCCTGCTTGCCCATGAGCTCTCCCACGCGCTGGTGGCGCGCAGTCACGGCGTCAAGGTCGAGGGCATCACGCTGTGGCTTTTCGGCGGCGTGTCGAGGCTGGAAGGCGAACCGGCGAGCGCACGGTCCGAGGCGCTGATCGCGGGAGTCGGACCGCTGACAAGCCTGGCGATCGCCGCCATCGCGGTTGGGCTGTATTACCTCACGTTGCAGAGCGACACGCTGTCAGCCCTGTTCGGTTGGCTTGCATTCGTCAACCTCGCGCTGGGCCTGTTCAACCTGGTGCCCGCGTTCCCGCTGGATGGTGGAAGGCTCCTGAGCTCGCTGCTCTGGTGGCGATCCGGCAGCCGGCAGCGCGGCGTCCACAACGCAGTGCGGGTCGGCCGCGTGTTCGCCTACCTGATGATCGCCGGAGGAGTCGTCGAGGTTTTCTTGGGCCAAGCGCCGAATGGGATCTGGATTGCGATCCTCGGCTGGTTCCTGCTCTCGGCCGGCGCCTCCGAGGAGGCCGGTTCCGCGGTCCGCACGCTGCTCCGGTCAGTCCCTGTCTCCGCGGCCATGAGGTCTCCGGTGGTCACGCTGCCGGACTGGGTCACGGTCGAGCAGTTCCTCGAATCCGTGGCGCCGAATCACAACTTCACCACGTATCCGATCCATGAACCTTCGGGAAAGCTGACCGGCGTGGTCCGTCTTTCCGACCTCGTGCGCCTGCCGGCGGCGGATCGCGCCACGAAGCACCTGATCGACGTCGCGCGGCCGATCGCCGAAGTCCCGGTGACCAATCCTCGCGAGGACCTGTCAGCGCTGATCCAGCGCATCGGGGCCGGGCTCGAGCAGCGGGTGCTCGTGTTCGAGAACGGCGAGCTTGTCGGCATCGTTTCGCCGGCCGACGTCGCGCGCGTGCTTACCCTCCGGCAGTCGCTGCCGGCCGCGCCGAGGACCTAGGCCGACCCTATTTCTTCTCGGCGGGCTTGCGGACCGCCTTCTCGATCTCGTCGCTGAGGTCGCGAAACGTCTCCGCTATCGCCACTCCGAAGGAGCGTGCAGTCTCCTTCGTCCTGGTGCGCACCTCCGGGTCGCGCGTCGCTGTCTCGAGCGACCTGAAGACGGAATCAGCCGCCTGGCGAAGCTGGTCGAGCGACCGGTTCAGCTCGGCCGTGTTCTGCTCGTCGCCGGCGCTCCGGTAATGGCGCTTCAGCTCGCCGGCGAGTCCCTGGATGTCCGACTCGAAGCGGTCCCAGGCTTTCTTGTTGCCTTCGTGCTCCATCAGCGATCCTCCTTGTGTCCCCGAATGTCCACGACTAAAGGATGATTGTGCTGATGCTCCGGCGTGGCGCGGTCTCCGTCTCCTTGATGGCCGCCGCGATCCGCTGCAGCGCGACGGCGTAGGCCGCGAGCCTCATCGAGATGCCCTGCGCCTGCGCGAGCTCGGTCACCGCGTCGTAGGCGCGGCGCATGACCACCGCGAGACGCGCCTCGACCTCCTCGAGCAGCCAGCGCTCGGAGTGCAGGTCCTGCACCCACTCGAAGTAGCTGACGACAGCGCCGCCGGCGTTGGCCAGGATGTCCGGCAGCACGTGCACACCTCGCCGCGCCAGCACGGCGTCGGCCTGCGGCGTGGTCGGCCCGTTGGCCAGCTCCACGATCCATCGCGCGTTCACGCGCTCGGCGGTCTCCGCGGTGAGCTGGCCCTCGAGCGCGGCCGGAATGAGGATGTCGACCTCTTCGTAGAGAGGAGCATCTGCTCGTTTCCTCTCGAATTGCGTCAGGTCGCAGAAGTGTCCGCCGCGGTCCTTGAACGCGGCCAGCTCACCCACCGGGAGACCCGCCGGCGCGATCAATGCCGCGGTCGAGTCCGATGCGGCGACGATGATCGCTCCCGCCTCCTGGAGCAGCAAAGCGGCGTTCGCGCCCGCGTTGCCGAAGCCCTGTATCGCGACACGCTTGCCGCGCAGGTCTTCGTGCGCAGCGTTCAATGCAGCCTCGAGCACGTCGAAGCCGCCGCGGGCGGTGGCCTTGTCGCGGCCCAGCGATCCGCCGTGCTCCACAGTCTTGCCGGTCACGACCGCGGGGTCGGCAAGACCCGAGAGCCGGCCGTATTCATCGGCGAGCCAATCCATGATTCGCGAGTCGGTGTTGACGTCGGGCGCGGGGATGTCGGCAAGCGGACCGATCACGCGCCAGATGCGCTCGGTGTAAGCGCGGGTGAGCGATTCAAGCTCGCGCAGTGACATCTCGCGAGGGTCGACCGTGATGCCGCCCTTGCCGCCGCCCATCGGGATGTTGACGACGGCGGTCTTGATGCTCATCCACCCCGCCAGCGCCTTCACCTCGTCCAGGCTCACATTGGGGTGGTAGCGGATGCCGCCCTTGTACGGCCCGCGGGCCGAGCTGTGCTGGACGCGATAACCGAGGAGGAGCTCGCGCCGTCCGTCGTCGCGGACGAACGGGATCGTGACCTCATGGACCCGCTCCGGCCGCTTGATCCTCTCCAGCAGCCATGGGTCCGTGACACCGGCCACCGCCGACGCAGCGTCGACCGTGGCGCAGAAACGCGCGTAGGCGCCCTCTTCGCCCAATGGAGCCCTCCTCTTCGCGGATAGCTTCGCCCCCACATCATGCAGCCCCGGCACGCCGGTTGCGCAGGCCACGCCATGGATCTTTTTAGAGTCTATTGATTTTTAGATTGACATTAATATAAGATCAACTCAAAAGCTGGAGGAGGTGGCGGAATGAACTCGATGGACACTCGGAGGTGGTGGGCACTGGCGGCGATCACGCTCGGAGTGCTTGCGGTGGGGCTGGACGTGACGGTGCTCAGCGTGGCGCTGCCAACCCTGGCGGTCTCGCTAAAGGCGTCCGAGTCGGACCTCCAGTGGTTCTCGTCCGGATACGCGCTTACCCTCGCCGCGGGCATGCTCCCGGCCGGCGTGCTGGGCGACCGCTTCGGACGCAAGCGGATCCTGATCGGCGCCCTCGTCCTGTTCGCGGCCGGGTCGGTCGCGTGCGCCTTCGCGGTGAACCCAGGCCAGTTCATCGCCGGCCGGCTCGTCCTCGGCTTGGCGGGCGCGGCCATCGTGGTGATGGCCCTTTCGGTGATGACCGTGCTGTTCACCGAGGAGGAGCGTCCCCGCGCCGTAGGCATCTGGGCCGCGGCGAACTTCCTGGCCCTCCCCATCGGACCGATCTTCGGCGGCTGGTTGCTTACCAACTTCTGGTGGGGCTGGATCTTTCTGATGAACGTCCCTGTCGCGGCCCTCGGCCTGGCAGCCGTGCTGGCGCTGGTGCCGGAGTCCCGGGCCGCCGATCGCCCCGCCATCGACCCGTTCGGCATGGTGCTCGCGAGCGGCGGGCTGGCGGGAGTTACCTACGGCTTGATCGAGCTCGGGCGAAACGGGTGGACCGATCCCGCCTCGCTCGCGATCCTGGGAGCCGGACTGCTGGCCGTGGTCGGCTTTTTCGCCTGGGAGCGGTATCTGACGCGACGGCCCGGCGGCCGCCCTCTCATCGACCTGAGCCTGTTCGAGTCAAGGGGCTTTACGTGGGGTGTCATCCTGGCGGCGCTTGGCGGACTCGCGCTGATCGGGCTCATATTCACGATTCCTCAGTACTCGCAGGGAGTGCTCGGCCTGGACCCCCAGGCTTCTGGTGTCCGCCTGCTGCCGATCATCGTTGGCCTGATCATCGGGGCGGTCCCGGCGGATCGAATCGCGGAGCGGGTTGGGCCCAAGCTCACCGTGGGCGCGGGGTTTGCCATCACCACCGCGGGCTTGCTGGTCGGCGCGACCACCGGGGTCGACTCGAGCCCCTGGTTCGTCGCAGCGTGGCTGGCCGTGGTCGGCTTTGGAATGGGAATCGGATTCGCCACCGCGGCGTCGGCGGCCCTCAAGACCGTGCCCTGCGAGCAAAGCGGAGTGGCGTCGGCGCTGATCCAGGCGATGCAGAAAGTCGGCGCCCCATTTGGATCCGCGATCCTCGGCAGCGTGCTGGTCACGGTCTACCGGTCACAGCTGACCCTGACCGCACTGCCTCCCGAGCTGGCGGACGCGGTCCGGCGGAGCCTCTTCGCGGGGATCGCGGTGGCAGACAAGCTGCACTCGGCAACGCTCCTCGCATCCGTCCGTCAAGCTTTCGTGCAGGGGATGGACGCCGCACTCCTGATTTCCGCGGGCACGGCCGCTTTTGCGATGGTGCTCGCACTGATCTTCCTGCCGGGACGAACGAATCCCGCGATTCGCGCGGAGAGCACGACGGCCGAGAAGGTGGCCTGAGGTGGGTGTCGGCTTACGCGAACGCAAGAAGCTCAAAACTCGAGCGGCGATCCAGCGGGAGGCGATCCGCCTCTTCCTGGAACGCGGCTTTGATGCGACAACGATCGAGGACGTCGCCGAGGCGGCGGAGATCTCACCGAGCACCTTCTTCAACTACTTCCGCAGCAAGGAAGACGTGGTGTTTCAGGACGAGCTCGACCCGCTCATCCTCGCCGCCTTCAACGCCCAGCCGAAAAGCACGAAGCCGATCCGCGCGCTTCGCAACGCGATGACGGCGGTGTTCAAGCACCTTACCCCCGAGCAGGACACCGTGATGCGCCAGCGCATAGCCCTCATGTCATCGACGCCGGAGCTGCGTGCAGCGATGCTCACGCAGTTCGCGGACCTGGTCGACCAGATCGCTGAGCTCATCGCAAGCCGCGCCGGCCGTCCACCGACGGATTTCGCTTTGCGCAACTTTGCGGGCGCGTTGCTCGGGGTGATGATGTCCGCGATCATCAGCGCCGCAGCTGATCCGAAAGCCGACCTGATCGAGCTCGCCGACAGGTCGATGGCCCATCTCGAGGCCGGCCTGCCCTTGTAATTCGACTAGCCGGTAAGGATCAGCCAGGCCGTCTGAACCAGCAGGGCACCACTCCCCGTAATGCCGGTCGCGGTGACGGTCGAGAACCCAAGCGGTGCGGTCAGCGGCACCGTGAAGGTGAAAGTGAAAGTTCCATCGGCGGCTGCCGTGGCGGTGCCGACGACGATTCCGTCAAGGCTGATCGTCACGAGCGACCCGGCCCGGAAGCCGTCACCGAACACCGTCTCATCCAGACCGCTGGTCGTGATCTCCGAAAAAAGGTCGAGTGTGAGCGGCGCAGACATGTCGACCGAAATGCTCACGTCTCGCTGTGTCCCATCGTCGAGGACGATCGACAGGACGTGAACGCCGCTCGTGAGGCTGCTCGTATTCATCGTGTACTCGTAGAGATTCAGTTGGGGCACGAAGCTGAACAGATCGCCTGAGTTGAGCGTCCCCGACGGCGTCGCAGCTACCCCGTCGACCAGCAGCGTCGCGACCGCCGTGGTGATCGGAGCTCCAAACGTGTCGATGAGCGCGAACCGGACGTCGATCGGCTTGTCGTTCATGTCGATCCGGTGCCGCACGTGCGGTCCGATGAGGATGTAGTCGACGAAGTAGTGGACCGTGACCACAGTGACGTTGCCGGCATTGTCAGTCGCGGTGACCGCGAAGGTGTAGGTACCGGCGCCGCTGGCGGTGCCAGGCGGCGTCAGCACGCCGACCGCGCCGGCAAGGCCAGAGAGAGCGTCAGTCGCTGTGAAAGTTGGAGCCGGTAAGGTGCCCAGGCTGTAGCGGCCGCCGTCCACGACGCCCGCGATGCTGACCGTCGGCGGTGTGTGGTCGACCTTGACCTGGGTGGTCTGCGCGGTTTCCACGTTGCCGAAGTTGTCGACCGACCAGAACTGGATGTTGTGGATGCCATCGCTCAGCGTGACAGGCGCGGTGTAGGTCTCAGTGGGACCGCCGTCCAGAATGAAGAACGTTGCGGCGACGCCGCTCACGTTGTCAGTCGCCGACAGGTTGAGCTGCGTCTGCTGGCAGCACTTCCACCAGCCGTTGTTGCCGAGACTCCCCGTGACGGTCGCCGTCGTTACCGGAGGCGTGGTGTCGATGATGTAGGGAACGTCGACCGTGGCCGTGGCGCCGCCCATATCTGCGACAAAAGTCCTCGCCACGTAAGCCCCATCGACCGGGACGTGACCCGCCTGTGCCATGAAGCCGCCAGGTACCGCTGACACCGTACCGGTCGACGTGGTGCCGTCGCCCCAGTCGACCCGGAGGGAGTAATCACTCGGCACGCCATTCGGATCGGCGTCCTGGAACACCACCTGCACGACGACGGCGGGTGAGTTGAGCGCTGCCTTGATGGCGGTGGCGCTGACGATCGTGAGCGGGGCGTCCGCGACAGTGGCCGTGCTCGACGCGGTCGCTGAGCTGCCGCCCACATCGGTGATAGTGACGGTGATCGATTCGGTGCCCTCTTCGACATACGTGTGGGCGGCTGAGACATCGAACCCCGCACTGCTCGCGACTACCGTGCCGGTCGAGGTCTGGCCATCACCCCAGATGATGGTCGCGGTGAAGTCCGACGCAGTTCCATTGGGGTTGGCGTCCGCGAACGTGGCGACCAGGCCGCCGAAGGCTGCGCCTTCAACCGGGTGGATGTCCACGCCGGACGCGGTAAGCGCGCCGTCGGCAATGGTGGCCCTGCCGGTCGCCGACCCATGGAGAGACCCGGATTGGACGTCAACGAGGGTGGCGAAAGAGCCCTCCTCATAGTTGTGGGAGCCGGTGATGGTGAAGCCGCTGCCGTTTGCCGTCACCGTCCCTTGCGACGTCGTGCCGTCGCCCCACGTGATCGTAGCGATGAAATCGCTCGCCGTCGCACTGGAATTGCTCGAGGTGAACGTGGCAGCGGTGCCGGAGAAGGGGCCCTCGATGGCGTGGATCGATGCCGCGGTGACCACCATCGCGGGTATCACGTTGATGTCCAGGTTGGCCGAGTTGTTGGCCGGGTTGGGGTCGAACTCGTGGCCGCTGGCACTCACCGTCACCGTGTTGCTGCCCGCCACGTTGGCGACGTCCAGCTTGAAGGTCAGGCTCAGGGTCAGCGCCGCCGTGTCACCGGAGAGCAGCGAGGCCAGGGTGCAGACAAACAAGCTGCAGCTCACCCCAGGCGTGCTCGAGGTGGCCACCGCCGAGGTGTTGGTCGCCCCGTGGGGGTTCTGCAGCGAGCCACCGAATGAGACGCTGGTCGCCGTGTCCGGACCCAGGTTGGTCACCGTCACCGCGTAGTCGGTCGCCCTGCCCTCGACCGGGCCGGGTTGGGGTCGAACTCGTGGCCGCCGGCGAAAACGTTGATCGTGACGCTGCCCGCCACGTTGGGGGTGACCAGGCCGAAGGTCAGGTTGAGGGTCAGCGAGGCCGAGCTGCCCGCCAACAGCGAGGCGAGCGTGCAGGTGAAGAAGCTGCAGCTCACTCCCGGAGAGCTGGACGAGGCGGTGGCCACCGTGTCGCTGGCGCCGTTGGGCACCTGGGTCGAGGCGCCGAACACGACGCTGGTCGCGGTGTCCGGGCCCAGGTTGTCAACCGTCACCGTGTAGGCCGTCACCTCACCTTCGACCGCGGTCACCGGACCGGTGAAGACGACCGCCAGGTCCGCCGTGACCGGCCGCACGTTGATGTCCAGGTTGGCCGAGTTGTTGGCCGGGTTGGGGTCGAACTCGTGGCCGCCGGCGAAAACGTTGATCGTGACGCTGCCCGCCACGTTGGGGGTGACCAGGCCGAAGGTCAGGTTGAGGGTCAGCGAGGCCGAGCTGCCCGCCAACAGCGAGGCGAGCGTG
>WNFB01004006.1_pt1 | contig 22617 bp, 21 predicted proteins | sample 5400501 | NCBI WGS metagenome assembly WNFB01 (sample SAMN13153341, study PRJNA577476) | soil metagenome | isolation source: 200 cm saprolite under Douglas fir tree site 2 hole 1 | place: USA:California | collected 2015-04-18 | reverse complement strand
ATCGCGGGCTCACCGAGGTGCTCTGGCTGCACCGCAGGCTGGTGGGCAACCCCACCTACGGCAGGGTCGGGCTGCTTGCGTTGCCCTATTTCGTGATCTTCGAGCTGTTTGCCCCGATCGTCGAGCTCGCCGGGATCGCCTTCCTCGTTCTCGGGCTGACCGCGGGGATCATCAACCTTGGCTTTGCGTGGCTTTTCCTGCTGGTGGCCTACGGCTACGGGCTCATGCTCACCATGATCGCGCTGACCGTCGAGGAGATGGCCTTCCACCGCTACAGACGCTGGAGCGATCTCGGCGCCGCCCTGGTGGCATCGCTGGCCGAGAATTTCGGTTACCGGCAGCTCACGGCGGTCTGGCGACTGCAGGGCAGCTGGGCGGCGATCAGGCGCAGCGGCCACGGCTGGGGAGTCATGACGCGCCAGGGCTTCACCGGCGGCAGCAAGGACGAAGGCGGCGCATGATGTTGCGGCGTTCCATCGGGAGCCGGCTGTGGACCGGCTTCACGGTGTTCGCGGTCCTGGTGGGCGCGGCCGCCGCGTTCGTCCTGATCGGGGCATCACGCCAGCAGGGCGCGATCCGACAGCTCACCGGCGAGGTCCATGCCCTCCAGGTGGCCACCGGCCAGCTGCAGGAGGACTTCATCACAAGCGCGCTTGCGGCCAGCAACTACTCGCTGACCGGCGACCGCACTTTTCTCCCGACCTACCTCCACGCCCGCGCGGACTTCACCGTCCAGTTGGCGAAGATGCGGCGGCTCGCGCCCGGCGATCTGCTTCGTTACGTCAACGCCCAGGCGGGCATCGGGGCTGACTGGTTCAATCTCGCCTCCGTGGCCGCGGCGCTCCCGCACGGCATTTCCCCGACCACATGGCTGACCGAGGGTGCGTCGCTCACCATCCGGTTGTTCATAGAGGCGAACGCCGGGCTGCAGCAGCGCCTGGCCGTGGACATCCGCCGGCTCACCACGCAGAGCAGGCGGTCCTTCGGCATTGGCCTGGCGGCGAGCGGCGGCGTGCTTGGCATTGCCATGACGCTGGCGGTCGTGGCCGCGCTCAGCACTCTGCACAGCATCACAGGGCCGCTGCGCAGGCTCACCGCCACCCTCGGCCGGCTCGCCGCGGGTGACCATGCCGCCCGGGCGGATGTGGCCGCGGCCGCCGAGATACGAGATGTGGCGCTGTCGGTCAATGCCCTGGCCGACGAGAGCGACCGGCTGCGCGGGGAGGAGCAGGAGCACTCCCGGCTGCGCGCGCTGGCCCGCGAAGCCGGGATCCGGGTTCGCGAGAACCTCAGGGCCGAGGATGTCACTCGCGAGGCCTGCGCGGCGATCGCGCGGGGCCTGGACAGCGATCTCACCTACCTGCGCCTAGTCCGCGGCGACCGGCTGGGCCCGCCCGAGGGCAGCCAGGAAGATCTGCGGGTGCTGGCCGACCTGCCGGCCGATGCTCCAGCTGATGCCATCGACTGGGCTCGTGACCTGCTCATTAACCACGCCAGCCTGGTGATCCAGGACCTTGGCGGCCCAGATGGCGACCGGGTGCCGACCAACATACGCGAGCCGCTGCTGCGCAGTGGCGTCGTGTCGCAAATCCTGACACCCTTCGGCAGCGGCTCCGAGGTATTCGGGATAGCCGTGGCCCAGCGCGCCCGTCCCGGCCGCCAGTGGACCGCGGCCGAAATCGACGCGTTCGAATCGATCGCCGCTGACATCGGCCGCGGGCTCAACCATGCCCGCCTGTATGAGAAGGAGAACCACCTGGTTGCGGAGCTGAAGTCGCTGGACCGGGCAAAATCCGACTTCCTCGCGACGGTCTCGCATGAACTCCGCACGCCGCTGACCAGCATTGCCGGCTATGTCGAGATGCTCCGCGAGCAGGACGCGGGGCCGGTGACCGCGGAGCAGGACCTGATGCTCGGGACGGTCGACCGGAATGCGACCCGGCTGCGGAATCTGATCGAGGACGTGCTCACGATGTCGAAAATCGAGTCGGGCACCTTCACAACCGTACTGCAACCGGTGAACCTGGCCGAACTGATCACCGCTGCGATGGCAGCCTTGCAGCCCGCCGCGGCCGGCAAGCAGCTCACCCTCACCTCGCCGGGGCCCGGCGACGGCCTGATCGTCAACGGTGACGCCAGCCAGCTCGACCGCGTGCTGATCAACTTGATCTCCAACGCGGTGAAATTCACCCCCACGGGCGGCGCGATCTGCCTGACCGCTGATCGTGCCGGGGAGGTGGCGGCGGTAAGCGTACGCGACACCGGCATCGGAATCCCAGAGCGGGATAAGAAGGCCCTGTTCACCCGCTTCTTCCGGGCATCGAACGCGGTCGAGCAGGCCATCCCGGGAACCGGCCTTGGGCTGACCATCGTCCGCAAGATCATCTCCAACCACGGCGGCGAGATCGAACTCCAATCACAGGAGGGCCAGGGGACGACGGTCACCCTGCGCATCCCGCTGGCCGCGGCGTCGGATCGAGCACGCGACTAGCGCTGGTTCCCCCTGCTGGGGCCAGTGTCCTCGCGGATCGCCAGGGCCTCCGTGCCCGGCCGCCGCCCGGCATCGCGCCGGAGCGTGGCCAGCGCTGCAGCGAGGTTCTCCAACTGAGCGCCAGGCCCGGGATCGTCGAACCTTGACCCTAGAGCCTGATCGGGTTCAGGCTGGCGGGTGGCTCATCGGGCTGGGGGTGGCCGTGCAGGAACCAAACCGCGACCTGGATCGCTCGGCGCTCGCTGCCTTCCTCGAAGCGTTCGAAGGCCGAGTGGTTCTGATCGGGTTCAGGCTGGCGAGTGGCTCATCGGATTTGGGGGGGCGTGGCCGTGCAGGAACCAAACCGCGACCTGGGTCGCTCGGCGCTCGCTGCCTTCCTCGAAGCGTTCGAAGGCCGAGTGGTTCTGCCCGGCGATCCCGGCTACGACGAGGCCCGGGTCGTTTGGAATGGCATCTTCGATCGATATCCGGCCTGCGTCGCTCGCTGCAGCAGCGCAGCGGACGTCGTCGCCGCGCTCCGGTTCGCACGTGAGAATGAGCTGGCGATCGCCGTGCGGGGCGGCGGGCACAGCGCGGCCGGATTCTCCACCTGCGACGGCGGGATGGTTCTGGACCTCCGACCGATCCAGGGCGTGTCGGTCAATTCTGAGCGACGAGTTGCCCAGGTGGGCGGCGGCGCGCACCTCAGCCAGCTCGACGAAGCGACGCAGAGATTCGGACTCGCCTGCCCGGTCGGGGTGATCGGGCACACCGGGGTGGGAGGCCTTACACTCGGCGGCGGGATGGGCCGCCTGCAGCGCAGATACGGGCTTACTGTCGACAACCTGCTGGGTGTCGAGCTGACCACGGCCGACGGCCGGCAGGTCCGCGCCGACCAGGAAGAGAACAGCGAGCTCTTCTGGGGCGTGCGCGGCGCGGGAGCGAACTTCGGCGTCGTCACGTCCTTCCAGTTCCGGCTTCATCCGGTCGGCCCGACGATCGTGCAGGGTTTCGTGTTGCACCCGATCGAACGGGCCCACGATCTCGCGGCACGATTCCGCGAACTTGCCGCCGCCTCGCCGGACGAAGTCATGATGTCGATGGAGTTCAGGGTCGCCACGGAGCATCCGCCGTTCGCGCCCGGGATGGCCGGCCGCCCAGTCGTCCTCGTGCAGTCGACGCATTGCGGCCCAGTCGGCGAGGCGGACAGATACCTTCGTCCTCTCCGGGAGGGCAACTCCTTGCTCGACACGTTGCAGCCCAGGAGCTACCTGACGGTGCAGACGATGAAGGACGAGACGCTGGCCTGGGGGCACCGCTTCTACATGAAGAATGCGTTTCTTCCCGCGCTCACTGACGAGGTCGTTGACGTCTGCGCTGACCGCATCGCGGACGCGCCAGGGAACTGTTCCGTGTCGTTCATGGCACAGGGCGGCGCCATTGCCCGTGTTCCGGAGGACGCGATGGCGTTCGTCGGCCGGCGCGCTGCCTTCTGGTGCGGCGTCGAGACGGTATGGGACGAGCGTTCCCGGGACGACGCGTTCATCGGGTGGGGCCGCGGAACGATGAATGCGCTGAAGCCCTTCACCGGCGCCGGCCAGTACGTCAACGACGTCGTGGAATCTGGAGACGACATCGTGCGGGGGATCTACGGCGATGCGAAGTACGGTCGTCTGGCCGCCCTGAAGCGGGCGTGGGACCCGGACAATGTGTTCAGGCTGAACCAGAACGTCCGCCCCGCGCCCTCGAGCCCACCGGGGCCGGGGTCCGGCTAGCCGGGCGATGACCGGGCTTCTCCGGAACCCTGAGCGAGCCGTGACTCTGGCACTCGCGGAAGTTCTGGCCTTGTGACAAAGTACCCAGGTGACGCGCCCGCAGGAAGCAGCGCTTGCTGATCGTATCCGTCAGATCTGGCTGGACGCGGCGCACGGCGGCACTGCCCTTCCCGGCGAGCCAACGCTGGCGCGTCAACTGGAAGCTAGCCGCCCGGCTGTCCGTGAGGCGCTCGTTCGCCTGGAGACGGAGGGACTGATCCACAAGCGCCAGGGCGCGGAGACTGCAGTCAACCGGGCCGCCGTGGAGATAGCCGCGCGACTGGACCAGCAGAACGACAATGAGGAGATCATCAGGGCCATGGGGCGCAAAGCCTCGATGGATGTGCTCGAAGCAGGGGTCGTGTCTCTGGACGAGGCCGATTCCACGGCCCTGGAGGTTCCGGTCGGGACCGATGCACTCCGAGTGGCTAAGCGCTGGCGGGCGGACGGCGTTCCGGTGGTCCTCGCGATCAACCTCGTTCCCCTCCTGGAGGGACGCAGCCCGCGCGATCTAGATGTGGGACAGTCGTTGTTCCGCCTTGTCGAGCGGCTCGGCCACCAGACGGTGGAATGGGAGCTCGCCTGGCCGAGCGCGACCAACCTGGTGCCGCCGATCTCGGACTGGCTTGAGCAGACGCCTGGCGAGGCTGCGCTGACTCTCGACATGGTCGGAGTGAGTCGCGCGGGGCATCGCGTGTACCACGCCAGCGAGTTTCACGTTCCGAACGCATTCCGGTACGGGCTCATCCGCTCGGTGCGGCTGACCCGGGCGCGTGCGGCCGGGCGGCAGCTTCCTGCGGGCGAGTAAGCCGTTGGCCGCCTGGCCTGATCCATAGGTCATCGTTGGCGTCGTTGCCTGGTTCCATTTTTTCGGGTACGGATAGTGACGAGCCGCTTGCAAGACTGCTATGGTGCGACCACTTGTCTGACATGTTGCAGGGAGTCTCGATGGGTGGACCGAGCCGGGTGACCGGGTGAGTACGCACTCCGGGCCTGACTCGGCCCGCGATGGTGGCCTCGTCACCATCGCCCGGGCGGGCCATGTCCTGACGATGGGGCCGAAAGGCGACATTGCCGACGGTGCTGTCGCGTTCGACGGGGCGAACGGGCTGATTCGCGCGGTCGGCGAATACTCGAGTGTCCGAGCAGCGTTCCCGGAGGCCACCACCGTCGGTGATAGCCGAGACGTCTTGGTTCCCGGGCTGGTGAACGCGCACGACCACCTGTCCGAGGGCCTGATCTCCGGCATCGGCGAGACAATGAGCCTCTATGAGTGGCAGGAGCGCCTGATCCGGCCGGTCGGCCCACACCTGACCAGGGAGATGGCGCGCGCAGGAACGCTGCTCAAAGGCGCGGAGATGATCCGCTCTGGGATCACCACCGTCAACGACATGTTCGTGCACGCCAACCCGGGTTCCCTCGCGAGCCTGGGCGTCGCCGACGGCCTTGAGGAGATCGGTCTCGGCGGCGTGATCTGCTTCGGGGCTCATGACATGCCGGATCCGCTGCCGATGTCTGCGCTTCTGGAAGAACACGAGGCTCTGAGCGAACGGCTCTCGCATTCTGCGAACGTCGGCTTCCGACTCGGCATCGCGACGATCCACGCCCAGACGACCCGGCTGTTCGATGCATCGGTCAAGCTGGCGGCACGACATGGCTGGAAGGTCCATACGCACCTGGCAGAAGTAAGGGAGGAGATCACTGAGGCCAGGCTGGCATACGGCACGAACACGCTGGGGCGGGGCGTCTCGGCGGGCCTGCTCGACCTGGATGTGATCTTTGCCCACTGCATCTGGGTAAACGAGCCTGACATCGGCGTGCTCACCCGGCACGCCTCGAGCATCGCGCACAACCCGCTGGCGAACATGATTCTCGCGTCCGGGGTGTGCCCGGTACCGCGGTTGCGCGCGGCGGGCATCCCCGTTGCACTCGGAACAGACGGCGCCGGATCGAACGACTCGCACGACATGCTCCAGGTGATGAAATGCGCCGCGCTCGTCCAGAAACTGCATCATCTAGACCCCCTGGCGCTCACGGCGCGCGATGTCATGACCATGGCGACGATCGAAGGCGCCCGCGCCTTGCGCATCGACGATCGCCTGGGATCCCTCGAGGTCGGCAAGCAAGCCGACGTTGTCCGCTTCGCTGGTGACGGTGTCCGCCTGGCGTACGTGCACGATCCCTACCAGCAGCTGGTCTTCTGCGCAGGACCTGACGACGTCGCAGACGTGTGGGTGGCCGGCCGCCATGTTCTCGCCAACCGCAAGCTCACGACCGTCGACGAAGCCGCGGTCGTCGCCGAGGCACGCCGCCTGTCGACCGAGCTAGTCCGCATGGCCGACCTGGGGCATCTGTCTGCGATGGCCTGATGGGCAACCGAAGAACAAGACCGAGGGGAAGGGCAAGCGATGCTGAGCGAAGATCCGGGGGTGACCTGGCCGGCCGGCAACCGCCCAGTCCAACTCGTCGACTGCTCGCAGCCGTGGAACGCGGACACACCGCCCTTCCCCGCCGATGAACCACCCACAGTTGTCTGGGCCAAGCGCCTTTCCTCGCACGGCACCAACCACCAGCGGATCTCCACCCAGCTGCACATCGGCACGCACATCGACGCGCCCTTGCATTGGCGCGAAGAGGGGATGGACATCGCGTCGATACCGCTGGAGCGGCTGTACGGGCCGGTCGTCGTCGCCGACATTTCCGATCTTGTGTCGGATTTCCACGTCATCAGGCCCAGCGACATCCAGGAGCGGGTCGAGGTCAAGCCCGGTGACGTCCTGATAATCTACACCGGCTACAACCGGTACTACTCGGGAGGCTCGGAGCCGGATCTGATCCGGTATTTCTTCAAGCGCCCCGGGGGAGACGGGGAGCTGGCCGACTGGCTAGTCGAAAAGCAAATCCGGTGGCTCGGCATGGACAACTCCTCCCCCGACCATCCGATGAACTCGAACACCCGCGACTGGTGGCCGCAAGTGTACGAGGAAGCCGAAAAAGTGATGGAAATGTCACCGAAAGAGAGATTTCCGGTAAAAGATCAGACGATCTGCCATGTACGGCTATTTCAGGCCAACATCCCGATCGTAGAGAATCTTAGCTCTAATGTCACCAAGCTCATCGGCCGAAGAGCGCATATCTGCGCATTCCCATGGAAGTTCGCCGGCGGCGAGGCAGCGCTCGTCAGAGTCGTGGGCTTCGTGGAGCCGGAATAACACACCTATCTCAGGCCCAACCAGGCGTCAAGGCCTGGATCGGAGGCGACAATGAAACGCCTGACAAGAACGACCACCATCGCGACTGCGCTCGCTGCTGCACTTGGTCTGGCCGCCTGCAGCTCGGGGAGCACCAGTTCGGGTAGCACGAGCGCGAGCGGCTCGTCTGGCACGCCGCATCGGGGCGGCACGATGATCTTCGATATCGACAGCTACCCCCAGGACATGAACCCCTACTCGGCCACGGCGGACAACGTCTCGATCGCGGTGTTCGGCGCATGGTGGGAGTTCCTGGTCCGGCCAAGTCAGGACGGCACCGGATACCAGCCCCGGCTGGCGTCGAGTTACACCGTGTCGCCGGACAACAAGACCTACACGTTCAAGATCCGCCAGGGCGTCAAGTTCAGCGACGGGACACCCATGACGACCGCGGACGTGCTGTTCTCCCTGCACCGTGCGTTCACGGACGCGAACAGCCAGATAGCGTTCGTCGGCCAGAAGATCTCTTCAATGACGGCGCCGGACGCGCAGACGGTCGTCATCAAATTCAAGAAGCCCTGGCCCTACCTGCTGTCCGATCTATCGGGCTTCAACGCCGCGATCCTGCCCAAGGCCCTGATAAAGCGTGAGGGCTATGCCGCATTCCTCAAGCATCCGGTGGGAACGGGACCCTTCATGTGGTCATCGAGCAGTCCCGGCGTTTCGATCACGACAACCAGGAATCCGTACTACTGGGAGAAGGGGCGGCCCTATCTCAACTCGATCGTCTTCCACGTCGTGTCGGCAGACACCGCCAGGGCCACCGCCGTGCTTGGTGGTCAGGCGACGCTGGCGGAAGACCCGCCGCTCAACCAGATCTCGAGCCTGAAGGCCAACCCGGCGGTCAAGGTGTACGTGTTCCCGTCGACGCTGGTCGAGCTGATCCCGCTCAACGTCACCAAGCCGCCGCTCAATAACGAGAAGGTCAGAGAGGCTATCTCGCTCGCGATCGATCGCCCGAGCATCGTCAAGGCCGGCCTGTTCGGTTACGGCGCGCCCGCTACGACGTTCCTGGTCGGGCCGCCGGCACAGACCTTCCAGAACACCTCGCTCAACCTTTACCCGTTCAACCTGGCCAAGGCGAAGCAACTGCTCAAGGAGTCCGGCGTGCCGCTCCCGATACACCTGCAGTTCGGCGTATCGCAGGGCGTCGCCCAGCAGGCGATCTCCACGATCATGCAGGCGGATCTTGGCAAGATCGGGATCCAGCTCAACGTGCTGCAGCGCGACTTCGTCTCGAACGAGAACGCCCTGGATTCGGGCAACTTCACCATGAACACGACCTTCTGGGGCAACTTCGTCGGTGACCCGAGTGAGCAGCCGCTGTTCTGGATGGACCCGTCGTACTGCTGCAAGTCCTACTTCACCGGCTTCAATGACCCGGCGTCCATCGCGCTGGTCCACAAGGCGGTCAATGCAACCACGGCCACGGCCGCCCGGCCACTGTTCGACCAGGTGCAGCAGAAGGTGGCGCAGACGGCTCACGCGATCCCGCTGTACTTCCCGAAACTGACCTACGCCGCCAGTCCCAAACTGGGGGGCTTCGAGGCTAATCCGTATGGCACCTACCCATTCGAGCATCCGGAATCGCGGCGAGCACACAGGGGCCGCCCGCGCCGCCCCGGCGGAGCCGCCGTTGCTTGAGTGCAGCGGCCTCAGCAAGACATATCCGGCCGCGAGGCGAGGCGAGATCCAGCCGCCCGCGCTCAGCGACGCGACGGTGTACGTCCGCCGCGGCGAGTGCCTCGGCGTCGTTGGGGAGAGCGGATCGGGCAAGACCACGCTGGCCAACTGCCTGGCCGGCCTATTCCTGCCCGCTGCTGGCACGGTGAGCTACGACGGCCAGACGATCTCGGCGCCGGGCGCGCGCCGGAGGTTTCCGCGCGTGCGCGGGATTCAGGTCGTCTTCCAGGATCCCGCGTCCTCGCTCAACCCGCTGCGCAGCGTCGGCTCGGTGCTCAGGGAGATCATCAGGGTGCACGACCTGCGGCCTAAGGGGAGCGCCCAGGCCCGGGTCGACGAACTGCTCGCGGCGGCCAGCAGCAGCGGGTGGCCATCGCGCGCGCGCTCGCGTTCGAGCCGCGGCTGATCATCGCCGACGAGATCGTGTCCGCCCTGGACGCGTCCGTTCAGGCGCAGATCCTTAACCTGCTGGCCGACCTGCGCGAGCAGCTCGGCCTGGCCATCATCCTGGTGACCCACGACATGTCCGTTGCCCGGCATCTCTGCGACCGGATCGTCGTCATGCAGGCCGGCCAGATTGTGGAAGCGGGCCCGGCCGACCAGGTCCTGCTCTCCCCCCGGCACCACTACACCCAGGAACTGCTGCGCGCGGTTCCGCGCCTGGAAGCCACTTTCGGCGCGCCGCCCGGCCCGGGGGGATGACGTGCGCCGTCTTGTCCTTCACCGTCTTGTCCAGGCGCTGCCGGTGCTGTTCGGGATCACGCTGGTGACATTCGCCATGGTGCACCTGGTGCCCGGGGATCCGGCGCGCGCCCTGGCCGGCCAGCGGGCGACACCGCAGATCCTGGCCTCGATCAGGCACCAGCTGGGCATCGACCGGCCGCTACTTCAGCAGTACTGGCATTTTGTCGTCGACATCGGTCACGGCCAGCTTGGCTACTCGTTCCTCCTGCATCAGCCAACCGACACGCTGCTGGCGGCGCGGCTGCCCACGACGCTGTTCCTCGTCGGCTACGGGGTCATGATCGCTGTCGTCCTCGGCGTGCCGCTCGCCATGATCTCGGCCACGCACAAGGAAGGCTGGCTTGACCATTCCATCAAGGGATCCCTGGTTGTAGGGCTCGGGCTGCCCAGCTTCTGGATCGGCCTGCTGCTGATCGCGTTCCTGGCGCTCAGGCTCAAGTGGTTCCCGGTGGGCGGGGCGGGAAGCGGCTTCCCCGACGAGCTCTGGCACCTGTTCCTGCCCGCCCTGACCCTGGCACTCAGCTTCCTGGCCGTCCTCGTGCGCAGCCTGCGGGCGTCACTGATCGACGTTCTCGATGCCGACTACGTCAGCCTGGCGGTGCTGAAGGGCATCACGCGTCGCCGGGTCTACGTCCGTCACGTCCTGCGCAATGCCCTGATCCCCGCGGTGACCATCGTCGGCCTCAACCTCAGCTACCTGCTCGGCGCCTCGGTGGTGGTCGAATCCGTCTTCTCGGTCGACGGCATCGGGAACACCCTGGTCAATGCGGTGCTGTCGCGGGACTACCAGCTGGTCCAGGGGATAGCGCTGGTGTTCGGCGTACTCGTGCTGATGATCACGCTCGCGGTCGATATCACGCAGGCTGCCCTCAGCCCTCGAAATGAGCTGGCGTGACCGTCACCGGACTCGGCCGCCCCGCCGCGCAGCGCCCCCTCGGGCGGCCCGGGCTTCGGCTCAGCGCGGTCCTGCCGTTCCTGCGCGGCCGCGAGCGCATCTCGCTGCTGGCCGGCTGCGGCATGCTCGCAATCATCGTGATCACCGCCGTGGCAGCGCCAGTCATCTGCAGGTACACGCCGACCACGCTGAACCCGCTGGCCAGCCTTCAGCCGCCTAGCGCCGCGCACTACTTCGGCACCGACCAGTTCGGCCGGGACATCTTCGCACGCACCGTGTACTCGGCCAGGATCGACTTGATCATCGCATTTTCCCTGGTCACCACCGCGTTCGTGATCGGCACTACGGTCGGTGTCATCGCCGGATGGGTAGGCCGCGGCCTGGACAGCGTCCTGATGCGGGTCATCGACGTGGCGCTGGCGTTCCCGTTCCTGGTCTTGGTTATCTGCATTGTCGGGCTGCGCGGACCGGGGCTGCTGAGTCTCTACCTGGCAGTATCGATCGTTAGCTGGATCTTCTATGCCCGGCTGGTGCGGGCAGAGGTCCGTAATATCCGGCACTCGGAGTACATGCTGGCCGCCGAGGCCTCCGATTTCTCCACGCTGCGGGTGCTCGGCAGGCACCTGCTGCCCAACGTGATCATCCAGCCGCTGGTCTACGCGTCATCCGATCTTGTGTACGCGCTGCTCCTGGCGGCGTCCGTCTCCTACCTCGGCCTGGGAATCCAGCCGCCTACGCCGGAATGGGGCCAGATGATCCAGGACGGAAGCACCTTCATCGGCGCGCAGTGGTGGCTGTCGTTCTTCCCCGGCGCTGCCATCGTGGTGACCGCCGTCGCGTTCTCGCTCATCGGCGACGGGCTGGCCACCATTGCCCGCGAAGGCTCGGGGTGATGTCGATGACGGGCTCACCGGTAACGATGACGGGCTCCGGGCTTGCGCTGGAGATCCGCGGGCTGCGGGTGACCGCCCGAGGCGGCGGCCGGAGCGTCCAGATCCTTCGTGACCTGGACCTTGACCTGCGCAGCGGCGAGATCCTCGGCGTGGTCGGCGAGTCCGGAAGCGGGAAGAGCACGCTGTGCCGCGCGATCGCCCGGCTGCTGCCCGGCGGTCTGGTGATCGAGTCGGGCACGATCCGGATGGGGGATGTGGACGTGCTCGGGATCAGGCCGGGGCAGCTGCACCGGATGCCGTCGCGCGGCGTGCGGATGGTGTTCCAGAACCCGATGACCGCCCTCAACCCGGTCATGACCGTCGGCGGTCAGTGCACCGAGGCGGCCCGGGCCGGCCGCCGGATGACCCGCGCCGAGGCGCTCGCCCGGTCAGTAGAGATCCTGGAGCGGATGGGGATCAAGAACGCCGCCAGCCGTATGAACGACTACCCGTACCAGTTCTCCGGCGGGCAGCGGCAGCGCATCGTGGTGTCCATCGCCCTGGCCGGCGAGCCCGCCGTGCTGCTCGCCGACGAGCCGACCAGCGCGCTCGATGTGAGCACGCAGGCAGCGCTCCTCGACCTGATCAGGGAGGTCTGCGCCGAGCGCAACACTGCGGTGATCTTCGTCTCGCACAACTACGCGGTCGTCTCGCAGCTATGCTCACGCGTCCTTGTGCTGTATGCCGGCCAGGCAATGGAACTGGGCCCCACCGCCGCGCTGCTCACCCAGTCACGGCATCCCTACACAGCGGCACTGATCGCCTCGCTGCCGTCAATCGAGACCCGGGTGCCCAGGCTGCCTGCCATCCCCGGCCAGCCGCCCGGGGTCGGCGAGGCACCGGGCGGCTGCCCGTTCCGGCCGCGCTGCCGCCACGCCGATGACGGTTGCCGCTCGGCTCCCATGGTGATGCGTGAGATGGCCCCCGGTCACCAGACTTCATGCATGCGGGCCGACCTGATCTGGGAGCGCCGCGGCGGGGACGGCGGTACCGGCCAGGCGCACGGCGGGGGGAGCAGCGCATGAGCGCCGCAGCCACGACCGGGCGGCGGCCCGCGCCAGCCGACCTGATGCTGCGGCGGTGCCGGGTCAAAGACAGCCAGGAACTGGTGGACATCGCAATCTCCGCGGGCGTGATCGCCAGCGTCGGCCACCATCTCGACCAGGATGGCCTTGCCGAGCTGGACGCCGACGGCCGCCTGGTGAGCTGCGCGTTCGTGCAGCCCCATATCCACCTGGATAAGGTCGGCACCTTGCCGCTACTGGGCTCGAACCGCACCGGGACCCTGGCCGAGGCCATCGGCATCCTGCACCGGATCAAACGGACAGCTTCTGCCGACGAGGTCGCCGAGCGGGCCGGGGTGGTCATCAGGCAGGCCGTGCTGTCCGGGACCACCCGGATCAGGACGCACGTCGACGTGGATACCATCGGCGGCCTGACCCCGCTGCGCGGCGTCCTGCAGGCCGCCAGGGACCATGCCGACCTGTGCGATATCCAGACAGTGGTGTTCCCGCAGGAGGGCATCATCCGCGACCCGGGTACGGCGGAACTGATGGCGGAGGCCCTGCATACGGGCGGCGACGTGGTCGGCGGGATGCCGCACTGGGAGCCGGACGAGCAGGCGTCACGAGAGCACATCGGCGTCTGCATGGACCTCGCCGAGCGCTACGACAGGGACGTCGACATGCACGTCGACGAGACTGACGATCCACGGTCCAGGACGCTTGCCATGCTCATCGACGCCACGCTGGCGCGCGGCTGGCAGGACCGGGTCACGGCCGGACACTGCTGCGCCATGGCCGCCTGGGAGGACAGCTACGCGGCGGACGTCATCACCCGCGCGGTCGCCGCTGGCCTGCGCTTCGTGGCCAACCCGGCGACCAACCTGCTCCTGCAGGGCCGGGGAGATCACGAGCCGAGACGGCGCGGAATTCTCCGCGTCAAGGAACTGCTGGCCGCCGGGCTGACAGTCGCCTGCGGCCAGGACTGCGTCGCCGACGGCTTCTATCCGTTCGGGTCCGCCGACCAGCTTCAGGTGGCGCTGATCTTGTGCCATGCGGCGCAGCTGTCGATGCCCGCCGAGATCGATGCGGCAGTAGCCGCGATCGGGACGGCGGCGGCCAGGGTGATGAGCGTCAGCGGCTACGGGCTTGAACCGGGGTGTGCTGCCGACCTCGTCATTCTCGACGCCGACAACGCCTTCGAGGCATTGCGCCTCCAGGCGGCAAGAAGGTGGGTCATCAGGCGCGGATCCATCGTGGCGCAGACGCAGCACTCCAGCGCGCTCAACCGAACCCAGGACCGCTAGCCAAGGAGGAAGACATGGAGCTACAGACCCTGCGGGGCGTCGTTCCCGCGATCGTGACGCCATTCGACGCCCGCGACAACGTGGACACCGACGCTGCGGGACGGCTGACCGGATGGCTGGTGGACAGCGGTGTGCACGGGATCATGACCACCGGGGGGACCGGCGAGTTCCCGCACCTGGACCGCGGTGAACGTCGCGACCTCACCCGCGCGGTAACGCAGGCGGCAGCCGGGCGGGTGCCGATCCTCGCCGGGACGGCCGCGTGCAGTACCCGCGAGGTGCTCGGCCTCTGCGAGGACGCGGCAGAGGCCGGCGCCGATGGGGTGATCACCGTGCCGCCGTACTATTTCCCGCTGCCGGGCTCCGCGATCGCGGAATTCTTCGGGTCGGTGGCCGACCGCTCCCCGCTGCCGGTTTTCGTCTACAACAACCCCCTCTACACCGGCAACGGCATGTCGCCGGCCCTGATCGCCGAGATCCTCGGGCATGACAACATCGCCGGCCTCAAGCAGAGCGAGCCGGATCTGGGCCAGCTCGTCGAGGTCATCCACGAGGTCCGTACCGTCCGCGGTCTCACCCGGTCGCTATTCACGGGCGTGGACAGCCAGTTCGCCGCCGCCCTGGCGGTTGGCGCGGATGGCATCTACTCCACGGCGGCGGGAATCGTCCCCGAGCAGATCGTCCGGCTGTACTCCTTCGCCGCCGCCGGTGACACCAGGGCCGCAGCGGACCTGCAGCTCGGGCTCCAGCCGCTGAACCGGTTCCTGGAGTACGACCCGGGCTACGTAGCGCCCGCCAAGCAGGCGCTGCGGATGCTCGGCATCGAGGTCGGCGACCCGCGTGCCCCGCTGCCCGGCCTGACCGACGACGAGCTGGCCCGGCTGCGGTCGGCCCTCGCCGGGCTCGGTGTCGCGTCCCCGGCGCCAGACCCAGCCGCGGTGACCGGCTAGGCGAATGATCGTGACGAGGCCGATGACCGCGGCGAGCGCCATGCCCCCGCCGATCGAGGTCCGCAAGATACCGCTGCAGCATGTCAGCGACGCGTCCGGGCTGGAGCAGCTGATCACCGGCGGCGCGATCGAGGCTGACCGCGTGATCGCCGTGATCGGGAAAACGGAAGGGAACGGCGGCGTCAACGACTACACCAGGATCCTCGCGGACCGGGCGTTCCGCGAGGTGCTGGTGGCGCGCGGGACCCGGACCGCCGAACAGGTCGGCCAGATCCCGATCGTCTGGTCCGGCGGGACGGACGGAGTCTTGTGCCCGCACGCCACGGTGTTCGCCACCGCGGCCGGAGCCGCCCTGGATGGAGCCACCGGAACCCACCGCGACCAGCCACGGCTGTCGGTCGGGGTGTCCATGAGCGAGCCCCTGCTGCCCGAGGACATCGGCCGGATCCCGATGGTCGAGAAGGTCGCCGCCGGGGTCCGCGTGGCCATGCGGCAGGCCGGGATCACCGACCCGCGGGACGTGCACTACGTGCAGACGAAGACGCCGCTGCTGACCACCCATACGATCGCCGACGCGCGCCGCCGCGGCCAGAGCGTGTTCACCGAGCAGACCGGGGAGTCGATGGACGTGTCCAACGGCACGACCGCGCTGGGAGTCGCGGTCGGGCTCGGCGAGATCCAGATGCCGGCCGCGGACGCCATCATGCGCGACCGGGGGCTGTACTCCGAGGTGGCGTCGTGCTCGTCGGGGGTCGAGCTGGACCGGGCGCAGATCGTCGTGCTCGGCAACGTGGCCGGAATCGGCGGCCGGTACCGGATCGGGCACGGCGTGATGCGCGACGCGCTCGACCAGGACGGGATCTGGCAGGCGATCGCCAGCGCCGGCCTGCCCCTTCCCGACCGGCCGCGCCCGGCCGACCTGGACAACCGCCTGGTCAACCTCTTCATGAAGTGCGAAGCCGACCCCACCGGCGTGGTGCGCGGCCGGCGAAACGCCATGCTGGATGACTCGGACGTGCACTGGCACCGGCAGATCAAGGCGTGCGTCGGCGGCGTGGCTGCCGCGGTCAGCGGAGACCCGGCCGTGTTTGTCTCGGTCTCCGCGGTACACCAGGGCCCGGCAGGCGGCGGTCCGGTCGCCGCGATCGTGGACCTCTCGGAGCGATAACCGCCATGGCAGCACTGGCAGCCGATGCGACCTGCCCGTGCGGACCCCGGGCCGTCGGAAAGGGGCGCTGGCCGATGGGCCTGTGCGGCTATGACGCGATCGCTCTCGCCGGAATGTTGCGGCGGCGGGAGGTTTCTGCCCGCGAGGTGGTGGCTGCCCACATCGAGCGGGTCGAGGCGGTGGACGGGATGGTGAACGCTCTTGTGACCCGCTCGTTCGAGACCGCACTCACGAGCGCGGCACGCGCTGATGAGTCCGCTTCGCGCGGGGCAGAGCTGGGCCTGCTGCACGGGCTGCCGGTGGCGCACAAGGACCTGACCGATACGGCGGGAGTACGCACGACCTACGGTTCGCCGCTGTTCGCCGGTCACGTGCCCGACCGCGATGCGCTGGTGGTGAGCCGGATGGCCGGGGCAGGGGCGATCAGCCTGGGCAAGACCAACACGCCCGAGTTCGGGACCGGCTCGCACACGGTCAACCGGGTCTTCGGTGCTACCCGCAACCCGTTCGACGCGACCCGCAGCGCCGGCGGCAGCAGCGGCGGAGCCGCAGCGGCCCTTGCCGCCCGGATGATCTGCCTGGCTGACGGCACTGACCTGGGCGGATCGCTGCGTAATCCGGCGAGCTTCTGCAACGTTGTCGGGCTGCGCCCGTCCGCGGGCCGGGTGCCGTCCTGGCCGCTGGCTGATGTCGCCGATATGTTCGCGGTGGACGGTCCGATGGCGCGCACGGTCGCCGACGTGGCGCTGCTGCTATCGGTAATGTCCGGCCCGGATCCGCGGGTCCCGATGGCCCTGGACGCCCTGCCGCCGATCCTGGCCGAGCCGGCGCAGGTCACCGGGCTGCTGGAGCGGGATATGCGCGGCGTCAGGGTCGCGTGGAGCACCGACCTCGGGCTGCCCGTCGATCCTGAGGTCCGGGCCGTCCTGGCCGGAGCCAGGCAGGCGCTGGTTGATCTGGGCTGCGACGTGGTAGACGCATGCGCGGACCTGGCTGGCGCCGATGAGGTCTTCCGCACCTGGCGCGCCTTCCGATACATGACGCTGCTCGGCCCGCTGTACCGCGAGCACCCCGGGCAGCTAGGCGCAAATGTCGCCTGGAACATCGAGCGCGGCATGGAGCTGACGGCCGCCGACCTGAGCCGGGCTACCCTGCTGCGCACCGCGCTCGCCGAGAGCCTGACCGCGTTCTTCGCCGACGTCGAGTTCCTGGCCTGCCCGGCTACTCAGGTGGCGCCGTTCGATGTGGACCTGGACTGGGTGCACGAGATCGACGGAGTTCAGCAGGAAACCTACCTGGACTGGATGGCGTCGGCCTACCTGATCTCGGCCACCGGGCTGCCGGCCATCTCGGTGCCGGCCGGGTTCACCACCGGCGGCCTGCCGGTCGGGCTGCAGCTGGTCGGTCGGCGCCGGGCGGACTGGCCGCTGCTGGGCGCGGCACGCGCATTCGAGGCAGCTACCAGCTACGCGAGCATCGTGCCCGATCTCGGCGTGCCGCCGTGACGGGCAGGAGTCGCGGCCCGCCAGTCACGGCGCCAGCCGGAACGGCGGATACCGGTCCGTGACCAGGGTCACCGCGTAGGCAATCAACCGGTGTGCCGGTGCGCCACGCCTTCGACGAACCTGCAGCCATGGTCGCCCGGCCAAGCGGGCGCCCGCCGGCCGCGGCGTGAATGAGGAACATGCACCCGCCACTGCGGCGGCTCGTTGAGTTCGGCAGCTGGGTCGGGGACGGGCGACCAGTCGACAGGCGCGGCGAGCTGCCGAGAGATTCGCTCCGCTCCGCGGCGGCGGCATTGGGTCTCCCGGCCGATGGGGTAGGCCGGCTGCGCGACCCGCCCGCCCTGGCCAGGCTCTGGTGGCTTTCGCTCGACTTCGGCATGCTCTCGCTGCGCCGCACCCTGCTGGAGTACTCGCCGGACCATGCCGCCGAGCACGCGGCAGACCTGGTGAGCGAGTGCGCAAAACTCGGCATCGAGCTTCCGCGCGCCGAACTCCGTGACCTCTTGCCCGAATGGAGCACCATGCTGGGCTGACGTCGCGCAGCCCTGATGACTTACGTCGTTCGGCGACTGACCAGGCGCTGCTCGACGCGATCATGACTGGTGCGGTCGGCTATGTGCTGAAGCAGATCCGCGGCACTGACCTGGTCAGTGCCGCGCGCCTCACCGTCGCGTCCGCCGCACCTCTGCCCGCCATGCTCGACGGTCTTGCCGGGCCAGGTACCGCTGCGGTGGTCGGCGGTGCGGGAGGTGACGCCGAGCCGGTCCCCGGTACGGCTCCCGGGGCACCGACCGGCGGGGTGGTCCAAGAGATCCGCGGCGCGGCTACTGGGGCAGCCTGCGCACGCTGCGGCGCCACACCGCGTAGCCGCTGCAAGGCAGCAACCCGCCCGGCCAGGCCGCGCGCGCCCGCGCCGGCGCCGAAGAAGGTAGCCAATCCCACAGCCACCGGGACGGTGAACGCCGCTCATTCCACCTGTGGCCAGTGAGGACCGAGGTACGGGTCCGGGTGGTCCTGCGCCCAGCGGTCGAGGACCTTGGCGAGTGCGGCAGCCTGTCCGCCGCCTGCGGGCAGGTTCTTCTTCAGAACGAACACGAGCACCACGTCACGCTCGGTGGCGAAGTCCGCGACATTCTCGGTGACGACGGCCCGGCCCTCTGCCCGGGCGACAGCCGCAACTTGAGCGTCGTCGGTCGCCCGGAGGCCGACCTCGGCGACATGGACTGCATCGTGGCCGTAAGTGTCGCGCATGAGCACGGCCGCGGTCATCGGAAACATCTCATCGACCAGGAAGGCGGTCACGCCAGTAGCGCCTCGCGCTGCCGCGACGTGCGACGGCTTCGCTCCGCCATGGCATGGTTGCGATCGATCCGCCTTCGGACATCGTCTGGGTGCTCAGCGGCATAGTCGAGAGCGATGCGAATGAGCCGCGGGTACAACTCTGACTCGGCGCCTAGCAGGCTGATTCGCTGCTCCTCGGTACCGTCGAGTTCTTGAAGGCGCGCGATGACCTCCCAGACGTCCGGTCCGGCGGCAAGTGCGGCGCGCCGATCGTGCGCAGGGCCCCGGAAGACGATTCCCGGGTAGTCGAGTTGATCGATTCCCTCAACGATGAGCTGATCCAGCAGAGCCGTGGCGGTGGTGCCGTCGCGAGCGGCACGTGACGTCAGGCGGGCCTTGGCGGTGTCGCTGATGCGAAACGATGTGCTTGTGGCCACGGTGACCTCCCCTGGGCTTCAGGAGAACAGCATACCGCAACGTAGCTCTCTTGCGCTACAAGGCGCATCCGCCCGTCAACCGTGGCAACCTAGACGTACCCAGACCACGTGGACGTGCGGCCGAAGCCTCGCGGTCCGGAAAAGCTGGCGGTTCAGCGGCTCCCCTGGAAATACGGGCAGCGCATGTTGGCCGACCAGTGCACGTTGGCTGGCCAGTATGCGACTTTCGCCGACAGAGGATCCCCTATGAGAGACGCACGCGCGGGCGGCGCGCCAGGCGCGGCCGTAGCTGCTTTCGCTGAGCGGGGCGCCGCGGAACAGGCGCCCATCAGGCGCGTAGTACCGCAGATGCTGACGGAGGAGAGTGACCAGGACTGGCGGGATCGGGATGGTCCGGACCGATCCTTCGGGCTGGTGCTTGAGGCCGCGCTGTTCATAGCTGGTGCCGTCGGCTGTCCAGGCTGGACGAATCGTGCGAGTTCGCCAGATCGGCCGGCGCCTCCACGACCAAGCCGCGTTCAGCAAAGAACTCAGCGGCATCGCGTCATCGTTGAGCGCCGTCGCTCGCCAAGACGTAGCGGATCCTCGGCCAGGAAGGCGGCCGGTTGCGGGGCTATCGGAGTGGCCTCGCGAGGTGACGTGGCTTTTGCGCCGACACGCCGCTTTGCTCGCTGACGCTTGCGGACAAGGTTAGTAGTGTCGGTGGCAACCGACCCGTGGGAGGTGTCGTGGGCCGCGCAAGCAACCGCAAGAAGGCACGCCGCCAGGCTGGGTACAGCTCCCGGCAGGCCAGGCAAAGCTCCCGGGCCGAGGCCGCGACGCGGCAGGCGATGCTCCAGCTTGCCGCTGGCCTGCAGGCGCTGAGTCAGGAAGTGCAGACGCGCCGTGAGCAGCACACAGCGGCCTGCCTGGCATGGTGTGGCGGCCAGGAGCCCGTTCCGGCTGAAGTGCCGCGATGGCCCGAGGGCTCGCTCGGCGACCGGTTCCTCGCTGGCACCTACCTGGCAGAGGCACGGAACGCGCCGTGCTTGCTGACTGCGGATATTCCGGACGCCACGGTAATCGCCGCCGAACCCGCGCACTGGAACGTCGCGGCTAGTGCCCTGGTTCGCGCGGTTGTCTTCGACGGACTGAAACTCGACCACCCAGCGGTGAGCATGCTGCTCGAGGTGCTTGCTCCCATCGCCGAGGCCGAGCTGGCGTATGGCGAGGCCATCGAAGCCTGGTTGCACCGAGGCGGGCCTGAATACGAGGAAGACGAGCCGGAGTTCCCAGAGCTGGACGGGCCGGTGTTCCTGCTCGGCACGTGCGCGCTGGTGGACGCGACCTGGGCGGTGGTGGGTGAGGACCCGCTCAGCGAGGTTCTCGAGGTGTTGCTGCCGGTTCTGGCCGGCGCCGCCCCGGGCCTGGAGAACCGGGTTGTTGCTGACGCGCTTATCGGCGCTTTTACCACGCATTACCGCTGCGAACAGCCGGGCGATGCCGACGTGCTGGAGCGCATCAGGCGCCCGGGCGGTGGCGACGCGCTCGAGAACCTCGTCGCCGCCGAGGCCGTGTCGCCCAGAGACGTCCTTCCGGTCGGGCTGACGGTCCTGTCCGCGCTCGCTGAGCTCTGCCGGAGCGGTTCGGCTTCGCTTCTTCGGCGGGCAGCCTGAGAAGGGCTCGCTTTGGGTTCGCCCTCTTCGCCGGGGTGTCTGTTTGCCGAACCGGGACCTGTGCTGGCTGTGCCATGAGCGCGTGCCAGCAGCCCGCAGGGTGTGGTGCGGTGGCACGACTCCTTACCTACGGGGATGGTGCCGTCCCTGGCAACTGCGGCTGGGCGGGCGTCGGCGTGCCCGGCGGATGCCTCAGGAGGCACACGTGCCGGATGAGCCTGACCTGGCGGGGCTGGAGGCTGAGCGGGCCCGGCTGTATGCCGACCTCAGCCGGGTCGGCGATTTCCGCCGGGGCGCGCTGAACGCGGTGCGGCGCAAGTGCGGGAAGCCGAACTGCGCGTGCGCGCGGCCGGGTCATCCCGGTCACGGGCCGCAGTACAACCTGACGAGGTGGGCGGGCGGCAAGACGGTGACGGTGCACCTGCGGCGCGGCCCGGAGCTGGAGAAAGCGGAGCGGGAGGTCGCCGAGTGGGAGCGGTTCAAGTCGCTGACCGGGCAGCTCGCGGAGGTGAACGAGGCGATCTGCGACGCCCGGCCGCCGTTAGGCCAGCCCCGCACCGCGGCCCCTGACCCCGAGGGGCAAAAAAGGGGCTCTGCGAGGCGCTCGCGGCAGAGGCCGCCGCCGAGGTAGCCCGGCTGGCCGCCGCCGTGGCCGCGTCGCTGGCCGGCGGGGATGGCATCGAGGCGGCGGAACTGGCCATCCGGGCCGGGCTGACCCGGCTCGGCCGTGGCGTGCTGGAAGACCTGCTGGCCGCCGACGCCGGCTACCGGGGGCCCCGGATCGACTGCGGGACCGGGCATCAGGCGGAGTTCGTGTCCTACCGGGACAAGACCGTGGACACGGTCCTGGGCCCGGTCACCGTGAACCGGGCCTGGTATCACTGCGCCGCATGCGGGCATGGCCTGGCGCCCCGGGACCGCGAGCTGGGCGTGGCCGGCGAGACGATGTCGCCGGGACTGGCCAAGATGAGCGCCCGGGCCGCCGCGGCGGTGCCGTTCACCCCCGGCGCCGGCCTGGTCGGCGAACTGGCCGGGATCACGCTGACCGGCCGGCGCCTGGGCCGCCACGCCGAGGCCGACGGCACGGCGGCCGCCGCGGCGATCGCCGGGCAGGCCGCGGCGATCACCGCCCGCACGCTGGTCCCGCTGCCGCCCGCGCCGCTGCCGGACATTCTCTACCTCGCCATCGATGGCACCGGCGTGCCGGTGGTGGCGGCCGAGACCGAGGGCCGGGACGGCAAGGGCGACGACGGCAAGGCACGCACCCGGGAGGTCAAGCTGTGCTGCGCGTTCACCCAGACCACCACAGATGAGGACGGCTGGCCCGTCCGCGACCCGCGCTCCTCCTCCTACCTGGCCACCTTCGCCCCCGCCGCCGGGTTCGGGACGCTGATGGCCGCCGAGGCCCGCCGCCGCGGCGCCGGCCACGTCCGCCAGCTCACCGTCCTCGGCGTCGGCGCGGTGTGGATCTGGAACCTCGCCGGCCGGCACTTCCCCGAAGCCACCCAGATCGTTGACCTCTAC
>WNFB01001588.1_pt1 | contig 22647 bp, 23 predicted proteins | sample 5400501 | NCBI WGS metagenome assembly WNFB01 (sample SAMN13153341, study PRJNA577476) | soil metagenome | isolation source: 200 cm saprolite under Douglas fir tree site 2 hole 1 | place: USA:California | collected 2015-04-18 | reverse complement strand
CCGGCGGCATTCCGAACAAGGCGTAACCTTTTAGAAAGTAATCGGCTTGGTCTTCTCGATTCGCAATTCCACTTTCTGAGCGTCCGCTTTGCGTCCTTCCTGGCGAAGCATCGCGGCGTAAATTTCCCGAGTGCGAACTACATCCGGGTGGTGTAGACCCAGATTTTTTTCACGAATCTGCACCGCTCTCAAATAGAGGGGTTCGGCCTCGGCATACTTTTCTTCACAATTGTAGAGCAGCGCCAAGTCGTTTGCGCTTGCAGCAACGTCGAGGTGGTCTGGCCCGAGGGCCTTTTCCTTGAGCGCCAGCACTTTCGAAAGGAGCGGTTCAGCCTCAGCGTATCGGCCCTGGGACCTGTAAATATCGCCTAAATTGCTGAGAGGGGCGATCGCCTGGGGGCTCTCAAGATGACCAGTATTTTCCAAAATCGCCAATGCCTGTTTGTAGAGGGGTTCGGCCTCGCCATACTTGCTCTGGGAGTGGTAGATATCACCTAAGCTGGTAAGTGTGGTGATCGCCTCGGGGCTTTCCATTCGCCGAGTCTTTTCCCAAACGGCCAATGCACGATTGTAGAGAGGTTCGGCTTCGCCAAACTTGCCTTGGGAGCGGTAAATATTGGCTAAGCTGGTTACCGTGGTCATTGCTTCAGGGCTTTCCAGATGACCAGTCTTTTTCCAGATCGCGAGCGCGCGATTGTAGAGAGGTTCGGCTTCGGCATCCTTGCGTTCGTCGTGATAAAGGGCCGCGAGATTGACCAGGCTCGTGGCCACCTGCGTGGACGCGCCGGGGTATTTCTGCCAAATCGCGAGTGAGCGTCGATAGAGAGGTTCGGCTTCAGCGTCCATGGACTCATTCTGGTAAACAACTGCAAGATTGTTCAGGCTCGTGGCCACCTCTGGGCCGTCTGGCCCCAAGGTCGTCTCTTGAATTTCCAAGGCTTGCTTGTAGAGCTTCGCTGCCTCAGGGTAATTCCCCCGCTGGCTTGCGGCTTTGGCATCAGCCGTCAGGCTGCCCCAATCCGGCTGCTGTGAATGCGCTGGCAAAGCAGTGAGGAACAGAAACAGACCACCTAGAATCATCGAAGCCGCCTGTGCAATCTTCATTTCGTCCGATCCTTCCGTAAAGCTGGGGATTTGCTAACCCAACTTTCTCAAGAAGAACCGTGTGCCACAATGAACAGGTGGAGCCATATTTTTTGTTACCCGGGTTCTAGTACCCTCCCGTTGTTGCCATCTCGTTGAGAAATATACATGTTATCGTCCGAGGGGTAGGCGTCAACAATCAGAACTTATAGCGTTCATGTTTCCCTTTCTCGATCGCGGCGTGCTTCGGGCGGCATCGGGCTCAGGTGACGTAACAGCCGATAAATCAGGCTATCTGAAACCGCGCGTCAAACCGCCAATTGCCCGCTTTCTTGCAACGACGTATAATTTTAGGTTTAGACCGGTGCCGCCAGGGGCGCCGGGGAGTGGGGTTGCGTGGCCGCAAGAGAATACGGCGCCTCAGAGCAAGCGATTGCGAAGGCAGTCGTGGATCTACCCGATCAGGAGCTGATCCGCGTGCGTGGAGCGCGCGTCCACAACCTGAAGAACATCAGCTTTGATATTCCGCACAATGCTATCACGTTGGTGACGGGAGTTTCCGGGTCGGGCAAGTCGAGCCTCGCGTTTGACACGATTTATGCGGAAGGCCAGCGGCGCTACATCGAATCGCTTTCGGCCTATGCGCGCCAGTTCCTCGAACGCATCGAAAAACCGGACGTGGATGAAATCACGGGTATCGCTCCGGCCATCGCCATCAAGCAGAAAAATTCGACCCGCAACCCGCGGTCGACCGTCGCCACCGCGACGGAAATCTACGATTACCTCCGCCTGCTCTACGCGCGTGCCGGGCGAACGTTCTGCACGAATTGCGGGCAGCAAGTCCGCAAGGACACCATGGATGAAATCGCCGCGCGCGTCCTGGCGCTCCCAGAGGGCCGGCGATTCTATGTTCTCTACGCGCTTGAAATCGCGACGCCCCCTGCCGGAACAACGCGCCGCGTCACCGCAAAGAAGCCAGCCAAGGTTTCCCCGGAAGCGATCCGGCTGGCGCTCGCGGCTTTGCAGCGGCGCGGTTTTCAGCGGTTGTATCAGACGGGCCGCATGCACGAATTTTCTTCCCCGGAAACACTGCTCGACATTGATTTCTTGCGGCCTGTCTACGTTGTCGTCGACCGCCTGGCGATCGGTCCCGACATGCGCTCGCGGCTGGTCGACTCCGTCGAGATCTGCTACCGCGAGGGGCGGGGAGAAGCGATCCTGGAATTCGTTCCCGATGGCGCCGGCGGCGAGGCGGAGCGCCTGATCTTCAACGAGCGATTTGAGTGCAAGACATGCGGCGCCGTATACCAGGAGCCTGAACCGCGGCTGTTTTCGTTCAACAGCCCTTATGGGGCGTGCCCTCGCTGCCAGGGTTTTGGCAATACCGTTGATTTCGACATCAATCTGGTGATCCCCGACCGCGGCAAATCTCTCAACGAAGGCGCGATCCAGCCGTGGACGACGCCACGGTATCGCGTCCTGCTGAACGAGCTGAAGAAATTTGCACGCGCTAAAAATATCCCGCTCGACGTTCCCTTCCGCGATCTTACGGCCGCACAGCGGGATCTGGTGATCGAAGGCGAACCCAAATCCGGGTACCACGGCATCAATGGTTTCTTCAAATGGCTCGAAAGGAAGAAATACAGGCTTCATGTGCGGGTCTTTCTCAGCCGCTATCGCGGCTACGCAATCTGCCCTGATTGCCATGGCACGCGGCTCCGCGTGGAGGCGCGCGCCGTTCGCCTCTCGGGTAAGTCCATCACGGAAGTCTGTGCGATGACCGTTACCGAGGCGCGGCAATTTGTAGACAGCCTCGCATTAAGTTCGGAGCAAGCGGCCATCGCTGAGAAGATACTCGAAGAGATTCGCCAGCGCCTGCGATTTCTCGACGAAGTGGGTCTGGAGTATCTGTCGCTCGATCGAAGCTGGCGACTTCACTCGGCTCCCACCTGGTCGGCGCGCTGTACGTTCTGGATGAGCCTTCGATTGGGCTGCATCCGCGCGACACGCATCGTCTGATTGGCATCCTGAAAAGCCTGCGTGACTTGGGCAATACGATTCTCGTGGTCGAACATGATCCGGACGCGATTGCCGCCGCTGATTACGTGATCGACTTGGGCCCTGGCGCCGGCGAAAATGGCGGAAAACTGCTTTTCGCCGGGCCGCGCGCTGAGCTTGCGCAGAGCCGCGAATCGCTGACCGCGCGATATCTCAACGGTGAACTGCGAATTCCCGTTCCCTCGCATCGGCATAAACCAAGCGGCCGCTTTTTGCGCATCTTCGGAGCCCGCGCGCACAATCTCCAGAATATCGATTTGATGATTCCGCTGCGGATGCTTGTCGCGGTCACGGGAGTCTCAGGCTCTGGCAAGTCCACCGTCGTACGCGATGTTCTGTACAAGGCCCTCGAAGAGCGCCGCACCGGCGGAACTTTCAAGGAATTGTGCGATCGAATCGAAGGCGACAATGTGCTTCAGGGGGTCGTTTTGGTGGACCAATCGCCGATCGGCCGCACACCACGGTCGAATCCCTCGACCTATCTGAAAGCGTTTGACTCGATCCGCGAACTGTTCGCCGTCACTCCGGACGCGAAAAAACGCGGCTATATGCCGGGCCATTTTTCGTTCAATATCCCTGGTGGCCGCTGCGAAGCCTGCCAGGGCGAAGGGATAGTGACGGTCGAGATGCAGTTTCTGGCCGACGTCGAACTGATCTGCGAAGAATGCCGCGGGACGCGGTTCAAGAGCGGCGTGCTCGAAGTGCGCTACCGGGAAAAGAACGTTCATGAAGTGCTGCAACTCACGGTTCGCGAGGCTCTCGCGTTTTTTTCGGGAGTTCCCAAAGTCACCTCGAAGCTGAGAATTCTAGAAGAGGTAGGCTTGGGCTACCTGCGCCTGGGGCAGTCCGCGACGACACTTTCCGGCGGCGAGGCGCAACGCTTGAAGCTTGCCGCGCATCTCACCACGCAGGCAAACGAGGGTATCTTGTATATCTTCGACGAACCCACAACCGGTCTTCACTTCGACGACATTCAGAAGCTCCTCACCGCGTTCCGCAAGCTGATTGACGGCGGGGCATCGATTCTGGTCATCGAGCACAACCTCGACATCATCAAGTCCGCCGACTGGATCATAGACCTCGGTCCGGAAGGCGGGGCGCAGGGCGGGCGGGTCGTCGCCACGGGAACGCCGGAGCAGGTCGCGCGAAACGCGCACTCGCACACGGGGAATTTCCTCGCGCGCGTGCTCAACAATCATCACTCAAATCACAACCACGGCGCACAGAAGCAGGGTACGCGGCAAAAATCATAGCGATGAATTGCGTACTACACTCCACGGCGCGCTGGTTTCGATTAGCGGCAATCCTCGCCGCGCTGGCAGCCATAGGAGTGCGTTCGTCCGCGCAGTCCGCGCGCAAACCTCCCGCAAAACCGCCGGCACAATCCTCTTCCCAGCCAAAGGGAGATCCTCTTGCGCCTCTTCTCCAACAGGCGAAAGACGCCATCGACAGGAATGACTTCTCCGCGGCCCTGGAGCCGCTTCAAAAATACATCGCGCAACGCCCCGATGATCCCTACACGCATTTTCAGCTCGGTTATGCGTATGCCGGACTAAAGCGCTGGGAGGAGGCCAAGGCTGAATTCTCCCGCGCCATCGCGCTCGATCCGAAAATGGCGCCCGCTCACCTGAACCTCGGCCTGGTGCTGATGGACACCAGCCCCGGAGAAGCGGCACAGGCATTCCTTCAAACGGCCGATCTGGAGCCCACCGAAAGCCGCCCGCGGTTTCTGGCCGGGGTCGCGCTCGAGCATTCCGGAAAATTCGTCGAGGCGATCGAGCAATATCGCGCGGCGCTGGCGATTTCTCCCAAAGATTACGACTGCCACTTCGCGCTGGGCCGCGTGCTGCTTCGCGCCAACGACGCCGCCGGCGCCGAAGAGCATTTCCGCGAAGCAGTAGCGGCGCGCGGCGATTCCGCGCCCGCGCGCCTGGGTCTCGCTAACGTCTTGCTGTCACAAAAGAAATATCAGGCCGGAACCGATGCCTTGGCCGAGTACTTGAAACTCAACCCAGGAGACCGGGCCGAGCATTTCGAGCGCGCCTCCGCGCTCATGGAGATGGATCGCTTCGATGACGCGCTTACCGAACTCGATCGCGCCGAAACCGGCTCCGCGCCCACTGCCGAAGGTCTCAAGATGCGCGGCGACATCTATTTGCACCAGAAAAAATGGAAGGAAGCCAGTGAGACTCTCGCCCAAGCGATACGGCAATCTCCGGAGGACCAGCAACTGCTCACATGGCTGGGCCACGTCGAAATCGAAATGCACGAGTACCCAACGGCGATCAATATCCTGGGCAAGGTAGCCGCGAATAATTCACAAGACGTCGATGCCTTGCGTGAGTTGGTGAATGCATTTTTCCTGAATGGAGATTACGCCGCAACGATTGGCGGGATGGACCGCCTTGCCAGGCTGGAAACACCGAAGCCGGTCTCCTGGTTTGTCCGCGCCATCTGTTACGATAAACTTTCAAGGAAGACCGAAGCCATCGAGGCCTATCAGAAATTTCTCGACCTCGACAACGGCCAGAACGACACACAGGATTTTCAGGCGCGCCGCCGCGTGTATACCCTACAAAGCGAACTGGGACTGGCGCCCAAGAAGCAGAAACACTAAGAGGCTATCTCTTTCAGCGATGTTGAGAATGTGCACTGCGACAATTGCGGCCCTGGCGCTTATCACGCCGATTGCCGCGCAGGACCGCCTGGCTGCGGACTTGGCGCGATACGAACAGGAAGCGGATCCGGTGCGCAAGGCACGCGCATTGGCCAAGCTTGGCGACGATCAGATCGACCAGGCTCGTAAGGAACTCAAGGCCGATGACGATGTCGCGTCGCTACATACGCTCGAGAGATATCGGGACGAAATTCAGCACATGGCCGAGGCGCTTAAAGCCACAGGCGTCGACGCGGAAAAAAAACCGGCAGGGTTTAAGGAACTCCAGATCAGCCTCCGCGAGAGCGTTAGGCGTATCGACGATTTGATTCTCTCGCTTCCTGTGGACAAACGCCCATTCTTCCGCGAAGTCCGCACGGATCTGGTGAAAACGCAGAATGACCTCATCGACGCGCTTTTCCCTCGCCAGCCGGACCGGAATTCGAAGAAGCCGAATCCGTGAGGTGCCCCATGCGAGCGATCACCACACCGGGAACTGTTCTGCTGCTGGCCGCAGCCCTATCCAATGTGCCCGTGGCGCGCCCTGCTAGCCCGCAGAAAAAGGAATACCTGAGCGAGGCCGAGGCCGACAAGATTCGCGACGCCGGCATGACCGGCCCGCGCATCGTGCTCTACGCAAAATTTGCGGGGGACCGCATCAAGAAACTGCAATATGAGTTCGCGCATATGGATCCAGGGGATCAGAAGCGGACCGACCGGGTGAACAGCTTGATTAACAGCTATGCCGGATGCATTGACGATGCCGCCGACTTGCTCGATATCGGCATCGAGAAACAGGAAGACATCCGGGAAGGCGTGAAAGCATTGCAGGCGCAGATCAAGGAAGCCCTGCCCTATCTGCAGGACCTCGCGGCCAAAGGGCCCGAGCGAGAAACGTACAAGGACAATCTCGACGATGCGATCGAGGCTACGCAAGACGCCGCCAAGGACGTTGAGAAGGCCTCGAAAGAAATGGCGCCGCCTCCCATGCGGCGCAAACCGTCGTGAAAGGATCCGGGCGCATGAGAGGAAAACGCCCACTTCCCGCAACGTTCACCGGCGCCGACCGCATTTTTCATCGAATTTTCACTCGCCTGGGCTGCCAAGGCCGGCCGCCGCGCTTCGTGGTGGAGTTGTACCCCTACGCCAATCTCGCTCACACGATGCGCCTGCGGCAGGAAACAGCGCACGTGCGGCTTTCCGATATTTTGCGTGACGCGCCCGTACCGGTGATCGAGGCCGCTGCGGCCATTTTGTTGGCGCAAATGTATCGCCGGCGGCTGCCCGCTGAGCTGCGTGACCTCTACCGCCAGTTTGCACTCGCGCATTCCACCCGCCGCCATATCGCGCGAGTCCGGCGTAAACGCGCGCGGCGCATCGCCCACAATCCGCGTGGCGCGTCCCACGACCTTGAGCCCATGTTCGCGGCGCTCAATCTCGAATATTTCGACGGAAGCCTCCGCTGCCCCCGCCTGGGCTGGAGCGCCCGCCCTTGGCGCTCGCAATTCGGCTGCTTCGATCCCTCACTCGATCAAATCGTCATGAACAATCGACTCGATCGCGAAGACGTGCCCTCCTACGCCGTCGAATTCATTCTCTATCACGAGATGCTCCACGTGAAGCATCCCCTGCGTGCCGCCGCGTGTGGACTCCAGGCGCATTCCACCGAATTCCGCGCCGAAGAAAAGCGCTTCAAGCAGTACGAGCGCGCGCGGAAATTCCTCGAACACGTCCGCTAACTTGCAGTTCTCAGATCTTCGTGGCGCGGGCGTCTCGCCGGCCGCTTCGCGATGAAGGCGACTGCCATCAAAATCGCGGGCGGGACGCCGGCGCCACGAAAGGCCTTTGTGCTCCGTTGAACTTAATGAGTGGGATGTTTGGATGCCTGCTGTCCAACTTTTTCCTCAAGTGCGGCGATGCGCTTTTTCACCTTCGCTGCGTCCTCGGCGCCGGGCAACACCTCGAGGTACTTCTTGTAGGATCCGATCGCGCTGCCATTGTCATGCTTTTTCTCGTATGCTTCGCCGAGCAATTTCCAGGGCCTCGCCAGCGCGGGCTGGAAATGCGTTGCATCCATGAACCGGTCGATCGCCGCATCGTAATTGCCCTTTTTCATATAGAACGTTCCGATCTCGATGCTCTTCTCCGCGTGAAACGGATCGAATACGGGCTTGGCTGGCGCGGTTGGCGTCTCTGCCGGCGGCGGTGGCGGAGGCGTGGACGGCGAAATCTGTTGCGCCCCCATGGATCGGGCGTTCGTCAACAACAGGACAACGAAAAATGTGGCAGCCGGGAATCTCATGTTCTGCGCAGATAGGATTCACTTTGCTATCATGAATGTTGCCCAAGCGCTGGCCGCCGCGCACCATAAATCTGGCGGGCTCCAAGTTGAGCCCGCACCCATTCTACTCCCGCGATGGAACTCGCACAAAAAGCCGCGAATCTACCCACGGATGCCGGCGTCTATCTATTCAAGGACGTCCTGGGGAATATTCTCTATGTCGGGAAGTCGCGCTCGCTACGGAACCGCGTAAGGTCGTACTTCCTCGAATCCAGGTGGTCGGACGCAAAGACCGGCTCCCTCGTCCGCGAAATCGCCGACCTCGATTACATCGTCGTGGATAACGACCGTGAGGCCTTGGCGCTCGAAAACAACCTCATCAAGCAGCATAAGCCAAAATTCAACGTGCTGCTGCGCGACGATAAGACCTACCCGTACATCCGTTTTACGGCGTTCGAAAAATTTCCGCGCGTGTATGTCACGCGCCGGTTGGTGAAAGACGGCTCGTTCTACTTCGGTCCGTATTTTCCGCACAGCCTCGCGCACCGGATCGTCCGTTTCATTCACAAGACCTTCCGCGTGCCCTCCTGCACGGTAGACCTGACGCGAGCGCATCCGAGGCCCTGCCTGCAGTATTACATTCGCCGGTGCCACGGTCCATGCGTCCCGGGGCTTACCTCCGATGAACGCTACACGGAAGCCGCTCGGGACACGAAAATGTTTCTCGAAGGCCGCCGCCACGACCTGATGAAAAGTCTCGAGTCTCGCATGCGGGAAGCTTCGGATTCCGAGCGCTTCGAACAAGCTGCCTCCTACCGGGACCTCCTCCGCACACTCACCGAAATCGAAGAGCGGCAAAAAATCGCCTCCGCCGCGGGCGATGATACCGACGTTCTCGCGTGGCATGCCGAGCCTCCGCTGGTGGCCGTCAATCTTTTCCACCTGCGCGGGGGCCGCGTTGTGGACCGGCGCGATTTCTACTGGGAGGACCTCGAAACATTCGAACCCGCCGAATTTCTTTCCTCGTTGCTCAAACAGCTCTATCTCGACGCCGCGTATCTGCCGCGCGCCATCCACGTGCCGATGGATTTCGAGGACCGCGCAATTCTCGAGGAAATTCTCAGCGAGCGGGCGGAAGATCTCGAGCCGCCGCGCAGCCGCGTCGAAATTCTGATGCCGCAGCGAGGCGCGAAGCACGCCTTCCTGGAGCTGGTTGAGAAAAACGCGCGCCACTCTTTCGAGCAGCGTTTTCGCGTCCTGAAGCCCAATTCGAAGGCGATCGTCGAGGCGCTCGAGCAAGCGCTCGGGCTGCCAGAGCCGCCGCGCCGCATCGAGAGCTTCGATATCTCCCACCTGCAAGGCTCCGACACGGTTGCTTCGATGGTTGTGTGGGAAGACGGGCGGATGAAAAAATCCGCCTATCGCAAGTTCATCATTCGCGGTGAATGGGGCAATGACGATTTTGCGAGCATGCAGGAAGTCATCGAACGCCGCTACCGCCGGCTCCAGGAGGAAAAGAAGCCCTTCCCCGGCCTCATCCTGATCGATGGGGGACTCGGCCAGCTCCACGCGGCCGCCGCGGCGCTGGAAAAACTCGAAGTCATCAACCAGGCTGTCGCCAGTATTGCCAAGCAGGAGGAAATCATCTTCGTCCTCGGGCAGGAGGATCAGCCGGTTCGCCTGGAACGCCATTCACCAATCCTCCATTTGGTCCAGCAGATCCGCGATGAAACCCACCGCTTCGCCGTGGGATTCCATCGCCAGCGCCGGGCAAAGCGCACGATTCAGACGGGTCTTGAAGACATTCCCGGGGTGGGCCCGCGCACCGCGCAGAAGCTGCTGCGACGCTTCGGCAGCATCGCACAACTGCGGTCTGCCAGTATCGAGCAGATCGCGCGAGTCGTGCCTCCGGCGCTCGCCGAGCGTGTGTCCGCACACCTGGCAAATGTATCTTCAACCGCCCTTCCGGAACAGTAACTCCCGGGATTTCTTGCTTCTGCTACTACCCTGTGCTACTTTCGGAATCCGAGGGGGCAAGCCATGCCGGACAATGTTGGATCAAAAATTAGCTTTTTCCTGGTGGGTCTTGGGATTGGCGCGTTAGTGGGAATTTTGTTCGCGCCAAAATCTGGCGAAGAAACGCGCGAATTCCTCGCGCAGAAGGCCGATGAGGGCCGCGAATACGCGCAACGCAAAGCGCGGGAACTGCGCGAGCGCGCCGAGGATTTGGTTGAGAGGAGCAAGCAGGCAGCGTCGCGCCAGAAGGAAACTCTTTCCGCGGCGGTGGATGCGGGCCGCGAAGCCTACCAGAGGGAGAAAGCCAAAGCGCAGTAATCGCGCCGAGGCAGCCGCATGGAAAGTTGGATGCCGTATTTCGTGGTTGTGACGGCGGTTGCCGTTGTTTTGCAAGCGATCGTTCTGGTCGCGCTGTTTCTCCAGGTTCGCCGCACGGCCGCGCGTGTTCAGGAAACCATCGAGGATCTAAACGCGCGATTGACCCCAATTCTTTCCCGAGTCCAGATTCTGGTGGAGGATGTCTCCCCCCGCGTTTCAGGCATCGTTGCGGATGCCGCTGAACTCACTCGTCTGGCGCGCGGCCAAGCGCAGAAGGTCGATCGAATCCTCACGGAGACAATGGAGCGTCTGCGTCTGCAACTCATCCATGTCGATCAGATTCTGACCGGCGCCATGGAAGCCGTCGAAGAAGCGGGATCGCGCCTGCGCGATACGGTCTGGGGACCTGTTGTAAAAGCTTCCGCGATCATTCGCGGCATTCAGACCGGCCTTGAATTCTTCCGGGCCACCCGGCACGGACACCAATCCGCGGAACAGCCCGCCGAGCAGCAGGACGAAGGAATGTTTATTTAACCTGCGACAGCAATTCCCGTCGGAACGCTACCGAATCCATCCCCCGCCAAGAACAACGTCCCCCGAATAAAATACCGCGGCCTGCCCCGGAGTAATCGCGCGCTGCGGCGCATCGAACTTTACGCGCGCGGAAGTGGCGCCAATCGGCTCGACGGTAGCCGCCGCCGGCTCGTGACGGTGACGTATCTTCACTGTTGCGCGGACTGGCGCATCGAGGACGGCGAACGAAATCCAATTGACATCGCGCACTTCGCAGGTCTCCGAGCGCAATTCCGCATCATCGCCGACAACGACGCGGTTTGCGGCATGGTCAAGTTCGACGACGTAGAGCGGTCTTCCGGCAGCGATGCCTAGCCCCTTGCGCTGGCCGATGGTGTAATGGTGCACTCCGCGATGCCGGCCGATCACTTCCCCGCTTGTCGTCACCAGATCGCCTTCTGATTGTGGAATCGCTTCGCCACGCTCCCCCAAATACGCCTCGATAAATTGAACGTAGTTTCCCGATGGGACGAAGCAAATTTCCTGGCTCTCCGCCTTCTCCGCCACCGGCAGCGCTGCTTGACGCGCAATTTCCCGCACTGCGTTCTTGTTGAGCTCGCCCAGTGGAAAGTCGGTCCGCGACATCTGCTCCTGGGTAAGACCGAACAGAAAATAGGTTTGATCCTTGGCCCCATCCACGGCGCGCAGCAATTCGTAGCGGCCCGTCGTTTCATTGCGGCGAATCCGGGCGTAGTGGCCGGTCGCGAGGCGGTCGGCTCCGATCTGCCGCGAAGTCACGAGCAAAGGATCGAACTTCACGTGATTGTTGCAAAGGGTGCACGGAATCGGCGTGCGCCCGGCAAGGTACTCCTCCACAAATGGCTGCACCACGGTTTCTTCGAATCGCTGCTCGTAGTTCACCACGTAGTGCGGCATCCCCAGGTGCTGCGCGACGCGCTTCGCATCGTACACGTCATCGAGCGAGCAGCAGCGCTGCCCGTGCGTGCCCTCACGATCGAGCTCCGGCAGGCGGCGCTGGTTCCAGAGCTGCATCGTCAGGCCGACAACCGCAAATCCGCTCTGCAAAAGCATCGCCGCGACGGCCGAGCTGTCCACGCCGCCGCTCATGGCAACCGCCGTCAAAGGACGCTGTTCTGAATTTGATTCCATCGTCGCGTAGGTCCAATTCCCACAGGGACATCAAGCTAGTGTCCCGAGTCCAAAGTCATGTTCAAGATCATTCTTGCGGTTTGTGGGTCGGAGCTTTAGCTCCGACATTGATCGCCGGGAACGTCCGGGGCTTTAGCCCCTGAAACGCCAGGGCTTAAAAGCCCTTCTCCGGGCCATCTCATTGTCGGACCTGAAGGTCCGACCCACAAATCTTTCCCGAAGCGACGGACTTTATCAACGAAACGCCGACTCAACACAATAGTATAGCGTCAGATCATGCGATTGCAGGTCTCTTATATGTGGGAGACATCTGGCGCAGACGGTCGATTACGGGGGGAATCGTATCGAGAGCGAAATCGATTTCCTCGTCCGTTGTCTGATGCCCCAGGCTGAGTCGCAACGTCGCGCGCGCATCTTCCGGCGCCAGGCCGATGGCCGTCAGGACGTGCGACGGCTCGACCGAACCCGACGAACACGCCGCGCCTGTGGAACACGCAAGGCCCTTTAAATCGAGCGCAATTACCATCGACTCCCCTTCGATAAAAGGAAGAGTCAAGTTCGTGGTGTTGGGCGTTCGCCGCGCCCGGTAACCGTTTACTCTGGCGTGTGGTATTCGTTCGAGGAGGCCATTTTCCAAACGATCGCGCAACGCGGCAATCCGCCGGCCCTCTTCCTTCATGTGCGTCAAGGCCAGTTCCGCCGCTTTTCCCAAGCCCGCAATGCTGCTGACGTCTTCGGTGCCGGGGCGGCGGTCACGCTCGGAGTGCCCGCCATACAGCAAAGGTTCGAGCCGCGTTCCCTTGCGAACATACAACGCGCCCACGCCCTTCGGACCGTATAGCTTGTGAGCGGAAATAGAAAGCAAATGCACGCCCAGCTTCTTCACATCGATTGGAATCTTGCCGGCAGCCTGCACGGCGTCAGTGTGCAGCGTCACGCCTGTTTGAGCCGCGATTTTGCCGATCTCTTCCAGCGGCTCAATCGTGCCCAGCTCGTTATTCGCAAGCATGATCGTGATCAGCACGGTCTCGGGGCGAATCGCCCTCCGAACGTCCTCCGGGTTCACGACCCCCTCGCGGTCGACCGGCAGGACCGTCACGACGACACCGCGTTTTTCCAGCGCACTGCACGGGTCCAGAACCGCGCTGTGCTCAATGGCGGATGTGATGACATGCTTGGGGCCGCCATGTGCCGCACCCACGGCGCCGAAAATGGCGTGATTGTTGGACTCGGTGCCGCCGCTCGAAAACACGATCTCCGCCGGACGCCCACCGAGTAGCTCGGCCACGGACTCGCGCGCCTCTTCCACCGCTCCGCGTGCGTGCTGCCCGAATGTGTGGATCGAGCTCGCATTGCCGTATTCTTCACTGAAATACGGCAGCATGGCGGCCAGAACTTCCGGGGCCACCGGCGTCGTCGCGTTATGGTCGAGATAAACCCGTCTCATCCGCAGTTCTCCAAGCACTGGTGAGAGAAATAGTTGCCGCCCTCATTCAGAATATCGTCCGCGTCTCGCGCGGTCAAGGCGCGCTTCAGCAGCGCGAGCACGGCAATTCGCTGTCGTTTTTGTCCTGCGCACTGTTGTCCCTTGTGCGACATGGGTGGATCTCAAACAACAAGAGAGACCGCATCAACTGCTATCCTTGGATTCTACTCAAGTCATGATGCATACGGAAACCGAAGAATACGCGCCGATCCCGGCCGATGCAGGGCAACCCCCGCTCCCGGACTTGCACTCGCGCGCGTCAGTGTTGTCGATCTCTATTCAATTCGTCCGCCAGCACTGGCTGGCGCTGACTTTGATCTCCGCTCTCTTGCTGGGACCGTGCTTCTGGCATCGTTACATTGTAGCGGGGGATCTTGACAGTCATATGTACAATGCGTGGCTTGCGCAACTTATAGAACGCGGCCAAGCCCCTGGTTTATCGATCGCCAGCCAGTGGAGCAACATGCTTTTCGACATCACTGTGAGCAATTTGGGAAACATTTTCGGTTTGCCGGCAGCGGAAAAAATCGCGGTCTCTCTCGCCGTACTTCTATTCTTTTGGGGAGAATTCTCGTTGGTTGCAGCCTGCACGCGCCGCGCACCTTGGTTTCTTGCACCAGTTCTTGCGACGCTGGCGTACGGCTGGACATTCCAGGCGGGGTTTCTTAATTTCTATATTTCACTCGCCCTGTCATTTTTCTCTTTGGCGATTTTCTGGCGCGGCCGGGGGGCTGAGCGTTTCCTGGCGCTGGCATTCGCGCCGTTTATTTGGATGGCTCATCCTCTCGGACTCGCCTGGCTGATTGCGGCGGCCGGTTACATCTTGATCGCCGAACATCTCCCAGGTCGTGCCCAGATTCTCTTGGTTTCGGCCTGCGCCGTACTCCTGGCGCTCGTGTCGTGGTATCTGATGAAGTATCTCCCCGGACCCAGCGCATCGTTGCCCGGACTGGCGGCGAATGGCTCAAATCAGCTGCTTTTGTTTGAGCCCAGGTATCTTCTGCCGACGCGCCTTTTACTTGCGTTCTCGATCGCGTCTCTGTTGACCGATATCCTCTGGAAGCGCGATCAGCCTCCCACCTGGTCTGCCTATGCTCTGCCCTTCCAGTTGTACATCGTCGCAATCCTGGGAGTTTCGATGCTCCCCGATGCCGTCGGAACCTCATCCTCTCCCGCTCCTTTGACCTTGCTGACTCCGCGCCTTTCATCCATTTGTGCAATTTTTGGCTGTTGCCTGCTTGGAGCCGCAAGACCTCGCAAGTGGCATCTGATCGGCTTTTCAGCCATAGCGATCATTTATTTCTCATTTCTCTACAAGGACACAGCCACGCTGGTTCGCATGGAGGGGCAGGCTGAACAGTTGGTCAGTCATCTTCCACTCGGCAGCCGCGTGATATCCACGTTCCGGAGGCCCGCAAATATTCAGCTTCTCAGCAACCATATCGTGGATCGCGCATGTATTGGGCGATGTTTCAGCTACGGGAACTACGAGCCCGCCACGCGGCAATTTCGTGTCCGAGCCTCACCGAGAAATACAATCGTCGCGATGAACCTCGAGGCCGCCATAGCCACGCAAGACCCACATTACGTGGTCCCTCCGCAGGACCCGCCCTTGTTCGAGATCTATTGGTGTGGGGGTGATAAAGCGGAATTTTGCATTCGCGAATTTCCCGCAGGTTCTCCCCGGTAGCGCTACCGGATTCAATCCCCGTCCGCCGCTCCAGGCAGGAATGGAGCCGCGCTTCGTGGCAATTCGAGCACGGCGCCTTGACACGGCACGTCACCTCCGATAGCGTGCGAAAGGAGTAAAACGCACCGCAATTATTCGTACGATTTGCGAGCCATCTTTTAAGCGGAGAAACTCTTTGCCCGACCCCATCATCACTCTCACGACAGATTTCGGCACCAGCGACCACCTCGTCGGCACGATGAAGGGCGTTATCCTCAACATTAATCCTGCCGTGCGCATCGTGGACCTCAATCATCACGTCACGCCGTTCGACGTCCTCGACGGGGCGCTCTCGATTGCGAATGCCTATAGGTATTTCCCCCCGCGCACCATTCACGTCGTGATTGTGGACCCGGGAGTCGGAACGCAGCGCCGCCCGCTGCTGGTGAGCGGCGAAAAACAGTATTTCATCGCCCCGGACAACGGCGTACTCTCCATGGTTTTCGATCGCGAGTCCTGCACTGTCCGGCACATCACCGCGGAACACTATTTTCTGAATCCGATCAGTCCGACTTTTCACGGCCGGGACATCTTCGCCCCCACCGCCGCGTGGCTTTCGAAGGCCTTTCAGACCGAAGCGTTCGGGGAAGAAATCAGCGATTTCGTGCGATTCGCGGTGCCGAAAGCAAAGCCGGCAGGCCAGGCGGTCAAGGGTGTGGTGTTGCGCGTGGATGCGTTCGGCAACCTGATAACGAATCTCACCACTGAAGATGTTCCCGCTGCGGCGGTCGAGTCGGGCTCCATCAAGCTCTCTGTGGGCGGCAAGGAAATCCGGAAGTTCGCTCAAACCTTTGCTTTGGGAACTCCCGGGGAGCCCATCGCCATCTTCGGTTCGGCCGGCTATCTCGAGATCGCCATAAACCGTGGCAGCGCCGCGCGCACGCTCGGCGCGAATCGCGGCGCGGAAGTTACGCTCGACCTCTCCTGACATTTCCGACAAATCCGGGATCTGTTTCTCTCGGCCCGAGAGCCGGGATTCCCGCCATCTCTCGTACCCAATTGAAAGTGATTCGCGGGGGCCAGAAAAGGTTTTCGTAGCGCCGTCTTGCAGGCGATTTTCCCGACGAGCGCACCTGCCCCCAAAATCGCCGGCAAGATGCCGGCGCCACCGTTGAACTACCGCGGCAGGTCCAACGTCATCAGGAAAGCGCGAGTGCGCGGGTCAAGCCAGTCGCGCAGAGCGTCCCCGAGCAGGTTGAACGCCAGGACCGCCGCCATAATCGCGAGCGCGGGAAACAAAACCATGTGCGGCGCATCGAAGAGGTGATTCCGCGCGTCATTGAGCATGGAGCCCCAACTCGGCGTCGGCGCAATCACGCCAAGCCCTAGAAAACTCAATGTGGACTCCGCCAGAATCGCCCCCGCCATGCCAATCGTCGCCTGGATCAGGACTGGCTGAAGAGTGTTCGGCAGCAAATGGCGCAGCAGGATGCGCGCGTGCGACGCGCCAAGCGATCGCGCGGCCAGGATGAACTCCATTTCGCGGACCTTCAGCACTTGCGCGCGCGCCAGCCGAGCGTACCCCGCCCATCCCGTCACCGTCAGGGCGAGAATCACTTTGTCCAATCCCGGTCCGAGAAAAGCTGCGAACGCAATGGCAAGCAGAATTCCCGGAAACGAAAGAAACGAATTGATCAGGATAATGTTTACGAAGCGGTCGAAGGCTCCGCCGAAATACCCGGCGAGAGAACCAAGCGCGAGGCCTACAACTCCCGCCCCGAGCACCACCGACACCCCAACCAGCAACGAAACTCGCGCGCCGTACAGAGTGCGCGACAGAACATCGCGGCCCAGTTCGTCCGTCCCCAACCAGTGCTGTGCGCCAGGCGGACGCAAGCGCTCCGGCAGACTCTGGGCGGCAGGGTCCCGAGGCGCGAGCCACGGGGCCAAAACGGCCATCAGGACAAGCAACACCGTTACTGCGAGGCCCCAGCGGCCCAACCCGCTCGTGCTCAGAAATTGCCGAATCGGCGATTCCTGCTTCATGAATTCCTTTCGGATCCGCGTTCGAATCAGCCCTGTTGATATTCTCCCATTCGCTCTACATTTGTTGTAGGCCGCGTCTTTAGACGCGGGGGTTTTGCGCCGACTCGAAGAAATTCCTCGCCGCGAAAGCAGCGAGCTACAATTGGCATCATTGCAGCCGCACCCTCGGGTCAACGATCGCATAAACGACGTCCGTGAGCAGGTTCACCACGACATAGGACAAAGCGATCACCAGAATGCAGCCCTGCAGCAAGGGGTAATCTCGCGCGGAAATTGCCTGCACGGCGAGCCGTCCAATCCCAGGCCAGGAGAAAATCGATTCCGTGACAATCGTGCCGGCCAGCAACGAACCAAACTGCAATCCCACGATCGTGATGATGGGAATCAGCGCATTGGGAAAGGCGTGCCGGAACAGCACCGACATCTCCGCGATGCCTTTCGCGCGAGCGGTGCGCACGTAGTCGCTCGAAAGCTCCTCGATCATCGACCCGCGCACCATGCGAGTCAGGATCGCCGCCAGCGCCGCGCCCAACGTGATGGCAGGCAGGATCAGATGGCTCGGGCCGCCGCGCCCCGAAACAGGCAGCCATCCGATCTCCACTGAAAAAATCAGAATCAACACCGGCCCGAGCGCGAAATTGGGAACCGAAAGACCAAGCAGCGTGAAAAATGACGTCGCGCGGTCCGCCCCACTGCCGCGGCGCTTGGCGGAGAATACCCCCGCCGGGATTGCAATGGCGATGCAGACGATCAATGCCGCCAGGGACAATTCAAGAGTGGCGGGGAAACGGTCCAGCACGATCGGGCGCACCGGCGCCGCAAAGCGGAGCGATCTGCCCCAGTCACCGCGTGCGAGCCCCTCGAGGTATCGCGCGTATTGCACACCGAGCGGTTGGTCGAGTCCCAGCGTATGGCGCAACTGCGCGAGATCTTCGGCGCGCGCGTCCTGGCCGAGCATTTGCAGCACGGGATCACCCGGCACGATGTGAATCAGCAGAAAAACCATTGTGAGGATGAGCCATAGCGCGGGCAATGAGTATAGGAGCCGGAGCAGGACGTGTCGAATCATTCCCTTTTCCGCGCGTTCTCCGCGATGGGTCTCGTCTCCGGTGCGGATGCGGGAATCTGCGGCTCCCCCGGCTGTTTCAGGCGCTGGATCTTGATTCGCGCGACGCGACGGCGGTCCATTTCCACGATGGTGAAGCGATATCCTTCGTAGTCAAAACTTTCTCCACCGCGCGGAATAAACCCGAGTTGCGCGAGAACGAAACCTCCGGCCGTCGCGTAGGCAGGATCTTCCGGCAAGGTGATGTTGTACCGTGACTCGAGATCATGCAGGCTGAGCGATGCGTCGAAAATCATCGCTGCATCGGCGCCCTTCCCGACAATGAGGGGCTTCTGCACCACATCGTATTCATCATGAATCTCGCCGACGAGGTGTTCGAGGACGTCCTCCAGTGTTACAAGCCCCAGAATGCTGCCGAATTCGTCCACTACCATGGCCATCTTGGTTTGGCGGGAGCGCAATTCGGCCAGCAGTTCGCTCGCTGGCTTGCTCTCCGGCACAATGAGCACTTCGTGCAGCATGCGCCTCACGCTGAACTCGGGCGCGGACCAGCCCTCCTCGGCTCGGCGCTCGCGGTCCAGCAGCACCCACACGATGTCCTTGATGTGAATATATCCGAGCACGTGGTCCCCCGCTCCTTCAAACACCGGGAGCCGCGAGCGCTGCGTCGTGACGAACACGCGCATCACATCGTCGAGCCCGGCGTCGGCGGTGATGGAATGCACGTCCGGGCGCGGCACCATCAACTCCCGCACTTGCAAGCCGTCCAGCTCAATGGCGCCGAGAATCAGCCTTTCTTCCTCCACGCCGATCAAGCCGCGCTCCCGTGCTTGCTGGATCTGAATCTGCAACTCTTCGGCGGAATGCACAAGCGTGTGGCTCTGCCGGCCGGATAGCCCCAATCCGCTCAGAATCCATCGGCTGGATCCATCGAGCAGATTGATCGCCGGTCGAAATACACCCAGATACCACTGGAAGGGCCGCGCCACCAGCAAAGCTACGGGCCCGGCACGCTGCAGGCTGATACTTTTCGGAACTAATTCACCCAGTACGACGTGCAGAATTGTCAGCAGCAGAAACGCAACGGCGAGCGAAATAGCGTGCATGAGAACGACAGTATGCCGCCCCGGAATGTTTGCAACCAGCGGGCTCAGCATCGCCGCAAGCATCGCCTCACCGAGCGCTCCCAAACCAAGACTGGTGAGTGTAATGCCGACTTGCACTCCGGAAACGACGCGATCAAGGTGTCCGAGCAAGTCGAGCACGATCCGCGCGCGTGGGTCTCCTTCCTCCATCAATTGCCGGACACGCGAAAGCCGCACGGCGACAAGCGAAAACTCCACCGCCGCGAAGAATCCGTTTACGGTCACCAGCGCCAGTAGTCCCAGCAATCGCAGCGCGATCACGATTTCCTCCGGTGACCCGATTCTAACAGCCCCAGCACCGCGGCCCAAGCCGCTACTGTGATTCTGTGCGAATCAACGGTTGCCGCGTTTCTTGTTCGATCGGCGGTGTTGGCAACCAGTGCGCCGTACTGCAATGGGTTACCCTCTTCCGCCGAATAGGCTGCTTAATTCTCAAGGCGACGAATTTTGCGCATACTTCGTGACGGACTACTCGCAATTTTCCTGCCGCTAGCAGGTGCTGGTGGTTCGGCACAGTAAACCCAGCGTCTTCAGAAAGCGGTTGTTTCGGTTCTCGCGCGTGCATTAGAATGCTGCCTTCATCCTGCGTCCGATTTTCGCGACCCGCAGTGGTGGTTTTCTGGGTTTGAAATTGTCCTTCGCCTTTTTGGCCGTGAAGGCCGGGCATGTCGGCGTTGTGGCGTGGCGTGCGGACTCCACGCGCCGTCGCCAGCCACCTCCGCCAGAGCGCTTCGGCGGCGGCGGATAGCGCTGGCTTTGGCGCGTCGGCGACTTGGAGCCCGCCAAATTAAGAATTCGGCGAATCGAGCAGGGCAGGCGACCGACTTATTCTTGTTCCCAATGGCAGCGATAGCGAAAAATGACCCCCGTGAATCCAACACCGGCAAAAAAACCAGAGCCCGCGAAGAAGCCCGATTTCGAGCATTCGCTGACGCGCCTGGAAGAAATCGTGCAAAAGCTGGAGAGCGCGAACCTTTCGCTCGACGAGGCCATGAAACTGTTCGAGGAAGGCGTGCAACTCTCTCGCGATTGCCAGAAACACTTGGAACAAGCCGAGGGTAAAGTGGAAATTCTGCTAAAGAAGGCTGGCGGCGAGTTGGCCGCGGAGCCATTCGATCCCGAAGCCGAGGAAAAACCCTAGCCAGAAGGCGCGACCGGGCGAACCCGCCACCTGATGAATCTCTCCGCATTTTTCGAAGAGGGCCGAATCGCTGTAGATGCCGCGCTGGAACGGCTAATGCCCGGCGAAGACGTGCCGCCCCCATCGATCCACCGCGCCATGCGCTACAGCGTGCAAGCGGGCGGAAAACGCGTCCGACCTATCCTGTGCCTCGAATCCGCGGGGATTTTTTCTGCCGATGTAACGCCTATTCTGCCCGTTGCCTGCGCGCTCGAGTTCATTCACACCTACTCGCTGATTCACGACGACCTGCCCGCCCTCGACAACGACGACCTGCGGCGCGGCAAGCCAACTTGCCACAAGAAATTCGGCGAAGCGACCGCCATCCTCGCGGGCGATGCGCTGCTGACGCTGGCGTTCGAAACGCTTGCGAACGCGCCAGTCGATCCGGCACGGCGCGTCGCGATCCTTTCCCTCGTGGCGGCCTCCGCGGGGACGATCAACGGCATGGTGGGCGGCCAAGTGGCTGACCTCGAAGCAGAGGGGCGCGCGATCGAGCCCGCGGAGCTCGAATACATTCACCGTTCGAAAACGGCCGCGCTGATCCGCGCGTCAGTTGTGGCAGGAGCGATCAGCGGCGGCGCGGACGACGAAAATGTCTCGCGTTTGAAGCGCTTCGGCGAAACAATTGGCTGGGCGTTTCAGGTCGTCGATGACATCCTCGACGTGGAGGAGTCTTCAGCGGCGCTGGGCAAAACCGCGGGAAAAGATGCCGAGCAGCAGAAAGCAACCTATCCGGCACTTTACGGCCTTGAAAGATCGCGCCAGTTTGCGAAGGAGCTGGAGTCGCGCGCCATGGAGGAGCTTGCGCCCTTCGGCCAGCGCGCTGCACGGCTGCAGGAACTCGCGGAAATGATCGTCCATCGCCGCGCGTAGTCGACATCTGAGGCATACCCCTATCGTCCGAGGGAATGCATTTCTTGTAGGCCGCGTCTTCAGACGCGGGGATTTTTCTACGAGCCAGCGAAAACCCTCGTCCCGGTAAAACCGGGACGAGCTACAACATCAACGCTTCACTGAACTTTCATTGATGATTGCCAGCACAATTTGCTAATCGCAGTGCCATCTAAACCAAAACTCGAAAAGAAGCGCCTCGACGTGCTGGTCGTCGAGAGGGGACTCGCTGACTCCCGCGAGAAAGCGCAAGCGATGATTTTGGCGGGCGAGGTGCGTGTGAACGGTTCGCGTAGCGACAAGGCTGGAATGCAGGTGGCCACCGATGCGCGAATCGAAATCAGCGGAACCTCGGCGAAATATGCAAGCCGCGGCGGGCTGAAGCTGGAAGGCGCGCTCAAAGACTTCGGTGTCGACGTTTCGGGCAAAACCTGCCTCGATATTGGCGCCTCGACGGGAGGCTTTACCGATTGCTTGCTGGCGCATGGCGCACGCCAGGTTTATGCAATCGACGTAACACCCGAACAGATGGACTGGCGCCTGCAACAAGATGCGCGCGTGAAACGAATCAAGGAGAACGCACGGAATTTGAGACCCGAGCAAATCCCTGAACCGGCGGACCTGGTGACCGTTGACGTATCTTTCATTTCAGTGTCAAAGGTTCTGCCCGCCGTTGTCGAGGCGCTGCACGCGAGAGCCATCGAGCGTGTGCGTAGGGCTGCGGAGGGCGCAGGGTTGCGCGTCGAAGGCGTGCGGCCGAGCCGCCTGGCCGGCGCGGAGGGAAATCAGGAGTTCTTTCTTCATGCGCGGAGCAGGCCAGGTGAGGACCCAAGCTCCGCTGTCTGAAGATCGCGGAAATCCGGTGCGGGCTCTGCTTGCAGCGGCAGATACCGACTGCGGGCACTACGCGGCGTCGCCAGCCGCCTTCGCCATGGCAGCCCTTGGCTGCGGCGGCAAATAGCTCTGGCTTCCTGCTCGCCGCGCTGCTCCGACCTTCGCCCGCCAGAGCAGCGGGCTTCGCGTCGGCGGGTTGGCGGGCGAGTGGCGCGTCGGTGACTTGAAGCCC
>WNFB01003796.1_pt1 | contig 22650 bp, 22 predicted proteins | sample 5400501 | NCBI WGS metagenome assembly WNFB01 (sample SAMN13153341, study PRJNA577476) | soil metagenome | isolation source: 200 cm saprolite under Douglas fir tree site 2 hole 1 | place: USA:California | collected 2015-04-18 | reverse complement strand
CCCTGACCGAACGCCCGGTACGCCGCGACGTCGCCATGACCGGGGAGATCACCCTGCGCGGCAAGGTGCTGCCCATCGGCGGTTTGAAGGAAAAGATGCTGGCCGCCCACCGCGCTGGCATCAAGACGTTCATCCTGCCCGAACAAAACCGCAAGGACCTGCCCGAGGTACCGGACGAGGTCAAGCAGGCGATGGAGCTGGTGATGGTCAGGCATGTCGACCAGGTGCTGGAGCGGGCTCTCCTCAAAGCTTCGCCCAAGGCAGCCACCCAGGCCATCGGCTACCGGACTCCGCCGGCCGTCCCGCCGCCGGCTCCAGGCACCGTCAATCGTCTGGCCTAGACAGTCCCTTCTGCTGGGAGCGGCCCTCCTGCTGAGCGGGTGCGCCCTCCAGCGCGACATCGCCACCGTCACGCCAGGTGGCGCGGTCGGGACGCGGGCGCCCGCCCTGTCGGGTGAGGCGCTGGACGGCTCGACGCTGCACGCGAGCTTCAGCGGAACCCGCACCGTCATCGTCTTCTGGGCCGCCTGGTGCGGGCCGTGTCGCAAGGAGCAGCCCACCCTGAACCGGATCGCCGCCGACTACGCGCCCCAGGGGGTCGCTGTGGTAGGGGTCGACATGCTGGACCACGACCGGGCCCTGGCGCGCGCCTTCGTGCAGGAGTTTGGCGTCTCCTACCCGAGCCTGTACGACGATGCCGGGCGAGCGGCGGCGACCTACGAGATAGATGGCCCGCCGGCCATCGTGCTGGTGGACGGGCGCGGGATCATCGTGGGCCGAGTGCCCGGTGAGGTGGGGGAGCCGCTCCTGCGCCAATTGATCGTGTCGAAGCTGCAGGTCGCGCTCGTTACTTCGTCCGCCGCTGCCAACGGGTAGCTTTCAGCATCTTCTTGTGCTTGTGCTTGCGCATTTTCTTCCGGCGCTTCTTGACGACCGAACCCAATGAGACTCCTGATGCTGGCTACTGAGCGGACGAACGCTGCGTATTGTACATGGAAGGCTTTGGGACTCCAGCGGGTTTACAATTGGGGAGGCGAGCATCATGCCTGAAGCTGTCATTGTTGAAGCGGTTCGGACGGCGATCGGTCGTCGGGGCGGAAAACTGAGCCCGGTCCGTCCGGACGATCTGATGGCGTTGACCCTGCAGGAAGTGGTCCGCCGTGCCGGCATCACTGGGGATCGGATCGATGACGTGATCGTCGGGTGCGTCACCCAGACCGGCGAACAGGGGATGAACCTCGCCCGGGCGGCTGCCCTGATCGCTGGCTTCCCTATCGAGGTGCCCGGGACAACCGTGAACCGCTTCTGTGGGTCCGGCCAGCAGGCCGTCAACTTCGCTGCCCAAGGCGTCCTCTCCGGCGCCCAGGACATCGTGATCGGCGGCGGCGTGGAGAGTATGACCCGAGTCCCCATGGGCTCGGATGCGTTCGGCCCGGGCGAAGGCCCAGTGAGTCCGAAGCTGATGGACCTGTATGAGATCATCCCGCAGGGCAACTCGGCGGAGATGATCGCCAAGAAATGGGGATTCAGCCGCCAGCAGCTCGACGAATTTTCGTTTCAGAGCCACCGCAAGGCGGGCCAGGCGATCCAGGAAGGCCGGTTCACCCGTGAGATCTTCCCCGTCGAGGTCAAGCAGAACGGGACCAGCTACGCCTTCGATACCGACGAGGGCGTGCGTATCCCGCCCTCCCTGGAGAAGATGGCCCAGCTGAAGCCGCCCTTCCAGGAGGATGGCGTGGTGACCGCCGGCAACTCAAGCCAGATCTCGGACGGGGCGGCCGCCGTCCTGGTGATGACGGCCGACAAGGCGCGGGAGCTGGGGCTACGTGCGCGGGCGCGGATTGTGGCGCAGGCCATCGTCGGATCTGAGCCGACCATCATGCTGACCGGGCCCATCCCGGCCACGGCCAAGGTCTTGAAGAAGGCCGGGCTGGCGCTGAAAGACATCGACCTGTTCGAGGTGAACGAGGCCTTTGCCCCGGTGGTGCTCGCCTGGCAGCACGAGACCGGCGCCGACATGGAGAAGGTCAACTACAACGGCGGCGCCATCGCGCTGGGCCATCCGCTGGGCGCCAGTGGGGCCAGGCTGATCACGACCCTGCTGCATGAGCTCGAGCGCCAGGAGGCGCGCTACGGCCTGTCGACCATGTGCATCGGCTATGGCATGGGGATCGCGACCATCATCGAGCGCCTGCCTTAGCGCAGCGAGTCGGCTAGCGCTCCTGGCGGCGGTCCGGGAAAGCGATCGACTGGATCTGCCGGCGGCGCTCCACGAACCAGGCCAGCACGAAGAGGAAGATGACCTGGAGCAGGAAGTAGATAGCGGCCACCAGGTCGATGATTCCGGTTAGGCTCGCGCCGTTTTGGGCGGTCTCGGCCGCGGCCAGTCCGAAGAACAGGAATGAACAGAGGTAGGTGAGGAAGGCGGTCACGAAGATGGCCTCCTTCCAGATTCCCCGGTTGCCGAGCAGCCGGGAGCCAGAACGCGGGCGGGTGGTCGGTTGGGTCTGGCTCATCAGGTTCTCACTCGTTCTTGCAGCGCCACTTGGTATGACGAACGACCGCGATCGTTCCATCGGGGCAGGCGTGCGGGGCTAGGGTCGCGGGGGCGGGATCGCTGGCATGGCCGAGGTCATAGCTGACATCGTTGAAGGCCACGCCCACCTGTTCGCCGGCCAGAAAGACTACGCCGATCGTAATGGTGGCCAGGATGATCAGGAGAAAGGCATACTCGATCACAGCCTGACCGGCCGTGCGGGGCAGGCGTGTACGCCGATCCATCCATCGATGACAGTACGGGCTGGTCAGCGCCGTTCTGTCGGCCATCCGGCCCATTACACGTGGCAGGCGGTCCATCCGGAGGTTCAGCCTGAAGGGGAGCGGTTGCGGGCCCGGTTACGGCGAGCGTGTTGGACTCACGCCATTTGGTCGAACACGGCACGGAGTTTTACGTAGGTGGCGTCGATGTGCTCGGGGAGGACCTTGACCTCAGCCAGCACCGGCATGTAGTTGGTGTCGCCGCTCCAGCGGGGGACCACATGCTGGTGCAGGTGGTCGGCCACGCCGGCGCCGGCCACCTGGCCGAGGTTGAACCCCAGGTTGTAGCCCTCCGGCGCCAGGGCCGCCGACAGAACGCGCAGCGCCCGCTGGCTCAGGGTGGTGACCGCCGCCGCCACCTGGCTGGAGAGATTCGCCAGATCGCCCGTGTGCTGATAGGGCGCCACCATCAGGTGGCCGGTGTTGTACGGATACCGGTTGAGCAGGGCGAAGGCGTAGGCTTCCCGCGCCACCACCAGGAGGGTGGCGTCCTCGCTCGGCGCCGCCTGGCCGGCCTCGCACAGGAAGCACCCCGGGGGGCGCGGCGCGCCGATGAACGTCATGCGCCAGGGAGCCCACAACGGTTGAGTCACGGCCGTCACATCATAGGGTCGGCCGCCCGATGCTTGCTCAGACACTACTACAGTATTGTGTTAAACTGCAGCGGTAAGCGGCCATGCTGGAAACACCCCCACCCTACCTTCCGCCCGCACGGGGAGGAGCTTAGGGACGACTTGCTACACTGGTTCCTCACTTCGCGAGCGTGGGGCCGTGGCGCAGCTGGGAGCGCGATTGCATGGCATGCAATAGGTCAGCGGTTCGAATCCGCTCGGCTCCACAACATTCCCCCTGACATATGGCCAACACCGCTATCCCCACCTACGATCCGCAGGCAATCGAGCCGCGGTGGCGCGCCGCCTGGCACAAGGCCGGTCTCTTCCGGGTCACCGAAGATCCCAGCAAGCCCAAGTTCTTCAACCTGGTTATGTTCCCCTACCCGTCGGGCCCGCTGCACATGGGGCACTTCCGGAACTACGTTTTCGGCGACGCCTTCGCCCGCTACAAGGTCATGCGGGGCTTCAACGTGCTGAACCCGTTTGGCTGGGACGCGTTCGGGCTGCCCGCCGAGAACGCGGCCATCCAGAGCGGCATCCCGCCGCGGATCTCGACGGAGCAGAACATCGAGATCTCCAAGGGCGAGCTCAACCTCATGGGCGTCATGTACGCCTGGGAGCGCGAGGTCACCACCTGCAACCCGGACTACTACCGGTGGAACCAGTGGCTCTTCCTCAAGTTCTTCGAACGCGGCCTGGCCTACAAGAAACTTGCGCCAGTGAACTGGTGCCCGAAAGACAACACCGTCCTCGCCAACGAGCAGATCGTCAACGGGCGGTGCTGGCGGTGCGGCACGCCGCCCACCAAGCGCGACCTGGAGCAGTGGTTCTTCAAGATCACCGCCTATGCCGACCGGTTGCTGGAGGGACTCAAGCGCCTCGACCGGTGGCCGGAGCGGGTCAAGGTCATGCAGACCAACTGGATCGGCCGCAGCGAGGGGGCCGAATTCGACTTCCCGGTGGAGGGCGACCACCCGCCGATCCGCGTCTTCACCACCCGGCTGGACACCATCTACGGCGTGACCTTCATGGTGCTGGCGCCGGAGCATCCCCTGGTCCCGGCCATCACCACCCCCGCCCAGCGCGCCGCTGTGGACGCCTACCTGGAGAAAACCCGGACGGAGACCGAAGTCGAGCGCCTGTCCACCGAGCACGAGAAGACCGGCGTCTTCACCGGGGCCTACGCCCGCAATCCCTTTACCAACGAGCGGGTCCCCATCTGGGTGGCCGATTACGTCCTGGCCACCTATGGCACGGGGGCCATCATGGGCGTGCCGGGCAACGACGCCCGCGACTTTCACTTCGCCACCCAGCATGGGCTCCCCATCCGGGAAGTCGTCAGCGCCAGGCCGGAACCGATCGGCGTTCCCCAGGGGGCCATGGAACTGGGTCTGGCCGAGGGCTACGCCGTCAACTCCGGGCCGTACAGCGGTCTGCCGAGCGCCGAGGCCCTGGCCCGGATCACCGCGGAGGCCGAGCGCCGCGGCCTCGGCACGCCCACCGTCACCTACCGGTTGCGCGACTGGCTGATCTCGCGGCAGCGCTACTGGGGAACGCCCATCCCGATCGTCTACTGCCCGGACCACGGCATCGTGCCGGTCCCCGAAGCCGACCTGCCCATCGAGCTGCCCCCCTTCGTCCAGTTCCGGTCGGACGGCCAGAACCCGTTGATGCACATGCCCCAGTTCGTCGACACCATTTGTCCCCGGTGCGGCAAGCCCGCCAAGCGCGAGACCGACACCATGGACACCTTCGTCGACTCCTCCTGGTACTTCCTGCGGATGGCGACCGGGCCGGACGACTCCCAGCCCTTCGACAAGCGCAAGGTCGACTACTGGATGCCGGTCGACCAGTACACGGGGGGCATCGAGCACGCCATCCTCCACCTGCTCTACGCCCGGTTTTTCATGAAGGTGCTGTTCGACGCCGGCATGGTCTCGGTGGACGAGCCCTTCGCTGCCCTCTTTTCGCAGGGGATGCTCCTCCGCTTCGGGTCCGCCATGTCCAAGTCGAAGGGCAACGGCGTTGAGCCGAACTACATCGTCGAAGCCTATGGGGCCGATACCGGCCGGATCTATGAGCTGTTCATCGGGCCGCCCGAGCTGGATGCGGAATGGAACGACCGGGGGGTGGAGGGGGTCGCCAAGTTCCTGCACCGTGTTTGGCGCCTGGTCGTCGGCGACAGCATCGAGCCGCGCCCGGACCTGGCCCCAGTGTCCTCGGCGGACCTCATCCGAAAACTGCACGAGGTGATCGACAAGGTCACTCGCGACGTGGAGGGCTTCCACTTCAACACCGCCATGTCCGCCCTGATGGAGCTGGCCAACACCATGCAGAGCTACCTCCAGTCGGGCGGTGTCCGCGATGCTGCCTGGGACGGCGTGGCGCGCGATCTCACCCGCCTGCTGGCGCCGTTTGCCCCCCACATGGCGGAAGAGCTCTGGGCACGCCAGGGTCAGAAGGGCCTGGTGGCCTTTGCTGCCTGGCCCGAGGTCGACCAGGCCCTGCTCAAGCGCGACACGGTCCTGCTGGTGGTCGAGGTCGACGGCAAGGTCCGCGACCGGATCCCGGTCCCAGCCGGCGTCGACCAGGCGCGCGCCCACGCCCGAGCGCTGGAGAGCGAGAAGGTCCAGCGGTCGCTGGCCGGCCGCCTGGTGGCCCGAGCGATTTATGTCCAGGACCGGCTGATCAACCTGGTCACCCGCTAGCAAATTTGAGGTCCACTCGATGACACCCGCACGTCCCTTGTTTTATTCGCTAGCGAAATGACGAACTGGTGGCAGATCGCCCAGCGAGGTCGCGGCTGGCTGTATCGGAATGACTGGCGACTGGCCCTGGCGCTGGCGGCCCTGATCGTCGCCGCGGCGGCCTGGATGGCCTGGCCGCGGGACGCGGGCTCGACCATGACGACTACCGCCAGCTTGAGCCTCGACGAGATCGAGAGCGCTCGCGAGCACTGGGTCGTCGTCTACGTCAGCGGGGCCGTCGTCCATCCCGGCCTTTACCGGCTGCAGCCGACGCAGCGGGTGTCGGACGCCATCGTGGCAGCCGGCGGCATCACCGAGGACGCCGATTCCGCCTGTCTGCCCAACCTGGCGGCGCATCTGCGCGACGGCAAGGAGTACCGGGTGCCGGCGCGAGGCCAGGGCTGCAAGGGCAACAAGAAGACCAGGCTGGACATCAACACCGCCACCCGCGACCAGCTGCGGGCCGTGGCCGGAATGGACGACGGACTGGCCGACGCCATCATCAGCTACCGCGAAACCTACGGTGGCTTTCAGCGCCTGTCGGAGCTGAAGAGCGCCCTGGGCGTCGACAGCACGCTCTACAAACAGCTCCAGAAGTCCCTCACCGTGCCGTGAGCCTTCCCTGGTGGATCGGTGCGCTGGTGCTCACCGCCTGGAGCGTGGGCATCCTGGTCATGGTCGTGCTCCGCCCGCCTGCCTGGGCGCTGCTGGCCCTCGCGTTTCTGATCGCGCTAGTGGTCTCCGTGATTCAGCGATCCATGGCCATGGTCGCGCTGGCGGCGACGGTCGCGCTGGGCTTGGGCGTGGTGCGTGGCAATCTGTCGTCAACCCCGACATTGGCCGCCGAACTGCGCGGCCAACAGACGACCGTCGCCGGCCAGGTCGACGACGACCCGGTCACCCACCGGCACGGCACTCGGCTGGTGGTCCGGGTCGCGACCCTCCACACCCGCGTGCTGGCCACCGTGTATGGGGCGCCGGTGGTGCACTACGGCGACCTGGTCTTGTTGACCGGCCGGCTGGAGGCGCCGCCCCGCTTCGACACCTTCGACTACGCCAGCTACCTGGCGGACCACGGCATCAGTGGCATCCTCCAGTCGCCGCATCTGGTCCGCGTCCTGCCGCACGCCGGTGATCCGCTGCACGCCGCGATCTTCGCCGTCCGCCATGCCCTGGTGGCCGGTATAGATCGCGCCTTACCCGAACCGCAAGCCGCCCTGCTGCTGGGGGTGGTCTTTGGCTACCGGCAAGCCCTCCCCCGGGCGCTGGAGCAACAGATGATCGCCTGCGGCCTGATCCACATCGTGGTCATTTCCGGGCTCAAGGTTTCGCTGCTGGCCCGCATCGTCCACCAGGGCGTCGGCCGGCTGGCGCCCGGCATCGCCCCCGCCGTCGCCCTAGGGGCCATGCTCACCTACGCCCTGGTCAGCGGCGCCTCGGCGGCGGCGCTCCGGGCCGCGGCCATGGGCGGCCTGGTGGTACTGGCCGGCATGCTGCGCCGCGACGCCCAGGTGGTCGTGTCGATGGCGCTCACGGCCGCCGTCATGCTCGGGCTGGACCCGTCCCTAGCACGTGACGTCAGCTTTCAACTGTCCTTCGCCGGGACGCTGGGCATCGCCGGGCTGACGGACGCCATTGCGGCCCGGCTGCCGTTCTTCCCCACCCTGTTTCGCGATCCCTTCGCGGCCACCCTGGCCGCCGAGGCCGCCACCTGGCCGCTGATGCTGGCTAGCTTTCACCAGGTGTCGCTGGTGGCGCCGGTGGCCAACGCGCTGGTGCTCCCCCTGTTGCCGGCGGTGATGGTCATCGGCGGTTCGGGCGCCATCCTGGCGGCGGTGTGGCAGGCGGCCGGCTGGCCGGTGCTGCAGCTGGCCGGTCTGATCATTGCCTGGTTCGAACGGGTGATCGAGGTCACGGCGGCGGCTCCAGCGGCCAGTCTCACCACGCCCTACTTTCCGCCGCGCTGGATCGCGGCCGCGGCCGTCCTCAACGGCGGCGGCCTGCTGGCTCTCAAGCTGCGGCGGTTCTTCTGGCAGCGCCGCGTCTGGGCCGGGCTGGGCGGCCTGACGGTGATCGTGACCGCCCTGCTGCTGGTACAGCCCGACGGCCAGGTCCATGTCTATGCCCTTGACGTCGGCACCGGTTCGGGCGTGTTGATCCGGACCCCGGGCGGCCAACAGATCCTCTTCGATGCCGGCCCGGACCCCGACCGGTTTGCCCAGGCCGTGGGGCGGGTGCTCCCGCCGACCGCACGAGCGCTCCGCCTCTGGATCCTGACCGGCGGCCGGCGGGCCCAGATCGGGGCCGCGCCCGCGGTGATGCGGCGGTTCAACATCGCGCAGGTGCTGGTGACCGATTCCGGGTCGTGGAGCCGGTCACTGCTGGCCACCGTCAATGCTGCCCGCCAGGCCGGCATTCCGGTCAGCGCCGACACGATGCCGCCCGTGATCGACGGCGTCGCACTTCGGCTGGCGGCGGATGGCCGGACCTGGATGGTGGATACCGGCGGCACGGAGCTGGCCATCATTCCTCCGGACACCGGATGGATTGGCTATCCGGCCCAAGTCCACTGTGCGATCTTCCTCGACGGCGGACCCGACGCCTGGACGCCCGGTCGAGCCGGCGACCTGGCGGTTATCCAGGTCGCGAGCCAGAGTCGTGATGGCCTGCCGGCCCGGGGGTTTCTTCAGGACCTGGGTGGCGTCCCGGTGCTCCGGACCGACCGGCTGGGGACGGTGGAGCTGGTGGCCTCGGGTTCGCGATTTGCACCACCGTGAATCTCTAGCAGTCGACCGGCCAGTGGTTTTAGTGCCGCGATGTCTACGGCTTGCTCGTTCGAGCGGAGACTCGATCGCCTCGACTAGCCTCGGCCCTCGGGCACGGTCTCCGACGTGAAGCGGCGGACCACCCGACCATCCTGGCCGACCAGGAACTTTCTCGAAGTTCCCGGCACGCTGCCTGCCTTGCCCGCAGTGATGCGGAGAATGGTTAGACGCCTAAGACTTCGAAGACCGTGACCCGGCGCCCGTGCCTGAGGAGGGGGCAGCCCTTCGCCAACTCGGTTGCCGCATCGAGCGAGGCGGCCTGGACCATGTCGTAGCCGGAGGCGTTTGGCCCGTTAGGCCCGTTTCGACCCCGTTTTGTGAGACCGTCTTGGCCGCGGTGAACGGCGCGCCGGGATCCACCAGCGCCGAGCCGAGGGATCTGTACCAGCCGGCCATTTCTGCCATCCCCGCTCCGCGGTCGGCCCGTAGACGGCTGGCAGCGTGGGTCGGCTCGTCGCGTGATCGTCACTGCCCAGGATTCTTGTCGACGTTAGCTACTCTGGTTCGAGCGGCTCGTCGACGAGGGTTATCGCGTAAGGGAGAGCCTCCAAGCGTTCGATTGGGATGGGCTTGCCCGAGACTTCGCTGAGTCCATAGGTTCCCTGTTCGATACGCTCGAGCGCTCTATTGACCTGCGCGAGTTCCTTCCGATCCCGGGCATTTTCGTCGATCTCTGCCTCTCGGTCGTAGAGGAGGCTTGCTTCGTCCTCTAAATTGCCGACTCCGGACTCGTCTTGCACCGTCTCCTGAATGCCTCGTTTGTTGGCTGCGATACGCGACTCGATGGCGTCGCGGTCCGCCTTGAGTCGCTCCTCGAAGCGGCGAATGTCTTCTGAGCGCAACATTTGTGACCTCCTGCAATCCAGCCAAATGGTAGCGCCGCAGCGGCGCTGCGGTCCAGCCTATCGTCGAGTCATGAAGCGGCAGGTCAAGAGCGGTCAGCTGCTCGCGGCCGGTGAAATCGAGCCCGCGCGCAATCCGATCCAGCGGCTGACCCAACTCGTCGAGATGCGACCCAGAGAACGGCCGTTCGTATAGGTTCCGCAGTTTTCAGCGGCCTCATCACAAAGAATCCACACCCGCGGTCGCATTCGATTCGATGGCGGTCCTTGGGTTTGATGCACCGCTGCGCGCATGCCTCCCACGTCTGGGCACAGTCACTAGCAACCTCGAGGCTCGTAGTTTTCCCCGGCGAAGGCCTTCACGGCATCGATCGAGTCCCACGTCGTGGCGACGACCACCTCGGTTTCGCCTCGTCCGGCTCGGGTCAACACCGTCGCGCCCATAAAGCCGTGGATCGCGCGGAGCTGGGGCAGGACCGAGCGCGGGAAGTGCTCGCGGCAGTATCGATCGACCCCGGCGGCTTCCCCGTACCCTTTCCAGACGCGAACGACCTGCAAAGCCATCGACGACCTCCTGAATTTCTTACGCGACCGCAGATTTGTCGAGCACCACCGGGTCCGGCCGGCGCCCGGTCACCCACAGGTCGACGAGCAACATGCTGACGGATGCGGCGAGCAGAACCGGAAACCGCCAGAAGATGCCGAGCAACCCGCCGGAGCCGATGAAATAGGCGTGCATCGCTAGCCGGGGGAGCAGCGGCATGGCCCACACGGCGGGCAGGGCCGGTGGCCGCCGCAGCAGCGGACGACCGCCCACGAGGGCAAAGAGGGCCAGCGTGGCAATGAAGGTAGGAAAGCCGCCACCAGGACGATTGAAGAACGCCTTCTCCAGGAGGATGAACGGAACCAGGGCAGCCAGGAGCGTGGCATAGGCCGGCACCGCGACGAGCAGCTGGCGCCAGCTCCCCCGCTGCCGCCGATCCGTTCCTCGGTTCAGGCGGGTCCAGGCACTGAACCCGAAGGCCACGAACAGCCAGGCATAGTAGTTGCCGGCCGGCACTCCGAAGAAGCCCTGGGTGAGGGCGAGTTTCCAGTGCCACAGCCCCTGCCGGATGGCGATGGCGTCGAAGGACAGGTCCAGGATGATGGCCAGGATGGCGTCGGTGAACGGGGCCAGCCGGGGCGAAACGCCGAAGGCGTCCGAGATAAACATGCACGAGCTGATGATCATGGCCCACGCCAGGGCGATCACCAGCGGCACGGCGCCCAGCTTCAGCAGAAAGTGCTGGTTGTACGCATAGGTGCCAAAGATCGTGATGTCGCCCTGCTCCAGCAGCAACCCATAGGGGATGGCGCTGACCAGCTCCAGCAGGCGGCGCCGGCCGCCGGTGCGCCACGCGAATCGCGCGTAGCCGGCAAAGAGGACGATCACCGCGGCTTCCATGACCGCGTATGGCAGTCGGTCCACCAGAGTCATCCTAGTGGGCCGACCGATGCCAGCCGGTCAGCCAGTACCATTGACCTCGTCCGCAACACATCGATCCGGACCCCCTGGTCCCCGGAGGCTTCATGAAGCTCCAATTCGCCTTTCTGGCCGACTTCGCGCTGGCTCATCCCGACGGCAAGATCTACGTACTCGGCGGTGGCTTCGACACCATCTATGCCTCGGTTCTGCCGGCGCGTCACCCGCACCTCTCGCTGGTCATGAATCTGCAGTTCGCGGCCACTGAGACCGGCCGCACCTACCCGATTGAAATCCGCGCCCAGGACAGCACCGGCGCCCCCTTCCTCCAGATGATGACGATCGAGGCGAATCCCCAGAGGAATCTGCAGGCCCCTACGTCGCCGGTGACCTTCCAGTCGGTGCTCAACTTCCAGGGCGTGCAGCTGCGCACCGCCGGCGAACACACGTTCACCATCCTCGTGGACGGCCAGGAGCTGGCCGCCGTTCCCCTGCGCGTTACGAAGGTCGCCGCCACGGATGCCTCGGGCCGCCGCCCCAACTGACGGTCCATCAGCGTCCATTAACGTTCTCTGCGAAGTCAGCCCAGCCCTAGGCGGCGCGCTGGTCCTGGAGGGGTGATGCGGTAGTGCAGCTGCCGCACCGGGAGACCCCACCAGCGCACGACGTGGCCAAACAGGAAGCAGCAGAACCGGGTGAGGGCCTGGACCAGGCTGCCCAACAGGCTTCGCACGGCTTCCCGGTAAACGCGAAGCTGGGTGGATCCTTTCAGCCGAACCGGACGAATGCGGCATCGGCTTGACGCCTGGCGGCGACCCTGGCCGCGCAGCGGGTCAGGTAGGATCGGCTTGGCCGTGCCATCCACGTTTCGCGACATCGTGTTCGACTGTGCCGACCCGGCGCGGTGGCGCGCTTCTGCGCAGACGTCCTCGACTACCGCGTTCGCCCGCTGCCTTCCCGCCGAGATCGTAGGGGTTCGCGGTCGCTGATCAGCTCGCCGGCAGCGTCATCCCGGTACCGTTGAGATGCGCCGTCACCAACGCCTGGCAGAGCGCGATGTCGCGCACGCCGTCCGCGGCCGTGGTGCGGGGTTCGCGATCGGCGGCGATGCACTCATAGAACTCCACCAGCTCCCGTTTGAACGCTTCCTCGTAGGACACCGTCTCCACCGTCTGCCAGGTCCTCGATCCGTCACTGGCACCGGCCTCGAGTACGAGCTGGGTGGGCATGCTGCGCAGGAAGGGCGAGGGGAACACCAGCGTGGCGCGCCGGCTGGGGCTGTAGAAGGCGAACTCCTGCCGGTAGCGGGCCATGCCGTCCATGAGGTTGACCCAGTGCATCACGCAGCGCACCTTCCCGAAGGCGAAGACGGCGACCACCCCTTCCTCCGCCAGCCGGGCGTACTCGAGGCGATCGGGCTCGCCCAGCAGTCCGCGCACCAGGTTGAGGTCATGGACCAGGCTGTCCAGCAGAAATCGCCGGTATACCCGGCGCACCAGCGGGTCTTTGGTGGAGATCGCCCGGCCGACCCGCTGATCGTCGTCGGCCTGCAGACTCCGCAGCGCCACCGGGTCCACGTCGGCCCCGGTGACCAGCGGATAGTGGCTCACGTAGGGTCGAAAGGGCGACTCCAGAGTGGTGGTGATCACGCCGCGGAGGTCCGTCAATGCCGGCAGCTCCTCTCGCATGCGCTCGACGGCCGGGTCGTAGCGCTTCATGTAGCCGACCATCAGGTGAACGCCGGCTTTGCGGCCGGCCTCGATGATCTCCTGGCCTTCCGTCTCCGACAACGCGATGGGTTTTTCGATGAACACATGCCGGCGGGCCTCAGCGGCGGCGATCGCGATCGGCGCGAACCGCCGCGCCACGCCATACTCCTGTCCCACCCGGTCCAGGACGGTGGGGGAGAGGTCACAGATGGCCGCGATCTCGAAGCGGTCTGCCAGCTCGCGCAGATAGTGGAGGTGCATAACCTGGGCCACCAACCCACACCCCACCACGCCGACCCGCACGCGTCCATTGGCCAAAGTTCAACCGGCGACTATACTCCGACCTCGAAGCGGGGTCAACCCGCTGGCGAAAACACCGTGACGGACGAGCACCGAAACTCTGGCGTGATGGTGGCCAACGCGCCGGTCAGCTTCGGCGCTTTTGAGGTCACGGTTGGCGTCAACCCGAACGTCCCGCCCGGCACGGCCGTCCTGGACGTCGTCGCCCGAGCCGGGTACGACGGGATCGACCTCGGTCCGCCGGGATACCTGGGGACCATCGAGGAGCTGCCCGGCCGGCTGGCCGACCGGCGCCTGCGACTGGCCGGTGGCTACGTCGCCCTCCCTTTCAGCCAACCGGACGGGTTGCCGGGGGCGATCGGTGAGCTGGAGGCGCTGCTGGACATCTTCGACGCGGCGGGATCACGCGCCGACGGTGCGCCGCCTTCCCGACCGACCCTGGCTGACGCGGGCTCGCATGTGCGCCGCTCCGCGCCGGGCCGAGCTCACCGCGACCGCTCGCTGGGGTTAGACGCGGCCGGCTGGGCGCGGCTGGCGGAGGGCGTCGCCCAGGCCGTCCAGGCCTGTCGCCGCCGCGGCTATGAACCAACCTTCCACCATCACGCTGGCACGTACGTGGAGGCGCCCTGGGAGATCGAGGAGCTGCTGCGGCGCACCGAGGTCGGCCTGTGTCTCGATACCGGTCACCTGCTGCTGGGCGGCGGCGACCCCGTGCAAGCCCTCGGCGACTGGGGCAGCCGGATCAATCACCTGCACCTCAAAGATGTCAGGCTGTCGGTTGTCGATGCCATCGTTCGAGAGCAGGCGCCCATGATGGAGGTCTGGCGGCGCCGGGCCTTCTGCCCGCTGGGGGAGGGAGACCTGGCCGTCGATGGCGTCCTCGAGGGCCTCAAGACTCGTCACTACCAGGGTTGGCTGGTCGTGGAACAGGACACCATCCCGGCCCCCACTGATCCAGCGGATCGCGCAGCGCGCGATCAAGTCCGCAACCGAGCATTCCTGCGTGCCCGCGGGGTCTGAGGCATGACCGTGGGCCCGTCTGATACGGTGCGAAACGCGGCCGAGGGCGTAACCCCAGACAGCGCAGGCTGGCAGTACCTGTCCTTCAAGATCGTCCATCTGGAGGCGGGGGCCAGGCTGGCCGCTCACACCAAGGCCGAAGAGACCGCCCTCATCTGGCTGGCAGGGCGGGCGACCGTCGAGGGCTTTGGAACGGTCGGCGGACGCGTAGATGTCTGGGATGGCAAGCCCTTTGCCCTGCTGCTCCCCCCGGGAATCCCATACGACCTGGGCGCGGAGAGCCCCTGCGACCTGGCCATCGTCTCGGCGCCGGCCCAGTCCGAACTGCCGCCCCGCCTGATCCGCCCGGATGACGTGCGGGTTGAGACGCGGGGGTCAGGCGTCACCGAACGGCGTATCCACTGGATCGTGGCCGAGCAGGACCCGGCGGCCCGGCTGATCCTGGTGGAGGTCTTCACGCCGGCCGGCCACTGGTCGACCTTCCCCCCCCACAAGCACGACACCGACGATCCGCCGCGAGAACGCGCCCTGGAGGAGCTCTACTACTATCGAATCCGTCCCGAGCAAGGCTTCGCCTTCCAGGGGATCTATACCGCTGACCGGAGCCTGGACCTGGCGCTGCGGCCCCGCCATGACCAGCTCGTCCTCGTGCCACGCGGCTTCCACGTTGTCTCGGCGGCGCCCGGCTACGACTGCTACTACCTGAACGCCATGGCCGGCGCGGTCCGGGAGTGGCTCTTCACAACCGACCCCGACCACGCCTGGCTGATGGACTGGAAGAAGGTCTGACTCGCTAGCCCAGTCGGCGCTCTCGCTCCCTGGCCTTCTCGTAGGCTCGGCGAGCCTGCTGAACGCCGGCCAGGCTCGATACCTCCGCGACGGGAACATCCCACCAGCTCTCGTAGTTTGGGACCGCGGCGTAACGATCGACCTCAATCACGATGACCACGGTCCGGTCCACCTTTTTGGTATCGCGCAGTGCGCGGGTCAGGTCGTCGACGGAGCGCACCCGGAGGGCGTGAGCTCCCAGGCTTTGGGCATTGGCGACCAGGTCGACCGGCAACGGCGCCCCCGGCGACGCTTCGCCGTCGAGCCCGATGGAGCCGTCCTTGCGAAATCGGTACTGGGTACCGAAGCCGTCCGTGCCCAGCGAGCGGGACAACCCGCCGATGGAGTTGAACCCGTGGTTGTCGACCGCCACGATAGTCAGCTTGATCCCCTCCTGGATGGCGGTCACGATTTCGGAGTTGAGCATCAGGTACGATCCGTCGCCGACCAGCACGTAGACCTCGCGGTCCGGCGCTGCCATCTTGACTCCCAGCCCGCCCGCGATCTCGTAGCCCATGCAGGAGTAGCCGTACTCCACGTGGTAGCCCTTGGGGTCCAGCGTGCGCCAGAGCTTATGGAGCTCACCGGGCATGGAGCCGGCTGCGCACACGACCACGTCCTTGGGGCCCGCCACCGCATTCACGGCCCCGATCACCTCGCTCTGGGCCGGCAGCGGTCGGTGGCCGAGCGTATAGAGGCGCTCCACCTCGGCGTCCCATTCCTGGTGCAGGCGGGTAACTAGCTCGCGGTACGCGGGCTCCACCGTATACCCGGCCAGCCGCTCCGGAAGGGCGGCCAGCGCCGCCCGGGCATCGCCGGTGAGCGCCAGCCCGCCCAGTTTGGCGGCATCGAAGTCGGCGATGTTGACGTTGATGAAGCGAACATCCGGGTGCTGGAAGGCGGTCTTGGAGGCAGTGGTGAAATCCGTCCAGCGCGTCCCCACGCCGATCACCAGGTCGGCCGCCGCCGCCACCTGGTTGGCCGCCGACGTGCCGGTGACTCCGATGGCTCCCAGGTTGGCGGGGTGGTCGTAGGCCAGCGAGCCCTTGCCGGCCTGGGTCTCCGCCACCGGGATGCCCGTGGCGGCCACCAGCTGGCGCAGCACCTCGGTGGCTTCGGCGTAGATGGTTCCGCCGCCGGCTACGATCAGCGGCCGCTTGGCGCCCCGGATGAGCCGGGCCGCCCGATCCAGCGCCGTCGGGTCCGGAAGCGGACGCGCGATGGCCCAGACTCGCCGTTCCAGGAACGCCTCCGGATAGTCGAAGGCTTCGGCCTGCACATCCTGCGGCAGGGCGAGGGTGACGGCTCCGGTCTCGGCCGGGCTGGCCAGCACGCGCATGGCGTGGAGCGCCGCCGGGATCAATTGCTCGGGGCGCGTGATGCGATCCCAGTAGCGCGACACCGGCTGGAAGCAATCGTTCACCGAGACGTCGCCCCGGCCCGGCGCCTCGAGCTGTTGCAGGACTGGATCCGGTCGGTGCGACGCGAACACGTCTCCCGGGAGGAGCAGGACGGGCAGCCGGTTGATGGTGGCCAGCGCCGCGCCGGTAACCATGTTGGTCGCCCCCGGCCCGATCGACGTGGTGCACGCCAGGGTCGAGAGCCGGTTGCGCATCCGGGCAAAGCCGGCCGCCGCGTGCACCATCCCCTGTTCGTTGCGGGCCTGGTAGTAGGTCAGCAGGTCCCGGTTCTCGTAGAGCGCTTCGCCCACGCCGGCCACATTGCCGTGGCCAAAGATGCCAAAGCACCCGTGAAAGAACCGGTGCTCGACCCCATCCCGCTCGACATATTGCGCGGCGAGAAACCGGATCAGGGCTTGAGCCATCGTCAGGCGCACGTTGTCCCTCCCGTTGCGTGAGGTGGGGTAATCTTAACTTTCAGGCAGAGGTCGTATGGCCGTACCCCACACGCGCGTCACATCCAAGAGCCCGCTCCAGCAGATGACGCAGACGACCCCCACCCGTCTGTGGAACGACTCTGCATCCATCGAAGAGCTCACCTATTCCATGGAGCACGGTGCCGTCGGCGCGACGTGCAACCCGGTGATTGCGGTCACGGTCCTCAAGAAAGAGATGGCCACCTGGCGGCCGCGCATCGAGAGCCTCCTGCGGGAGATGCCGACCGCCACCGAGGACGAGATCGGATGGCGCCTGGTGGAGGAGCTCTCGGTGCGGGCCGCAGAGCTGCTCGAGCCGATTTTCGCGGCGGAGGGTGGGCGCAACGGCCGCCTGTCCATCCAGACCGACCCCCGGCATTTCCGAAACCCCGGCGCCATCGTGGAACAGGCCGGGGACTTCAGCCGCCTGGCGCCGAACATGATCGTGAAGATCCCGGTGACCCGGGCCGGCATCCCGGCGATCGAGGAAGCGACCTACCGCGGAATCAGCATCAACGCCACGGTGTGCTTCACGCTCCCCCAGTGCATCGCGGTCGCCGAGGCGCTGGAGCGAGGCTTGCAGCGGCGCGAGGTGGAGGGCAAAGACATCGCGTCCATGGGCCCGGTCTGCACCATCATGGTGGGCCGGCTGGATGACTGGCTGAAGGTGTTGCTGGAACGGGACGGCCTGTCGCTCGACCCCGGCTATCTCGAGTGGGCCGGGGTGGCCGTGTTCAAGAAGACCTACGGCATCTTCCGCGAGCGCGGCTATCGGGTGCGCCTGCTGTCTGCGGCATTCCGCAACCACATGCACTGGAGTGAGCTGATCGGGGCGGACGCGGTCATCTCCCCGCCGTACGCCTGGCAGAAGCGGTTCAACGCCAGCGACATCGAGGTGAAACCGCGCATTGACGACCCGGTCGACCCGAAGGTGGTCGCGCAGCTCCTCACGCACTTCCCCGATTTCCGCCGCGCCTACTCAGAGAACGGCCTCGCCGTCGAGGAGTTCGACCACTTCGGGCCGACGCTGCGCACGCTTCGCCAGTTCATCGCCGCCTGCGGGGACCTGGCGGCGCTGGTCCGCGACGTCATGGTACCCAACCCCGACCAGGCTTAGCCCGGTTCATTCTTTCAAACTAGTGGCCTCAAGCGGCATAATGGGGCACGGCGCCCATCGAACACTGGGCGCTCTTTCGCTCGTTGAGGAGGTACGCCTATGAAGAAACGGCTCACCCGGCGCGACTTCGTCATCCAGGCAGCCATCACGGGGGCCAGCTTCTCGTCCCTGCCCGCGATCCTGGCCGCCTGCGGTACGGGCACGGCGACACCGTCGTCCTCGAAGCCCTCCAAGCTGACCATCGCGGCCGTCCAGGGCAACGAGGACGGCCCACTGAAGAAAGTGGTCGGGAATTACAAGAGCCAGACCGGCATCGAGGTGCAGGTCGTCGAATTCCCGTACGCTGACCTCTTCACGAAACTGGTCACCACCTTCCAGGCGAACGACTCGTCGTTTGACCTGTGCATGATGGACGACCCCTGGATGCCGAAGTTCGGCACCATGGGCGCGCTGCAGCCGCTCGACTCGAACTTTGGCTTCACGCGCGACTCGGACATTCCGACCGTGGTCTACGACGTGGGCACGTGGCCGCCGCCGCACGGCCCGGTCCCGCCCAGTGAGCAGGGAAAGACGCAGCACCTCTACGGCATCACCATTGTGGGGAACGTGGAGATGTTCATGTACCGTAGTGACAAGTCCGCGGCCCCGGCCAGCTGGGATGAAGTCCTCAGCAACGCGGCGAAATACAACGCGGCAAGTTTCTACGGCTACGTCATCCGCGGCAAGGCGACCAACCCCGTCAGCAGCGATTCGCTGCCCATCCTCTGGTCGTTCGGCGGCAACATCTTCGACGACAACTGGAAGGTCCAGCTCGACTCCAGCGATTCGATCACCGCGGTGGACTTCCTCACCCGGAAACTCAAGAAGTACGCCGAGCCGGGGCCTGAGAACACCGACGCCGCCGACCGGTCTCGGTTGATGGCGATCGGACAGGCGTACCAGTCGACCGTCTGGCCGGGCGAGATCACGGGCATCGTCGAGGACCCGAGCGTCAGCCAGGTCAAGGGCAAGGTCGCGTACATCCCGATTCCGCAGGGGCCCAGCGGCAAGGGTTTGGGGATGATGGGCAACTGGCTGCTCGGGATTCCCAAGGGCTCGAAGAACGGCGCGGCTGCGGCCGACTTCATCAAGTGGATGCTCAAGACCGACAACATGCGCAACTACGTCGCCCAGGGCGGCATCCCGATCCGCAACAGCATCCTCAACGATGCATCGCTGGCGTCAGCGAACCCATACTTCAAGGCGCTGGCAGCGTCCTTCGCCGCCGTGCCGAACTGGCGGCCACGCACCGACCAGTGGGGTGCCGTCGAGACCTCGTATGGGACGGCCATGAACGCGGCGGTGGCCGGGCAGCTGACCCCGCAGGCCGCCATGCAGAAAGCGGCTAGCGAAATCCGCACGGTGATGAAGAACGCGGGCTACCCCTCCTGATCGACCCGTCCTACATTTGACGATGTGAGCCATCTGGTCGCCGAACTCCCGGTCCCGACCGGTAGCCAGCCGGGACGGACCGGGCGGGGCCGGCGGAGCCGCCAGGAGCGGCTCGCCTATACGATTCTCCTGCCCGCGCTCGGCACCGTGTTCCTCATTGTCACGATCCCGTTCGTAATTGCCATCTGGCAGTCGATCACGTCCGACGACGGCACCCTGATCGGCTTGCGCAACTACACGCGGGCCCTGGGCAATCCGCTCTTTTTCGACGCGCTGCGCGCCACCGGCCTGTACGCGTTGATCGTCCTTCCCACCGAGATCCTCCTTGGCCTCGCCTTTGCCCTGTTTGTCCATCGCACCATCAAGCAAGCCGGGCTGCGGGCGACCCTGTACGTACTGGCCGTGCTGCCGCTGGTCGTGCCGCCGGTGGCGGTCGGCGTGGTGGCCCGCCTGATCTACGCGCCCGGCTATGGCGTGCTCAATTACGTCTTGCAGTCGGTCGGCATCACCCACTCCGAGATCCAGTGGCTCGGGGTCCCGGCCCTCGCCATGGGCTCGGTGGCGAGCGTCGACATCTGGCAATGGACCCCGTTTGTCTATCTCGTGCTGTTTGCCGGGCTGCAGACCGTGCCCAGGGAATCGATCGAGGCCGCCCAGGTCGACGGGGCGACCTGGTGGACGCAGTTCCGCTACATCGAGCTGCACTATCTGCGGCCGCTCTTTCTCCTGATCCTGTTCTTTCGGGTGGCCGACGTGCTTCGCGTGTTCGACCACGTCTACATCCTCACGGGCGGCGGCCCGGGAACGGCGACCCAGCTGCTGAGCCTCTACATCTACCGAATCGAGTTCAGATTTTTCGACGGCGGGCAGGCAGCGGCGCTCGCGGTGATGGTCCTGGTCTCGATCAGCATCCTCTACTCCCTCGTGACCCGAGCCCTCCCCCTGGAGCGCGCCTGATGCGCAGCCGGCAGGCCGCCATCGCCATTCGCCTCATCTTGATCGTTGCCGGTCTCGGCGTGGCCGCTTTTCTCTATGCTTTCCCGCTCTACTGGCTGATTGCGACCTCGCTCAAGAGCAAAGCCGAGCTGTACCAGTCGATCACGCTCTTCCCGCGACACCCAACCCTGCAGCCTTACTACAGCGTCCTCTTCGAGCGCGGCTTCTGGGTGTTGCTCAAGAACAGCGTCCTCGTTTGCGCCGCAACCGTCCTGGTTACGCTCACGGTCGGCCTGGTGATCACCTACCCCATTACCCGCCTGACGGTGCCGCCGCGCCTGCGTGTCGGGGTCCTCAACTGGGCGCTCTCCCTGCGCTTCCTGCCGCCGGTCGCCGTGGTCGTCCCGTATTTCGCCATCGTCCGCACGCTGCAGATCTACAACCAACCGATCGCACTGATCGGCATCTACTCCCTGTTCAATTTGCCGTTTGCGATCTGGATGCTCAAAGGCTTTCTTGCCGAGATCCCGCTCGAACTCGAAGAGGCGGCCCTGGTCGACGGAGCCAACCGATGGACCTCGTTCCGTCGAGTGCTGCTGCCGCTGGCCGGCCCGGGGCTGATGGCCGCGGCGACCATTGTCTTCACGTTTGCGTGGAGCGAGTTTCTCTTCGCTCTAATCCTGACGGCGACCCCGAACTCGCAGACCTTCCCGGTCGGCGTCCAGGGCCTCGTGACCCAGTTCGAAATCATCTGGAATGACATGGCCGCGGCCGGGGTCATCGCCATGACCGTGCCTCTGCTGCTGATGGTGATCGGACGCCGGTACATGGTGGCCGGCTTGACGTTTGGCGTGATCCGCGAGAAGTGAGTCCGCGCGTCTTCCTCAACGGCGCCACGGTTATGACCACCCCGACGGACCGGTCGCTGATGGTGGCTAAAGAGGCGGGCTTCGCCGGCATTGAAGCCCGGGCCGAGCGGCTGCTGGGCAGTCCGGATGAAGTGCGCACCGCGGCCAAGGCGGTCCGGGATGGCGAGGTCTGGAGCCTCAACGGCGTCCGCCTGTCGCTGCATCCGGACGGGACCATCGATGCCGCCACCCTGAGGGCGGATCTGGGCCCACGGCTGCGCATCACCCGCGAGCTGCGGGCGCCCTACTTGTTGGCGGTTCCACCCCGGATCGCCGGACTCTCGCCGGAGCAAGCGCTGGCCGGGATCCGGGCCGGGCTGGTGCTGGCTAAAGACCTGGCCGCCGAGCAACGTGTCAAGGTCGCCTTCGAGTTCCTGGGGTTTGCCGACTGTCCGATCAACTCGCCGGCCCTGGCGGCCGAGGCCGTCGCCGGGGTCGAGGGCGTGGACCTGGTGCTCGACTCCTGCCACTGGCATGCCAGCGGCAGCCGTCCGGTGGAGGAGCTGCCGGTCCAGCGGCTTCGGATGGTCCACCTCAACGACGCGCCGGCCAAGCCGCCGCGGGAAATCGAAGACGCGGATCGCATCCTCCCGCTCGAGGGCGTGATTCGGTTACCAGAACTGGTCCGGGACCTCACCCAACATGGCTACGCCGGCCCCTGGAGCCTGGAGACGTTCAATCCCGGCTACTGGGAGCGCGATCCCTTGGAGGTGGCCAGGCAGGGTCGGGCCGCCCTCGATCGACTCTTCGCCAAAGCCACGATGCCCGCGTCCTAGACAATATGGCTAACCGTCTCCAACAAGACGAAGGAGGCACACATGGCAGACAGCGTGTATCGGGTCACGGACATCATCGGAGTCAGCGCGGAGTCGTGGGAGGATGCCGCCCGCAACGCCGTGAAAACGGCCGCGGGGAGCCTGCGGGATCTCCGGGTGGCCGAAGTGGTCAAGCTGGACATCACCATCGAAGACGGCAAGGTCGCCCGCTTCCGGACGCGCCTCAACGTGTCCTTCAAGTACGAGAAGTAGGACCTTATCTGACGGGAACCTCCTGGCTGTCGGCGCTGTAGATGAAGTAGCAAAGATCGCTCCGTGGAGGGCCGGCCACTGGAGGACTCCGAACTCGTCGACCGAGCGAAAAAGGGCGATGTCAACGCCTACGCCGAACTTGTCGCGCGCTATCAGGAGGTGGCCTTTCGGGTGGCCTATCACATCGCGG